>WBZN01000729.1_pt1 | contig 22581 bp, 21 predicted proteins | sample 5204281 | NCBI WGS metagenome assembly WBZN01 (sample SAMN12344347, study PRJNA552823) | activated sludge metagenome | biome: Activated sludge suspended growth; feature: Nitrification reactor; material: Wastewater; isolation source: activated sludge from nitrification reactor of wastewater... | reverse complement strand
GCGGTTCCCCGATCCCAGCGTGCTGCTGCTGTCCTACACGGGATGCTTCACGTTCATGAAGTGGTTCGAGCTGCTGCGCGAGCAGTACAAGTGCGAGACCGTGATGCTGCACACGCCGTACCTGGCGGACGGCAAGATCACCAAGAACATGATCGACTACATGGTGAAGCAGCTCCGTGAACAGGTCATTCCCACCCTGGAGCGGGTCTCCGGCGTGCGCTTCGACATCGACCGGTTGCGCGAGCGGCTGAAGAAGTCCGCGCAGGCCGAGGATGACCTCGTCTACGTGCTGCAGAGCGCGAAGCGCAAGCCATCGCCGATCGATGCCTACTTCGGCGGCATCTACTACATCGGGCCGATCTTCGGCGCCTATCGCGGCACCGACGATGCCATCGATTACTACAGGTTCCTGCGCAGCGAGATCGACGCCCGCATCGCCGCGGGCCAGGGTCCGGTGACGCCGGACGGAGAGATGTCGAAGGAGCGCTACCGGCTGGTGGTGGAAGGGCCGCCGAACTACACGCACTTCCGCCAGTTCTGGAAGATGTTCTACGACGAAGGCGCGGTGGTGGTGGCCTCCAGCTACACCAAGGTAGGCGGGGTATACGACTTCGGGTTCCGTCACGATCCGAGCCGCCCGCTCGAGTCGCTCGCGGAGTACTGCCTCACGGTGTACACGAACCGCAGCCTGCCGATGCGCATCGACATGCTCTCGAGCTACGTTCGCGACTACGAGGCCGACGGCCTGCTGATCAATTCCATCAAGAGCTGCAACAGCTTCTCGGCCGGCCAGTTGCTGATCATGCGCGAGGTGGAGAAGCGTACCGGAAGGCCGGCCGCATTCGTGGAGTCCGATCTGGTCGACCCACGATACTTCTCGGCCGCCAACATCAAGAACCGGCTCGAGAGCTACCTGCAGATGATCGAACAGCGGCGCAGCAACGCCCGCACGGCTGCCTGAGGAACAACGCATGCTTACATTCATCGGTGTCGATCTCGGATCCACCACCACCAAGGCTGTTTTGATGGACGAGAACAGCGAAGTCATCGGCCGCGGCATCACCAACTCGCGGTCCAACTATGCCACTGCAGCCAGGGTGGCCAGCGAAGAGGCACGGATCAACGGGCGGATCACGCTGATACGCCGGGCACTGGAGCAGTCCGGACTTCTCGGCAGCGAACTCGACGGGTTCGTCGGTACGCTGGAGCGGTTGTTCCGGCTCGAGCAGTTCATGGAACAGCTCGCGGACCTGGAATCCACCTGCTACGAGAAGTTCCAGGGCGGGCGGTTCGCGAATCTCGAAGGCCGCGTCCGCGCCGCACTCGAGGAGGTGTTCAAGCGCATCCGGGCGGAGAGCGAGGCGATGTTCGCGCCAGGCGCCAAGCGCAAGTCGGACTTCTTCCGCGACATCGCCGGCGCACGCTTCTACCAGCACGCGGAGGACGTAGCCCGGGAGACCTCGATTCCCTACGAAATCCTGCTCAACCTGTACGACAAGTCGATCATCGACGTGGAGAACCGGCCGCCTTCCGGGGGGCTCGGCGAAAAATTCCGCCGCGCCACGGCGCGGACGCTGGAGGCCAGCGGTGCCGTGGGTGCCGCGGCGGCGCAGTTCCAGAAGGTGATCGACGGCTCGCTCGGGATCGAACTTGAGGAGGGATACCTGGTCGGTACCGGCTATGGTCGCGTCACTCTGCCGTTCTCCAAGGAGCACATCCGCTCGGAGATTCTCTGTCACGGGCTGGGCGCGCACATCATGTATCCGCGCACGCGCACCGTGCTCGATATCGGCGGGCAGGACACCAAGGGCATCCAGGTGGATGCCAACGGCATCGTCACCAGCTTCCAGATGAACGATCGTTGCGCCGCAGGTTGCGGGCGGTACCTGGGGTACATCGCGGACGAGATGAGCATGGGTTTGCATGAACTTGGCCCGCTGGCGATGAAATCCGATCGTCCCGCGCGGATCAATTCGACCTGCACGGTGTTTGCCGGCGCGGAGCTCCGTGATCGCCTGTCGCTGGGCGAGAAGCGCGAGGACATCCTGGCGGGCCTGCATCGCGCGATCATCCTGCGGGCGGTCTCGATCATCTCCCGTTCGGGAGGCGTGACCGACGAGTTCACCTTCACGGGCGGCGTGGCGAAGAACGAGGCGGCGGTGCGTGAGCTGCGCGCCCTCATCAAGGAAAATTACGGGGAGGTGACCCTCAACATCGACCCGGATTCGATCTACACCGGCGCCCTGGGGGCGGCGGAATTCGCCCACCGCGCATGGCAGGGTGGCTCTCGACAGGAGATGGTGGCATGACGATAGCAGCAGGAATCGATGTGGGGACGGGTGCGGTCAAGGCGGCCCTGATGCGGGTCGGTCCCGACGGGACCACCGAGTGGCTGGCGCGGTCCACCTTGAGGATCCGGCAGCGCGATCCGCTGGAGCTGGCGCGTACGAGCTACGACCAGTTGCTGGAGGATGCCAAGCTGCGCGAAAAGGATGTCGACTACGTCGCCACCACCGGTGAGGGAGAGGCCGTGCCGTTCCATACCGGCCACTTCTATTCGATGACGACGCATGCGCGCGGCGCCATCTACCTCGATCCGGCCGCCCGCGCGGCGCTCGACGTCGGCGCCCTGCACGGCCGGGCGATCGTGATGGACGAGCGCGGCAAGGTGCTCAAGTACAAGATGACGAGCCAGTGCGCCTCGGGGTCCGGCCAGTTCCTGGAGAACATCGCACGTTACCTGGGCATCGCGCAGGACGAGATCGGGCCGCTGTCGACGCAGGCCAAGGATCCGGAAGTCGTGTCCTCGATCTGTGCCGTGCTCGCGGAAACCGATGTCATCAACATGGTGTCGCGCGGCATCTCGACGCCGGACATCCTCAAGGGGATCCACATGTCCATGGCGGGCCGGCTGTCCAAGCTGCTCAAGGCGATCGGCGCCGTCAACGGGGTCGTGATGATGACCGGCGGCCTGGCGCTCGACGCGGGGCTCGTCGCAGCGCTGGTGGAAGACATTGCCGCTTCGAAGGACATGCGCACCGTGGTGCGCTCGCACGCGGATTCCATCTACGCGGGCGCCATCGGCGCGGCATTGTGGGGAGCATTCCGGTTCGAGAAGTTGCGGGCCCGCAGCGAAATCAACAAGGCCGCCTGAGAGGCCGCCTGAGGCAGGAGAGTCGATTTATGGCACTGATGATTACTGCAGCCTGTACGGCCTGCGATGCGTGTGAGCCGGTTTGTCCGAACAAGGCCATTTCCGTCGGGAGCCCGATCTACGTGATCGATGCGCTCACCTGCACGGAATGCGTCGGCGCGGATGACGAACCGCAATGCAAGCTGGTATGTCCGCAGGACTGCATCGAGCAGAACCCGGATTTCGTCGAGTCCCGCGATGAGCTGATGCAGAAGTACGAGGCGCTGCACGGTTGAGCCGGACGCCGGCGCGATTTGGTGCGGTCGGGTGGCTCCGGTAATATCGTACCTGATTACCGGGCGGCTCGGCCGCCCTGCGGACCTGCCTCAGGCGGGCGGAAGCACAGGGGAGAGTCATGACGAACTGCGTGCCGGTCGACGGCGGTGTCGATCGCCCTGACGGTCATTCGACAGGCTTGGCGAGCCATTGACCAGGCGCAGCGGCAACAAGCGCGCACCCGCTGCTTCGAGGCAGAGGGCCCCGGGTCGTGATGCCACTTCCGGGCGTGCCTGGCTGATCCGCCGGGTGCGGCGCACCGATGTCGGCGCGATCATCGCACTCGACACCCTCACGACGGGGATTTCCAAGGACGCACACTGGCGCGAGCTGGTCGCGCGGGGTTGCCGCAAGCGTCGCGAGAACGAATTCGTGTTCCTGGTGGCAGTGTCCGATGATGACTCGACGCCGCTCTCAGGCTTCATCGTCGGCGAAGTGCGGGCCTGGGAGTTCGGGTCCGCCCCCTGCGGCTGGGTCTACGCCATGGCTGTCGACCCTTCCGTGCGGGAACAGCGCGTCGGCGAACACCTGCTGGCGGCGGTGGCGACGGAATTCCGGCGCTCCGGCGTCAGGAAGATGCGCACGATGGTGGCCAAGGAGAACCGGCTGCCCATGCTGTTTTTCCGCGGCGAGGGGATGATGGCTGGCCCATACATCCAGCTCGAGAAGGACCTCGAATGAGCTCCGGCCCCGGGTGCGCGAGCCTGCGACCGCCGCAGGGTGGGACGCGATGAGGCTGCAGGTCTCGAGCCAGCTCGCGATATTCGCGATCGTGGAGCTTGCGGCGCACCCGGAACGCCAGCTCACCGTGGGCGAGATCGGCGCCAAGTACGGCGCATCGAGCCATCATCTCGCGAAAATCATGAACACCCTCGGTCGCGCCGGACTGGTCCGTTCGATTCGTGGTGTGGGTGGCGGCTACCAGTTCTCCGGCAATGCACGACGCACGACGCTGCTCGACGTCATCGAGCTGTTCGAGGACCTGAGCCCGGGCGGCGTTGGTCCGGCATCCTCAGGGTCCGGAACGGCCGAGGGCCGGGCGCTGCACCTGGTGCTGGGCGAGATCGACGATGCGACCCGCGCCACGCTCGGATCCATCACCCTGGCGACCTTGTGTGCGCTGGCGACCCGTGAGGAGGGGCGCACCCCCAGTCGCCCGCGCTAGAACGACATGCCGTGCTATTCCCTGGATGGAGTCCGACCGCTCGTTGATGCCGAGGCCTTCGTTCATCCATCGGCGGTCCTGATCGGTCAGGTGACGGTTGGGGCGCGTTGCTACATCGGGCCTGGCGCCTCACTGCGGGGTGACTTCGGCCGCGTGACGATCCGGGCGGGCGCCAACGTGCAGGACCAGTGTGTGCTCCACTGCTTTCCCGATCAGGAGGTCCTGCTGGAGGAGGATGCGCATATCGGACATGCGGCCGTTTTGCACGGTTGCGTGATCCAGCGCAATGCCCTCGTGGGCATCCAGGCGGTGGTCCTGGATGGTGCCGTCGTCGGCGCCGACAGCATCGTCGGCGCAGGCTCGCTGGTTCCCGCTCGTTTGGTGATTCCTCCGCGCAAGCTCGCCATCGGCGCACCGTGCCGGATCGTCGCAGACCTGAACTACGAGCAGCTGCGCGACAAGGAGCGGGGAACGGCGCTCTACCAGGCACTTTCGCAACGATGCCGCACCGGGCTTGTGCAATGTGAGCCCGAACGGCCGGGCGCCCGCGATCGCTGAGTGGGTCGACGTCGGTTCGTCAGGAGACCCGACGCAGCGCCACCCGCACCACATCCGCGCCCGAACCCGTCGCGTCGGTGAGCTCCAGTGACATGGGCGCAACGGTGTTGAGGCTGGGTGCGTGCAGGTCCTTGGCGTAGGGAGTGGCCCACTGGTCGAACTGGCCGATGATGACCAGCGTGTCGGGGCGGATGCCCTGCACCAGCACGGCGGGTCCACTCGTGGTGCCGACCGTGGAACGCACTTCCAGCATGTCACCCTCGCTGATGCCGAGGCGTTCGGCCGCGCCGCGATTGACGATCACGCCGCGATGACCGCGCACGTTGCGTGATACCTCGTCCATCAGCTCGATCGAGGCATTGCCGCTGCCGTGGTACTGCATGCTCTTGGTGGAGAGCAGCCAGAACGGATAGTCCGCAGGCGAGGCGCCCTGGTGCTCCAGCGCATGCACCCAGCGTCCCGCGACGTCATGCCAGGCCGGCAGGAACTCGTATTCCTTGAGCTGCTCATCCCACCAGTGGATGTCGCGCTCGTGCAGCCGGCGTTCGAGCTCGCGCCCGGCGCGCGTCAGCCGCTCCTGGTAGGGCAGCTCCAATCGCAGACCCTGTTCGACCAGTGTGGGATACAGATACCAGCGGCGCTCGGCCGCGGGGCGCACGTAGAAGCCATGCTCGCGGAACCAGTCGAGGCCATGGACCTCGCGGCCACCGCTGAGCTGCGCGCTGGCCGCGCGGCATTCGGCATCCCAGACGGTCTCGACCTCGTGTGCCTTGTCGGTGGCCAGCGAGAAGTCGTAGTCCGCGCCGCGCAGCGGCACCAGGCTTGCACCGCGGTTGATCGCCGCGTTGTACTGCTCCAGCAGCCCGACGCGCCGCGCCAGCTCGGTGTTGATCCAGGTGAAGTCGCGCGTATCGCCGCGCGCTGCCACCACCGGCTGTCGCAGCACGAAGCCCTCGTGATCGCCGTACTGCTCCTGGTACTTGGTATTGGCCAGCCGGATGAGTTGCAGGCTCTCGAGGTCGGTGGCCTCCGGCAGCAGCAGATCCGCCATCCAGTTGGTCTCATCCACCGTATAGGCGAAGGTGACCATGAACGGGAAGCGTGCGATCTGTTCGGCGAGGTGCCGGGTGTCCCAGAAGGCGATGGCCGGGTTGAATCGACAGGTGATCCACAGTTCGGGCAAGGTCGGCCGCATCAGCTTCTCGGGCGCATGGTCCTGCCACATCCACGCGAGATGCGTCGGGCCCAGCGCCTGGCTCCACGGTCCGTTGCCGGCCAGGGGCACCAGCGAACGGTGCGCGTTGCGGTTGGCTGGCTGGGCGACCCAGCCGCGCGCATCGGTGGGGTTGAGGCTGTGTGCCATGAAGCCGTCATCACCGGGCTTGACGCTCTGGTGCCGGTCCTCGTGCGGCCGGTTGATGCGCACCGTGGTACCGAGGACCCCACCGGGCACTTCGAGCGCGCCGACCAGCACCGAGAGCACGGTGCGCGCCCAGACGCAGTCGAAGGCGCCCCAGCCGTTGTTGACCGTCTTGCCAAGAATGATCGCCACCGGCCGGAACGGGAGCGTGCGCCCGTCGATCTCGATGCTCGCCCCGACCCGCGCGTGATCGACATATTCGTTGGCGATTTTGCGGATGCGCGCCGCCGGCACGTCGCACACGCCAGCGGCCCATTCCGGCGTGTAGCCGCGCACATGCTCGACCAGTTTGCCGAAGGCAGTATCGGCTTCGATGTCGTCGTGATCCCAGCGATCGGTGTCGGGACCGAGTTCCATGGCCCGCGCCACGCGCACCGGTCCCTCCAGCGCTGGCTGCACGCCGGGTGTATCGAACGGAACCGCCATCGCGCGCGCCGCATCGTAGATCAGCGGCTTGCCGCTGTCCGGATCTCGCAGGTAGTAGCCATGCGGACCGACGAGGTAAGGCGAGGAGGTGTGCGCCCGCAGGAATTCGACGTCCAGGTCCGTGCGCGCGCGCTCGTGCAGCAGCACGTGCAGCATCGCGAACAGGAAGGCCGCATCGGTCTTTGGCTTGATCGGGACCCACTCGGAGGAGGTCGCGCCCGTGATGGACAGATGCGGCTCGATGCACACCCGCTTGACGCCGCGCAGGCGTGCGGCCGCGTGCCGCGCAACCGCGCACACACCGCCGGTCACATCGACATTGGCGCCGAAGGACAGGATGTACTCGGTGTGCGGTGTGTCGGCCGCGACGGTGAAGGCGCGGTGCCAGTACTCGCCGTACAGGTGCTCGGCGTGGATGCACTTGACGCCCTGGCCGGAACCGAAACTGTAGTCCACCGGGCCCCAGGCCGAGAGCAGCGCCGGGAAGGTGCCCATGTAGTGCGCCGGCGTGCCGCCGTGGCCGAGACTCACGGCCAGTCGCGGCAGTCCCTGCTCGTCGACCACGCCCTTGTCGCGCAGGGCGCGCATGCGCGCAGCGACCTCATCCAGCGCCTCGTCCCAGGAAATCGGCTGGAAACCCGGATCCTCGCCGATGCCCTTGCGCGGATTGGTCCGGCGCATCGGCGTGAGCACGCGGTGCGGTGAGTAGGTCTTCTGGATCAGGCCATAGGCTTTGACGCAGGGCCTTCCTTCGCCGGGATGCAGATCGCGTGCATCGAAGTTCGGCTGGATCTCGGTGGCGACGCCGTTCTGGACCTTGACGGCGAGCAGGTCCGGCCCGGCCACGCAGTTGTAGCAGTAGGTCGGCACCCAGCGGGCCGCGCCCGGTGCGGCCGCCTCTGCCGTGGGTGCCGCTGCCGCGGACGCCGCGGCTTTCGATGGCTTCGAAGCGTTCACGTTCGTCCTCGCTGAATCCGGCTCCACGCTAGTCCCATCCCGGCCGCGCGGAGGGTCCGTGTCCACCCACGCCGCGCTCCGGAGCCATGGGCAGCGCGAAACCCTGGTTGTAGGCCGCGCGCAGCACGAGCGTGTACTTCAGCGCCCAGCCGTTTGCCAGCGCCGCAGCGCCGGCTAGGGCGAGCAGCCATCCGGCGCCGCCCTGGCTCACGAGCAAGGCCAGGATCGCGGCCAGCGCGTCCGTCAGCAACAACGGCCAGTGCAGTTGATCGATCACCGCGCGCGCGGCGTTCGGCGCGCCATCGCGGCGCACGCCGCCGCGATACGTCACCCATGCAATTCCGCGCAACAGGCAGGCAAGTACGAGCAGCGCGGCGAGCCTGTTCGATGCCGTCCCCACCATGAAGCTCCACACCGCCAGCAGGCCGCTCCCTTCCGCAAAGCCGGTGGCGAGCATCAGCGGCACGCTGCGTGGTTGCCGCCAGGCCGGGATGCCGCGGGCCGCCTGCAGCATGCGCGCCTGACAGTACAGGTACAGCGCGGCACCCAGCGCCATCGCCCAGCGCCAACCCATCGCCCCGCTGCCGGCGGCCAGCAACCCGCAACCGATCAACAGCGGCGCCAGCAGCGCCTCGCGGGACATCCACGAAGTCGACGGATGGCGCAGGACGTTCAGCGCCCGCCAGGGCCGGCCGATTTCCGTCCACACACACACCAGACCCGCGATGACCGAAGCCAGCCCCAGCAGCACGGCGCCCGAGGCCGGGACCAGTCTGGATGCGACCACGGCGATCAGCAAGCCCGCGCCGGTGCCGCCGAAAATGAAATTTCCTGCGGCGCGCCAGTCCCAGTGCGCCTGCACCCACGGCGCCACGCGCCCGACCACCCCGAAGCTCATCGCTGCGGCTCCACGATGTAGTACACGCCCGGATCGGTCCCCAGTTCCTCGTGCATGCGGAAGTGCTCTGTCTCACGCAGCAGCCGCGAGACATTGCTGTCCGGATCGTCGCGATCGCCGAAATGCAGCGCGCCGGCGATGCAGGAGTTCACGCAGGCCGGCGTCACCTCGGGGTCGACCCCGGGCGTGCGGCCGGTAACTCGCGCCGCATCCAGCCGGTCGCTGCAGAACGTGCACTTGGTCGACACGCCCAGTCGCCGCGGATCGAAAACTTCCGATTCGGCCGCGGTGGGTTCGGCGCCGTAGGCGAACTGCGCGCGCTGCGTCTTGTGGCGCTGCTGGTACGGGCAGGCGACCGCGCAATAGGCGCAGCCGATGCACAGATCGTAGTCGATGCCGACCACGCCATCCGCGCGGCGATAGGTCGCTTTCGTCGGGCAGACGTGCATGCAGGGTGGATCGGCGCAATGCATGCAGCTCACCGGCACGAAGGAGCGGCGCACGTCGGGGTACACGCCGCTCTCGATGTCGAGCACTCGGCGCCACTGGACCCCGGGCGGTGTGCCGTTGGCCAGTTTGCAGGCAGCCGTGCAAGTCTGACAGCCCACGCAGCAGCGCAGGTCGACCACCATGACATAGCGGGTCACGGTCGCGTTCCAGGTCAGCCGCCGCGGACCTTCTCGGCCTTGGCAGCGACGCGGGAGCGCAGGCGTCCGACCTCGACCACCGCGCGGCTGTGCTCGCCGCTGGCGATCTCCTCCACGTCATCGCGGGCGCTCAAGGCGAAGTGGACGGCGCGCCCTTCCGCGCGCGTGACCTCGACGGTGATGGTGACGTGCATGCCGAGCAGCGTTGCGCCGGCGTGCGTCACGCGGATCGCGGTACCGACCGAGTCCTCGCCGGTGTCGCAGTACTGCAGCAGCAGCGTGCGGCAGGCGATCTCGAAGTCGCGCACCAGCTCGGGCGTTGCGTAGATGCGCAGCTCCTCACCGAGGAAGTCGACGGTGCGGGCGCGGTCGATGGTGATTTCGGTGGTGGCACGGGTGCCGGCGGGCGGGGCGGATTTCACTGCGTTCCTCCTCAGTGATGATGCGATGGCATCATTTTGGTACCGGAAATGGCTGTTGATGATGATACGCCAGCCAAGGGGGTGCCGAATTGACTCAAGACAAGTATTTTGGTACTTCAATACGCTAATTTACCGGTTGTATCGGCGGGAAGCTCGCGGGCATCCGGCACCGCCTGTTTGCGGGCCCTCAACGAGCGGGGTGAAGCTTTCGATGTCTTTGCATGGAACACGCTGGATCATGCGGGAGCGTGCAGCGGCGCTCGAGGCCGTGGAATTCGACGCCTCCCCCGCCGCCGATGAGGTGGTAGTGGAAGTCGCCGGCTGCGGCGTCTGCCACACGGACCTCGGCTATCTCTACGACGGCGTGCCGACCAAGCACGCCCTGCCGCTGTGCCTGGGTCACGAGATCAGCGGCCGCGTGGTTGCGGCCGGTGAGGCAGCGCAGGCGTGGATGCATCGACCGGTCATCGTCCCGGCGGTCATTCCCTGCGGCCAATGCGCCGCCTGCCGCAGTGGGCGCTCGGTGCTGTGCCCCGCGCAGGTCATGCCCGGGAACGATTTTCACGGCGGTTTCGCCACGCATGTGGTCGTGCCGGCGCGCGGCCTGTGCCCGGTGCCGCTCGAGCGGCTTAGGCCCAGCGGGCTCGAACTCGCGGACGTCTCCGTGGTGGCCGATGCAGTCACGACGCCGTATCAGGCGCTGACCCAGGCCGGCGTGCAGGCCGGCGACCTCGTCATCATCAATGGCGTGGGCGGGGTGGGTGGTTTCTGCACCCAGATCGCGCACGCGCTCGGCGCCACGGTCGTGGCCATCGACGTACGTGAGGAGAAGCTCGCGCCGCTGGCCGGTCACGCCGCCGCACTGACACTCAATGCCGCGAAGCTCGAGTTCCGCGACCTGAAGGGCGCGATCCAGTCCTTCGCCAAGGCCCATGGCCTGCCGGATCGCTCGCAGTGGTACATCTTCGAGTGCTCCGGCACCCGCGCCGGCCAGGAAACCGCCTTCAACCTGCTCAATCGCGGCGGTACGCTCGGCGTGGTGGGCTTCACCAGCGACAAGGTGAACATCCGGCTGTCCAACCTCATGGCCCACCACGCCCGTGCCCTGGGCAACTGGGGCTGCGCGCCGGAACTGTATCCGCCGACGCTCGAGCTGGTGCTCGAGGGCAAGGTGCGGCTCACCGGGTTCATCGAACGCCATCCACTTGCCGACATCAACCGCGTGATCGAGACCGCTCACTCCGGCGGCCTGCAGCGCCGCGCGATCCTGGTGCCACAGCCGGTGAAGTCCGCATGAGTGAGCCGCTGCGCAGCTGGCTCGAGGCCGACGGCCGCCTGTTGCGGCTGCGACTCGACCGGCCCAAGGCCAATATCGTCGATGCCGCGATGATCACCGCACTGCAGGCGGCGCTGGAGGCCCACCTCCCGCGCCGTGAACTGCTCGCCGTGCTGCTCGATGCGGAAGGACCGCACTTCAGCTTCGGCGCCTCGGTGCAGGAGCACCTGCCGGCGAGTTGTGGCGCGATGCTCGCGAGCCTGCATCGGCTGATCATGACCATCGCCGGCTCGCCCGTACCGGTGCTCGCCGCGGTGCGCGGCCAATGCCTTGGTGGAGGCCTGGAAGTCGCGCTGGCTTGCCACCTGATCTTCGTCGCAGGCGATGCGACGCTCGGCCAGCCGGAAATGCAGCTCGGCGTGTTCGCGCCGGCCGCGTCCTGCCTGCTGCCCGGCCTGATCGGACCGCAGCGCGCCTTCGACCTGCTCGTCTCGGGCCGATCGATCAGCGGCGCGCAGGCAGCCGCCTGGGGCCTTGCGACGGATGGCGGAGCCGATCCGCAGGCTGCGGCGCTCGCGTATTTCGAGGCGCATCTCGCGGGCAAGAGCGGCGCCGCACTGCGACAGGCGGTGCGTGCTGCCCGTGGCGCCGACGTCGAGCGATTGCGCCAGCGCCTCGCGGAAGTCGAGCGGCAGTATCTGGAGGAACTGATGGCAACGCGGGACGCGGTCGAGGGCCTGGAAGCCTTCCTCGCGCGGCGCGCGCCTCGCTGGGAGCATCGATGACCGCCGGCTGATGCCGGCGACATCGGGGACTGGCATGATCGTGTTGGACAAGCTGATGAACTACCGGATACCGGAAGTTCGTCAGGTGCTGGGCCCGAAGGACGCGAGCCTCTATGCGCTCTGCGTGGGGCTCGGCCAGGACCCGATGGACGAGCGGCAGCTCGAGTACGTCGACTACCAACGGTGCACCCGGGCCATGCCGTCCCAGGCACTCGTGGCGGCGCATCCGCATTTCTGGATGGCAGCTCCGGAGACCGGCATCGATGCACGACAATTGGTGCACGGCGAGCAGGGTCTCATCCTCCACCGCCCGATGCCGGTCCAGGGAGAACTGGTCGGTCGCACGCGCATCGAAGGCGTCGTCGACAAGGGCGAGGGGAAGGGTGCGCTGCTGTATTGGTCGAAGACACTGTTCGATGCGGCGACGGACGAGCCGGTCGCCACCGCGGAGAGCACGACCTTCCTGCGCGCGGATGGAGGCTTCGGAGGACCGAGTGGACCGGTCCGTGCGCCGGATCCGGTCCCAGATTCACCGCCCGATGCCATCGTCGAGCTCGCAACGAGAACGGAACAGGCGCTCTTCTACCGGCTGAATGGGGATTACAATCCGCTGCACGCCAACCCTGCGGCCGCCCGAAGGGCGGGATTCCCGCGACCGATTCTCCACGGCCTCTGCACGTTCGGGGTGGTGTGTCATGCCTTGCTGAGAGCGGTTTGCGACTACGATGCCGCACGCCTGAGGACGATGCGGCTTCGCTTCACCGCACCCGTGGTGCCGGGCGAGACCATCCGGACGGAAGTCTGGAAGTCAGGTGCTTTCCGGGCGCGGGTGGTGGAACGCAATGCAGTCGTCGTGGACAACGGATCGTTTGCGATGGTTGCCGGGTGATCGCGAGTCGGGCACATCAATGGCTGTGCATTGCTCAACCGATCAGACGAAGCGGCCGTAATCATTATAGATGTCGGGGTGGCTGACTTGTCCTGGGTACGGGTGAGGAAGTCCGTCAGCGAGCAGAAACTGTTCAACCGTGATTCCCTTGACAGTAGAGGACTGAAACTCCCCATTACTGATGACGAGCAGCTTGCGCTTCGGAAACATCTTCGCAAACCATCCGAATTCCATCGGACCTGATCGACCTGCTTTCACTTCGTAGAGGTTCTCGTACGCATCGACGAAATCGATTTCGTGCTCCTTCGACGCCCAGAACCACAGAGCCTCCGGATCCTCGACACCAGCAATGCACTGCCGCCGGAAGAGTTCCTGAGCGACGAGCCACTCGATCCATTTCGCCCGCTCCTGGGGCACGATGGCGTCGAAATCGCTGATGTGCGCCATTCTGTTCGGACTGAATGCCAGCGCGACAGACAAGTTGACGAAATGAAACTTCGCCGGTCGGCGCTGGAGCGGCACACGCTTGTCGGCATCCCATTGATGCGACGGAACGACTGCCAGCAGGTCCGACAACTGCTCGACGTACTCGGCGGCAATCGTATTGTTGGCGAGACCGGACTCACGCGCGAGCTTGAGATACCCTGTTCGCGAGCCGCCCTGAACAAACAGGGTCCGCATCAATGCGAGCAGGAATTGTCGTGAGCGCCCGCTTCTGACCAGTTCGCCAATGATCCAGTCACGAATCATGTCGAAGAAATATTCCGGTATTCGCTCGCGTTGCCGGATCTCCATCGCTGCAACAGGTGACCCACCGCTCAACAGGTAGGCCTTCCACGCATCATTACCCAGCTCGTCATGAAACTGAGCGTGGAAGTCCTTGTACGACACCCCTGTGAACAAGTAGTCGGTCCGCGTGAGCTTCCCCTTCCTGCCTGGAAGCCGCTCAGAACCGCGACGGATGTCAGCCGCTCTTGAACCCGTCGTCACGACGAGAACGTTGCGGAGCTGGCCTCGGTCGGCGATGCGTTTCAGCGCGCGTTCCCAACCTGGTATGGCGGATATCTCGTCGATGAACAGCCGCCGCACCGCGATGTTGGGCCGGAACAGAGAGATGACCTCCAACACCCGTGTTTCGAGTTCGTCCGCGTCGGTGATATCGTCACCGTTCAGAAAATACGCCGAGCCGGCGCCAAACTCTTCCAGGGTTTGCCTCAATTCCAGCTCGAGCCAGGTACTTTTTCCAAATTGTCGTGGGCCTCGAATCAGGATGATTCCGGCTTCCGTCGGAAGCTCGTCGAGTCCGAAACCAAAGCGAAACGTGCAGGGTTGGTCGCGGTACTCCGTGATCTTTGGCCAAAGGTCGTCCCGTTCGATCTCACCTTTTGAAAACAGTGTGTTACGATCATTAACGTTCATAACGTTAATTATATTAACGTCTTCAACGTTAATGTCAAGACGGCTGTCGTGAATACCTTTCGCGATTATTCCATCAAGTACCTGGATTCCACTGCGGCGATTTTCGCTGTGACAGCTTCTGCAATGGGAAGACGACCATTTGTACTATCGACGTTCTCAGGCAGGGCTGACAAGCTGGCCCGGTGATGGATCTCACCGTCGCCACCATTCGGGATTTGCGCGCAGCGCTGGATGCAGGCACGTTGACCTGCGTCGAGCTGGTCGGGCTGTACCTGAACCGGATTGGTCACTATGACCGCCACGGCATTTGCCTGAATGCCGTCCCGGTGCTCAACCCGCGGGTGTTCGAGGAGGCGCGCGCCTCTGACCGCCGCCGTGAGACTGGCAAAGCGCTGGGTCCGCTGGATGGCATTCCCTATCTCGCCAAGGACAGCTACGCGGCGGCGGGACTGACGGTCGCCGCCGGGTCTCTCGCCTTTGAAAACCTGGTTGCGCAAAGGGACTCCTTCGCCATCGAGCGCCTACGTGCGGCCGGTGCCATCCTGATCGGTCTCACCAACATGCCACCCATGGCGGCGGGCGGCATGCAGCGCGGGCTGTATGGGCGCGCCGAGAGTCCTTTCAACGCCGCCTATCTGACGGCGGCCTTTGCCTCCGGGTCCTCCAATGGATCGGGGTCCGGAACGGCGGCCTGCTTCGGCGCATTCAGTCTCGCAGAAGAAACCTGGTCTTCGGGTCGCGCGCCAGCCTCCAACAACGGACTGTGCGCGTACACGCCCTCGCGCGGCCTGATTTCCATCCGCGGCAACTGGCCGCTGATCGCCACCATGGACGTGGTGGTTCCCTATGCGCGTTGCATGGACGACCTGCTGGAAATACTCAACGCGCTCGTGGTCGAGGATCCACAAACCCGCGGCGACCTGTGGCGCCAGCAGCGCGCGGTCAAACTGCCGAGTCCAAGCGAGCTCAGGCCGATCGACTTTCTGTCGCTGCGCGACCGGAATGCGCTGGCCGGCAAGCGCATCGGTGTACCGAAGATGTACATCAACAAGGACAACGGCACGGCACGGCCCATCGCAACCCGGCACAGCATCCTTCAGCTATGGTCGCTGGCCGAGCGCGAGCTGCGGGACTTGGGCGCGCAGATCGTCGAAGTCGACTTTCCCGCCGTGACCAATTACGAGAAACCCGCCGGCGATGCCGGCTCGCTGGTTGGCCGTGGGCTGATTCCAAAGGAATATCCGCCCTCGGAAGGTTGGCATCTGGTCATGCACTCCTGGGACGATTTCCTGCGTGCGAACGGCGATGAGCACCTGTCCAGCCTTGCGCAAGTCGATGGCGCGCAGATCTTCCCGCTCATCCCCGGCGCGCTACCAGACTTGTACGAAGGCATTCCGGATTTCGCCAAGCTGACCGACGCCGCGCGCGAAGGCGTGAAGACGCTGGATGAGATTCCGTTCCTCGAAGAAGGGTTGAAAGGCCTGGAGCAGGCGCGCCGCATCGACCTGGAAAACTGGATGGACGAACTGGGACTCGATGCCCTCGTGTTTCCTGCTGTCGCCGACGTCGCGCCGGCCGACAGCGACTACAACCCGCTTTCCCAGCAGGCCGCGTGGCGCAACGGCGTGTGGGTTGCCAATGGCAACCAGGCCATCCGGCACCTGGGCATTCCCACCATCACCACCTGCATGGGGGTGATGGAAGATACGCGCATGCCTGTGGGCCTTACGTTTGCCGGACGCGCCTACGATGACAACGCGCTGCTGCGTTACGCTTACGCGTTCGAGCAGAGCCATGCGCGGCGCGCCGTGCCAGTGCGCACGCCGCCGCTCGCCGGCGAATGCATCGCGCGCGGCGAAGCGCGGCTACGGCACACCAGCAGCGGCGAACTGCAACTGCGCTGGCGCGCCGAAGTCCTCCCCCTAACGACGGAAGGATTCATTCCCATCGACATCGCCGGCGATGCGCCCGCCGCGGTCACCCAGGTGTCAGTGTTCGTGAATGGCGCGCCGGTGGCGGTTCGGCGGCAGGGCGATGTGTGGAATGCCCGCGTCTTGCTGCCACGGGACATGCATTACCACCTTCACAGCCGCTGGCGCGGGCCTTACGGATCGCTGGTCGTCTTGCTGATGACCACGGCCGGCGGCGCGGTGAGCGGCGATTATCAAATCGTCGGAGGGATAGCGTAAAGGGCAGCGCGCTCGTCAAGGAAGGGTTACCTGGGCGGAGATCACCGGCCGACTCGGCTAGTCGCCACCAGGGATCAGATATGGGGCACGATCTCATGAGGTGGGGCTCGAGCATGCCGATTCAGATTCAGGTCGAGATCCCGTATATTCCGAGCAGGTTCAAGCAGGGCGGCTCATGGATTCGTTCTCCCCGCACGTGGAAATTCTACCGCCGCCGCAGCGTCAGTTGTGGCTCGAGCTGGCCGAACTTCCCGCGGAGTTTGTCCTGTACGTTGGAACGGCGCTGGCGTTGCATCTGGGGCATCGGCAATCCGTCGACTTTGATTTTTTCGCGCTCTGCGACCTGGATCTCGATCGGATCGCGGCGGACATTCCATTTCTCGCTGATGCCAGCATCACTCAGCGCGAGAGAAATACCTTGAGTGTCATCGTGAATCGGGAAGGGCCCGTGAAAGTCTCGTTTTTTGGTGTTCCCAGATTGCGGCAGTTGGCACCTCCGCTGGTCGTTGAAACGAATGGCCTGAAGGTTGCCTCCCTGCTGGATCTGGCAGGAACCAAGGCATCCGTCGTACAGGTCCGAGCGGAGGCCAAGGATTACGTTGACATCGATGCGTTGCTGCAAGATGGCCGTATCCATCTGCCGCTTGCGCTGTCGGCCGCCCAAGCGATCTATGGAAAATCCTTCAATCCGCAGATTACGCTCAAGGCCTTGTCGTACTTCGGGGAAGGGGACCTTCATCGATTGCCTGATCAGATGAAAAACCGGCTTGCCGCCGCTGCGCAGATGGTCGATCTCGACCAATTGCCTGACCTGCAGCACCTGTCGCCGTCGGGCGGCCAGCATCCGAGTGTCGACAAATGAAGCCAATTCCCCTCACACCGCTGATTCAACAGTTGGCATCTCGCGTCATCTGGTTCGAACCTGCGCAACAGGCGCTCGCTGATCCGGTGCGATTTTTGGCTTATGCTCTTGCTTTCGCGCGTCATGAGGATATGCGCGAGATCCGACGGCATGTTTCCGATGATGATTTGCGTGAGGCGTTGGACAATGCTCCGCCGGGAATCATCGATCCGCGATCGTGGGCGTACTGGAATTCAAAGCTGGGGCGGTATCCGCCGCCACCAATGCGTTCGCGAACTTTTGGTGGAGAATGATCAGTTCTGCTTACCGACACATGGGTTAGGAATTGGTGGGCCGTGTAGGGATCGAACCTACGACCAATTGATTAAGAGTCAACTGCTCTACCAGCTGAGCTAACGGCCCAAATCAAACATCAAACTTCCACGCTCTCTACATGGAGAGTTGGGGTGGACGACGGGACTCGAACCCGCGACAGCCGGAATCACAATCCGGGACTCTACCAACTGAGCTACGTCCACCATCGTCGCCCGTCGTCTGGCGCGCCCGGCAGGAATCGAACCTGCAACCGCCGGCTTAGAAGGCCGGTGCTCTATCCGATTGAGCTACGGGCGCTTTGGTCGGGGCAGAGGGATTCGAACCCCCGACCCTCTGCTCCCAAAGCAGATGCGCTACCAGACTGCGCCATGCCCCGTATCCTTCAGCCCTTCGCCAACGAGCGGGTGCGCAATGCTAACAGGTCCGCGACAGCATGCAACACGCTGCAGCGAATAGCGATGAAAATCCTTTGTTTTTCGGAGCTTAGGAGAGGCGGTGATAGGTTTGCCCCACCCAGAAGTGATGCTCGAGGAGCCAAGGAGTAAGCCCATGTCTGTTGCAAAGCGACGCATCGGATTGCAGACCATTGCACCCCAAGGTGTCCATAGGGTGTCCTCGATCCCTGGCCTGATAGTAAGCGTCCCAGCGGCTACAGGACCATCGCGCCATCAGGCGACGGATCGCCTGCATGCTCGGCTTCAAATCCTTCATGAACGCCACCATCGTCCTCGCCGGGATCGAGCGGGCGAACAAGATCAGAAAACACCAGTTCAGCCTCGGCAGGGGCCAGCGGTAGCTGGTCCCTGCCCCTCAACGAACTTTGGAGGCGCGCGCTCGCCCATTAGTTGGCCAAATCGCCAAGATGCTGATCTGCGGGTCGAAAACCCCTAGATGCAACAGAACCAACGTGTCGGACAGTAGTGACTCACAACATCTCTGCAGCGACGGCCGCCGCCCGGAATCTTTTGAGCAGACTAGGATGCAGGGTACCAAGACGAGGCAGCTGGCCGTGCGGCGCGCCCGGAGGGACCGCGAACCAATCGCTGGTGTAGGGCAACACCACCCGTTCGCGCAGATTGAACTTGGTGGGAAAACTCAGGCCAGCCAGTTCGTAGGCCGCCGCATCGATCAACGCAATGGCAAACTCACCGGAGTGCAATTTATCGACTCGCTGCGAAGTGCCATAGGCCACCAGGATCCGATACAGCGGCGCGTCGGCATCATCAACGGTAATCGCCAAGGCCGGGCGATGCTTAGGCCCTGGGCTGAGAGCCTTATTTTCCGGAAATGCGCACCAGAGTATGTCGCCCGCAGAGGGCATTCCCCAGCGCGGATCGGGCGCTGCAATGGCAGCGGGACCGGTCACAACAACGTGGAATTTACCGAGTGAATGTCTTGGCGGCCCGCCAGTCGTCGGATAGTCGACAGTTGCTCGGCGGTGAGCGGCCCGTCGTCGGGCTCATACGCAGGCAAAACACTGTCGGCCAGTCGCCGCAGCGCGATGTGCACGACTTGAGTCTCCTTAAGATTAAGCTCAGCAGCAAGCTTGCGCATCGTCGCGCGGGTCACGCCCAGGATTCCATCCTTGTCGCGAAAACTCACCAGCAACTTTCGGCCGCTGACGACAGCGCGCCTGGCTGGTGCCTTTCGTCTATTTCGGGTTTGAGTTGTGCTCACGGCTGATCTCCTGAAGATATATATAAACTATATATCAAGTCCAGCACCCATCATCAAGGCATGCAGGCGGACTTCCTCAAAAGGTGTCCACCAGATCTAGAGACCTTCGTAGATTATTCTCTTAAGTTATTTATTTTTATAGAGAAAATTTTTAGTAAGTCAGAAGAATTGATGGTAGCTCAGGCGTAATGCTGGGCACCGCTTCTCATCAATGGGTCGCGAGTTCGATCCCTACACGGCCCACCAATTACGTGATCGGCGCGATGAGTTGCCGATGCGTGTCCTCGGAAATACTAGACCGCCTCAGTAGAAGATCTTTTTCGAGGCCGACCACCCTTGCGACCGTTGGCTCGCGAGCTCTTGCGTTTCGCGCGCGAGGTCGCCTGGCCGCCGCGACTGGCAAAGATGGCTGCGACCGACCGCGGGGGTAGCATCGCGGGCAGGATTGCTGTAAGGAGCCCATGCACACTAATGTGAATGCCCCTTTCTTCGATTTCAATCGCCGATCCGTCCGGCCAAACCTCAAGTTTGCTTAGCTCTTCCGTAGGGACATCCTGCAGTGCGCCTATCCACAGTCGTGGAATCAAGAAGCCAGCATTGCGGTTCGTGACGATCTCGATGGCATCACGCTCGGGGACGTAGCGAGCAGCTTGCGCCCGAACCTCGGTCTCGGCCTCAATTCGCCCGGCGGCAAGAGCCGCGGCGTACTCGGCATCACTGATCCGCCGTGAATTCGTCGTCATAGGTTCACCTGTACTCTCGTACCATCTTGAAACATCACGCGTACCCGTTCGTTCGCTGTCTCGTATTCCGCCTCGGCAATCTGCTTCGCACCCGGAACGGGCCTTGAGTGGAGCTCGATCTTTCCTGCTTTGTTCACTATTCCCCACTGGTTGGCCAAACAAGTTGTCCCTCGCGTCAACCACCAGCTGCGCCGACAATCTGGCAGGCGCCCTCGAACATCGCTCAAGAGGCGATTTACCACGCGCTGCAAAGGAATGTTCTTGACCGGTGCGATGCTGGTGAGATCAACCGCATCGTCGAGGTATGAGAACTTTACCCGCGCGATCCAACCGTCGCCCCGATGTCGCGCGTGGACGTGTGCGGGGCAATGATCGTCCGAGAAGACGTAGATCCCGGCCCCGGTGCCATCGGAAATGAACACGCGACTCATGAAACAGAGTAACCTATCAGCTTGGGTTATTCAATTGCTTCTTGTGCAATTGGGCGGCCTCATACCTAAGGGATTCAGAGTCTTATCGACGAGCAAGCCTTGAAATCGTCGCACATCGTGGCCATGAATTACTATTGTAAAATGTCGCTGATGTCTTCGGCTCAAAATCAATTGGTCGTAGGTTCGATCCCTACACGGCCCACCACTTCCCCCACATGCGCATCGCCAAACCCCTGCTTCTCATCACCACGCCCATCGGTGTGATCCTCGGCCTGCGCGAGGGCTATCGCCTCGCCGGCGGGCTCGTCGTCATCATGATCATGATGGTGGGCGTCATCGGCGTGGCGGTCGCGAGCATCATGATGACCGTGCGGCGCGAGGAACGCGAGGCGAAGAAGTCGGGCGGATCGCCGCCGGAGTCGGGCGGCCCCGGAGCCTCGACTTGATCGGACGCATCCGTCCCGGCTGACCTGATCTGCAGCTGCAGAACTCCATGCACGGGATCCAGCACCAAGCGACCCGAGTCGCCGGCATCGCGATCCGATAGAGTGGCCTTCCTTCCCTGTTCGTCTTCCTGCCACAGGAGCGCCAGATGGATCGCCGACAGTTCCTCGAAATCGCCACCGCCCTGTCCATGGGAACCGCGCTGAGCGAGGTGGCGGGCGCTCTCGACTCGTCCTTCGATCCCACTGAGCGAACGCTCGCGGACCTGCAGCGGGCGCTGGCGACCGGCACCGTGAGTTCCGAACAACTGGTGGCTGCCTATCTCCAGCGCATCGCCCGCTTTGACCAGGCGGGTCCTTCCCTCCGCTCCGTGCTGGCACTGAATCCTTCCGCGCTGGCAGATGCCCGGGCGAAGGACCTCGAGCGGCGCAACCGCATGCGCAAGGGTCCCCTGCATGGCATCCCGCTGCTCATCAAGGACAACATCGAGACGCGTGACCCGGTGGCGACGACCGCGGGTTCGCTCGCGCTGGCGAATTCGCGCCGGCCGGCCGATGCGCCCTTGGTGGCGAGGCTCCGGGCGGCGGGCGCCATCGTGCTCGGCAAGTCCAACCTGAGCGAGTGGGCGAACCTGCGCTCGACGCATTCCTGCAGCGGATGGAGCGCACTCGGTGGCCAGACACGCAATGCCTATGATCGCGACCGCAATCCGTCGGGGTCGAGCGCAGGGTCGGGTGTGGCGGCGGCGGCGAGCTTCTGTGCGGGCGCCATCGGTACCGAGACCAATGGCTCCATCCTCTCGCCGGCCTCGGTCAATGGCCTGGTGGGTCTCAAGCCCACGGTGGGTGTCGTGTCGGGTCAGGGTATCGTGCCCATCTCGCCCAGGCAGGACACGGCGGGCCCCATGTGCCGCACGGTCGCGGATGCGGCCGTGCTCGCGCAGGTCATCGCCGGGCAGCCGCTGGGATTTGACACGCATGCGGCGGACCTCGAGGCGTTCCGTCTTTCGGGGGTTCGAGTCGGCGCCATGCCGCTCTCACCGGGCGGCCATCCCGGCACCGAGGCCTTGTACGCGCGTGCGCGCGAGGTGTTCCGGCGCGAGGGTGCGGTGCTCGTGGACCTGCAGCATCCCGCGTCAATGACCGAGATGGGAACCGCCCAGCTCGAGACGCTGTTGTTCGATTTCAAATGGGCCATCCAGTCGTATCTTTCCACGCTGGATCCTGTGCAGGTGCCGTCGCGCACGCTCGCCGACCTCATCCGCTTCAACCGGGCACACGCGGCCGAGGAACTCTCGGTGTTCGGGCAGGAACTGTTCGAGATGGCGGAGGCGCGGGGTCCGCTCAGCGATCCCGCCTACCAGAAGGCGCTGGCACTACTGCAGCGGGCGGCCGATGTCGAGGGCCTGACGAAGCTCTTCAATGACTCATCCGTCGAGGTGCTGCTGGCGCCAAGCAATGGACCGGCGGATCCCATCGATGCCGTCTGGGGGGATCGCGGCGAGGGCGGCTGGCCGCCCATCGCTGATGCGGCTGCCATTGCCGGGTTCCCAAGCATCACCGTGCCGGCGGGGCTCGTGGCCGGATTGC
>WBZN01000727.1_pt1 | contig 22620 bp, 20 predicted proteins | sample 5204281 | NCBI WGS metagenome assembly WBZN01 (sample SAMN12344347, study PRJNA552823) | activated sludge metagenome | biome: Activated sludge suspended growth; feature: Nitrification reactor; material: Wastewater; isolation source: activated sludge from nitrification reactor of wastewater... | reverse complement strand
CATCGCGCCGGACCTGATCGCCGAGTTCGGCCTGACGCCGGGTCAGCTTGGCCGGTTGACGGCGGCGTATCTGTTCGGCTTCCTGCTGTTCCAGCTGCCGCTCGGCATCCTGCTCGACCGCTTCGGTCCACGCCGGGTCCAGGGCGCGCTGTTGACGCTCGCCGCCTGCGGCGCGCTGCTCTTTGCCATCGCGCCGGATTCCTGGTCGCTCACCCTGGCGCGCGGGGTGATCGGACTGGGCCTGTCCGGCTGCCTGATGTCCGCCTTCAAGGCCAATGCGCTGTGGCTGCCGATGACGCGCGTCGCCTTTGGGAACTCAGCGACCGTTGCCATCGGCGCCCTCGGCGTCGTCGCCGCCACCCGGCCGGCGGATTGGCTGGCGCAGGCGATCGGCTGGCGCGGGATGTTCGAGGTGCTGGCCGCAATCACCATCGGCGTCGCCCTGCTCATCCTGCTGTCGGTGCCCAAGGATGCCGGCCGCGCGCCGGGCGAGACCCTCGGCAACCAGCTTCGCATCATGGCGCGCGTGTTCGCCGACCGCGTGTTCTGGCGGGTCGCCCCCATGGTGGCGGCGATGTCGGGCACCTTCATCGCCGTGCAGACCTTGTGGGCCGGCCGCTGGCTCGTCGACGTCGCCGCCTTCGACCGCACCGGCGCGGCCGGCGTGCTGCTGTGGATGGCGATTGGTTTCATGATTGGTTCACTGACCACCGGCTGGATCGCCGATCGGGCGCAGCGCCGCGGCTACGCCATCGAGGCGGTCGTCGGCGGCTCGTTCCTGTTGTTCGCCTTGGCCCAGGCGCTCGTCATCCTGCAGGCGCCGATTCCGCCCATCCTGCCGTGGCTACTCTTCGGTTTCGCCGGCCAGGCGGGCAATCTCGGCTATGCCACCCTGGCGGCGCATTTCGGCGCCGGGACCGCCGGACGGGCACAATCCGCGGCCAATCTGCTGCTCTTCGCCGCAGCCTGGGGCCTGCAATGGGGAATCGGGGCGATTCTCGACCTGTTTCCGGGCGCGGCGGAAGGCGCCAGCGATCCCTTGGGCTATCGCTGGGCCTTCGGTATCGCCTTTCTGCTGCAGATTGTCGCCGTTTCTTGGTACCTGCGTGGTATTCGCCGGAAAAGACCGGCGGAATGACATGCTCGTGACCATTTGTCCGCCGCACCCGGGCGCGCTTGCCCTTGGAAACTTCCCGCGTGTTTGGGTATGCTCCCCGCCATGTCGACGACTCTGACGCAACATTCCGCCCGCTCGCTCCGCGGCATCAAGCTGTTCGATAGCCTGCCGGACCCCGATCTGAAGGCGCTCGAGGCGCAATGCCGCTTTCGCTCCTATACCAAGGGCGAGACCCTGCTCGACAAGGGCAGCCTGACGCGCGAGGTGTTCTTCGTCCTGAAAGGGGCCGCCGCGGCGGTGACCTTCTCGCCCGCCGGACGCGAAGTGACGCTGGGCATCATCCGCGCCGGCGACCAGTTCGGCGAGCTTGCGGCGATCGACCAGGAGCCGCGCTCGGCCACGGTGACGGCGATGGAGCCGACCGATGTGGCCATCATGCCAGCCGAGGTTTTCCGCGACCTGCTGATGACGCGCGCCGCCGTCGCCTTCGGCGTGCTGCAGCGTCTGGCGGCGATCATCCGAAACACGGGCATCCGCATCATGGAGCTCGCCACCCTGCAGGCGGCGCAGCGCGTCTATTCCGAATTGCTGCGCATGGCCAAGCCGGATGTCGCCGTGCCGGGCCTGTGGGTGGTTCGCCCGCTGCCGCCGATGCATGAGATCGCCAGCCTGACCGGCACCACCCGGGAAACCGTGAATCGTTCGATCAGCCAGCTCTATCCGACGGGCATCCTGAAGCGGAAGGGCCGCAACCTGTTCCTGATGGAGCGCGACAAGCTGGTGGATATCGTGCAGAGCCTGCAGGTCCATCACGGCCGCAAATAGGCTGCCGCGCGCAGCAGCCGTCTGCGGCAACCGTCCACGGGCGACACCCAGCCGGAAGCGAACGAAAATGCCGGCCACCTTGGTGGTCCTGCGATCTGGGCTGCGCGTATTGCCCTAGAGGCGCAAGAGAACAACGCGAAGAGACGACGAACAGATCATGCGACGTTCCTATCTGATTGCGGCTGCGATCGCTGTGTTGGCCGCCGGCTGGCTGGCTTCCGGACTGTTGCAGCGCCCCGACGAAACCGCCGCCCCGGCGGCGACGGAGGCCGGCACCGCGCCGGCAGTTGACACAGCGGCGCCCAACGCTCCGGCCGGGGGCAACGCGGCCGCCCAATCCGCCGTGCCGCAGCCGGCGCCCCCTGCCGGTGCGGCGCCCGCCGCGATCGTCAGCGTCCAGACCTTCGATTCCGTGGCCCAGCCGCAACCGCGCACCCTGGTCCTGCGCGGCCGCACCGAGGCCGACCACGTGGTCGAAATCCGCGCCGAGACATCCGGCCGGGTGATCAAGACGCCGGCGGAAAAAGGCACCATCGTGCAGGAAGGCGACCTGCTCGCGGTCATCGACAGTTCCGACCGCGCGGCGCGGCTGGCCGAGGCGAAAGCCCTGCTGCAGCAGCGTAAGGCCGAGGCCGACGCCGCCAAACGGCTGGCCGACAAGGGCTTTTCCCCGAAGCTGAACCTGGCCGAGCTCGCCGCCAACCTGGCGTTGGCGCAGGCCCAGGTGACCGCCATGGAGATCGAGATCAGCCACCTGTCGATCAAGAGCCCGATCCGCGGCGTGCTCGACGAGCGCGCCATCGAGGTCGGCAGCTACCTGCAGACCGCGGATGCCGTCGCCACGATCGTCGATCTCGATCCCATCGTGCTGGTCGGCTTCGCCACCGAGCGCGATATCGGCCAGCTCGTCATCGGCGGTTCCGCCACGGCGCGCCTGCTGGACGGTCGCGAGGTCACCGGCACCTTGCGCTTCATCTCCTCACGCGCGGAGACCGAGACGCGCACCTTCCGGGTCGAGGTCGAGGTGCCCAATCCGGACTATGCCATCCGCGGCGGCCTGTCCGCGGAACTGGTGATTCCGGTGGACGCGGTGCCGGCGCACCGCATCTCGCCGGCCATTCTCACGCTCGGCGCCAATGGCGAGGTCGGCGTGAAGACCGTGGACGACGCCGACAGAGTGAAGTTCATGCCGGTGGAGATCCTGCGCGAGGATCCCGCCGGCCTTTGGATCATGGGCCTGCCGGAGCGCGCGCGCCTCATCGTCGTGGGCCAGGATTTCGTGCTCGACGGCCAGGCCGTCCGCCCGGTCGCGGCGATCATCCCGCCCCCGGGAGCCGCGCCGCAATGAGCCGTCTGGTCGAAGGCATCATCGCCAACAGCCGGGTTGTGCTGGCCGGCCTGATCCTGCTGCTGGCCGCCGGCTGGATCACCTACAAGAACCTGCCCAAGGAATTGTGGCCGGACATCCAGCTGCCCTTCATCTACGTGATGATGTCGCTGGAAGGCGTCTCGCCCGACGATGCCGAGCGGCTCCTCGCCCGCCCGATGGAACAGCGGCTGCGCACCATCGAGGGGTTGAAGGAGTTCCGCTCGATGACTTACCTCGGCGGCGGCTCGGTCGTGCTGGAGTTCCAGGCCGGCTACGACATCGACAAGGCGCTGACCGATGTGCGCGAGCAGGTCGACCTGGCGAAGCCGGACCTACCGGAAGACGCCGACGAGCCCTTCGTGCAGGAAGTCGCGTTCAGCCGCTTCCCCGTGCTGGTGGTGACGCTCTCGGGTGACGTGCCGGAACGCTCGCTGCTGAAGCTGGCCGAACGCCTCCAGGACAAGATCGAGGGCATCCCCGCCGTCCTCGAAGCGCCGATCAGCGGCAAGCGCGAGGAACTGGTCGAGCTGGTGATCGACCCGCTCCGGCTGGAAGCCTACGGCCTTGCCCTGGACGAGGTGGGCAGCATCGTCGCCCGCTCCAACCGGCTGGTTGCCGCCGGCACCATGGATACCGGCCAGGGCCGCTTCGCCATAAAGGTGCCGGGCCTGTTCGAGACCGCCGGCGACATCCTCGACATGCCGCTGAAGGTCAGCGGCGACGCGGTGACCAGGGTCAAGGACATCGCCACCATCCGCCGCACCTTCAAGGACGCGGAATCGGTGGCGCGCATCGACGGCCTGCCGGCGATCGGCATCGAGGTTTCCAAGCGCGCCGGCGAGAACATCATCGAGACCATCAACCAGGTCCGCGCGTTGGTGGCGGAGGAGAGCAAGACCTGGCCGCCGCAGGTCAAGGTCACCTTCTCCCAGGACAGCTCCAAGGAAATCCGCTCGATGCTGGGCGAGTTGGAGAACAGCCTGATCACCGCGGTCCTGCTGGTGCTGATCATCGTCGTCGCCTCGCTCGGGCTGCGCGGCGGCATCATCGTCGGCATCGCGGTGCCCGGCTCTTTCCTGATCGGCATCCTGATGCTGGCCGGCTTCGGCATCACCATCAACCTGGTGGTGCTGTTCTCGCTGATCATGGCGACCGGCATGCTGGTCGATGGCGCCATCATCCTGGTCGAATACGCCGATCGCTGCATGCTGAACGGCATGGACCGGCGCACCGCCTATGCCGAGGCGACCAAGCGCATGGCCTGGCCGATCTCGTCCTCGATCCTTACCATCATCGCCGCTTTCGGGCCGATGGCCTTCTGGCCCGGCACCACCGGCGAGTTCATGAAATACCTGCCGATCACCCTGACCGCGACGCTGTTCGCCTCGCTGCTGATGGCGATGATCTTCATCCCCTGCATCGGCGCCATGATCGGCAAGCCGAACGGCGAGGACATGGATCTGGTCGAATCCGAGCGCCTGACCGCCCAGCAGCAACTGGCGCGGGCGCGCGGCCTCGACCGCATCTACCTGATTGCGTTGCGCGGCGCGCTGCGGCATCCGGCGCTGGTCATCCTGGGCGGCATCGGCATCCTGTTTGCCACCGTCATCGCCTTCATGATGTGGAACGCCGGCATCGAGTTCTTCCCCGATGTCGAGCCGGAACGGGCGCAGGTGCAGATCCACGCCCGCGGCAACATGTCGGTCACCGAGCGCAACGACCTGGTGAAAAGCGTCGAGGCGCAGATTCTCGCGGTCAACGCCGAAAGTCATGAGATCCGCAGCATCTACAGCGTGACCAAGGCCGACGTGGGCGGGCGGTCCGGCGGACAGGAACTGGCCGAGGACGTGATTGGCATGATCACGCTGGAATTCGGCGATTGGGACAAGCGGCGCAAGGTCGACGCCATCCTGGGCGAGATCCGGGAAAAGACCGCGCCCATCCCCGGCATCCAGATCGAGCTGGCCGAGGAGGAAGGCGGCCCCAGCGGCGGCAAGCCGATCCACCTGCAGCTCACCTCGCAGGATTTCCCCGCGCTGGAACAGGCGGCGGGCATCGTGCGCAAGAAGCTCGAATCCATGCCGAACCTGGTCGACGTGCAGGATTCGCGCCCGGTTCCCGGCATCGAATGGGAGCTGACCGTGGATCGCGCCGAGGCGGCGAAGTATGGCCTCGACGTGACCGCCGTCGGCAACGTGATCCAGCTGGTGACGCGCGGCCTCAAGTTCGGCGACTACCGGCCGGATGACGCCGACGACGAGATCGACATCGTCGCCCGCTTCCCGGAATCGATCCGCAACCTCAGCGAGCTGGACCAGCTGCGCATTCCGACCGCCAACGGCTCGGTGCCCTTGAGCAATTTCGTGAAACGCGAGGCGAAGCCGAAGCTGGCCCTGGTCCGCCGCGTCGAAGGCATGCGCGTGATCGATGTCGAAGCGAACCTGAAGCCCGACGTGCTGCCCTATGGCGAGCTGGAGCAGATCAAGGCCTGGGTCGCCGGCGATTCCGGCATCCCGCCTGCCGTAAATGTCAGCTTCCGCGGCGAGGACGAGGACCAGGCGGAATCGGCAAATTTCCTCAGTCTCGCGGCCGGCGCGACGATGTTCCTGATCACGCTCATCCTGCTGCTGCAGTTCAACAGCTTCTTCTCGGTGCTGCTGGTGCTGACCGCGATCGTCATGTCGTCGATCGGCGTGATGTTCGGCCAGCTCATCATGCAGGAGCCTTTCGGCATCGTCATGACCGGCATCGGCGTCATCGCGCTCGCCGGCATCATCGTCAACAACAACATCGTGCTGATCGACACCTACGATCATTTGAAGAAGACCATGGCCTCGCGCCGCGACGCGCTGCTGGTGACCGGCGTGCAGCGCCTCCGCCCGGTGATCCTCACCAAGCTCACCACCGTGCTGGGCCTGCTGCCGCTGGTCTTCCATATGACCATCGACTTCACCGCCCGCGACATCACCTTCAACGCGCCGTCGACCCAGTGGTGGTCGCCGCTGGCGACCGCCATCACCTTCGGCGTGCTGTTCGCCTCGCCGCTGACGCTGCTGTTCACGCCCTGCGCCCTCGAGCTGCAGGGCCGCTTCTATGACTGGCGCGCCCGGCGCCGGGCACGGCGCGGCGAAGGCGCGCCGGAACCGGCGGAAGCCGACAAGAGCCTCGCCGAATAGGGCCTATTTGAGGCGCTGCACCGCGGCGCCGATGCGCCCCAGCGTGGTCAGCCAGCACAAGGCACCGAAGACATAGGCGGCCGTCGCGAAATGCTGCGGCAGCAGGCAGATGAAGACGAACAGCAGGATCGTCTCGGTGCCTTCGGTGATCCCGCCCAGATAGTAGAATCCTTTCGCCGTCTCGCTCGCGGGCGGCAGGCTGCGCTTGGCGGCAAAGATCGCGAAGGCCAGGAAACTCGACCCCGTGCCCATGAACGAGAAGATCAGGAACGCGGCGGCCAGCGCGGCGCCCGGCATGGCCAGCGCGAAGGCGAAGGCGGCGCCGGAATAGACGATGAAATCGAGCACGATGTCGAGATAGGCGCCAAGATCGGTCGGCCCGGATTTCCGCGCCAGGCAGCCATCGACGCCGTCGGCCAGCCGGTTGAGCAGCAGCAGGATCAGGCCCAGGAAGTACGCCTGCGCGGCGATCGCGGCGATCGCCGCCAGGCCGAAGCCGAAGCCGATGACCGTGACCTGGTCGGCGCTCAGCCGAAGATGCGCTGCCCGCACCGCGACGGATTCGACAATCGGGTCAACCAGCCGCCGCGCGGCGCGATCCAGCATCTGATTGCTTCAGTGCGGGCCCCGATCCTGCCCGTGATCTGGCCCGCGGTCCTGCCCGTGGTCAAGCCCGACCCGATGGTCGACGCTCGGCGCGTGCGGCCGCTGCATCGACAGCCGCTGGAACTGCCGCTGGCTGAACGGGATGGAAGCGAGGTAGAGCAGGCCACAGGCCAGGATGGTGTTCCAGGTCTCGCTCGCCAGCAGCGCCACGAAGACGGTGACGATCACCATGGCCGGCAGCACCCAGCGCTGGGTGATCGCCAGCCGCTTGAACGAGAAGGTCGGAATGCGGCTGACCAGCAGGCCGGAAACGACCACCATCCAGATGCCGACCAGCGCCGGCGCATCCGCGATGCCCGTGCCGTATTCGTTGTAGGCGATCAGCGGCAGCAGCACCAACCCGGCGCCCGCCGGCGCGGGCACGCCGGTGAAGAAGCGCGACGTCCAGGCCGGCACGTCGGCATTGTCCAGCTTGGTGTTGAAGCGCGCCAGGCGCAAAGCCATGCAGGCGCTGAACAGCATCGAGCAGCCCCAGCCGATGCGCCCGGCCTGGTCCATGGTCCAGACATAGAGGATGATCGAGGGCGCCACGCCGAAGGCGATGAAATCGGAAAGCGAGTCCAACTCCGCGCCGAACTTGCTGGTGCTGTCGAGCAGCCGGGCGATGCGCCCGTCGAGGGCGTCGAACAGCGCCGCCACGATGACGGCGACACAAGCATGCTCCCACCTTCCGTCCAGCGCGAACTTGATAGAGGTCAGCCCGGCGCAGAGCGCGAACAGGGTCAGCATGTTCGGGATCAGGCGATTGATCGAATGATCCCGCAATCTCGTGCGTCGCATCGTCTTGCCCTCCTGGACTACCCTAGAAGTGCCGCCATCACCGCTCTTCGCCAAGCCGCGACGATTCCTCCGACCGGATGTCGGCCAGCACGGTCTCTCCCGCCACGGCCCGCTGCCCGACGCAGACCAGGGGCGCGATGCCGTCAGGCAGGTAAACGTCCACCCTGCTGCCGAAACGGATCAGCCCCACCCGCTCGCCGGCACGGACACTGCGCCCGGCGACCAGGTCGCATTTGATGCGCCGCGCCACCAGGCCGGCGATCTGCACCATGCAGATGTTCAGGCCGTCTCGGGTGCGCAGATGGATGGACTGGCGCTCGTTGTGCTCGCTCGCCTTGTCGAGGGCGGCATTCAGGAACTTGCCGGGCCGGTAGGCCAGCGCGATCACCTCGCCGTCGATCGGGGCCCGGTTCACATGCACGTCGAAGACGTTCATGAAGATGCTGACGCGGGTCAGCGGCCTTTGATCCATGCCCAGTTCGGCGGGCGGGATGGCCGGCTGGATCATCTGCACCACGCCGTCGGCGGGCGAGATGACCAGCCCATCCCGGTTCGGGGTCACCCGCGCCGGATCGCGGAAAAAGTAGGCGCACCACAGCGTAAGGACCACCCCGACCCAGCCCAGCGGCTGCCACAGGTAGAACAGCACCACCGCAACGACGGCGAACAGGGCAACGAATCGCCAGCCTTCGCGGTGGATTGGCGGGACGGTAAAGGTCGACAAGGAGGCCACCTCAATTGCAGTGCGCCGCGACTCCCCACAGCCGGGCCCAGCGTTCGCTAGAACCTTGATCTGCCATAGATTTGGGGAGGGGTCACGCCCATTTCCAGCCGTCGCCTGGAAGCATGCCGCGGAAAGCCCCGGATTTGCCGAGGCAGCCGGCACGGTCTGTCGCTTTCAGGGTTAATTAATGATCCCGCCGCTACCATCGCCGCTGTTCACCATTCGATCCAGGCCCAGGCGGCGACCATGATGCCGAACACCAGCAGCAACCCCGCGCCCGACGAGTTGCACGGGCTCGACTTTCTGCCCGACGGCACCGTGACTCTGTCCACCGGCAAGGCCAACGTGGCCTTTTCCTTCTGCGCCTATGGTTTGACTTTTTCCGCCAATACCCGGCTGATCGATAGCGGGCCGGTGCTGCAGATCGCCGCCGACATCGGCAGCGATCCATACACCGCCGACGGCGCCGATCTGCGCGACAGCGCCCATGCCGTCATCCGCGCCAGCCAGGGAGTGCCGGCTTGCCGGCTCATGGTGTCGCGGCAGAAGCGCATCTACTGCGTCGGCCGCGCCGAGATTAGCGAGCCCTGGACTCCGACCTCCCTGCTCGCCGCCGCCGCCGGGCTCATTCTCGAGGTGCGGCCCTATCTGCTGGTGCTGCGCGATATCCTGCCGAAATGGCCGCATGCGGGCGCATTGCCGGACGCCGCCCCGATCCAATAGCCTCAACCAGATTCGGTCACCTTTCACGCGGCCGCAGGCCGCGGCGCGCTGCCAGCGGCCCGCGCAGCACCTTCGAGAAGCGCTCAGTTTTCGGCGGGAACAGAAAAGACCTGGCCTGGATAGATCAGGTTGGGATTGGTGATCTGTTCCTTGTTGGCCTCATAGATCACGGTATAGCGCACCCCGGCGCCGTAGCTCTCGCGCGCCAGGCGCCACAGCGTATTGCCGGGCTGCACGACGATGGTGCCAACGCCGGCCGTGGCCCCGCCGCTCGGCTGCGCCGTCGCCGACGTTGCCGCCGAGGTGGCGGCCGGCTGCGTGCCAGCCTCCGCGGCGAGCGGGAAGGTCGCCTGCTCGAACGGCGTCTCGGCGCGCGCCAGGACCTTGCCGGCACCGTCAACCTGGTCGACGCGGATCACGTGCAACCCGGGCGCGATCGCCGCCTTCGGCGTGAACGACCAGGCGCCATCCTCGTCGGCCACCGCCTCGCCAGCCGGCTTGTTGTCGACATAGACGAATAGCCGCGCGCCGCCCGGTGCGCGGCCGGACAGCACCGCGCGACCTTCGGCGTTGTAGTCGATGGCGGCGATCTCCGGCCCGGCTGGCGCGGCGGTGGCGGTATCGGCGGAACCGTTCGGCACGTTCAGCACCCGCGTCGGGCCGTCGCCGGTCTTGGGCACCTCGATGGCAAGGGCACCGGCCGGCTGGTCGCTCGGCTGCCCGGCGATGTCCTTGGCCACTTCCGGCACGATGACGACGACGGTGCTCTCGGATTCCTGTTTCGGCGATTCGCTGGCGCCGCTTTCCAGCGTGAAGCTGTGCTCCCCGGGATTGAGCGCGGCATCGGGCAGAAACACCCATTCGCCCCGCCCGTCGGCGTCGACGGTGCCGAGCACATTGCCGCGATCAAGAATGGTCACCTTGGCGTTGGGCTCGGCGCGGCCGGCGATCACCGTGTCGCCGCTGGGATTGACCCGGACGACGTCGAAGCTGGGCGGTATCGGCGCGGCGACGCCGGCGGCGCCGTCGCCGGTCGCGGCCGTCCCCTGCGCATCGCCTTGGGCGCCTTGGGTGGAGGCTGTCTGCTGCCCATCCGCCGGGGCTGCGCCGGCCGGAGCCTGCTCCGCCGGCGCCGCGGCGCTCGGCGCGGAATCGGCCGGCTCGTCCTGGTCCTGCTGGTAGATGGCGAAGAACAGACCGAGGGCCGCCACCAGAACGGCGGCGCCGATTGTCCCGGTCAATGCCACGCGCGTCACGTGCAGCCTCCTGTGACTACCTGTTGCGGGACAGTATCAGACCCGGCCGCGCATGAGAAAGACCGAAGTCACACCCTGCATCCCCCTGATCCCACGGGAATCACAGCGAATTTCGCCCATAATCCAGGCCTTGACGCCCGGCCGAGGCCGGCCCGGCCGGCCGCCGGGGCGCGCCTGCGGCCCCCTGCCGGCTCAATCCCGCAGCTTGCCGCCAGGGGGATTTACCGCCATAAGATGGCTGGCAAGAAGGACAGAGATGAAAGGCCGAGGGGATGGCCCCTTGGATGGCATATGAGTCAAATGATTAAATCCGTTTGCGTTTATTGCGGGGCGTCGCCCGGCACTTCCGAAACCTTCCTCAACATCGCCAAGGATCTCGGCCGCGAACTGGCCGAGCGCGGCATTCGCCTGGTCTATGGCGGCGGCGGGATCGGCCTGATGGGGGCGGTCGCCGACGCGACAATGGCCGCCGGCGGGCAGGTGCTGGGCATCATCCCGCAGCACCTCGAGCGCGCCGAACTTGGCCATCGCGGACTGACCGAGTTGAAGATCGTCGACACCATGCACACGCGCAAGCGCATGATGTTCGATCAATCCGACGCCTTCGTCATCCTGCCCGGCGGCATGGGCACGCTGGACGAGACCTTCGAGATCATCACCTGGCGCCAGCTGGGCATGCACGACAAGCCGATCGTGCTGATCAATCACGAAGGCTATTGGGATCCCTTTCTGCATCTTATCGATCATGTGATCGACAACGGCTTCGCCCGTCCGGCGGCACGCCAGTTGTTTTCCGTCGTCGCTGGAGTTGGGCGCCTGTTCGACCTGCTCGAAGCTTCGCCGCAGACCCGCGAACCGAGCTACCCCGAGCGCATCTAGGGGCGAATGGTCACGCTGGAAATCCGCGGAAGCGGTGCTATCCTGCGGCCCGATTTTGCAATGCAACAACGGTTCCGGCGCGCCATTCGGGCGCCCGGAGCCGGTCTTTCGGAGGCAGCATCCTAATGGCGAAAATCAAGGTCAAGACTCCGGTCGTGGAGCTCGATGGCGACGAGATGACCCGCATCATCTGGCATTTCATCAAGGAGAAGCTGATCCTCCCCTATCTCGACATCGAGCTGAAATACTTCGACCTGGGCGTCGAGCATCGCGACGCCACCGGCGACCAGGTGACCATCGATTCCGCCAATGCGATCAAGCAATACGGCGTGGGCGTGAAATGCGCCACCATCACCCCGGACGAGGCGCGGGTGAAGGAGTTCAACCTGAAGCAGATGTGGAAGTCGCCCAACGGCACCATCCGCAACATTCTCGACGGGACCGTGTTCCGCCAGCCGATCATCTGCCGCAACGTGCCGCGCCTGGTGCCGGGCTGGACCCAGCCCATTGTCATCGGCCGTCACGCCTTCGGCGACCAATATCGCGCCACCGATTTCGTGGTCCCTGGCAAGGGCAAGCTGACGATGAAGTTCGAGCCGGCCGATGGCGGCAAGCCGATCGAGCGTGTGGTGTTCGACTTCCCCGCCGGCGGTGTCGCCATGGGCATGTACAACCTCGACGATTCGATCCGCGGCTTCGCCCGCGCCTGCTTCAACTACGGCCTCGGCCTCGGCTGGCCGGTCTATCTCTCGACCAAGAACACCATCCTCAAGGCCTATGACGGCCGCTTCAAGGACCTGTTCCAGGAAGTGTTCGACCAGGAATTCGCCGCCCAGTTCAAGGACCGGAAGATGGTCTACGAGCATCGCCTGATCGACGACATGGTGGCGAGCGCGCTCAAATGGTCGGGCGGCTTCGTCTGGGCCTGCAAGAACTATGACGGCGACGTGCAATCCGACACCGTGGCGCAGGGCTTCGGCTCGCTCGGCCTGATGACCTCCGTGCTGATGTCGCCCGACGGCAAGACCATCGAGGCCGAAGCCGCGCACGGCACCGTCACGCGGCACTATCGCGAGCACCAGAAGGGCAAGCAGACCTCGACCAACCCGATCGCCTCGATCTACGCCTGGACCCGCGGCCTGTGGTATCGCGGCAAGTTCGACAATACGCCCGAGGTGCAAAAATTCGCCGAGGCGCTGGAGAAGATCTGCGTTGATACCGTCGAGGCCGGCTTCATGACCAAGGATCTGGCGTTGCTGATATCGCCCGATCAAACCTGGATGACAACCACGCAGTTCCTCGACAAGCTGGACGAAAACCTCAAGCAGGCGATGGCCTGACCCGCCGCCGTCCTTACCCGGAGAATGAACAGATGAACACCTGCTCCCGCCGCGCCTTCGGCGCGCGTTCCCTTGCCGCCCTCGGCGCGGTCGCGTTGGCCTCCACCGCGACCCGCGCCCTGGCGCAGGATCTCGAGAACACCCTCTATCTCGACCTCAGCTATGGCCGCGTGGTGATCCAGCTGCGTCCCGACAAGGCGCCGAAGACCGTCGCCCGCATCAAGGAACTCGCGCGTCAGCATTTCTACGACGGCACGCCCTTCCACCGCGTGATCAGCGATTTCATGGCCCAGGGCGGCGACCCGACGGGCACCGGGACTGGCGGATCGGGCAAGACCTTGCCGGCGGAATTCTCCGATTTGAAGCACGAGCGCGGCACGGTCTCGATGGCCCGCTCGTCCGACCCCAACAGCGCCGACAGCCAGTTCTTCATCTGCTTCGCCGCGGCGCCCTATCTCGACGGCCAGTATACCGCCTTCGGCCAGGTGACCGAAGGCATGGAGTTCGTCGACCGCATCAAGAAGGGCGATCCCAGCAACAACGGCCTGGTTCTGGTGCCGGATCGCGTCGTGAAGCTGCGCGTCGCCGCGGACGGCGAATAGATCCGCGCAGGCGGGCCGGGGGTGCCGCGGCGCGGCGCCCTCATCCGCCTTGCGTGGCCGGGCGTGCGTCGGCCAGGGCGAAGTCATAGTCCTCGACGCCGATGACCTGGATGATTGCGCCCTCCGCATCGGCCAAGGGGAACAGCCCGTATTCCGCGCGGCCCTTGGCGCCCGAGCGCAGCATCCAATCATAGAAGCCGAAGACCGCGCCGCGGGAGTCCAGGACCCGCGCGTACTGGGCGAACAGCGCCTGCTCCTCATCCCAGCCGATGCTCCCGAGATAGCGCCCGGTGAATTCCAGCTGGTTGTATTCGACGACCGCGGTGCCGACCAGGCGATAGCGGAAGCGCTGCGGATCCCGCTCGACGTCGACGATGAAGAGATTGGGCAGCAGGCTGCGCAGGTCGATCGGGTCGACCATCGCCCGGGTCGGAATACCCCCCGCCTCGCCGTGCCGCTTCAGCCAATAGGCATAGAGCTGCTGGACGCGCGTTGATTTGATCAAGCCACTGTCGCGATAGAAAAGCTGCTCGACCATCGTACCCGCCACCGCTCAGGGGTTCGCAGCAGCCTCGCAGCCGACGGCAAGCCGCGTCAAGATATCGAAAGTATTCGCAAGCGCGGTCCGCCGCCCGTGCTAGATCCGCTCCGGGTCCACCTCGCGCGCGGGGAACTCGTAGTCTTCGATGGCGAGGATCTGGTGGATGACGGCGCCGTCATTGGTCAGCGGGAACATCCCGAATTCGCACCGCCCGGCCGCACCCGTCCGGAGATCCCAGGCATAGATCCCGAAATGCGGCTGCCGATCGGCGACGACCTTCGTGTAGGCGCCAAGGAGCAAGTGCTCGTCGACCCAGCCAACCTCACCCAGGTACTTCCCGGTGAACTCCTGGTGGTTGTATTCGACGACGCGCGTCCCGACGAGGCGGTAGCGGAAGCGCAGCGGGTTGTGTTCGACGTCGGAAATGCTGATCAACGGCAGCAGGTCCCGCAACTCCATCGCGTCGATGTCCTCGCGATACGGAAAGACCTGCCCCGGGCGGCGTTTGGAATTCCAGTATTCGCCCAGGCGGCGGACACGGCTTGACGAGATGTCTTCGAACCGCCGCGTCGAGAGTTGACTTACCACGCGATTTGCCCCGTCATCGTCTTGCGCGCACCGCTACCCTGGCGTGCACAATCGCAACGGCTCCCCCATCCGTCAAGCGCGAAGCGGTGAAACTAGCTGCGCGCGGCAATGCGCGCCTGCGCCGCCGTTTCCTGCGGCGGCTGCAGCCGCATGATCCAGCCGAAAACATGGGGAAAGACCGATGGCGCCAGCAGGAAGGCGCCGCGCGCCTCGTCCGACCGCACGTACCACAGCCCGATCGCGCCGACGACCGAGCTGACGATCACGAAGACCAGGCCGACGAGGCGCCATGGCCGCACGGCCCAGCGCGCCGGCAGGTGCAGATCCGGGTCCTGGCCTTCATGCAGGAAGACCTGCACCAGCTCGTGGCGGCAAATGGCATAGATGGCGACGCCGGAGACCGCCAGCACCGCCATCAGCAGCAGGAACATCTGGCGCCAGATCTCGTCCGCGTTCTCGAACTCGCCGTTCGGCAACTCGGCCCACATCATGAGCGGGAAATCGTAGAGCCCGTGGCCGGCGATCGGGACGATCAGCGCCAGCGCCCAGTTCAGGCCCGGCGCGCGGCCGCGATAGGCGCGCGCGGCGAACATCCCCATCAGGCAGCCGAAGGTCGTGTGCGCCGGCACCGCGAGCACGCCGCGCATCAGGCCGAGATTGATCCAATCCTCGCCGCTCTGCAGCAGGTAGAGCACGTTCTCCAGCCCGGCGAAGCCGAGCCCGATCAGCATGGCGGCGCAGAACAGGTCGCCGCCGGAATCGCAATCCTTGTGTTCGCGCACGATGAAATAGAGCAGCAGGAACTTGACCAGCTCCTCCGGGATCGCCGCCCCGACGAAGGCGCCGGCGAGCGCGTTGCCGAAGCCCGGCGCCGCCAGGTCGGCGGCCCAGTTGATGAGCCGGGTGACCGACAGCACCAGCATCCCCGACATGGCGCCGAGCACCAGGGTCCGCACGATCAGCCGCGCGCCCATCCGCTTGCGGTAGTGGCTGACCAGGAACGCCGTCAGCACCGCCGCCGGAAACAGCGCGAAGCCGACCACAACCAGCTTAGCAAGAATCCACATCGTGCCCCCAAAGCACACGCGCGGCCAGCAGACCGGCAAACGCGGCGGCGGTCAAGAAGCCCCGCCGGCCTATTTGCGCCAAGCCTTCAGCCGCTTGACCGCCTCCGCCATGTCGGCGGTCGATCCGGCGAAGGAGAAGCGCATGGTGCCATGGCCGCGCGCGCCGTCGAAATCGACGCCGGGCGTCGCCGCGACGCCGGTTTCCAGCAGCATCCGCCGGCAGAACTCCACGCTGTCATTGGTCAGCCGCGCGACATCGGCATAGACATAGAAGGCGCCATCGGTGGCGATCAGCTTGTCGAAGCCGGCGCCGGGCAGGTCGTTGAGCAGCAGGGCTCGGTTCTCGGCATAGCGGCGGACATTGGCCCGGCACTCGTCCTGGGCGTCGAAGGCGGCGACGCCGGCATATTGCGACAGGGTCGGCGGCGAGATGAACAGGTTCTGTGCCAGCCGCTCGATCGGCTGCAGCAGGTCCTCCGGCACCACCAGCCAGCCCAGCCGCCAGCCGGTCATCGAGAAATACTTGGAAAAGGAATTGACCACGATCGCCTGGTCATCGATCGCCGCGGCGGTCGCCGGTTCCACGCCGTAGGTGATGCCGTGATAGATCTCGTCGGACACGAAACGGATGCCGCGCTCGCGACAATAGCCCATCAAGGCCCTCAGGTCGGCGTCTGGAATCACGGCGCCAACGGGATTGGACGGACTCGCCACGATCAGGCCGTCGAGCTTGCCGCCCGCGCGTTGGGCCTGCTCCAGGGCCGCGATGGTCGGCTGGAACTTGGTGTCCGCCTCCATGGGCACGATCACCGGCTCGATCCCCAGGGCGGACAGGATGTTGCGGTAGCAGGGATAGCCGGGGCTGGCCAGCGCCACGCGGTCGCCCGGCGCGAAGGCGGTCAGGAACGACAGCAGGAAGCCGCCTGACGAGCCCGTGGTGATCACGACCCGCTCCGCCGGCACGCCGGCGCCATAGAACTCGCGATAGTGCCGGGCGATGCGCTCGCGCAGCTGCGGGATGCCGAGGGCCAGCGTGTAGCCGATGAGATCGGTGTCGAGCGCCGCCCGCGCCGCCTCGAGCACCTTGCGCGGGGCGCGCGTCGACGGCTGACCCACCTCCAGGTGCACGACGTCGGCCCCGCTCGCGGCGCGCTCGGCGGCGGCGCGCATCACCTCCATGACGATGAACGGGTCGATCCGTGCGCGCGCCGCGACTTTCAATGCCATGGCCGCGCCCTAGTCCGAGGTGACGAAATTGGCGAGCCCGTCACCGCGGAAATCGTTGCGCACCTGGCAGGTGTCCGGATTGGTCGGCGAACCGCCCGGGCAGAAGATGGCGTTGATGCGCCCGATCCCCTTGCGCTGCTCGGTCTGGAACCCGGCGGCGCTCAGGGCCGCGCCCGGATCGTCGTTGGCGCTCGCGTCATACAGCACCTTGTCGCCGCCGTTGAACACGCGGGCGCGCAGCATCGCCGCCTCCAGCGGCAGGTTCCCCTCGGTCACGCCATGCAGCAGATCCGCCTGGGCCAGGGCGCCGGCCAGGCCGCCCGAGCCGGCGGACGCGAAATAGAATTCGCCGTTGTTGCGATTGGCCATCACGATGGGCGCCAATGCGGAGAAGCCGAAACCGCGTTCGTCGGGCGCCGGCGCCAGGATAAGTCCGGTGCCCTCGGCGATGCGTCCGGCGCCGAACAAGGCGTTCATGGTGAAGTTGCAGGCGACGCCCAGGCCCTCGGCATCCGCGGCGACGATGCCGGCGGCGAAGGGATTCTCCGGCAGGGCGTTGGCGCCCGGCGCGGCCTGCAGCACCTGCGCGACGTGATCCGCCGCGATCAAGCTCTCGACCGGCTGGCTGGCGTCGCCGCCGGGTTGCATCCACTGGGCGCGGTCCCCCGCGATGCGCCGGCTGGCCTCGGCGAGGAACGTGTAGTGGTTGCCGCCTTCGCTGCGCAGCGCCTGCAGCATCTGCGCCACGCTGACGCCGCCCGCGGCCGGCGGTTTCGGCATCATCACCAGCTGGTCGCCCCACTTGATCTCCAGCGGCGCATAGACCTGGACCTTGAAGTTGCGCAGATCCTCGATGGTCAGCGGCGCGCCAAGCGCCTGCGCCCCGGCGACGATCTGCTGGCCGAGCAGTCCGCCGTAGAACTCTCCCGGCCCCTTGGCGCGCAGCTGGCCGAGCACGCCGGCCAGCGCCGATTGCCGCAGATTGTCGCCTTCCTGCAGCATGGCGCCGTCGGCGCGCACGAACAGCGCCGCCATCGCCGGGTCGGCGCGCAGCTTCTTCTCGCCCAGCGCCACGTCCTTGACCAGCGCCCGGCTCGCCGCCTCGCCGCCCTGGGCGATGGCTTCCGCCGGCGCCACCAGCTGCGACCAGGGCAGCTTGCCGTAGCGCGCCGAGAGTGCCGCCATGCCGCGGGCCGAGCCCGGCACCGCGACTAGGCCGCCCGCCGCCGCGCGGGGCAGGAAGTCGAACACCTCGTCGGCAATCTTGTCTTCCTCGCCGCGATGCACGACGCAGACCCCGCCGCCGCCGAGACCGGCGGTGGACGGCATCGTCGCCGACATGACGAAATAGGTCGCCACCGCCGCATCGACCGCATTGCCGCCGGCCGCGAGGATCTCCCGGCCGACCAGGGCCGCGCGCGGCTCATCCGCCACAATCCCGCCATAAAAATTGTCCAGGGAGTACAGCTCGCCGGCATATTGCGCACTATATTGCCCGGTGCCGCCGCAGGCGGTCGCGAGGAGTGCGAGGACCAGACCTGCGCCACGGGCCCCGGCCGAAGCCCGGCGCCCGCCGGCCCAAAGGGTTGGCTTGCCGGACGTCTCCCGGCCGATATGATGGCGCATGCGCATTCAGCAACTCCGCTGCAAACAAGGCTTTGGCCGGTGGCCAGCCCGGGCGGGGAGCATAGGAAGGACGAGCCACGTGATCAACCGGGCAGCCAGAGCCCCGTTTCGCCGCCAGACCCGATCCCTGGCGCAGTCGCTGACCCGATCCCTGATCGGGGCCGGCGTGGCCGGGGCAATGGTCCTCGCCCCGGTCTGCGACGCCATGGCGCAGTCCCGGCCGCGGCAGATCCGCGATGCCGAAATCGAGGCGACCCTGCGTGCCTATGCCGATCCGATTTTCGCCGCCGCCGGCCTCGATACCTCGGCCGTGCAGGTGCACCTGATCGAGGACAAGCGCATCAACGCCTTCGTCTCGGGCGGCATGCAGATCTTCATCCATACCGGGCTGCTGACCCAGGCCGATACGCCCAACGAGGTCATCGGCGTCCTGGCGCATGAGACCGGCCACATCGTGGGCGGCCACCTCGCGCGCTTCGACGAGGCGATCGAGAACGCCACCATCGAGGCCATCATCGGCCTGATCGCCGGCGTCGCGGTGGGTGTGGCCAGCGGCAATGGCGGCGCCGGCGCCGGGGTCGGGGCGCTGGGCCAGAGCATCGCGCAGCGCAACCTGTTCCAGTACACCCAGGGCCAGGAAAGTGCTGCCGACCAGGCCGCCTACTCGCTGCTGGAGAAGACCGAGCAGTCGCCCCAGGGGCTGGTGGATTTCTTCCGGATCCTGTGGCGGCAGGAGGCGCTGTCCTCGTCGAGCCAGGATCCCTATCTGCGCACTCACCCGCTTACCCGCAATCGAATCGACGCCTCGGAGGCTGCGGTTGCCCGCTCGCCCTATGCGGCGACAAAGGATTCGCCGGAGATGCTGATGCGCCACCAGCGCATGCTGGCGAAGCTGAACGGCTATCTCGAGCCCGACCGCGTGAAGCAGATCTATCCGGAGACCGACAACAGCGTGCCGGCGCGCTATGCCCGCGCCATCGCCCTGTTCCGCCGCTCGCGCATGCCGGAGGCGATCGCGCTGATGGATGGACTGCTCAAGGACGCGCCGGACGACCCCTTCTTCATCGAGCAGAAGGCGCAAATCCTGTTCGAGAACGGCCGCGTGGCGGAGGCCCTGCCGCTCTACCAGCAGGCGCTCGATCTAGCGCCGACCGAGCCGCTGATCCGCATGGAGCTGGCGCAGACGCAGCTTCAGGTGGCCGAGCAGGACGAGGCGCAGGGCTATCGTCCCGATCCCGCGCAGCTCAGCGCCGCCGTCGCGAACCTCAACGAGGTGGTCCGGCTGGAGCCGAAGAATGCCGGCGCCTTCCGCCTGCTGGCGGTCGCCTATGGCAAGTCCGGCGATCTGCCGATGGCGGCGTTGTCCCAGGCCGAGGAGCGGCTGGCGGCCGGCAAGCCGAAGGAAGCCAAGCAGTTCGCCGAGCGGGCGCTGGCCGGGTTGCCGGAGGGGTCTCCGGGCTGGCTGCGCGCCCAGGACATCCAGTTTGCCGCCGACCAGGAAGACCAGGACAACTGACCGGGTGCCTGGCGCCGCCACGGCAAGGATGCGCCCTGAATAACAAGATGGTGATCATGTGCCCTGCGCCAGTGGCGCCGGGCGCCGGACCCCGATAAGGTCGCGGCTTGCGGCCCAGAGACTTATGGCCCAGAGACTTGCGGCCCGGATACTTGTGGCCCAGAGAAAGGCTTTCCCATGCGTACCCTGCTCATCCTCGCGACCGTGATCCTGGCGGCCGTCGGCGGCTATGCGTTCAAGGAATTCGCCGTCGCGCGCGACGCCCAGCCGGCCCTGACCCAGGCGCAGGTGGATGAGGCCATCTCGCAATACCTGAAGCAGCACCCGGCCGAGGTGATGGCGGCGCTCCAGACGGCGCAGGCCCAGGCGGAGCAGCAGCAGCAGGCCGAAGCCACGCAGGCGCTGGAGGACCGCAAGGCCGAAATCTACAACAACCCCGCCGATCCGGTTCTCGGCAATCCCGCGGGCGACGTGACGGTGGTCGAGTTCTTCGACTATCGCTGCCCCTATTGCAAGCGCGTCTCGGACTCGCTGGCAACCCTGGTGCAGGGCGACCCGAAGGTCCGCGTGGTCTACAAGGACTTCCCCATCCTCGGCCCCGAATCCCTGGTCGCCGCCAAGATCGCGCTGGCGGCGCAGCGCCAGGGCAAATACCAGGAAGTGCATGAGGCGCTGATGGCCCACAAGGGTTCGTTCGACAAGGCCGCGCTCATCGAACTCGCGGCCAATGCCGGCGCCGACGGCAACCGCCTGTCCGCCGACATGGAGGATCCGGCGATCATGGCTCAGTTGCAGGCGAACGATGCGCTCGCCGCCAAGCTCGGGATCACCGGCACGCCCGGCTTCCTCTTCGGCAACGCGCTCGTTCCCGGCGCCATTTCGCTCGACGACATGAAGAAGCTGGTGGCGGAGCAGCGGGCCAAGGCCGGATGATCGGCGCGGCCGATCGATCGGGGGCTCCATTCCGCTTGCGACCGCGGCGGGAATTGAGGGATACCCGGCATAAAGCCGGCTTCCCGCCGCCTCCATCGCGCCGCTAACTAGCCTGGTCCGGAGCTTCCGTCATCCCGCTTGATTCGTGACGGGCATTACAGACGGCGCCGGGCACGACCGCTGATATTGGTCGAGGGGATCACGCAGTCGGGGGGAAGCCACTTGCGCGGATCTATGGACGCACCATCGGCCTCGAAGCGGGGCCTTGACGAGATCGACCTCGCCATCCTCGACGCGCTTCAGCGCAATGGGCACCTGTCGCATGCCGAGGTGGGGCGCCTGGTCGGGCTGGCCGTATCCTCCGTCAATGAACGCATCCGCAAGCTGGTGCAGCGCGGCATCATCGCCGGCTGGTCGGCGCGGCTCGATCCCGCCGCGCTCGGCCTCGACCTGCTGGCCTTCGTCTATGTGCTGATCGACCGGCCGGAGAATGCCGGCGCCTTCCTCGATGCGGTCGCCCAGATTCCCGAGGTGCAGGAGTGCCACCACATCGCCAGCGACTGGAACTTTCTGCTGAAGGTGCGGGTGCGCAACACGGCGGCTTTCGAAACCCTGCTCTCGAGCCGCTTGAAGTCGGTTTCCGGCGTGGTGCGCACGCAGACCGTGATTTCCCTCACCTCGCACAAGGACACCGCCGCTTTGCCCCTGCGCGGCTAGGCCCGGCCGACCCCATATTCGCGGGTGGCCCAAGTTGCGCCCGGGGATTGCCGCAGCTATAACGATTCGACGGATCGGAACGCGCGGGGGAGCGGGAGTGGCGAAGCTGCCTAACATACTGATTTTGAACGGCCCAAACCTCAACATGCTGGGGGTCCGGGAGCCGTCGATCTATGGCCGCGACACGCTTGCCGATATCGCCAAGATGTGTGCCAGGCGGGGCAAGGAGCTGGGCCTGGCGGTGGATTTCCGCCAGTCCAACCTGGAAGGCGAATTGGTCACCTGGATCCAGGAGGCGCGCGGCAAGGCCGCTGGCATCGTCATCAACCCGGGCGGCTACGGCCATTCCTCGATCGCGCTGCTGGACGCGCTCCAGATCGCCGAATTGCCGGTGATCGAGGTTCATTTGTCCAACATTCACCGCCGCGAGCGGTTCCGCCACCACACCTTCACCAGCCAGGCCGCGACCGGTGTCATCTGCGGGCTCGGCGCCCAGGGCTACCTGCTGGCGCTCGACGCGATGAGCGGGCTGATCAAGAAGAAAGACCGAGCATGAGCAAGTTCGACATCGATGAGGCCCTGATCCGCAAGCTGGCGAAGCTCCTGAAGGAGACCGGCCTGACCGAGATCGAGTTCGAAGCTGGCGATGCCCGCATCCGCGTGAATGCCGGCGGCACGGCTGCCGCCATGGTCGCCGCCCCCGCCGCCGCGATGGCCGCTCCGGCGGCCGCCGCAGGCGCGCCCGATGCCCCGGCGGCCGGCTCGATTTCCTCGCCCATGGTCGGCACCGCCTATCTGTCGCCGGAACCCAACGCCGCCAGCTTCGTCAAGGTCGGCGACCGCGTCGCCAAGGGCCAGACCATCCTGATCATCGAGGCGATGAAGGTGATGAACCCGATCCCGGCGCCGCATGCCGGCACCATCACCCAGATCCTGGTGCAGGACGGC
>WBZN01000726.1_pt1 | contig 22624 bp, 18 predicted proteins | sample 5204281 | NCBI WGS metagenome assembly WBZN01 (sample SAMN12344347, study PRJNA552823) | activated sludge metagenome | biome: Activated sludge suspended growth; feature: Nitrification reactor; material: Wastewater; isolation source: activated sludge from nitrification reactor of wastewater... | reverse complement strand
GTGAGGGCGTACCAAACCGGATACCCCCTCTACGAGATCACGCCAATCGATCGGTGCGGCCGATGGGGGAAGCGTTCGCTGTACCCTCATGGAAGATATTTCACAATGTGAGGTCCCAGCAGATTTGCAATCGGGAGCGGCAAATTCTGCCATGCGCGAATCGCCAGCGCATATTTCGGGTTCTGCGGATTCAATTGAGGAACCTGTCGACCTTGGCCCATCCAATAATACCAATAGAGTTGATGGGGCTGAGCCCCCCATTGTTCCTTAAACCGATAAGTTCCGCTATCGGGGCTCGATCGGCCAAAGTCGAACACCTGAAATCCTTGCTGACAGGCATATTCCAAGACTGCGCCGTACAACATCATATTGGGCGCCAGCTTATTGAAACGTTTGTCCGAGGCTGCCCAGGGAATTTCCAAAGACGAGCGGAATCCATACAGAAACCCAGCGGCAACCGGCCCACCCCCATGAGAGACGATACAGATACGCGCCTCCTTCGGAAACACCTCAAGAGTCTTTGCAAAAAACTCTTTGGCATAGACGGGAGTTCCCAAATCGCGCATACAGCGCGAGAAGACGGCATAAAATTCATCCAGGCATTCGCTCCCACCAATGCGTGCCGTCATCCCTTCTTTTTGAGCGCGGCGAACCTGACTGCGCAACTTTGAGGGAAACCCCTTTACCAACACTTCGTATGACTCCGGCAACGAAAGCCTCATCGAAACTTTTCGTTCAGTCGAAACCCACGCAGTCTCGATCGGCCACTCATGTCGAAGCTCGATATGCGCGGCGTCCAGCTCTCTGGCCTTTTCAATGGTACCCGTTTCTAGCGCTCGATACCCAGCAGGAGAGGTGCCGACAAGGCCGCCGTAGTTCACGAATGGCAGAGAGACCAGAAACCGGCCAAAGACCCGGCTGGCCAACAGTGCCAAGGGGACGATGCCCTGCACGGCTCCATGTTCGTCCTGAGCGATGAGATAATAGGTGCGGTGGCCAAACGCTTCTTCGATGACCCGACGCCACCCTGACAAATGGTAACCGGATGTGAGTGGCGAATTCAGCACGTACGTATCCCATGCCAAAACATCCGATTCGGTTCGCCCGAGAAGTGAGGAGACCAACGTATTCATAGAAAGATTAACGTACCGGTCTGGCGCGAACGGCAGCATCGAGAATAGCCGCTAATTCTCCGGTCAATGATTGATATTCAAACCGGTTCACACGAGCGGCATCAGGAGGAACGAGTTGCTGCGCTCCAGTCACGATGTCTATCAAGAGCGCCTTGATTCGTGTGATGTGATTCGGGCTGCTTACGCCTAATCCATGCCGAGCCACCAAATTAGCAGTTGCGCCTTCCCCGCCAATCAGCAAGAGCGGACGACCGGTCGCCACATATTCGTAAATTTTGGCGGGCACCTGCAAAGGAGAGTCTGGCTGAAGTACGAGTAAGACGCTCGATCGTTGCATTTCTCTCAGGCACACGCTGTGAGAAACCGGAGGTTCCCGTCGGAGAAAGCCATGCTTCTCCAGATCGACGGCATACTGCTCACACTCCTGATCTGCGGTGTCCCATCCCCCGACGAAACGTAATCGAATGGCTTCCGGCTTTAACTGATTAGCCTGAAACAACTCCCACACCGCCTGCAGCAAGACCCGAGGAGTCCTTTTTCCATACACCGTCCCGAAATGGCAGAGTTCATAGCCTGAGGAGGCAGACAGCCTGTCCGAGTGCGCCTGAGGTACCTTCCCCGGCATCAACGTCTCGCGGTCGAATCCGTTCGGGATCCAAGTACAGCGGTCTCGGAGACTTTCGTATTCTTCAATGAGCCTCTCTCGAAGCTCTTCGGTATTAGCGATGACATGACTTGCACTCTGACAGACTCGGGCTTCAGTGGCTCGTGATTTCCTGGTCAGCGTATCGGAGCTGAAAGAGTAATACGGGTTACAGTTCCATGGATCCCGGTAATCCAACACTAGCGGGCGCTGAAAAAACTTGGCGAGCGAGTGGCCGGTCAAGAAACTCGTCCATGGGCCGCCGGTCGCGAAAACTACATCCGGAATGTCCTTCCCAGCGAGAGCCTGTAGTTTCCGCACAGCTTGGCCCATCCAGCCGCATTGGCGGTCTGGAAATGCGAAGGCCCAATCCAGAATAAAGTCTTTGAGCGGAGAGCGGACCCCGCTTGGATCAGATGACGTAGGCGCAGCTGCGATGTTCTTGCTTGAGTCGGGATGAATGAGTTTTCGTACGATTCCCTTGAGCATCTCACGGTACTGCAATACCCGCTGAAGTCGATCGACATACGGCACTCGAATGACCTCAATGCCTGCAGGGACTCGTTCGCCCAGCTTAGGATCAACCTGATGCGTGGGATAGACACACTCGGGAGTGGTCGTGAGCACCTGAGGCTGCCAGCCATAGGCCGCGAGATTTCGACAAAACCCAAGCGGTCGCATTGCGCCGCTCGCCGCGACGGGAGGAAAATAATACGCCACTATCAGTACTCGCTTCACCGTCTCACCGCCGGCTTCATGAGAAGCCCATAATCGATGATGAGTTGTCCGACAATCTGAGCAAAATGAATTTCGTTACAGACTGTTGACCGAGGAATTAAAAAAGCCGCTTCTCGAGGCTGTGCCCTAACCAGACCGTTCCGAACCCTAGGCTGGCGACTGTCCTGCAAGGTCTGACAATATTTCGAATTCGGCGACATGGAAGAGTCTATTCGAAAAATCGGCTTCTCCTCGACGATGCCGGTCCAGATCGGCGATGAGAACACCCGTGTTATAGATCCCTCGATCTCGTAATGCGCGACTGGCCAGGATTTCTCGAAGCGGTTCGTATAAGTCATGCGCGAACCACTTCTTACTCGCGGTAGGAAACCCCATTTTATCTACCCTGCTCCGCACGGACTCAGGGATTCTCCCCTTCATCCCTTCTCGAAGCACATATTTATTCCATGGACCTCGAACCTTCCACTCATCAGACAGGCCGCACACGAAGGACACGAGGCGATAGTCCAAGAATGGAAGTCGCGCTTCCACAGAATGAGCCATGGAGTTTCGATCTTCGATCCGAAGATATAAAGGTAACGGAGCCGAGACCACCGACTGTTTGAGTGCTGTAGACAATGCCGCGGAACTTGGTGGGATGTCTTCGCTGATAAAATGCTGGGTTAAATCCCCTGAGAACCAGGAATTTTCGCGTATACGAGCATGCCTCTTGGCCTGAGCCCATGTGCGGTACCTGGCAATTTTGTACATCTCCCATGACATGCAGCGGCTTGCCGCGGCTATCATGCGCGCGCGAGCATTTCCTCCATGAGCCTCGGTATAAGCCTTCACCGCCTGCCAGGCGGCACCCACACGCCCCTGTTGCAGAAGAGACACCCAATAATCTTGAAAATAACTTGAGTATCCCCCGATCGTTTCATCGGCTCCCTGTCCATTGAGTACGACACGAATTCCGTGAGATGCGGCGAGGCGCATGAGTTGATAGCCAACCACCGCCGTCATGGTATGCACGGGTTCGTCCTGAAACCAGAGGACTTTGCGCACGTCACTCCAGAGTTCGGCGGGACTGGTTTCCAGCTGTCTCAGTTGGGCATGCGTCTGAGTCAGGGTATCTGCAATATACTTTGATTCGTCAAACTCTTTGGCCATATAGCAGAAGGCCTGGAGTGACTCCGGTTGCACTCCGGCACTCTCATGACGCTGACGCGCGGCTGCGCAAATGATCGCGGTCGAATCAAGCCCTCCCGAAAGACACACCCCTACAGGCACATCACTTCGCATACGGATGCGGACTGAGTCTTCAAAAAGATCTCCGAACGCTACGGCGGGATCTGGGGTGACCGTTTGCGGCAAAGCATCAAGTGACCAAAAATTCCATTGGTACCACGCACCGTCTAATCCGACCTCAAATCCACTGCCGGGAGGAACCTGCTCAATTCCCTCGTAGAAGGTCTCATAATGGCTATCCAGACGTCCTTCCAGCAAAAACCTGGAGGCTATGCGCCAGTTGATACCTGTCCGGCGATATCCCGATGCACGCAGAGCCTTGATTTCCGAAGCGAATTGTATCATCGTATTATCGCGGCTGTAGTACAACGGTTTAACGCCAAATCGATCACGCGACCCGAAAAGCCGGCGCTGTCGGCGATCATAAATGACGAACGCCCACATCCCGTTTAGTTTCAGAAGGCACTCTCGGCCCCACTCTCGGTAGGCAGCGAGCAGCACCTCGCTATCTCCGCTCGATCGAAACTGATACCCCAGCTGGCGAAGCTCATCGCGTAGTTCGACATAATTGAAGATTTCGCCGTTGAATACCAGAACATACTGACCATCCTGGCTGATCATCGGTTGATGACCGGCATCGGACAAATCAAGAATTGAGAGCCGGCGAAACCCCATTCCGACGGCCCCCTCCACGTAAATGCCGCCATCGTCGGGACCTCGATGAAGCAGGCTCTTGGCCATCCGCTCCACGGCCGCCCGTTCCACCGGCCGTCCATTCAACCCTATGGCAACTGCGATTCCACACATTGGAGCAATCCGTCTCCTTATCGATCCTCGCGAATTGACGCGTGAATCATTTCACCACAACCTGACGAAAATACTCCGTAGCTTTTCTGATACCGTCCTCAAGCTCAACTTTGGGTTCCCAACCGAGAAGACTCTTGGCTCGGGTAATGTCCGGTCGCCGAACTTTAGGATCGTCGGCGGGAAGAGGTCGCTCTTCTATGACGCTTTTCGAACCGGTCAATTTGAGAATAATCTCGGCAATTCCACGAACCGTCAGTTCTCGCGGGTTCCCGATATTCACCGGGTCATGAATACTATCGAAGATAGCGTCCGGCTTCTGGGTGAGAAATTTCGTGCGATCGGTGCGTTCGGCAACAGACTTATCAGATTTCACCATCAATAATGCTACGATACCACGAACCAAATCATCGACATAGCAAAAGCTACGCGTCTGAGAGCCGTCACCAAAGACCGTCAATGGCTTTCCCTGCAGTGCCTGGACAATAAAGTTTGAGACGACACGACCATCTTTAGGCCGCATTCTTGGCCCGTAGGTATTAAATATTCGGACAATTCTCGTGTCGACTCCATGGTAGCGGTGGTATGCCATCGTCATGGCCTCAGCAAATCGCTTGGCTTCGTCATACACGCCCCGCGCGCCTATGGGATTGACATTTCCCCAGTAGGTTTCTGGCTGGGGATTAATCAACGGATCGCCATACACTTCAGATGTACTGGCCAATAGAAAGCGAGCACCTTTGGCTTTCGCCAACCCTAGGGCTTTGTGTGTCCCGAGTGCACCGACTTTCAATGTCGCAATTGGCATCTCGAGGTAATCTTGAGGACTGGCGGGAGACGCAAAATGCATGACAGCATCCAATTGACCGTCAACATGAAGATAGTCACAGACGTTGTATTTCACAAAGCTGAACTTCGGATTGCCGATCAGGTGCGCAATATTCTCTGCGCGCCCCGTGATCAGATTATCAAGCGCAATGACATCGTGGCCCTGTCCGACCAGCAGCTCCGACAGGTGACTACCAAGAAACCCCGCACCGCCGGTGATCAAAATTCTCATGAATCGCCCCCTCCTTCGTGTGCCGTAATCTTTGGCTAATCGAGTTCAAACTCTTTCTTCCAATCTGAATCGCCCTCGAGCGGTTTTTGATCCGCTTTCAGTAGCACGCAATTCTCCAGGACCAACACATCCATTTCCGTCCGCATGAAGCACCGGTATGCATCCTCCGGTGTGCTGACAATCGGCTCCCCTCGTACATTGAAAGACGTATTGACCAGCACACCATGCCCCGTCTTGGCTTCAAACGCCTTCAGCAGCGCGTAGTAGCGAGGGTTTGTGTCTTGATGCACCGTCTGAACCCTGGCTGAGTAGTCGAGGTGCGTGACGGCAGGGATGTCCGAGCGCGGGATATTTAACAGCTCAATGCCCCACAGCCCGTTTTGCGCTGAGCTAACCGGGAGGCGTCGTTTTTCGACCACGGGAGCCACCAGCAACATGTAGGGACTGTCCGAATCCAGGATGAAATAGTCAGATACGCGTTCGCGCAACACTGACGGTGCAAATGGACGAAAGGATTCGCGATACTTGATCTTCAGATTCATTACCGACTGCATTTCCCTAGTGCGGGCATCTCCGAGAATGCTGCGACCACCCAGCGCACGAGGACCAAATTCCATCCTGCCTTGCAACCAGCCGACCACCTTGCCTGCGGCCAGCTCCTCCGCGACCCGTGCGTACAAGTGCTCTTCGTCAAGCTTGACATAGGGCGCCGCCGCCTTTTTTAGATATGCTTCTATTTCCTCATTGGTGTGTGAAGGGCCCAGGTACGACCCCTTAATGCTATCTTTTCCCGGAACCACTTTTCGGGGCTGCTGTTCATACTGGTACCACGTCGTCAACGCAGCACCCAATGCACCGCCCGCATCACCTGCCGCCGGCTGGATCCACAGCCCCTTGAACGGCCCTTCGCGAAGAATGCGTCCATTACCGACACAGTTCAGCGCAACTCCCCCCGCCATGCACATATAGTCCGCGCCTGTCTCGCGGTGCAGAGTACGCGAGAGTCGCAACATGACCTCTTCTGTCACTTCCTGCACTGAACGCGCCAGGTCCATCTCACGTTGAGTCAGTTTCGATTCTGGCTTGCGTGGCGGCCCTCCAAAGACTTTATCAAAGTTGTTACCGGTCATCGTGAGACCGGTACAGTAATTGAAATAGTCCATATTCAGTCGGAATGTCCCATCAGGCTTTACATCCAACAGGTGTTCGTAAATCGCCTTCACATACTTCGGTTCACCATATGGAGCAAGGCCCATGACCTTGTACTCACCGGAGTTCACCTTGAAGCCCGTGTAATAGGTAAAGGCAGAATAGAGAAGACCAATAGAATGGGGGAACGGGATTTCCCAAAGTGGCGTCAGTGAATTGCCCTGCCCAAGCCAAGCCGACGTCGTTGCCCATTCACCTACCCCGTCCATACAGAGGACGACGGCTTTTTCGTACGGAGAAGGGAAAAAGGCCGATGCAGCGTGGGACTCGTGGTGCTCAGAGAACAAGATCTGGGGCAATGACGAACTGGTCATCTCAGGCGCGTGAACGAGGAACTCTTTTTGAAGCAGACTTTTGAGGAGCAGCTTTTCTTTCAGCCACACCGGCATGGCGGCCACGAAAGACTGAACCCCGCGAGGGGCAAATGCGAGATAGGTCTCTAACAAACGCTCAAACTTGACCAGCGGCTTGTCATAAAAAACGAGGTGACGAACATCCTTCAGGCCAATATTTCCTGCCTGGAGGCAATACTCAACCGCCTTATGGGGGAACCCTGGATCGTGCTTCTTTCTTGTAAAACGCTCCTCCTGTGCCGCTGCGATGATTTCCCCATCGCGCACTAAACATGCGGCACTATCATGATAAAACGCCGAAATACCAAGGATGTTCATGCCTGCCCCCGCCGGTAGATGGAAAGATTGCACACACAATCAGTCTAGCACCTGAGATGTCCCGCAACACACTGAGAAAATGAAAACACCCTATATCTCTAAGAGATAGATAAGGGAATCAGGATTATGAGGCGCTCCGACATTCGTGAATACAGGCAAGGTATCGAGAGGCAATTCCCTCCCAGCTATATTCACGACAAGCCCATTCTTTTCCCCGTCTAGCAAGTGTGTCTCGAAGCACGGGATCCATGCACAAACGAATGAGAGCGGATGCCAATGCCGTAGAATTCTCGGGAGGAACTAGAATACCAGTGGTACCGTCCTGCACGATCTCGGGCACCCCATCAACATTGCTGGCGATGACGGCTTTTCCACAGGCCATCGCTTCTGCGATGACCAATGGCATGCCCTCAGCCCGTGAAGCCAAGACAAAAGCCTGGCATGATTTCATGAGCCGGAGCACCTGTTCGTGAGTTTGATTACCTAGTAAAGTGACTTGGTCGGCTATCCCCAGTTCACATGATTGACGCTGCAGGTGTTCGCGCTCAGGCCCATCGCCAGCCACAACTAAATTCAGGCACACCCCACGTTGCTTGGCTTCCTGCAATGCAGCGATGACAATATCAATCCCTTTTCTGTGAATCAGATGTCCGGCAGTCAACAGATACTTTGCTGGAAGAGATCGGTCCACGGATCCACCGTCGACGGCTTCGATGACATCTAAGGGCGCACCATTCGGTATCAGTTGCCTCCGCTTCAACTGAATCCCTTGGAATACGGATTCGACTTTAGACAACAGCGTGCGTGAAACGCCCAACACCATATCGGCGCTCTCCAGCAGCAATCGGACCAGCTGTTGCTCCCGCAAACTCCACAACGACAGATCGTGCGCATCATTGCCCTGGTACGTGACGAACAGAATCCCTCCCCACAGTCGCTTCACGATCCCAAAATAAAACATTGCAGGCAAAGGATACTGAATCAAAATAGCATCTAACCGAGTCCTACGCAGGAACCACCATAGCTGTATCACTGTCAGGGGAAACCACAGGTAGTGCATGATCACCGCACGAATCGGATGATCGGCCGATACAGGCGAACGCAGATACATGCCATATACCGGCGTATCGTTGAGTGCCTCAATTTGACGAAGGCGATTCGCGCGATCAGCGACAAAGATCGTGACGCTATGCCCTTTTTTCTTGAACTCGCCGGTGAGCCGAGCCACTACGGTACTGATGCCGCCGGTTAGGGACGGCCGCCAGGGAGTGACCAGAAGAATATTCATATCGTCAGAGGCTTTTAACGCTGTGATTGCTTTCACAGAATGGCAGTCCTGTCAGGACGGATTCGTCGGCGTTTGAAGTTTGCGATGTTTGATATAGGATTTCGCCAGATCGATGTATAGTTCCAGACGAAAAGGCCATTGTCGAACCAGGTGCCAAAGCCGGCGACGAGCTTCTGTGCCTGAACATTCCAACCGCTCTAGATATGCCAGCTGGCGCTGATTCGCATACAGTTGCGTGTCGATCAGGCGGCGTATCTCACTTCCACAGACTTCTTCAAGTCGATGTTCAGCGAGAAGAATTTCATAAATTTTGGTAAAATCCCCCAGCAATCGGCGTTGACTGGACATCAGACTCCCTGCCCTCCACCGATACTGGCCTAAGGGTTCGGGCAAATACCCGACCTCATATCCTTGCAGCGCAACCTGAATCCAATGCAAATAGTCTTGGGCAACTAGAAGTCGCAGGTCGAACTTCCCTGCGCGGTCAAATGCACTTCGTCGCTCGAGAACCGTCAAGGTCTGGATGTGAGAGCGCTGCAGTATGTCTCGTAGGCACTTTCCTTGCGGAACTGTTCGTGCGGTTTCCTGATTAAAACGGGCATGCAGCACGCTGTCCTGCTCGTCGATCACCGCCACTTCGGTGTGAACAAACCCGCAGGAAGGATAGGCATCAAGATACTCGACCTGATGCGCCAGCTTTTCAGGATGCCATAAATCATCGGCATCGAGATACGCGATATACTCCCCTGTTGCACAGCTGAGAGCCGCGTTTCGTGCTGCGGATGCCCCTTGATTCGCCTGTTTTATGTAATGAAGCGCTTTACCATACTCTGCGAGCACTGCCTGCGTGCCATCGGTCGATCCATCATCGACGACGATAATTTCAAAATCCCGATAGGTCTGCCTTAGCGCCGAACCGACGGTCCGCCCAATGAACCGCTCGCAATTGAAAGTCGGAATGACGACTGATACACGAGGCATCGGGGATGCTTACCCAAACCAACGACCTACGTCACCCTGGCCGACAGCCGGGGTCGCAAAGCTGTCAGCGTTTTCTCCGTCGCCGTTTCCCAGGAAAACCACTCGGCCGCAAGTTTCAACGCACCGGCACGAAGACGGTCACGCAGAGCCGTATCGTCCATCACACTCAGTATCAACCGAGCCACGGCTTGATGATCCTTGGGTTCACACGTCAGAACATTTTCTCCATCGATAAACGCCTGATCCATCAATGGACCTCGCGTCACAATGATGGGAAGACCATGTGCAACCATCGATGCGAAGGAACTATTGTTTAATTGCACGCCTTCCAGGAATGGCAGGACGCACACATCAGAAGCATGTAGTAAGAGCGAGGCCTCCTCCTCATGAGACTTAAACGCCCCCGTCCATGTCGTCCGTCCATCGATCTGTAACGTCTTCGCAAGGGTCTGCATCTCATCAAAATATGATGCCCCTCCCTGCACATTCAGATCAACTTTTCCTCCGATAAAGAGGAGTTTGGCCTCAGGTCGCTGCGCAGAAACGGTTGCGAATGCTCGCAAGAGCGTTTCAATTCCTTTAATCGGATAGAGATACCCGAAAAACGTCACGACGAAATCCGTCGGTTCTACACCTAATCGTTTTCGTCCTCGCTGGCGGGCCTGGTCTCCGTCGTTTGAGGCAATAAATAGATTCGGAGGGGGCGGTATCAGCGCAACTTTGTTTCCTACCGAAGGCCACTCCTCAATCAACAGCGCACGATGACGTTCGCACAACGCGATGACGGAATCACTATCGCGCAGCAATGTCCCTGAACTATAGGCCACATCTTTGACACCGGCCCAACGCACCATGAGCTTCCGAAACACCCGTGAGAGAAATCCTGTCTTTGAAGGATCGGCTCCGACAAATGCACTCTCATAACGTGTGACAAACGGCACATTCGGAAAGAGCTTTTTACAAAGAGTGGGAAGGAACGTTACCATGGGATGACACTTATACATCAACCCAATGTACATGAGAAACACAGCATCCGGCACACAGCTCTTGAGAAATGTTCGGGCGCGGAACAACTCGGTCCAGCCCCAACTCTGCATAATTGGATGCACGTGAATGTGAGCATCAGCAGTTCCGACATTGCCGACCGAGGTGAGCACATGCACCTCAATGCCGCGCTCGACCAATTGTTTGCACAGATGGTAGGCGTTGGTGGCCTCCCCTGCATGCATCGGCGGATAGGCCGCCGAAATAACTAAAACTTTCATTGTGTGAACGTTTCTTTCAGCTCTGAGGATTGGCAAAAACTCACGAAACCGTCACCTTGGCCGATGAGGTCCGCTGAAGCCAGGACTCGTAAATTTCCTGAAAAATGTGCGTTAAGGTCTTCGTAATGCCCCAACCGGGATAATGTATCGTCATTTTCTTTAAATTGCTGATGTAGCAAATGTGGTCGCCTTCCCGATTCTTTTCGACATACTCGTACAACATCTTTTTCCCCGAAACCGCTTCAATCATCTCGAACGCTTCTAACACTGAGCAACTATTGCCTCGTCCGCCACCTAAATTGTACACCTCGCCACTTCGTGGATTCTCGATAAATGCATGAATGAACCGGGCGACATCTAAGGAATGAATATTATCTCTGACCTGTTTTCCCTTATAGCCGAAAATGCTGTATTTCTTCCCCTCAAGGTTGCATTTGACGAGATAGCTGAGGAAACCGTGCAGTTCTACTCCGGAATGATTGGGCCCCGTAAGACAACCGCCTCGTAGACAGCAGGCTTTCATTCCAAAATAGCGGCCATACTCCTGCACCATAATATCTGCAGCCACTTTTGAGGCACCAAAAAGAGAGTGCTTCGACTGATCGATACGCATGTGTTCAGCTATTCCGTCAAAATCCTTGGGGGAAGCGTAATCCCAGCGCTTGGCTTGCTCGACGAGGGACAATTCGTTCGGGGCATCCCCGTACACCTTATTTGTCGACATATGTACGAATACTGTCCCGGGAGTATGCAGTCTTGTCGCCTCTAGTAAATTGAGCGTGCCCACCGCATTTGTATCGAAATCGTCAAACGGAATCTTCGCAGCTAAATCATGTGACGGCTGTGCCGCCGTATGGACAATGACATTCGGTCTGAGCTCTTGGATAAGCGCCAAGGCTCCCTGACGGTCGCGAATGTCCAACTCGTGATGCCGAAAATTCTTCAAATCAGCCTGCAAGCGGCGTTGATTCCAGCGGGTATCACCTTGCGGGCCGAAGAATGTCGCCCGAGTGTTATTGTCTACGCCGTGGATCATCCAGCCTTGACCATGAAAATAGGCACACACCTCAGACCCGATGAGGCCAGATGAACCCGTGACGAGCATTTGTTTCATGATGTACTCACTCCTCCTGTTCTCAACACTCTACCGGAACAGTCATTGACCTACATTTAGGCCGCGTTCTTGTGATTTCACCAAGCACTAGCTCCGGCGTGGGATACGGGTCAATTTTTTAGTATGCCGCTGGACGGAGTCAGGTGCCACGTCAGATCCCAAATCAGATCATCGTTGGAACTCAGGAACTTTTTCGTCATGCTTTGTGCGACACGCTGGCGGTATTGCCTGTACTGCATCGGATCCACTCAAGATCATTGTCATTTGTCTGCACGCTCTCCGACACCATCCTTGGTCCAACTAGGCAGCAAGCAGGTGGGGTTCCCAGAATTTTCGATCATATCGGGGCCAGGCGTGGCAACCAAATGGCAACTGACGGTGATTCATGTCATAACACAGCTCCGGCGCCACTTCGAACGCAAAGCGCAGGCCGACTTCCACTGAGGCAACTTTAAAGTCCGGCACATAGTGCCTCGCTCGATCGGACCAAAAATGATCTTCGTTTTTCGTCCCGTCAGGCCTGAGATGCCACCGATCCATCTCTAGGCGGGCGTTATTAAAGTAGGAGAGCTGCTTCATCAGACGTTTAGGGAAGTGTAGCCATCTGAGATGGAGCGGCATGCCTTCGTATTTTTCCCGCCAATATTCTCCCGGATCTATCCAATATTCATCCGACTGAAAGACCTTCAGAAAACTTTCGATCTTACGCAGTGACAAACCACCATTGCCAACTCGCGCTTCCTTCACCCAGGGGCTGTCGGTGCAAGGTATCCATGGTGGGCCGATATAGTCCAGCCCAAGGTCACACCAAGCAGTGAGTTGATCGGAAAAGACCAGCGCGTCGAGATGATAGATCAGAATGTATTGGTATTCACTGAAGGAGCGATAAAACTGCTCCGATAGAAGGAGGCGTGTATTAGCAATGGCACTGCCAAAATACTCCGATCCAAATCGCTTCAAACCACAGCCGGGCAAGCTCACCTGAAGACTCTTCGGTACCACGAGGTACTTGTCATACGAAGCCAAGTAGCGCGTGAGATGCCTGAAGGAAATTTCCTCGTCTACTGTCAGGGTGCTTCGATCATGCATCGGAACAACCACGGCTACTTTTTTCTTCGACACATCCACCCTCTCACTCATAATTTTGCTAACTGACGAATCACTTCTTCCCCTACCACCCTATGACCGGCATCGTTATAGTGTGCATAGCGACGGAATGGAAACAACGCCAAGGGATCCGAGTGCGCGCTAAAGACCGGATGCATATCGATTAACGGCAAATGGAGTTGATCGACAATCTTCAGCACCTTATCACGATCTTGGCTAGCCGTCTCAGGAATGCGATACCGTTCCCAAGTCGGCAAATACACAAATACTACCTGCCCATGCCACGCACTCGCCGTAGACTGTGCCTCAGCTAGAATATTCCCGAATAGCTGGAGGTCTTCCTGCGCCGCCGGCTCCCCGGTATGACGCAAGTACTCTAGCAACTCGACCGGCAACCCTTGTTCGGTCCCGCGCCGCTCATAGAATAATTGCACAGCCTGACGAAGGTGTTGCAGTTTCAAAATTTTCTCAAAAGAAACAGGTGCCGCCGCTTTCGCCATCGCGGCATCAAGGAATGCTCTCAACTTCTGGTCGATTTCAGGTTGTCGCGCGAATAACTGCTGTGAAAACGAAGAGGTCAGATATTTCCGCAATAACGGCGAGTTCTTTTCCCACCCATCGAGGTCTCGCAAATCATTGCCTTCATAGTAAAACCACAATACGAGTTTAGGCTTAAGAATCGGCCCATATTCTTTCAGTGTGGCCAAACTCGTCAACGGACCATGCCCATTGACGCCTAGATTGATGGTATCGGAATGCTGCGACCGAACGACGGCCACAAACCCTTTATCTGAGGGCACACAGACTCCATGCGTATACGAATCTCCGAGCGCAATAATTTCAGCTGACTGTTTTGCCCAAATACCCCGCGGATTGTGAAATCCGTGTTCGTCGCTCTCGTACACCACATACTCGCCGCTCTCATTGCAAAACACCGTCGTGGTCATAGCCATTCCGGCGACGGGCAGGAACTCTTCTCCGTTGCTGGTCAGCGATGACTGAATAGAAACGCCGGCTCCTGCTTGAAAAAGGACCATTGGGAAGACATCGGGAAATGCATTGATACCCTGTGCTCGCAGATCTTGAATCACTTGCAATCTCGAACGAGTGTCGAAATGTTGTTGGGTCTCTTGAACGGTCCTCATCCGTTCGGCGGCGACCCTGGGATTTGCATCTTGTGGAAAACTCAGCCATGCCTGTGCGCCTAAGGCGGCGATCGCCGATCCGGAATATGCCAAGACCAATTCGACGCCATAGATTGCAATGGCAAGGGACATCCCGCAGAGCACACTATTGATTTTGAATGATTCCGGCATCCGAAGCCCAAGTGCGAACACTACGGCAAGCACGAGAAAGACTGTGTAGTGCGAAGACATGCCGTGACGCCATACCATACCCGCGAACAAGAGCAGGCATATCGCCGCCCCCAGGAGCAGCACCATACTTGCGACACGAGCCAACCGTTGCCCGATACTACCCATTCGATGTCATCCCAGTCTTACTAACAACAGATCCCTCTATCAATCTGAACAACAGCTCGATCATACGACACATCCGCGGCACAGACACTCAAATTTGCGTTACCGTTTGCCGTGCTTCGCCAATATCATTTCCATGGTTTCACGATAGGCGCGCTCAAACTTTTCCGGCGTATGATTGCAATGTGCTGCCTCCCAAGCTTTGTGGGCCCTTCGCCCTAGCTCCTCTGCGGGCATGGCGGCGATCTCCCTTACCTGACGAATAATGGTTTCAATTGAGGCATCCGCTAGGAGAACTCCAAAGTTTTCGACATCAATAGACGCTTCATACGTCACCACGGGAATGACTCCGGCAGCCATGGTCTCTATTACCGCCGCAGCGCCTGCCTCTGAACATGATGGAAACACGTGGGCTACTGATTGTTCCAGGATACTCCGAAAATCGTCGCTCGCCTTATCGAGCCATCCCACACATTTAATATTCGATGTGTGAAATAACTCTTTGCGATAGACGTTCACAAACTCCGGCTCGTCATGCACGGGCCCGACAATGGTCAGCTGGCATTCGGGTACTTGGGCGAAGGCTTCTAGCACCAGATCCAGTCCCTTATGAACCATCCCGCGACTTCCAAACCAGAGGAATCGATGTCGCGATGCCTCAAAGTCTTTAATCTCTGGCCACGGCCACATTTTTTGGGCAAGCATGGGCAGCCGGAATATTGGTTTTCCCGAATACGCGAAGGTATTGATCGTAAACTCATTGCCGCACGTCGTGAGATAGTCAGCCTGCTCAACACCTAAATGCGGGATTTCCAGACGGTTCAGCGGAAGAGTCACGCCTCTCCGCGCCTGAAATGCCAATACGCGAGTCATCTCGGCCACATTCTGGTAGACCAACTGCGCCGTATCACAGTGCAGAATCTTGATACAATTCGAAGGCAAATAGGCAGCAAGCCGTTGTAAGTTAAATCGAGTATCGACGACTACGTCATAGGACTTCCAAGGAACAAACTTCTGATTTTCGCAGTGAACCACGTCGACATCGTAGCCAATTTCGACAAAGGTCTGGGCCATCACCATGGTTTTGTAATACTGCGGATGACTGGTCGGAATCGGCTGCCCTCTAAGTTCGCTCAACAATCCCCCATTGTCATAGGAGACAAGGACATTGCCGTGCGGATTTCCGGCAGCATGCAACGAGATGACACCACCGTGAAACTGATGCTGGACACCGCGGATAGCAGGCACAAGTTCGCGCATCCAGAGATACCACTGATAGCGCTGCAAGTATCGTCGAATCCGTTTCAACACGACGCTCGTTCCCATCCTTCCGGGACCAACCATCCGACCGGCCGCCATCCATCCACCGCAGCGATCCACCTATTCTCGTCGAGACGATGCGGATCGATATGGTGCATTCCTCCTTGCATCCAAGGTCTCCAGCCGGCGCCGAATAGCGGGCGCGTCGACAAGGAACATTCCCGGTAGCTTGTTGTCGTAAGATCCGTAATCTCAAATCCTCGAATCGAGCTCCCATAGACAGGAAAGCAATCCTGCGCAAATCGCATCAGTCGACCGGAAAACAGACCTGCGCGTCCCGCAGGCCTGGCGATGTGGGGGTTTTCTTTAATAATGGGAGACGACGGATGTTCACGCCATGGTCCTGACAACGCATCTGCATAATACAGCCGTAAGGTGTCATGGAGGAGCGCAGAGTTAGTTTCACTGAACATCCACCAGTGGTCCCCATGATGGAATAGTGAATTGTCATTGAAGCACTCTCCGGACAGCAGTACATCAGTGCAGACCCAGTCCGTGGGGAACCGTTTCGCCTCATACAAGCGCACACTCTTCGCTTGGTGGGTTTCTGGCACCATGTAAAACCGACTTTGCGATTCAAACACATAAGGATACGACAGGTGGAACGGCTCCTTTAGCACAATCCGCTGGTAGGTCCATGCAAGACCGTCCTGACTGGTTGCCCAGCCAATCTCTCCTCGATCCGCATCATAATTATAGACCTCAAACAACATATGCCACGTCTCCCCTACTTGAATCATGAAGGGATCCGCGACAAATAATGCCCGCACATCCGTCACATGTTCACGGGTCAAAACGGGATTCTTGATAGAGCCGGTATGTCGAAGGTGAGTTGGAGAGGAGCCAGAGACAATGCCAATCGACCAAAGATGATAGGCTGGCGCTTCCCTGCCTAATAGCCATTGGCTCACCAGGTCAGGTGAGTATCTCCGGATAAGCCGTTTTGCATACCATTTTAAGGCCTTGTTCGCCATGAGCCTTACCGAAGGCTCCCCGCCGGCATGTGCTTGGCATACCATTGGATAGTCTGCTGCAATCCATCAGCCAAAGATGTCGTGGGTGCCCATCCCAATATCCTTCTTGTCTCCAGCGTGTCTGCAACCCGAACAGGCTCTCGCGGGCGATCGGGAATAGCTCCAAAAACTGGTTCGATTTGGGTTTCCATGAGCGCAGCGATTTTTTCGACTATCTCTCGAATGGTCAACTTTGTCCCCGAACCCAATTCGAATGTAGTGCCTTCAATCCCTGGAATGATTCCCGCACTGAGAAATCCTTGAACGACGTCGCCAACATAAATCCAATCGGCCTCCCAAAAACCACTGGATAATCGGGGAGCTTCGCGCCTCAGTAAATTTAGAATTACAGATGGCACCAACTTATCTGGATTCTGCCCTGGTCCAAATGTCATGAAGGGAAGAGCTACCACTACAGGAGCTTGGTAGAGCGCATGAAACATACGTCCGTATGCGCTAGCCGCCCACTTCGCCGCCGCATAGGGTGAACTTGGTACGGCATGGAGAGAAGGAGGGCCGGGCTCAGTCAGTGACCCGCTCAATACAATTCGTTTACATCCGAACTCTGTCGCCCCAATAAGGATATGGATGGTGCTGGCCAGCAAACTTTCAAAGGTGGGCAATACAAGGGAGAGATCGGGCTTCGCCCCCACAAACCCCGCCAGATGATAGACCACTGAAGGCTGGATCGCAGCAAGGAGGGATCGCACTTTTTCCGCAGAAGAAAGGTCCGTTCTCCACCAACGCGGAGATTCTGACCCGGAAACGTGATCGTGGCGGGAGGTTGCATGAACCTCTGCTCCAGCCTCAAGCAGCCGCAGACATAAATGGGAGGCCAGAAACCCGGTCCCCCCCGTGACCAACACTCTCTGACCACGCCATGCTTTGAGATCTGCTTTCAGAGAGACCTCATCGGACTGGGTCATTACAATCCCTTCGGAGCGTAGATCAATTCTCCAGACCGCCCCGTTTCATCATCGTATAACGCAACAAGCTCATCAGGGATATGGGAAAGATCTGTTCCACAAAGGTAGTCCCGCATCGTAGTCCCGGTGCAGGCTTCATCGACTCGAGGGGCGCCGTGTCGCGCTCTCGCATCATCCGTATTGACACATCGGAAATCGATGCTGAACCGCGTCCGCCCAGACGTATTGGGCACGCTGGAATGCATTTGGGCAGCAGAGAATAGAATGATGCCCCCCGCTGGAACAATCAGTCGAACTTGAGGATTCAGTTCCAGCTCTTCAGAAGGGCGTGGAAGAGGCCGAGGGTCTTGCTTGATGAATTGTGACACATGCCCGCCACGATGCTGCTGGTTCCACAGATAGTAATTATATCCATTCGATGTATTTGGAACAGGCACGTTCCAATAGCGAGGATGGAACGCCATCGCGTTATCGGCTTGGATGTCATAGATGGGGATCCACCAATTTATCTGGCACATCGGGGCTGAATACCAGGTGTCTCGATGCGGATGCCAAGCATAGGCGATGCCCGTCGTCAAATAATTATCACTCGTTGAGCTCCGCATTTTAGGCACATCAAAGTACGTCTTCTGAAGGTCACATCCCAGTTCGTGCAAGAGTGATTGAAGATGGCGTTTCGATTCCGGATGATGAATAAACTGGGGCTTCAACTTTCCCAGCACCTCGGCATACGACTCAACGGTCATATGGTATTGAGCTTTTTCTGGGTCGTGCGGAGCAAAAGCCTCCTTGATTAACGTCTTTGCAAACTCAATGAACGCCATCGACGATCGGCGAGGTGAGTACACAAACAGTTGTCCATCAAATAAACGCTGTCGGCGAACCTCATCAGGGACCTGGGCATCATAATAGACTGTATTCATAACACGTCTCCTCCATGCCTCTGAGTCAATGGCCGCTGCAACTCCTCTAGCAACTGACAATTCATCAATGCCTGGGCAGCTGCGCGAATGACTTCAAACGGCGTATCTGCCCGTTCGGCAATATCCAATAACGTGTGACGCCCATCGGACAGATTTAGGACCCACAGCAAAGCCATCTCTCGCTGTGCGCCTTCTTTCTGCCCTGCGATGGCTCGATAGAGGCCCCGCTTTCCAAGTTGCGGCTCACAATAGGGGTTCATACTTTGTGGGACGATATTGCTTTCGAGTACATATATTCCCTGCAAAAGAACTTCTAACGATTCATGAAGTGCCTGAGGGGTAACAAAATCAAGATTGTCCGCTGAAGTATGGTACTCCGCATATTCTCCGTGGGATGTCCGCATAAAACATCCAACGGGAAGGTTGAAACCCGGCGAACAATATTGCCGTTCATCATACCCGTAAGGAGAAAACTCTACCACCCGATGCGCTTTGCCGCGATGCTTTAGTATGTGAACCATCGCTCGATCCACATCGGCGGTTCCCTGACGACTTCGCTTATACGTCACGCCGCCTGAATCTCCGACACCAGTCAGAACAACACCATGACGAATGAGATTCGTCCGCTCCTGATTTTGAGCCAACCATGTAATAGAACCAATGGTGCCAGGAATAAACACAAAGCGATAGGAGAATTTCCGAACCATCTCCTGCAAAGCACTAGCCAAGTACGTAGCGACTGCGATACCTGATAAATTATCATTACACAGGGATGGGTGGCATATGTGGCATGAGATGAGGATCTCTTCCTCTGTGGCTCCAGGGAGCAACAGTTCTCCATAGCTCAGATGTCCAGGCAGGAGAGTTGAGTCAATACACACTTCATACTCCGGCTCCTTGAGCTCAACTAAACGGCGATGTGGAAGACAAAAACCCCAGTTTTCCTTGTAGTAGGAGGTTCGATAGGGAATCCAATCGGGGCGGTCCGGCAAAGAATGAAGATGGCCCTCGAGCTCTTCGCGCTTAAACCTTCCCTTCACTGGCACGCTGTAGCTCACGACATGGAGATTGTTCTCACGAAAATCTATAACCTTGTCGCCTCTCGTTGTGGCCAGATAGGCATCTCGAATATTCCATTCCAACGGAACGACCCAGTCAAATACTTGGGTTCCGCTCGGCACCTCATGAATCTCCAGAGGAATATGCTGCTGAAGATGTCGCAGCGTATCGCGAACCCCTTCCCCGGTAATACTCCGGCAAATCGGAAACAGCACTTTCATCAAATCGTGAAGTGCCCGGCCTTCCTCAGTCGCAACCAATGCGTCCTTAATATTTTGAGCGTCCATAAGCGTACTCAGTCTGCAAAGTCGGGATAGCTGCGATCTTTCGAAGAAACGATTCGCACCTGATCAGGCCAGGAGATGGCAAAGGCTGCATCATCCCATCGAAAGCCTCTTGCGCATTCAGGAACGTAGTATTCGGACATCTGGTAGAAGACTTCGGCACCATCCGTCAGAGTGAGGAATCCGTGAGCAAAGTACTGCGGGATGTACAACATACGCCGATTCTCTGCCGAAAGAAGCACTGCAAACGTCTGCTTGTACGTAGGAGAGTCAGGGCGAAGATCGGCGATTACGTCATGTATTGCACCCTGTGTGCACCGAACAACTTTCACCTCAGCAGCAGGCGCAACCTGATAATGCATGCCCCTCAGCGTACCCCGTAACTTATTGAAAGATACATTGCACTGTACGAGCCTGCTTTCTAGACCATTGGCTTCAAACTCTTTGACGCACCAACTCCGCGCAAAAAATCCCCTCTCGTCCGCGACTTGATCCAAATCAATGGTAAACGCCCCCTTGAGCACCGTCTCCTGAAACGTCACGACAGAATCTTGACCTCCGGAATAGGCACAACAAACTTACCGCCCCATTCCCTAACATACGACATTTGCTGCATCACCTCGTCGCGGATATTCCAAGGAAGGATGAGGACATAGTCTGGTTTGGTTTCCTTGATTTTATCCGGGTGAAAAATGGGGATTCGAACTCCCGGCAGCAAGTGCTCTTGCTTGTATGGGCTCCGGTCAACCGTATAGTCGAGAAAATCGGTGCGAACTCCACAATAATTAAGGAGCGTATTTCCTTTGGCTGGAGCACCATACCCAACCACTGATTTCCCCTTCTCTTTCGCTTCGATGAGAAACGTGAGCAATTTTCGTTTTGTCGTTTCCACTTGCGACGCAAAATTGAGATAGTGCGCCAACGTGCCAAAACCTGCCTGCTCCTCTCTCTCCCGCAATTCTGTCACTCGCGAACCTACAGGCTTGGAAACGTCCTTACTGTGTCGTGCATAAATCCGGAGTGACCCACCATGCGTTGGAAGTTCCTCCACGTCAAACAAGGTCAACCCATGTTTGGCAAAAATCCGTTCCACAGCAAGCAGAGATAGATAGGAAAAATGTTCATGATAGATGGTGTCAAACTGGTTTTCTGCCATCAGTCGCATGAGGTGAGGAAACTCCATGGTAATGACGCCCTTCGGCTTGAGAAGAATCTTCAGGCCGCCGACAAAGTCATTAATATTCGGCACATGCGCCAATACATTGTTCCCAATCAACAGATCTGCCCGTTTTTTCTTCTTAGCCAACTCGCGAGCGGTTTTGACTCCAAAGAACTTTACGACCGAGGGAATGCCCTTTTGCTTTGCCACAGCCGCCACATTCCCGGCCGGTTCAACTCCTAACACTGGCACGCCGCGTTGAACGAAATATTGCAAAAGATAGCCATCGTTACTGGCGATCTCCACGACATGATGCCGGGGTCCAAGGGCAAACCGATCACTGACTCTTTCAACATAGCGCTTCGCGTGATCTAACCAACTCTCCGAATACGAAGAGAAATAAGCATAGTCGCCAAAAATGCTCTGCGGACTTGTGAATTCCTCAAGTTGGACAAGAAGGCATTCACTGCAGACGTAAACATGCAGGGGGTAAAATGGCTCCATTCGATTTGACTCATCCGCCTTGATATAGGAATTCGCTAATGGTGACATACCCAAATCGATGAATGTCTTATCGAGAGAAGCCCCACAAAATCGACAAGCAGAGCCGGCGCGAACATTCGGAGATCGGTTTTCTTTAGGTGCCTGCTTCTTACTCGGCTTCGATCGAGTCGTGCGCTCCATAACCATCGCCTCCCTCATGCCCACCAGCTTCTTCCATCAACCCAGCAACCATACTTACTAAAAGGGCTCATCAGAACGCCTAGTGTCCTGAGTCTGAAGTCCGACGACAAAATCGGGCGACACTGGCGAGAATCTCGTCGGCGGTCTTCGTCCACACGAAGGGCTTGGGTTGCTCGTTGGTGTGAGCAATGTAGGCCCGAATGGCAGTTTGGAGTGCCTGCGTGCTGCGATGCACCCCGCGCCGCAATTGTTTCTCCGTCCGCAAGGCAACCCACCGTTCCACCAGGTTGAGCCAGGAGGCGCTGGTGGGCGTGAAGTGCAGATGGAAGCGCGGCCGCTTGAGCAACCACCGTCGGATCACAGCGGTCTTATGCGTCCCATAGTTGTCGAGGATCAGATGCACGTCCAGCGAAGCCGGGACAGTCGCCTCAATCGTGTCGAGGAACGTGCGGAATTCACGACTGCGCTGCCGCTGGTGCAATTGCCCGATCACCTGGCCGGTCTTCACGTTCAGGGCCGCAAACAGCGAGGTGGTGCC
>WBZN01000725.1_pt1 | contig 22630 bp, 20 predicted proteins | sample 5204281 | NCBI WGS metagenome assembly WBZN01 (sample SAMN12344347, study PRJNA552823) | activated sludge metagenome | biome: Activated sludge suspended growth; feature: Nitrification reactor; material: Wastewater; isolation source: activated sludge from nitrification reactor of wastewater... | reverse complement strand
CGCAATACATCATGGGATTAGGTACTGTGGATGGACGCATGCTGATATTGATCGACATCGAAAAGCTGATGAGTGGCAGCGACATAGGTCTGGCTACACACAACATAAATTAATCAAACGATTTTTTACAGAATATTAAAAGGAGAGTCATGATGTTTAACAACTTGACCATTAAGTCACGGATCATAGTCGTGATTGGATTTCTTGCTGCGCTATTGGTCAGTATTGGCGGTATCGGTGTCTATGGCATGAACCAAATGAATGCGGCCTTCAAAGGAGTTTATGACGATCGAGTATTGCCTCTGGGTGATCTGGGAGTGGTCTTGGACCGCATACAACGCATACGCTTCAATACGGTGATTTCAAGCTATTCCGAGAATCCGGCTATCGTGGCAGAGAGAAAGACTCTCAACGATCAGAGGTTTGCAGAGATCGGAACATTGTGGCCTCAGTATATGGCGACCCGATTGACAGCCGAGGAAGCTGCACTGGCCAAGGATTTCGAGCAACAATGGAAAAATTTATCACAATCTGTGGATCGCTCGATGAGTGCTGCGATGAACAAGGAATTCAAGGTTGCACAACAGAATCTGCACGATGATTTGTTTACCAAATTCGATGCAGCCCATACCACCATGTTCAAATTGCTTGATTTGCAACGAGTACTAGGTTCGGGTGAATACAAGGCTGCTCATGGGGCCTACCAAAATCTTCTGACACTGAGCAATACCATGATTGCGATAGGTCTGGTTCTCGCCATTATTGCCGGATTTTTGCTGATGCGTGCCATCATCAGACCGCTGAATGAGGCCGTGACCATTGCCAATGCCGTGGCTTCGGGTGATCTGACCACGCGTATCGAAGTGAATTCGACCAATGAAATGGGGCGTTTGCTTCAGGCGCTGAAAACGATGAACGGCAATCTGCTGGATCTGGTCGGTAAGGTACGTCACAGCACGGAATCGATCGCCACGGCATCCAGTGAAATTGCCTCGGGTAACATGGATCTGAGTCAACGCACCGAAGAACAGGCTTCGAGTCTGGAAGAAACCGCTTCATCGATGGAAGAACTGACTTCGACCGTAAGACAGAATGCAGACAATGCACGTCAAGCAAATCAGCTGGCAGTCGGTGCTTCGGAAGTGGCTACAAGAGGTGGATCAGTGGTTGGACAAGTGGTGCAGACGATGAGCTCGATCAATGACAGTTCGAAGAAAGTGGTTGAGATCATCAGTGTCATCGATGGTATTGCATTCCAAACCAACATCCTGGCACTGAATGCTGCAGTGGAAGCAGCCCGGGCAGGTGAGCAAGGCAGGGGATTTGCCGTAGTGGCCACGGAAGTACGTACCCTGGCACAACGTTCGGCAGCAGCGGCCAAGGAAATCAAGGAATTGATCAATGATTCCGTAGCCAAAGTAGACGAAGGCACGAGACTGGTGGATGAAGCCGGATCGACCATGAACGAGATCGTTGCAGCTGTGAAACGGGTTACCGATATCATGAGCGAAATCTCTGCTGCTTCACAAGAACAAAGTTCTGGAATCGAGCAGATCAATCAGGCCGTGACGCAAATGGACGAAGCCACACAGCAAAATGCAGCGTTGGTGGAAGAGGCATCTGCGGCAGCAGAATCCATGAAGGAGCAATCCAGTGTGTTGACGCAGGCTGTCAGTGTGTTCAAATTTACGGGCCACGAAGAGAAAGTTGCCACGGCATCGTCAGCAAGGAAATCGCAGCCATCTACCTTGACCAAGCTGCCTAATCGTGGACCTGCTACCAGGAAAGCAGTAACTGAGATCAAGGCAAATGCAGCATCGGAAAAATTAGTAGGCGCACCGCGCAAGGTTGCAGCCGGAGGCGGAGAGGACTGGGAAGAGTTTTAACCGTTAGGCATTAACGGGGATCCGGGCGATATCTGAGGGAACTCAGATATCGCTTTATCATTTGGAGCTGCAAATCGCCGGTTGCTGGGGGCGAACCGATGCAGTTGGGTTGACTTGTCAATACTGCCTTTGTTTCGATCGAATGATAGGCCTTAATTCGTGTATTCGGATGAATTAAATGGCAACGACCTGGATATCGGGTTCGATTGTTTTCAGCATGTTCTCAATACCGCGCAATGTCCCGGATATGGAACTGGGGCATGTGCCACAGGCACCTTGATAATGAATGCGAAGAATATTACCTTCCAGTCCGAGTATGTGCAGATCTCCGCCATCGTGTTGCAGGTAGGGTCGTACTTCCTCGTCCAGCATGATGTTGATTTTTTCCAGCCGTAGCTGATCTTCCGGACTTAAATTGGCCAGAAGGGTGTCAGCAGCAGCGACCGTTTCTGCCGATTGTGCCGTAGCGGCAGGAGCTGCACGGATGGGATCGGCAATTTCGCGAGCCAAGTCTTGCCAGTTTGCGTCTCCATCCTGGGTTACCGTGATCCAGTGATCAATATAGAATACATTGGTGACGTGATCGATATCGAATAGTGCCGATGCCAGAGGATCGTCTTGCGCAGCCTCGGCATTATCATACGATCGCGCTACACCCCAAGTCAGGGGTTCCTTGAGAATAAATTTCAATGCATTCTTGTTGGGTGTTCCTTCTATGTCAGCAATTTTGGGCATTTTAGTTTTATGAGTATGAGTTGTACGAGCATGATTTGAATCATTTTTATTTTTTATGGTTTTACTAAAACGACTTGCAATGAATCTGACTCGGTGCAGACTGCCATTTTTGATTATGAGTGGTCAGGAACAATCGATTGCACCGGATCTTGATCAGCTTCTGTTGATGCATTGGTTAGAGAATTGAGCGCGGCATGTAGGGTATGCCATGGCAGAATGGCGCATTTGACGCGAGTGGGCAGGTCGCGAATACCGCAAAAAACGGTTAGCCGCCCAAGATGATGAGGCAGATTGGTATCGAGCTTTCCCGTTGTCAATTCTCGAAATTCATGAATCAGAGTCTCGGCATCCATGCGGGTTTTGCCTTTGACTGCGGCGGTCATCATTGATGCCGATGCCTTGCAGATTGCACAGGATTCACCCTGGAAGGCAATGGCCTGAATCTGTTCATTTTCAAGCTGGAGTGTGATGTCCAAGCGATCGCCACATAAAGGATTATGTCCGGTTGCCTGGTGGCTGGCATGATCCAGCTTGCCGTAGTTACGCGGCTTTTTGTTATGGTCGAGTATGACTTCCTGATAAAGTGAGTTGGTATGCATTATAAAAAAATCTTTTGTACATTTTTGATGCCGGCGACCAGTGCGTCGACTTCAGATTTTTTGTTGTAAAAAGCAAACGAAGCACGTGAGGTTGCAGGTACATTGAAGCGCTGCATGATCGGTTGTGCACAGTGATGTCCGGTTCGAACAGCAACGCCATCCTGATTCAGGATCGTACCTACGTCATGCGGATGCACACCATCGATGGTAAAGGACAATACTGCTGTTTTTTCTGCAGCAGAACCGATGATCGATACACCGGGAATTTGATTCAGACAATGAGTGGCATAGTCGAGCAAGGTCGATTCGTATGCGGCGATTTGCTCAATTCCGATCGACACCAAGTAATCAATGGCAGCAGCAAAACCAATAGCAGCAGCAATGGGCGGTGTACCCGCTTCAAATTTGTGTGGGATGGTGTTGTATGTTGTTTTTTCAAAAGTAACGGAAGCTATCATGTCACCGCCCCCTTTGAATGGTTGCATGGATTCCAGCAGTGCCGCTTTGCCGTATAGGATACCCACGCCGGTGGGACCACATAATTTATGGGCAGAGAATGCATAAAAATCGCAATCCAGCGACTGAACATCGATGGGAATATGCGGCGCGGCTTGCGCTCCATCGATCAACACGGGAACACCATGACGGTGTGCGATATCGATCATTTTCTTGATGGGGTTGATGGTGCCGAGTGCATTCGAAACATGAATCAGACCGACAAATCGGGTATTCTCATTGAATAGTGCTTCATAAGCCTCGATTTCCAGTTCACCCTTGTCATTAATCGGAACCACACGAATTTTTGCACCCTTCTCATTTGCCAGCATCTGCCAGGGCACAATATTGGAATGATGCTCCAGCGTGGTGAGAATGATTTCATCTCCAGCTTTGATGAATTTGCGGCCATAACCATGCATGACCAAATTGATCGAATCAGTAGTGCCACTGGTAAAGATGATTTCACGATCTTCCCGGGCATTGATGAAATGCTGCAATGTATGGCGCGCTTGCTGGTATTCGTGGGTTGCAACTTCCGACAAATAATGTACGGCACGATTGATGTTTGCATGCTGAGTGGTCTGGTATCGAACCAAACGATCGATAACCTGCTGCGGCATCTGGCTGGAAGCTGCATTGTCAAGATATATCAGCGGTTTGTCACCAATTCTAAGTTGCAGGATAGGGAAATCAGTGCGAATTCTTTCCCAATCGACAATTGGAGAGGTTGTCTCAGATTTCACAGAAACGTTGGATAAATTCATGATCAGTGACTCTGAGTTTGTTTAAGTACGGCTTGTTCCAATTGCTGTTTCAACGAAGGAACAGGAATGCGGTTTATGATTTCCGCACCAAACGCAAAGGTCAACAGGTTGCGCGCTTCAGTCTCGGATAAGCCGCGGCTTTGCAGATAAAAAATTTCCTCTGCATCCAGTTGCCCAACCGTGGCACCGTGAGCACATTTGACATCATCGGCAAAAATCTCCAGTTGAGGTTTGGTATCGACCTGGGCAGATTTGCTCAACAGCAGGTTACGGCTGGACTGCGATGAGTTGGTGCGCTGAGCATGGGGACGGACGATAATTTTGCCATTGAACACCGCATGGGCGGCATCATCAACGATACATTTGTGCTGTTGCTGACTGATACCATGCGGCTTGGCATGATCGATGCAGGTATGGGTATCAGCAAGCTGGCGGCCAGAAATCATGGATAATCCACTGATGTCACATTCCGCAGCTTCGTTCGCGATATGGATATGCATGTTGTAACGGGAGATCTGCGCTCCCAGTGTCACAGTGGTGGATTGAAAGTGACTGGCATGACCGAGTGAAGCAGCGCAATTTGCCAAGTGAAAGGCTTGATTGCTCTCACGCTGAACGCGTACATGCTGAATACGAGCATGTTCAGCCAGACTGATTTCTGTAACCGAATTGGTGATATAAGCCGCCGACGGCTGAAGTGAAACGTAATCCTCGATCACAGTCGCCTGGCTTCCGGGTTCACCTATGATCAGGGAGCGGGGATAGCTGGTGACTTCACTCTGTGTAGCGATAAACAGTAAGTGAACCGGCTGTTCGAGTACAAATTCTTTTGGAAATACAATCACAGCTGCATCACGCAGAAATGCAGTATTCAGTGCAGCAAAAACATTATGGTCAATGCTGACGTGCTTGCCGAGGTGCGATTGCAATAACGTATCCCGCGAGGTTAGAGCCGGTAAGTTACCTACAATATGTGAGAGTGAACCACTAATGATTGATAGATGGGGGGCAAAGTGCCCATCTACGAAGACCAGTCGATTATCTGCTTCTTTCAGTTTCAGATGTTCAATATCTTTTGCCTGCAAATCAAACTTGGGAGTGGCTGCCTGAAAAGGCAGGCGTGCCAAAGGCGATATATCAGTAAATCGCCACTCCTCATCTTTCTTGGTGGGTAACTGTTGTGTTCCGGCCTGATCGATGGCTTCGGCACGCAAGCGATCCAGCCAAGATAAAGATTCGGTAGGTTTGATGTCCCAGGATGATAGTAGATATTGAAGGTAGTCGGATTGCAGGGATGTCGTCATGCACTGACTCCTGCCAACGATTGTTTGTTTGCAGAAATCCAGTCATAGCCATGCGTCTCCAGTTCCAGAGCCAGCTCTTTTCCACCGGTCATGACAATGCGTCCGGATTGCATGACATGGACATAATCGGGAACGATATAATCCAACAAGCGTTGATAGTGGGTAACCACTATCATCGCATTATTTTGATTGGCAATCTGGTTGACTCCTTGAGCAACGATCTTGAGAGCATCAATGTCCAATCCCGAATCTGTTTCATCCAGTATGCTCAGTTTGGGTTCCAGTAATGCCATCTGTAAAACTTCATTGCGCTTTTTCTCGCCACCGGAAAAACCTTCGTTGACACTGCGATCAAGAAAATCAGGCTTCATATCCAACATTTTCATTTTTTCACGCACAAAATCATCGAATTCAAGTGGATCGAGTTCTTCTTTTCCTCTACGAGTTTGTACCGTGTTATAGGCCAAACGGAGAAATTGAGTATTTGCAACTCCTGGAATTTCAATTGGATACTGAAAAGCCAGAAACAGACCAGCGCGAGCACGTTCTTCTGGCGGTAGCGCCAATAAATCAATGTCATCGAATAGGACCGAACCCTGGGTAACCTCATAAGCCGAATGACCTGCAAGCACTTTTGCAAGCGTGCTTTTTCCCGAGCCATTTAGGCCCATGATGGCATGGATCTCGCCGCTTCTGACGGTGAAATCTATGCCTTTGAGAATTTCCGTACCATTGATGCTGGCATGCAAATCTTGGATTGTTAATATATTGCTACTATCTTTCTTTATCATCCGACACTTCCTTCCAGTTTGAAGCTCAACAGTTTTGTGGCTTCAACAGCAAATTCCATAGGTAATTGTTGAAAAACATCTTTGCAGAATCCGTTGATGATCATCGAAACGGCTTCTTCGGCATCGATACCTCGTTGGGAAAAATAAAACAACTGATCTTCACCAATCTTGGACGTGGATGCTTCATGTTCGACCGTCGCGCTGCTGTTCTGCACCTGTATATAGGGAAAAGTATGTGCGCCACATTGATCACCGATCAACATGGAATCACATTGTGAGTAATTACGGGCATTTTCAGCTGTGGGGGCGACACGTACAAGTCCTCGATAGCTACTATTCGAGTGCCCAGCAGAGATTCCTTTGCTGACAATCGTGCTGCGCGTATTTTTGCCAAGATGGATCATCTTGGTACCTGTATCCGCCTGCTGATAATTGTTTGTTACCGCTACTGAATAAAATTCACCGACTGAGTTATCTCCACGCAGAATACAAGATGGATACTTCCACGTGATGGCTGAGCCTGTTTCGACTTGTGTCCATGAAATGCGGGAATTGACGCCTTTGGCCAATCCTCGTTTAGTCACGAAATTGAAGATACCTCCCACTCCTTTTTCGTCACCGGCATACCAGTTTTGTACCGTTGAGTATTTGATGTCAGCATTGTCGAGTGCAACTAATTCAACAACTGCTGCATGTAACTGGTTGGTATCAAATCGCGGTGCAGTACAGCCTTCAAGATAAGATACTGACGCGCCTTCTTCAGCGATGATCAGAGTACGTTCAAATTGCCCTGATCCTTCCGTATTGATTCGGAAATAAGTCGATAAATCCATCGGACACTTGACACCTTTGGGGATAAAGCAAAAGGAACCATCGGTGAAAACTGCCGAATTGAGAGCAGCAAAATAGTTGTCGCCAACTGGAACTACTGTTCCAAGGTATTGTTGAACCAGTTCCGGATGATTGTGAACTGCTTCCGAGATCGAACAGAAAATAATACCCACTTCAGCAAGCTTTTGTTTGTAAGTGGTTGCTACCGAAACGCTATCGAAAATGACGTCGACTGCGACTCCCGCCAAAGCAGCTCGCTCATGCATAGGAACACCCAGTTTCTCAAAAGTGCGCAACAATTCTGGATCGACTTCATCCATGCTGGCAAGTTTTGTCTTGGGTTTTGGGGCGGAATAATAGCTGATGTCTTGAAAATCAATCTGCGGAAAATGAACATTTTGCCATTTCGGTGCGGTCATGGTTAGCCACTTTTGATAGGCTTTCAAGCGGAACGCCAGTAACCACTCCGGTTCATTTTTTTTAGCTGATATCAAACGAATGATATCTTCATTGAGTCCTTTGGGAGCAATATCAGACTCGATTTCTGTGACGAAGCCATGCTTATAGGGTTGATTAACCAGACTTTGCAAAACTGCACTCATTTGGTTTTCCTTTATTTATAATAACTTATAATTATATTGTTGATGTGCTGCTAATTCACAAATAGGTTGCGTGAATATGCTAATGATTAGACCAAATTCAGGTCTTCGACAGTGATCTGACACTGAAACTATCGCCACAGCCGCAAGTGCTATCTATATTTGGGTTGCTAAATTTGAATGTGCTATTTAGTCCATCTTTAGTGAAATCGATTTGCGAGCCATCCAGAAACGGAAGGCTTTCCGAATCCACTATAATTTTTGTTTTATGAGATTCAAACAATCGATCATTTTCCGTGATTTCGTCAACAAAATCGAATGTATAGGAGAATCCGGAGCAGCCTGATTTTTTTATCCCGATTCTAAAAACAGAGTCTTTGCCATTTTTAGCTAATTGTTGCTGGATATATTTAGCAGCATTTTCTGTTATCGTAATTGACATAAGTTGTTCTCAAAACGATTGTTTTCAATTACACATGTTGTATTGAAGAGTACTAAGGGCGCTTTAAATACGTATATTTTATTAATATTAGCAAATTTAATCCAAAAAATTGGACACTTAATATTTTGATTTGTTCTGTATAACAGTACCTTACTTAAAGTATTCTTTCTTCGCGCTGCCTGCAACGTAACCACTGAAGTATTTTATGCAACGGTTGTTTCACGCATATCAAGCAATGGCATGATAGTTTGATTTTGTTGACTGATTTGATTGTCTACAAGTTCTTTCAATGTGACAGCACCGAGATATTCGAAGATCAGATCGTTTAATTTAGCCCATAAATCATGAGTCATGCATTTGCTATCATTGTGACAATTCTCTTTTCCTCCACACTGAGTTGCATCTATAGGCTCATCGACAGCGAGTATGATGTCGGCAATCGAAACTTTATCCAGTTCTTTTGCAAGACAATAACCACCTCCCGGACCGCGGACACTATCAACCAACTCGGATTGGCGAAGTTTAGCGAATAATTGTTCCAAATATGAAAGCGAAATTTTTTGCCGCTGACTAATATCTGCAAGTGTTACTGGATGATTGCTTTGTTGTAGTGCTAGATCAAGCAATGCTGTCACAGCAAATCTACCTTTGGTTGTTAATCTCATCGTTGACTCCTGTTAAATTAGATTGGGTGAAGATAAATGAACAGAATTAAGCCGGAATTAACTTAATACCCGATCGTTTTAGTCAACTTTACAGTACTTGATAATTTTGGTCAACTATTAGTTGTGTTTATTTCAGGTGCTCAGAAGTGAGAGTCTTGTGGTGCGAGGATTGATTCGTCGAGATAAAAGTCAAGAGAGATACTGTTTCTTCATTACGACGTAATAATTTAGTTAAATAGAAAAGTGTTGTATCAAAATTCGAAAAGGAAATTTTAATGATAAACAAATAACGTGATTCGTGAAAATCCAGATCACAAAGCTGCATAAAATTGTGGACTGAACAGAGAGCTTTAGGAGGGCATTGCGAATGTGCGCATCGTTCTTACCTTGTTTGAATCATAACTTATGGATTATGGTTAAAGCACGTAAGTTGTTAAGACAGGAGAAATAGGGGTTGCTGAATGCATTTCAACAAGCGAAGGAAGTTCGTTATGATCCGTGAGATGAAAGCGATTTTGATATGCCTCAATGGCGAGTAAAAGATGCAAAGTATCCAGGATGATTACATCCAACCAAGAAAGCTTCTGAAAGTTGATTTTGTAGATCTAACGAATGCTACTGAATAGAATCTCATTGTTGCTTTACTGAAAATATTTTCATCACACTCGATATTCCGAGAAGATTTTTTTGGTTGAAAGCGTCGCCACTTTACATTCAGACACAATTCAATCTTTCTAAATACGAACTTGATTGTGCTTGGAGGACTACTTCCTCATTTCGGATTGCTAGTACCCCGAGGTTGGCTGAATCACATCACTATTGGCTTTTTTCAACACAATAGTTGATTCTCTTCAATCCCCAAAATATGCTATGTGGATACGTTTGACAAATTTGCCCATTTCTCAGGCTTTTCTGATGCATCCGAATATTGGAGAGAACCTCAATCCTCGATTCATCGTAGCGAATTGCCCGTGCATGCTATGCTGTAATTTCAAATTTTATTGTTGGCAAATATTCTCAATGTAGACGGGGAAAAAGAATGGATCGTGTATCGGGTGCCATAATGGGGGCATTGATCGGGGACGCACTGGGGTTGGGATGTCATTGGTACTATGATCTCAATGCTATGCGGCAAGATTATGGTCCCTGGGTTAATGACTATACCACGCCGAAACCCGATCGCTATCATGGCGGGATGAAAGCAGGACAGGCGTCACAAACTGGATATATCCTGACGTTGTTGTTGCGTTCAGTTGCCGAATGGGGTGAATATCGGCAGGATGATTTTACACGTCGCTTGGATAATCAGTTATTTCCTCTTTTGAATGGAACGCCTGTTTATGGTCCCGGAGGCTATACGAGTCAGTCTATTCGAGAGGCATATCGTAGACGGGTCGAGCAGGAAAAAGGCTGGCACGAGACTGGCGGGCATGCAGATACGAGTGAATCGGCCGAGCGTGCTATCGTGCTGGCAGCACATTATGCACATGATCCCGGCAAGGTTGCAGAAGTGGTATCCAGGCACTGTCTTCTAACGCAGGTGGATGAAGCCATCGTTGCCATGACAACGGCTTATAACGTGGTCTTGTCCCGCTTGATTATGGGCGAAAAATTTACGCCTGCTCTATCCGATCAACTCATGCAATTGGTGCACAGCGGTCAGTTGCCATTTCATGCCGTTACGGGACAAAACCTGGCGCCACCATGTCCTGGTGATCCCGATCCACCGCGTGCGGGGCGTTTTTCTTCTCCGGATGCATTATTGACTCCCGGATATATGGCAAGAGCTGCAGCCGATCCAGATATCCGAATCGAACCGGCATGGAAAGTCTCGATCGTTTATGGCATGCCCTGTGCCATTTACCATCAGCTTCCTGCAGCCTATTATCTGGCAGCACGCTTTCATGACGACTTTGAATCCGCAGTGCTGCACGCCATCAATGGGGGAGGGCAGAATATGTCGCGCGCCATGCTGACGGGAGCTCTGGTTGGGGCGCAGGTCGGTCTGGAAGGTATTCCAGAACACTTTATACTGGGATTGGAAAACAGTGACGAATTACTGGCGCTATGCCGAAAGATTGGGAAACGTGAATAACCTGAACGGATGCCTGCAGTGAGTGAGTCAAATCCGGTCAACGATGATTTGAGCAAACGATGCGCCGAAAAGGCCATGCCGGTGCAAGATCTTCTGGAGAACCAGGAGCGCACACAAAAAATCCAATACCATGTTCAGTCCGGTATTCAAGCTGAAATGTTTGCTAACCGCCTGCGCAAGAATGTCAAAAAACTTGCACAATGGACCAAGCGGCATAATGTGTACTGCTATCGTCTCTATGATGCTGATTTACCTGAATATGCCGTGGCGGTCGACATTTATCAAGGGGAACAACGCTGGGTTGTCGTGCAAGAGTATGAACCACCTGGAACGATAAATCGGGATAAGGCTGATCAGCGGCTGGCGGGAATCTTGACAGAAATTCCCAGAGAGCTGGACGTGGCCCCGACACACCTTTTTCTAAAGATTCGCCGCAGACAGAGAAATACCGAGCAGTATGAGAAGCTGGGCGATTTTCGGCGTTTTTACAAGGTAGAAGAAGCGGGGTGCAAGTTCTGGGTCAATTTTGAAGATTATCTCGATACGGGGCTGTTTCTCGATCACCGGCCAATGCGATTAGCGATTCAGTCCCAGGCTAGAGGCAAGCGTTTTCTGAATCTGTTTGCTTACACTGGGACTGCGACCGTACATGCAGCAGTGGGGGGCGCCTTGTCGAGTATGACAGTGGACATGTCCAATACTTACTTGGATTGGGCGCAACGCAACTTCGATCTCAATCAGCTGGGTAGCGAGCACAAGCTGGTGCGTGCCGATTGTTTACAGTGGCTGGAAGAGCAAGCAAGAATGCGGCGCAAGTTGCAATTCGACCTGATTTTTCTTGATCCGCCGACTTTCTCCAATTCCAAGAAAATGCAGGAAGTTTTCGATATTCAGAACAGCCATGTTGGTTTGATTCGTCATGCAGCGGGCTTGCTGGCACCGAACGGTGTATTGTATTTTTCCACAAACTTTCGTCGCTTTGTTTTAAACAGGGAAGCACTTGAAAACTTGCATTGTGAAGACATTAGCGCACAGACAATCGCCGAGGATTTTGCACGTAATGCCAAAATTCATTATTGCTGGAGAATTACGCATGTGTGATACGGTGTGGTGCGTGCAGAGTCAGTTGGAATTGTGCTGGTGTTATGTGGTGGAATGATATTGGCATGTTAAAAATACGAGTATAAGGCGATTGTGCAATGACTTATTTATGCAATGATCCTACCCAGTTTGCCGATGAATTATTGGACGGCTATGTGGCTGCGTATCGGGATACCATCCTGCGGATCGATGGTGGAGTGATTCGTCGGCAGAAAACCAGATCGGGTCAGGTTGCGCTGGTGATTGGTGGTGGATCGGGACATTTTCCGGCGTTTGGTGGGTTTGTTGGGGTCGGCTTGGCACATGGCGCAGCAATGGGAAATGTATTCGCTTCTCCGTCGGCGCAACAGATTTGCAATGTCGCATTGGCTGTCGAGGCGGGGGGCGGCATTCTGTTCAGTTATGGCAATTATGCCGGCGATGTGATGAATTTCAATCAGGCGCAGGAACGTTTGCGTGCGATGGGGATCCAGGTTCGGTCGGTTGTGGTCACCGATGATGTGGCTTCTGCCGATGTGGCAGAACGGCATAAGCGCCGTGGCATTGCCGGAACGTTACCCGTGTTCAAGGCAGCCGCCGTGGCTGCAGATTCGGGAAAATCGCTGGATGAGGTGTATCGCCTGGCTAATGCTGCTAATGAACGTGTGCGGACGTTGGGGGTGGCTTTCTCGGGCTGTACACTGCCCGGTTCGCCAGAACCGTTGTTTGAAGTGACCAAGGGCAAGATGGAAGTCGGCATGGGTATCCATGGCGAACCTGGCCTGTATCGCAAGGATGCACCATCTGCGGACGGGCTGGCTGAAATGCTAGTGACTGCATTGCTGGCTGAAATACCCGAAGTGGTAGGCAAGTCCGAGCATGCACGGATTGGCGTTATCCTCAATAGTCTTGGAACAGTCAAACAGGAAGAGCTATTTGTACTGTATCGCAAAATCGATCAATTACTCGTGCTGCATGGATTCACCATTGTTGAGCCACTGGTGGGTGAGTTTGTCACCAGTTTCGACATGGCGGGCGTTTCTCTGACCCTGATCTGGATGGACGGCGATCTCGAATCGAGCTGGACCGCGTCAGTCAACAGTCCAGGGTTGCGCAAGGGCAATGTCGGCGAGGGCACATCTCTCGATGACAATTCCGCTGGTGTCGTCAGAACAATCGTGCAATCCGGAATGGATAGTGGTTCCGCTGCTTCACAAGCAGTGGCAGAAGTTGTATTCGCGGCATTGGCTGCAGCCAGCCAGACGATTGACGAGCAGCAGGAGACACTGGGATATCTGGATGCCATTGCAGGTGACGGCGATCATGGCATTGGCATGCAGCGTGGACTCAGGGCAGCGATCGATGCGGCGTCGCAGGCGCTGGAGGCCAAGGCTGGTGCAGGTACGCTGTTGAAGGTTGCCGGCGATGCTTGGTCCGATAAGGCCGGCGGAACTTCCGGTGCACTATGGGGCACTATTTTGCGGTGCATCGGAGATAAGTTGGGAGACGAGATGGTGCCGGATGCCATGGTTGTTGCGGAAGCTGTGGCCAGCGCTTTGGATGGTATAACCGAACTGGGTCGGGCGCAGCTAGGGGATAAAACCATGGTTGACGTGTTGCATCCCTTTTCCACAGCGCTAGCCCGAGCTGCATCGCGTGCGCTCTCCATTGTCGACGCCTGGTCTGAAGCGACTGATATTGCAGGAGAAGCTGCACAAGCCACACGGCATCTTTTGCCGCGCATAGGTCGTGCTCGTCCCCATGCTGACAAAAGTATTGGTAACCCGGATCCTGGTGCTGTTTCCATGGCATTGATCATTAATGCGGTGAATAAAACAATTGCAGTACGCTGCCACAAATAATCATGGGGTTATGATGGTCAAAGCCCTGGTTTTCTGTTAATTTACTCAGTCCGTGGTATCGGACGATCTCGGTATGATGTGATCGGAAGTTGCACTTTCTTGGTTTGTATCAGTTGTTCTCAATAAAAAGTCGGAAAGGATTACTGTTTATGACGCAAGAAGACCGCAAGATCGGTTTGATCGGGGGGCTGATATTCATTGGATTGACCTTGGCATCGGGTATCTCGGTGTATTTTGTGATGCTGAAGCAAACGGAATCCATTCTGAGCATGGGCTTGCAGGCCTTGGCCCAACATAAGGTACAACTGATCGAAGGTAAAATACACGAGGCGGTGATCGATACACGTAAGGAACTCATACGCCCTTTTTTACTTCAAAATTTACAGAGGCATAACCAGGAACCTGAAAATGTAGTGACACTCAGCAATCTGCAATATTATGCCGGAGTGCTTCTGCGCGATAATTTTACTGCGGTATCGATTTACGATATTCGAGGCAAGGAAGTTGCTCAAGCGGGATCTCACGTAAAACACTACAACGCGATGATTCCGGTCGAAGCGGATAGCATTTCAACATTTCTCATCTGGGAAAATGGTTTTGTCGTACGAACCCACGCCGATATTTTCAATAATGAAGGATTGCAGCTCGGAAGTGTTGCTTTTGAACGATACATGCCTATCCTGACCAGTATTTTCAGTGACGTCAACAGTATCGGCAAAACCGGTGAGATCGAGTTGTGTGCTCCCCAAGGGGCCGGTGAACAGGAAATGGTGTGTTTCTTGAGTACAGCGACCTCCGCAGAAGTGGAATTGAGTCACATGTCGCGTGTCATCAATGGATCGGCGTTGCTGATGGATTATGCTCTCAAAGGGATCAGCGGGATGACGCTCAACAAAAAGGATTACCGGCAAGTGACCGTTATCGGTGTGTATGTGCCTATTGAGTCCCTGGGATTAGGGTTCGTGTTGAAACTGGATGAAGATGAGTTGTTCACACCCATAACCAGTCAACTCAAGCAGGTGGTGCTGAATGTGATTCTCCTCATTGCTGCCGGTATTTTCATGTTGTATTGGCTGGTACGTCCGTTGATGCGTAAACTGATTCAGTCCGAACATGAGCTGCGTGAGCGTCTGAAGGAGAGTGCTTGCCTGTATACCGTGCGCAAAGAATTGCTCTCAAAGTCCCCGGGTGATGAAGTCTGCCAGCAAATCATTGTGCAATTGACTAAGGCGATGCAGTTTCCAGAAATCACCGCTGTCAAGATTGAACTGGACTACAAGTTGTATGTGTCAAGTAATTATCGTGATGACCTGACATATGGACTGCATGCCGAAATCGGGATCAGAGACTTGATCATGGGGCAGTTGCAAGTTTTCTACCTCGAGAACAAACCGTTTTTATTGCCGGAAGAACAGAATCTGCTCGATCTCATAGCCAGCGATCTGGCAAGGTGGCAGGAACTGATTCAAGCGGAACGGCGAATCCTGTTTTCAGCAACGCACGATGAACTCACCAATCTACCTAATCGGCGTTTATTGCAGGACCGCATTGCCCAAGTGCTGGCGCAGTGCTCTCGTAACCAGAATCAGGCAGCAGTACTGTTTATCGATCTGGATAATTTCAAAATCATCAATGACTCACTCGGACATGATGTCGGCGATATTTTGTTGAAGCAGGTGGCAAACAGACTGGTGTCGTGTGTGCGAGCTGAAGACACGGTGGCGCGTCAGGGTGGCGACGAGTTCATCGTGGTATTGAGTGACGTCGATAGTATTCAAAGTGCGAGCGCTGTGGCACAGAAAATCTTGGATGTACTGGTGTTTCCTTTTCTGATCAGCGACAAGGAAATGCATATCGGTTGCAGCATCGGCATAACCCTGTTTCCTGATGACGGCATGGATGTCGATACCCTGCTGAAAAATAGTGATACCGCGATGTATCATGCCAAGTCAGCCGGGCGCAACAATTACCAGTTTTTTGCACTACTGTCCCGCTAACTTTCAAAGAAGAGACATCTGAATATGAGAGGGTTGATGCAGGTTATGCGGATCACCTCGCAATAAAGCCATCAAGTCGCGTTTTTCAAATAAATTGAGCTGTAGTAACCGCAAGATCTGCTGCATGGTTTTATTCATTTTTGACTGGAATTTGATGAAAGCCAGAAGCAAGTACACACACATGGCAATCCAGATCTGTGTCATCACAGCATTTTTGCTCGTTCCAATAAAAGACTTAATCTTCAGGTTTTGCTTGATCCATTTAAAGAACAATTCCACTTGCCAGCGTGCCTTGTAGATATCAGCAATGGTTCTGGCAGCGAGTTTAAAATTGTTGGTCAAAAAAATGTAATGTTTGCCTGTAGTGATATTCCGATAACCGACACGGCGAAGTTGATTCGGACATTTCTTTGCTGCCGGGATACTTGTAAGTCTGATAGTTTGATCGCTGGTCAAGCCTTTGTTCTTCAAAACCGGTTGGCGATTGATCACCTGGTACTGCGCATTAGCTTTGAGGCGTGTAACAAAGAATACGCCTTTCTCTGTCAGTTGGTTATACCAACCATAGTCGTTGTAACCCCTGTCGACGACTACGATGCTGCCCGATGGAAACGTCAGCGTGCGGCCCATTTCAACATCACTGGTCTTACCTTCTGTGATGGTGACAAACTCAGGAAGATAGCCATCGTGATTCAATCCGACATGAAGCTTGATAGCACCTTTTGTTGAACGAAAGCTTGCCCATGGAAATACGGATAGACAAAGGTCTATGGTAGATGCATCCAGGGAATAAAGCGGATTCTTAAAACGAAACTTGCGACCGGGTGCCATCCCTTGACAACGATTTAGCAATTTCCCAGCCAGAGCTTCATACAAAGCATAGGGTTTGTCTTCGTTAATGCGAGACAAGTTCGAGCGCGTCAGTTTTGCACTACCCAGGTGATAAAAACGATGGGCTTGTGCAGAAACATTTTCCACGATATCACGCAAACTGATTCGGCCTGCCAATTGTGCCATTGCAAGTGTCACAAATTGGGACCATCTGGATGCAGTACGGAAAGAACGACCTGAATGATGCTGCTTTGCAAGCGTCTCAAATTCATGTCTCGGCACAAGTTTTAGTATTTGGGAAAAGATTGTATTACAATGAGACATGGCCTGATTCTCCTATCTGGTTCAACAAGTTATGCGAAAACTTATTATACCAATTAGGCATGAATCGGGTCGCAGCATTTTCTCGTTAACGAGACAGCAGTGAGTTTTTTGCGCCTAATATGAATCAGCAGATCGCTGAACGGCATACGCTCGAATCCGAACTGCGCAATGCGATCAAGCAGAATGAGCTGTTACTGCATTTTCAGCCTGTCGTCAGCATGCCTGGAAAGAAACTCAAGGGCATAGAAGCGTTACTGCGATGGCAACATCCGCGACTCGGACTGATTTCTCCACACAAATTTATTCCACTAGCCGAAGAATCCGGTTTGATCGTACCGATCGGTGAATGGGTTCTGAAAACGACATGCCTGCAGATCAAGGCATGGCAGGATCAAGGTTATGCGGTTCCGAAAGTGGCCATCAATCTTTCTGTGCGGCAATTTCGCCATCGGTCGCTGGTGGCGGATATTGAACGTATTCTGGATGAAACAGGGGTGGCAGCTTACTGCCTGACGCTGGAGATCACCGAGAGCATGCTGGCACAGGACGTGTATGACGTGGCCAAAGTGCTGAACCAGATCAGTACGATGGAACTGGATATTTCCATGGATGATTTTGGAACTGGCTATTCTAATTTGAGCTATCTGAAGCGTTTTCCGATCGATACACTGAAAATCGACCGTTCGTTTGTTCGCGATATTGCTACGGACACCAACGACAGTGCCATTATTGAGGCCATCATTGCTATGGCGCATAGTCTGAATATCAGGGTAGTTGCTGAAGGCGTAGAAACTGAGGAGCAGTTGAATTTCCTGCAGCAACGGGGGTGCGATTGTTTTCAGGGTTTTTATTTCAGTATGCCGCTGACCGTCGAGGAAATGGCCCATGTCATGGAAAAAGACGTCAAGCGACTGGTTTCCTGAACCAATCAAAGAGCAATGAGTGATTCTGGCAAATTATCAGCTTAGCCAGCGAAGAAGTCGGGTATTTCTACTGCCTGTAAGCCATCTCATTATTAAATTTGTCATTTAACAGCGCTCTATCGGCCATTCTTCCGTAAGTTTTTTTCGATCGGACCGAAGAAGCCGTGCACGAAGCCTTCAAAGTGGTTCTGGAACAATGGTCGCAGTAGAGTGTCCCAAATGATAATCACGGTGCGTGGTTGATTTTAGCAAGGCGTCTTATGGTCTCAACTGCGCCTACATGCGCTTGTCAGACAACCTGGTCCTGTTGGATATATGGAATCGTGTGCAGATCAATGAAGGAGTTCGATGGGTATAGCGTGCGCTGTGTAAGCTTGGATTCGGAATAAGATCTGAATGATTTCGAGCCTAGTGGAACCACCGACCGGTTTCGTAAACCGGAGGTTACCTAGGGTAGCTCATCAAATTTAATCAATTTTTAGGGAGATCTATGATGTCTGAAGTCAAAGCCGTGCCGGATGGCATGCATGCTGTTACACCGCACCTAGTTTGCTCTGATGCAGCTAGAGCGATTGAGTTTTACTGTCAGGCTTTTAATGCAGTGGAACTGATGCGGGTTCCGGGGCCTGATGGTAAATTGATTCATGCCTGTATACGTATCGATGATTCGCTTGTCATGCTGGTCGATGAGCATCCGCAATGGGGTTGTCTGGGACCGCTGGCGCTCAAAGGGTCACCAGTAACGCTACATTTGCAGGTGAAGAATGTGGATGGAGTAATCGAACAAGCTGTTCGAGCCGGCGCCAGAATTACTATGCCGGTTGAGGATATGTTCTGGGGGGATCGCTATGGTCGTGTCGAAGATCCGTTTGGTCACCAGTGGTCGATTGCAACGCATGTGCGCGATGTTAGTCCGGAGGAGATTCGCCAGGCTGCATTGGTTGGGTGCGAGTCGTGATTGCCGTGAAATCCATATTGCAGGAGAAAACGATGAAAAATACGTCGATGGTTCTATAATTCTGGTTGCTCGGAATAAGCTGAACGAATACAGAAAAATACCGGAATAGGCTTGTTCAGTTTGGAAGGAGCATGGTATGTCGAGTGTGTCGGTGACGATGTGGATCACTCGGGCGTGGCGTCCTTCCGGCAACTGGCACAGGCTAACGCTGACGAGTCTGTAGTCTTTGCTTGGATTACATTCGAACCGAAAGCTCATCGTGATCAAATCAATGAGGCAATTTTTGCGGTTCCACGAATAATCGGCATGATACATGCCAATGCGCAGCCCTCCTATTCTAAAAGGTTGGAGTACGCTGGATTCGATACCACAGTGACGGGATGATGAAAGCAATCTATCTGAAATGAATCTGCAATCTATCAAGGAGATCAAAATGAAAATTTTACATTCGGCTTTGGTTCTCGCGGTATCAATGTGTCTAATATGCAGTGCGCATGCCGATAATGCGCAGACGCACAAACCACTGAGTCCGGAAGAAATGATGGCGGTATATACCAAACTGGCTATGCCTGGTGAACCGCACAAGTTATTGGCCAGTCTGGCAGGGAGCTGGACGACTCGAACCAAAGAATGGATGGATCCGCAGAAGCCGGCTGTTGAGTCATCGGGTACTGCAGAACTGAAGATACTGCTGGGTGGGCGTTTCTTGCAGCAGGAAATCAACGGCACCATGCATGGCATACCCCATTCAGGGATCTGGACCATCGCCTATGACAATCTGCTCAAGCAATATGTGTCGTCATGGATTGATAGCATGGGTACCGGTATATTCATGATGGAAGGCATTGCCAGTGCGGACGGTAAAACGATTACATTCAATGGACGGCATGCAGAAGTTGGCGGAGGACAGATGACACATCGTGCCATCTGGAAAATCGTGGATAGCAATACGCAGGAATTTATCATGTATGGTGCACATCATGGTGGGGAGGAAATGAAGATGATGGAGACCGTCTATAGCCGTAAGCCACAGTAATCGCTGAGTATAATCCGCATGCCTGATCGGAATGAATGCTCGATCAGGTATTCTTGATGAAGAAGGGGAGTGATGCAGAAAATAACACCGTAACTGGTGAATTCGACCAGCAAGCCGACCAGGCAGCGCATTTTTATACAGTCATTTTCAAAAACTAGCTTATCCATACTATCGCTCGTTATGGCAAGACAGGTCTCGAGTGTCACGGCAAACCGGAAAGTTCGGTGATCAAGATAGAATTTGAACGGGATGAACAGTTAGCTATTCACTTGAGCATAAAGGTGATCTAACTTTCTGCTTCAATGAGGCCAAGTTGCTTCAGGTATCCTGCAAACATGGTATGAAATTAATCGATATTGATATTGACTGGAGCTAGGGAGCGATGAGCAAGCACAGCAATCGAGTTGGTTGAAAAATTTGTTCAGTGTTTCTTGGCAAGTCTTGCCTGAAATTCTGGAAGAATTACTGGGTTGTGGCCAGACTAGCCGATCAGAAGATGTAATGCAGGTTTTACAGCAGAAGAAAAAATCAGAGTATTGTCCAGTTCAATCGAACTTCTGAGTAATAGCCTTGTATGATCCGTTATTTTTTGCCGCCCTTATTTAGTTTCATAATTTCTAGAGTGGTTTACATATCCAAAGTATTTTTGAATGATGGGTTGAAGTAAGTTTAACAAGAAACTTAACTGGAACTGCGTTTTCAAATAATTGTTTGTTTGATTTTCGATGTGACATCTAACAGACAACAATGTTATGAGCTTGATGGTGTCTGCCTGCTTATTCTGAGCTAGAGCAGCAAAGGTACAAATAAGAGACTGGTTACTTGTAGTAAAGGAATGCGGGATGATTGAGTTGCTGGGATGGATAGGGTTGGTAATTTCTTTTTTGTTGATGCTTTATCATCAATATATGTATTCACACTATGATCGCGTATATGACTATATTCAGAAACGATACAGTACCCAAACCGAGCGTATGCGCTTTCCATCTAAGGAAGATCATTCTCAGGGAACGAGAAAATATTCTTACTACACTGCTTTTTTTGCTGGGCTACTAATTATCCTGAATATGATGTCTGGATGAATGAATTTGTTACAAACTTAATAAGTGCATTCTAGAAACAAGAGGGATTTCGGGGGGGCTTTATAGACCCCTCGCCTCTCAGAGGCGAGGCAGGCCATCAAGTCACCTGATAACAGAAAGAACTAGGTGCTTATACGGTTTATTTATGAAAAATAGACAGAAATGACAATTAAAGCTGCTGATACAACACCAATAACTGTCATATTGATACCCAATTTTTTGAATGTTTTAACATCTTCGGTTTCTAGCATTTCCATTATTGTCTCCATCATTATGTATTAGTGGAGTTGAAATTCTCTGTCGAATCCAAGTTTGATTTATTGATTCAGATCAAAAAATCCAGAATTAGCTCTGCTACTATAAGATCAAAATAACCTTACAATCTGTAGACTTAATAAAATAACAGAGAATAAATCAGTACAAATAAAGAATGTTTCGCAAGATAATAAGGTAAAAATTAAGTCACTATTTTAAACAAGTTAATTCAATTGGTAGCTCACACATTGTGAGGCATTATTACTCAGAATTATTCGTAACTTCTAATGTGTTTCGCCACGCCAGTGGCAAAGCAGCTACTAAAAAAATTCCGGTTTGTTGAAACCCGATCAATATCGGTTTTTGTTTTTTTATCTAAAAATCTCCACAAAAATATTTTCCTTCGAACCCGATTCCATACTGTTGGACCAATCCAAAGCCTGTATTTGACTGCCTGTCAAATATCAGTCAGTGGATCGATATCAATTCTGGATAGGTGCTGGCCATTGATGACACGAAATATTCATAGAAGATTCATCTAGCTGACATGGATTTTTCACACTGCGAAGCTACAGTCATTACGATGGGTGAAGAACCGACAAAACTTCATTCGTTCCGACCGCCACTTTCAATAACTATGTTTTGACGGAGAAAACTCATGAAAGAAAAGATTCTGGCATTACCGCTTTACGCGGTGTTGACGACCTTGGTTTACGCCGACGCAATAGATGTGAACGGGCCGATGAAATTTAAGCCGATTGCAACCTCTGCATACGAACAGACAACGACCGATCCACTAATTCTAAACAGCAAGCCTTGGGTGATTCCGGAGGGATTCACACAATCGATCGTTTCAGATGAAAATACATTAAATATTTATCCCGATAGTAATGACTGGGGTGACATGAGCACCACCAATGAAACGGGTAAGCATGCAGGACGTTACCTTTATCGCACGCATGAGGTTCGCCCTGCAAGTGGTGTGCCGTTCTCGGGTGGCGCTATTTCGATCATTGATTTAAAAACAGGCAAATCGGAAATACTTGCCCAACGTGCAGATTGGGAAGCACTGG
>WBZN01000704.1_pt1 | contig 22648 bp, 13 predicted proteins | sample 5204281 | NCBI WGS metagenome assembly WBZN01 (sample SAMN12344347, study PRJNA552823) | activated sludge metagenome | biome: Activated sludge suspended growth; feature: Nitrification reactor; material: Wastewater; isolation source: activated sludge from nitrification reactor of wastewater... | reverse complement strand
CGGCCGACTTCCAGGCCTGCTCGGCGGCGTCCCGGCCGAAGCTGCCGCCGCTGTCGATGGCGCGCTGGGTGCGGCTGTTGCGGACCTTGCGGCCCTCCTTGTAGTCGGCGTTGTTCTTGAAGCTGCGGGTGGCGCGATCCTTGTAGACCTTGGCCGCGATGACCTGCCCGTGTCTCCGGACGAGCGAGATATCGGCCTCCTTGCCGCTCTTGAGCCGGCCGAGGACCTCGTCGATGACGCCATCTTCGAGCAGGAGATCGAGGGGACCCATGTCAGTCGCCAGCAGTGCTGACGTCGGGTGGTAGCACGCTCGGCTACTCGCCGTCCCGGCGGTCGCGCCTGGCCCGAACGTCCGCGGACCCTTCCCCGCGCGAGGCGGCGCCCTGCCGAGGGGCCTCGAACCTGTCGCCGTGGGTACGGCGCTCGGGTCCACCTCGTCGATGACGGGTTTCACGAATCGCATCGTCGATCCAGATGCTCGTCGATCGCGCTCGTGCGAAGGTAAATCATGCCCCGGGCGCTCGCGAACCCATTTCTCGCCGGTGGGAAGCGCCCGATCGTCGTCGGGCACCGCGGGGTCCCGAAGCTGCACCAGGAGAACACGCTCGCCGGGTTCCGTCGCGCGGTCAGCCTCGGGATCCCGGCGGTGGAGCTCGATGTCCGGCTCACCGCCGACGGTCGCGCGGTGGTGCTGCACGACCACGATCTGATGCGCCTGACCGGCAGCGCCGGCAGCGTCATCGACACGACGTGGGATCAGCTGTCGCGGATGCGGATCCGGCGCGAGGTCCCCATGGGTGTCGATGCCCACCACCGGCCGGTGGTCGCGCGCTATGAACAGGCCGAGCGCATCCCACTGCTCGCCGAAGTGCTGTCCGAGATCAAGGTGGCGATCAACATCGAGCTCAAGCTCGACCTGCCGCGGTGGTGGCGGGTCGAGGTGGGTGAGGTCGTCGCCCAGGCGATCGCAGAGGCCGGGGCCGAGGAGCGCGTCATCGTGACGTCGTTCGATCCGCGCAAGCTGCTCGCCGCCGGCCGCGCTCGGCCGGGGCTCGCGGTCGGGTTCTGCTTCGACGACAGCATGCTCAACTTCGCGCGCGCCCTGCTCGATCGGCTGCCGCGAGTTCCGGCTCAGATCGCGCACGACCTGCGACCCGGTCACAACGGGCGGCGCCTGCTGAGCCGCGTGCTCGATACCGACCTGGTGGGCCGCCTGCTCAACACGCGGGTCGTCGGGGCCGAGCACACGCTCGTCGCCGGTGACACCGTCCGCCGGTTGCATGCGCAGGGCGTCGCGATCGGGACGCATACGCTGTTCCCCCTCGGCTCGCCGACCAGCAAGCCCGTCGTCGCGAGCGCCTCGACCGTGGCCGAGGTCGAGCGGCTCGTCGCGACCGGCGTCGACTGGATCGAGACCGATGACCCCGAGCGGCTGCTCGCGTTGATCGGCTGAGCCGACGCTCGCGGGGGCTCGGCGTGATCGTGCCCGCGACGTGTCCCTGGACGCCGCTGACAGGCGGATCCGCAGCGGGCAGAACTTGGATGACGAGCCGGGCGCTGATGACACGGGCGATCTTCGACTCTTGCTTGGCCTCCTCGAAGATCCATGTTCCGGACGAGTCGATCGACTCCATCCGATCGAAGGAGGAGAAATGATGAAGAGTCTTCCAGGGAGAGGACTGGTCGCGTCGGTGCTGGCGATCGCAGCCGTCAGCACGACCGCCAGCGCGGACTGTCCCCATTCCGGCGGGATGTCCGCTCAGCCCGAGTGGCAGCAACCCATGCGGTCGCAGCCCCACGACGGCATGCAGCCTAGATCCGAACGTCATCCCCGGCTGGGCGTGGCCCTGACGCAGCTCACCCCCGAGCTCCGCGCGTTCTTCGCGGTACCCGGTGATCGCGGCGCGCTCGTCGCCAAGGTCGAACCGGGTTCGTCGGCGGCGCGCGCCGGGGTGAGAGTCGGTGACATCCTGATCGCCATCGATGGCAATCCGATCAGCGATGCGCGCGACGTCAAGCAGGTGCTCGAGAACACCCGGCCACAGGCGCGCGTCGTGGTCGACGTGATCCGCGAGCGCAAGCCGCTGGAGCTGTCGGTGAGGATGATGCCGATGCGGCGTGGGTCGTCGCCGGAGCAGCGGCAGCGAGAACGACAGGACCAGCGATCGCAAGAACAGCAGCCGCAGGACCAGCAGCCGCAGGACCAGCAGCCGCAGGACCAGCAGCCGCAAGAACAGCAGCCGCAAGAACAGCAGCCGCAGGATCAGCAGCCGGAGGATTAGTGAAGTGGAGCGATAGCTCGATGCGCGCCCAGCGATTCACATTGCCATTCTCGTGCGCGATGGCGGAGGCCCCCACGGCGACGCGGCATCGGGTCTCGTCGCGAAGCTCGCGAAGGTGGTGGGTGGGGGCGCTCCAGGGCGCGGGATCGCTCGAGGGACGCGCGTCGCGTATTCGACCTCCATGGCTGGCCTGATATGGGACTGGTGTTCGCGCGCGAAGCCGATGGCGCCGCGATGTCACCCGGCACCACCGCGCCCCACATGTCGCGCGCGGCGAGGCGGGACAGCGGGCGATCGCCCGTGTGAGTAGATATGCGCGCGCCGGAGGAACCGTCAGGGCTCGATCCAGGCCAAGGGGCGGGTGGGCGTCAGCGCAGTTGACTCGCGTCGATGGCGGAGCGACGCTGAAGAGCTGTCGAGACACCGCGACTGCGGTCTCGGAGCTGCCGAGGATCGAGTGAACGACGCAGACGCCCTGCGGAACGAGCGGTTCGAGATCGGAGAGCCCCTCGGACGTGGGGGGATGGGGGCCGTCTACCGCGCGTTCGATCGCGAGCGCAAGCAGGTCGTCGCGCTCAAGCACCTGCTCGCGCAGGATCCGGCGTCGATCTACCGCTTCAAGCGCGAGTTTCGGGCGCTGGCCAACGTCGCGCATCCCAACCTTGTCACCTTGTACGACCTGGTCTTCGTCGCGGGGACCTGGTTCATCACGATGGAGCTGATCGACGGCACGACCTTCATCTCCTACGTGCGCCCCAACGATCCGAAGGTGACCGCGTTCGTCGCGGACGTCACCCACACCCAGCAGGGCATCGACTCGCGCGTCACCAGCACGATGCAGTCGCCATCGTTCGACGCCGGAGGCTCGCGCGACCCGCTGGCGGGTGGCACGGCGCCGTTGCCACCGGTCGATCTCGAGCGGCTGTATCCCGCGGCGCTGCAGCTTGCGACGGCGATCCGCGCGCTCCACGAGATGGGCCACCTCCACCGCGATATCAAGCCGTCGAACATCCTCGTCGCCAAGGATGGGCGGGTCGTCGTCCTCGACTTCGGGGTGATCACGCAGTCCGCGGTGGGCGGCACGTACTTGGGAGACGATGCGATCGCCGGGACGCCGTCCTACATGGCCCCCGAGCTCGACAGAGCCCCGCCGAGCGAAGCCAGCGACTGGTACGCGTTCGGGGTCGTCCTGTTCCAGGCGCTCGCCGGCCAGCGGCCGTTCCGCGACGGTCCGAGATCGATCGGTGGTCGCCGCGACAGCCAGCTCGGCCTGCTGCTCGGTACGAGCCTGCCGCCGAGCCTCGTCGCGTTATGCATCGATCTGCTGCACCCCGACCCTGCCGCGCGCCCCACCGGCGCCGAGATCCTCCGGAGGCTGCGCGGCCCAAATACGACGCGCCCGATGACGATCCCGAGCGATCCGACCGCGATGTTCGTCGGGCGCGAGCGAGAGCTCGAGGCGTTGCATCGCGCCTGGGCCGACAGCCGCGCCGGCACCGGGGTCGGCGTGCTCTTGCACGGACCTTCGGGCGTCGGGAAGAGTGCCCTCGTAGATCGCTTCCTCGAAGATCTGCGGCGGGACGGAGTCGTCGTCCTGGCCGGGCGCTGTTACGAGCAAGAGTCGGTCCCCTACAAGGCGCTGGACAGCCTGGTCGACGCCATCGCCCGTCACCTGCTCGGGCTCGCGGATGATCAGGTGCGCGGCTTGCTCCCGGAGGACATCGGGGCGCTCGCGCGCGCGTTTCGCGTGCTGGAGCGAATCCCCGAGGTGTCGCGGGTGGCGCAGGTCTCCGGAATGGACGAGAGCAACCGCTCGGAGCTGCAGCGGCGCGCGTTCGCGGCGCTCGGAGAGCTGCTCACCCGCCTGGCGAAGCAGTTCCTCTTGATCCTCTACATCGACGACCTGCAGTGGGGCGACGCGGACAGCGCCGCGTTCCTCGCCCGGTTGCTCGGCCCTCAAGGGCCACACGCCCTGTTCCTCGCCGGGTACCGCAGCGAGCACGTCGAGTCGAGCGCGCTGCTTCCCACCCTGTTCTCGACGCTGAAGGCTCGTGGCGAGCACCGCGTGCGCATGATCGACGTCCTGCCGTTACCGAGAGCCGTTCTCGAAGATCTCGCGTTCGACATGCTGCGCGAACGAGCTCCGGACGGCCAGGAGCTCCGCGCGCGCGCGATCACGATCGCCGCCGAAGCCAAGGGGAGCCCGTACTTCGTTCACGAGCTGGTGCGCTACGCGACGTCCCACCCGGCCTCGGACGAGGTGCCAGTCTCGATCTCCGCGGTGCTCGCGGCCCGCGCGGCCCGGCTCACGTCCGCGGCGCAGCGCCTGCTTCAGATCGTGAGCCTCGCGGGCGGCCGCGTGGGGATCGGCGTCGCCCAGACGGCGGCGGATCTTGGCCCCCACGGCGGGCGCGCGTTCGTCGAGCTCCGGGCCGGGCACTTCATCAAGAGCACGGGCGCTCGCGAGGATGACTGGGTCGAGCCGTACCACGATCGCGTCCGCGAGACGGTCCAGGAGGCCCTGCAGCCCGCAGAGATCCAGCGCGTGCACCTCCAGATCGCCAAGGCGCTCGAGGCCGTGCCGGGCGAGGGCAAGGAGCACATCTACGCGCTCGCGTATCACTGGGCCGAAGCCGATCCCGGCGACCGTCAAGACCATGTGTACGCGACGAACCTGATCGCGGGACGTACCGCATGCGAGAGCTACGCCTACCGTCAGGCGTACTGGTATTTCACCCGAGCTCGCCAGGCGGCTCATCAGGCCGGCATCACGCTGGATGCCGAGGCCGAGGTCCTGATGGCGGACGTCCAGGCGCGCATCGGGCTGTCGGAGGCAGGGCTCGACCAGTTTCGCCGGGCGCTCGACCGATCCCGCGATCCGCTGCTGCGCGCGTCGATCCGGCTGGGCAGCGGGCGGATCCAGCTCGGCTGGCTGGACACCGCGAAGTCGATCGACGAGGCCCACGCCGGGCTCGAGGAGCTCGGCCTGCGTCAGCCCCGCGGCACCGTTGCCGCCTGGCTGTCGGCGTTGGGCTCGTTCTTCATCGGTCTGGTCCGGCTCGTTCGGTGTCGAAGCCGCTCGCTGCCAGCTGGCACGGAGCGCGAGCGCAAGAGGCTCGCCTCGCAGCTCTACATGTTGCTCGGGCTCAGCTACTACTTCCACCTCGAGCCAGAGAACCTGCTGCGCACGACGCTGAAGATGCTCCCGACGGCCGCCGACCTCGGACCGAGTCGCGAGCTCGTCGAATGGTACATGCTCGCCGGCGGTGCCAGCGCCGCGCTGCGTAGGCCCGGCATTCACGCGATCGTGCGGCAGCGCGCCGAGCATCTCGCGACGGAGATCATCTCGGATCCGGTCGGGGTCGCCCGCACCGCCCTCTACCATGCGATCTACAGAGACATGGTTGGAGATCCGCTCGCCGCGGAGATCGCGCTAGCGCGCGCGCTCGACGCGCACGGGCCGCTGTTCGAGCCGATCGACTACTACTCGTGCGCTGCGGCGCTGGCCTGGAACCGGCTCGTGCGAGGCCATGCGGCGGGCGCGTGGGCGGTGATCGACCTGGCCCTCGCGCACGATGCAGCGGGCGGTGAGCTCAACGCGGTGCGCGGACACAGCTATCGGTGCTATGCGGCGCCGATCCTCGCGATGCTCGGGCGGCTCGACGAGGCACGTGCCCATGCCGAGCAACGCGAGCGCGAGCTCGTGGACGTCGATCGCGGCGCGCGCTGGCGGCGCTCGCAACAGCTCGGCCACGCGATCCTGTTCCAGTACGAGGCCGACGACCTGGGCCCCACGTTCGACGACAACGTGCGAAGCTACCAGGTGCTGCACCTCAAGTCATCGCGCTTGCCGTACACGATGCTCCACGGCTTCATCGCCATCGCGTACGGCCGCCGACGACAGCTCGAGGGCTGTGCACCGAGCGAGCGGCCGCAGCGACTGCATGCGCTCGAGCGGGCGGTGTGCGCGGTACGGGCCAGCACCAAGGGGTTGCCGGTCCTTCTGGGGCATCTCGCGGTGCTCGATGCCAGCTACCACAATCAGATCGGCAAGCCAGGAGCCGCACGCAAGCGCCTCGCCGACGCCGAGCGCTTCGCGGAGGCAACCGACAACGACTGGGTCCGCTTCGAGGTGACCATGGAGCGCGCGCGCTTCGCGATCACGCGCGACGATGTCGCCAGAGCCCGCCGGCATCTCGACGACGCCATCGCGCTCGCCCACGGGCAAGGCTGGAGCGCACGCGCAGCGCGCTGCGACGCGCTGCGCGCGCGCATCACCGAACGGTGATGGGCGTTACGAGCGACGCATGCCAGGATCTGGCCGCGATGCGCAAGAGGGTCCGCGTCACCGCGAGGAGTTTCCTCCTCCACGAGCAAGCTCGTGGGCCTACGCAGATACCTGGACAAGGCCATGAACCTGCGACAACACACGGTTGTGGCGAGTTAGGTGCCTTTCGCGTGCTACGTTGGCTGGAACCATGTCTGCCAACGAGGCGAATCAGTCCGGCCATCTCGCGGTACGTCGCGACCTGAAGTTCAACGGCGTGAAGGTATTCTCGGCGACGATGTTCGCGGATCGCGATCACCTCGGTGAGAAGGTCACCGCCTGGATGCACGCGAGCCCGCAGATCAAGGTCACCGAGTTCGTCCTGACCCAGTCGAGCGACGCGGCGTTCCACTGCATCGCGATCACGGTATTTTACTACGAGCCCCCGCGCCCCCGCGCGTGAGCCATCGGCCGTCATCGCGTCAGCCCGTGATGCCGAGCGCGCGGCGCACCAGGTCAGGCGGGACCGAGACCTTCGGGACGTGCTGAGACTTCGACCTGCCGCGAGATCTGCCGAACCATGATCGAGGATCGGCGTCGAGCCCGAGGCCGTGCATATAGTTGTAGAGCGCCTTGCGCAGCCCCGCTGCGAAGAAGTCGTGGTCACAGCCGGTCGGATCATCGAACGCGACATCGTTGTTCGCGAACGTCACCGCGGGCGCTTTGCGGAGCTTGATCCCGTAGAGCGCGGGCTGCTTGCCGATGGGGCTGTGCACGGTCGCCGTGAACCGGTGCCAGAACGCCGACTGCACGCAGCCCTCCGCGAACAGCTGGCGAACCCGCTCGAGCGCATCGATCGTGTCCTGCGCGGTCTCGGTCGGAAAGCCGTACATCAGGTAGGCGTGGACCATCACACCGGCGTCGGTGAATGCGCGGGTCACGCGCGCGACCTGCTCGACGGTGACGCCCTTCTTCATCAGCGCGAGCAGCCGATCGGACGCGACCTCGAGCCCGCCGCTGATCGCGACGCAACCCGAACGCGCGAGCAGCCGCGTCAGCTCGGGCGTGAACGCCTGCTCGAACCGAACGTTGCCCCACCAGGTGATCATCACCTTGCGCGCGATCAGCCGCTCGGCGAGGGCCCGCAGCGCGGCCGGCGGCGCGGCCTCGTCGACGAAGTGAAACCCGGTCTGGCCGGTCTCGGCGATCAAGGCCTCGATCCGATCGACGAGCAGGTCCGCGGGGGCGCGATCGTAGCGCGCGATGTAATCGAGGGTGATGTCGCAGAACGTGCACTGCTTCCAGTAGCAGCCGTGCGCGATCGTCAGCTTGTTCCAGCGGCCGTCCGACCACAGGCGGTGCATCGGGTTGAGCATCTCGAACAGCGACAGGTAGCGATCGAGCGCGAGGCCCGCATAGGTCGGCGTCCCGACATCGCGCAGGGGGACGTCCGGTTGCGCCGGATCGGTGACGAGCTCGACCGCCCTGCCCCGCCGGATGAACGTGCGGAGCAGCGGCCGGCTGGCATCGCGCAGGTGCTCGATCAACGCCAGGATCGGTGCTTCGCCATCGTCGAGCGTGACGAAGTCGACGTAGTCGAACACGCGCGGATCGGCGAGCTCGCGCAGCTCGGTGTTGACGTAGCCACCGCCGAGCGCGATCCGGGTGCGCGGCGCGAGCGCCTTGATCGCCCGGGCGATCCGGAACGCACCATAGATGTTGCCCGGGAACGGCGCGGTGAGACCGACGAGGTCCGGGGCGTGGCGTGCGTGGAGCTCGGCGGCGAGCTCGTCGAGCATCACGTCGATCAGGGTCGGCTCGCCCTCGAGCGCATCCCGCAGCGGATCGAACGTCGGCGCGCTCGCCGCGAGCCGCTCCCCGTACCGCGACAGCTCGAAGTCCGGTGCGATCCCCTCGCGGATCACGTCGGCGAGATCATCGATGTAGAGGCTCGCGAGGTGCTTCGCGCGATCCGCGACACCGAGGCCGCCGAACGCCCACGCGAGCGGATCCTCCTCATCGGCGCCCGGGCCCTGGTCGATCGCGGCGAACCGCGGACCTTCGGGGAGCAGCTCGCGCCCCACGATCCGCAGCGCGAGCCCCGGGTCGCGTCCCTGCAGGAAGCGCACGACCGCCTCGACGGTCTCGGCGTATGCATCGCCATTCGCGAGGAACCACGCGATCGACGGCGGCATGTCGTCGTCGTCGACCTCGCTCGCGCGCTCGCGGAGCACGTCGAGCACGCGCTGGATCCCTGCCCGGCTGAACACGCGCAGGAACAGCTCGATCGCCGCATCCGCCTGGGTGACCTCGATCCCGAGCCGCGCGGCGTGCTGGCGCAGAAACCCCATCAGGTACGCCGTCGCCGGGTACGGGGTGTTGAGCTGCGTCATCGGGGGCGTGAGGAGGAGGATCCGCAAGGTTTCGCAAGGTAGCGCACCCTGAGGTAGGGTCGACCGCCGATGCGCCTCAACAAGTACTTGAGCGAGAGCGGGGCCTGCTCTAGGCGGGAAGCCGACACCCTGATCGAAGAGGGCCGGGTCACGGTCAACGGCTCGCCCGCGGTGCTCGGCACCCAGGTCGAGGACGGCGATGACGTCCGGCTCGATGGCGATCAGGTCGGGACCGCGCGCAAGCACGAGAAACCCGTGTACATCGCGCTCAACAAGCCGGTGGGCATCACCTGCACGACCGAGCGGCACGTCGCCGGCAACATCGTCGACTTCGTCGACCACCCCGAGCGCGTGTTCCCGATCGGCCGCCTCGACAAGGACTCGGAAGGGCTGATCCTGCTCACCAACGACGGCGACATCGTCAACGAGGTGCTCCGCGCCGAGCATCACCACGAGAAGGAGTACGTGGTCGCGGTCGACCGTCCGCTCGAGAGCGAGCACCTCGCCGCGATGGCCGCCGGCGTGCGGCTGTCCGATGCGACGACCAAGCCGTGCAAGATCCAGAAGCTCGGCCCCAAGCTGTTCCGGATCATCCTGACCCAGGGCCTCAACCGGCAGATCCGGCGCATGGCCGAAACGTTCGGCTACCAGGTCGAGGCGCTGCAGCGGATCCGGATCATGCACATCCACCTCGGTCAGCTGCCGCTCGGACGCTGGCGCAACCTGACCCCGCAAGAGGTCAGCGCGCTGTTCCCGCGCAAGCCGCACGACAGGGGCGCGCCCCCGCGCCCGCACGCGCCGGCCCCACCTCGGCGGCCGGGTCCTCCGTCGCGCGGACCTTCGGGGTCCCCCCCACGCCACGCCGCAGCCAAACCCTCCCGTCCTCGCCCGGGCGGCGCTCGCCGGGGACGCGGCTGATCGCGTAGGCTGCCGTCCACATGGGTCGGCTCGACGAAACGACGTTCGGAACCGCGGTGCAGGCTGGCTGTCCGGCATGCGCCGCCGCGACACTCGAGATCCGGAGCTTCATCGATCGCCGGCTGTTGATGATGCTCGCGGATCCCAATGATCCCGGGCGCTGGGTCCACGACGGCGAGAAGTTCATCGATGGCACGTATCGCATCGCGTGCACGAGCTGCGCGCAGGTCGTGTTCGAGAGCGAGATCTGTCCGCGCTGCCATGCCGATGGGGGCCTGGCCCGCGCCCTCGGGGATGTGAGCCGGATGGTCGTCCCGAAGCGGTGCCCGAAGTGCAACGAGCTCGAGCTCCTCGCGCTCGCGCTGGTGCCCGCGAGCGCGCGTTACGGCGCCGGCGAGACCCCGAAGCCCAAGCCGCTCGCCGAGTTCGGTGACCCGGGCCATCACCTCGTGGCGTATGCCTGCGAGTCATGTGATGCCGCGGTCGTGACCCAGCGATGCCCGCTGTGCGATGCGACCGGGCCGCTGCGCCCGCGCCCGTGAGACGGTCGCGGCTCGTCAGGGCCGGTTCACACACGAACCTACATCCTGGGGTCAACTGACCAGATCGCTGGGGACTTTCGGCACCTGGCGTGGCCAGACCGTCCGTGACTAGGATGCGCCATGGCGCTTCGAAGGATCATGATCATGCTCGGCCTGGTGGCATCTCTGGGCGGTTGCGGGACCCGCCACGGCGATGACGACTCGACGATGTACACGAGCATCGAGGTCGAGCCACCGCTCGCCACCTTGAGCGTCGCGCTTGGCGGGACGGCCACCCAGGACTACACCGTCTACGGCGTGCTCGACGACACGAAGACCGACATCACGAGCGCGTGCACGCTCGAGATCGATCCGAGCTTCGGCGCGTTCACCGCCGCGACCGTCACCGTCGGTCCGCACGGCGGCAAGACCCCGGTGATCGCGACCTGCGGCATGCAGCGCGGCCAGGGTCTGCTCGCGATCAACCTCACCGGCGTGATCGTCGTCGGACCCAACACCCCGCCGAACGCGCCCGGGCTGTTCGGCGGCGCGACGCAGACCACGGATCCGGTGCGCACGCCGTCGATCGAGTACCCGATCGACAAGGCGGTCTCGCCGCGCAACATCCCGTCGATCGAGCTGCAGTGGACCGCCGCCGGCAACGATCTGTTTCACGTCTCGCTGTCCGCGACGTTCGCGACGATCGACGTCTACACCAGCAGCGTCGAGGCGCTGATGACGGCAGCCGACTGGGAGTCCCTCGCCAGCAGCGTCGCCGGCGAGGACCTGTCGATCGCGGTCGAGGGCCTCGCCCAGGCGGCGCCGACCACGAAGTACGCGAGCGCGATCACCCACCTGACGATGTCGCACGACAACATCGACAAGACCGCGATCTATTACTGGGCCTCGTCGCAGGGCAACATCATGAGCCAGGTGTTCGGCGCGCCCGATGCGCCGTCGATCGTGAAGAACGATTGCACCTCGTGTCACTCGGTGTCGCGCAGCGGGACCCGGATCGGCTACAGCCGCTGCGTCGGCAACAACTGCAGCGAGCTGTTCGCGGGCTTCATGCGCTACGACGGCGCGAACCAGCGGTGGAACGAGATCGTCGATGCCAACGCCAAGGCGATCCGAGGCTCGTACACCACGTTCGCGCCGATCGGGAATCCGTTTCCGGACGACAGCCAGGCGGTCGCGATGGTGACGATGTCGACCGGTACGCTCGAGCTGCACGATCCCGACACGGGCGCGGTGATCCCGTCGAACCTCGACGTCGCGCTCCACGGCCCCGGCGCTCCGGCGCGCTCGGCGCTCATGGCCGACTGGTCCGGCGATGGCGCCAAGGTCGTGTTCGCCTCGACCCCGCATCCCGGGCAGTGGGTCGATCTCAGCGACGGATCGATCGCCACGATGACCTACCAGTACGCGGCGGGCCAGCACGTGTTCGGCGAGCCGCAGTTCGTGGTGCCCAACCCGCTCGTGCTGCCCTCCGGGAGCTACACGAACTTCTTCTTCCCGAGCTTCTCGTCCGACGGCAAGCTGATCGTGTTCGATGCGGCACGGTCGGCGTGGCGCAACGGCAGCAACGCGCGGCTGCCCGGCCAGCGCCTGATGCTGTCGGACAGCGATGGGGCCTGGGTCACCGATCTGTCCGCGCTCAACGGCGGCGATGGCGACAGCGACATCACGTGGGCGCACTGGGCCCCGACCGATTCGAACGAGTACTACTGGATCGTCTTCTCGAGCGAGCGCGACTATGGCCATCGCTCCACGCTCGCGAACGGCGCACCGTGCGTCGGTAACGGCGTGCGCCAGTGCAAGCAGATCTGGCTCGGCGCGATCGCCAAGAACAAGCTGACCGGCGCCGTCACGATGGATCCGAGCGCGCCGCCGATGTGGCTGCCCGGCCAGGAGACCGCGGCGAACAACATCAGCCCGTATTGGTCGGTTCCCGCGGCGATCCAGTAGCGCTTCCCGAACGACCTGCCGCCGCGATCACGGCTGGCGCGGCGCGAACGAGTCGTGCAGCGCCCCGCCGTTGGCCGCGACGCCGTTGGTCCCCACCGCCATCACGCCGTACATCGTGCGGGACTTCGGATCCCACGAGATCCACGCGTCGAGGTGGACCTTCGTCCCATGCGCGCTGCCATCGGCGACGACGTGGGTCGCCGCGAGCGGGCCGAGGGTCGAGGGCTCCCGCTGCACCTTCAAGTCAGGATCGAAGATACCGAGCATGCCGTCGGCTGCCTTGGTCATGCCGATCTTCTCGTCGTAGAGGACGTCCTTGGGGATCGGCAGGTAGATGAAGCCCGTCGAGGACGTGTCCGTCGAGTAGCTCGCGATCGCACCCTTCACGGTCGTCACGCCATCGGGGGCCTGGGTGTCCTGAGCATCGACCTTCGGAACGCCCGCGAACTCGATCATGTAGCTCGGGCTGAGCACGCGGTAGCGGTCCTTGCCGGAGATCCGCTGGATCTCGAGATCGAGCACGCCCGCGGGGCGAGGCGGCTCGTCGTTCGGCGCCGGTGGCGCATCCGCGATCACCGCCGGCTTCGAGGGCGCGGGAACGGCCGCTGCCGAGCCTTGCGTGGTCGCGACGGGCTCTTGCTTGCCCTGACATGCGCCGAGCGCCGCACCGAGGACGAACCACCACGCGAGGCGTTGCATGTCGGCAGTGTCGCATCTCACCGCGGGCGCCGACCATATGGGCCGACCGGTATGCGTTCCGGCGATTTTCCGTCTATTCGATCACCACCGTCTGCCCGGTCGAGCGCCCGAACGTCTCGGGGCTGTACATCTCCTCGGCCTTCGCCGGCGCTGCGATGAAGGTCCCTGGCGTGCTCGCGCGCGCGGTGTACGTGAACTGGTGGCTGCCCTCGCGCAGCTCCATCGCGAACACCTCGCTGCGATGGTCGCGCATGTTGCGGTGGTCCCAGCGCGTGTCCGTCACCCCGGCGACGCTGCGCTCGGAGGTCGCGAGGTCGTCGTTCACGGCCTCGAAGCCCGCCGGCAGGGGATCGACGACCGCCACGCCGTAGCGCCGCGTCGTGTTGAGTACCTCGACGGTGACCTGCACCCGCGCGCCGAGCTTGATGGTCCAGCGGTCATCCTTGCCGAGCCTGACATCGCCAGGATCGTCGATCGCGGTGTAGCTGCGGCGCACCACGAACCCGGCGTCGAGCGCCGCCAGGTGGGTCTGCTTCGGTGCGTACGTGATCCCGACCCGGTAGTACATCCGGCCGGTGCCGTCCTTGACCAGCGCGAGATCCTGCGTCGAGCCAGGCGCGAGTTGGGCCCAGTCGACCTTGGCAGTCGCGCGCACACCGCTGCGTCCGATGAACGCTTGCTCGGCGTAGGCCGCGTTGCCGAACCACAGCTTGCCCGTATAGCTCGGGGTCGCCTGCTCGTAGCGATCGAAGTAGCGGCGCATCGCCATCAGCACGACCACGTTCTCCTGCGTCGAGCCCCACCGGCCGTTGTGGCGACCGGCGAGCACCCCGCGCGCGAGCTTGCTCACGATCGCGTGCTCGGGGACCTCGCGCATCAGCGCATCGAGCGCGAGCGCCGAGGTCTTGGTACTCGACACGAGCAGCAGGCGCTCGGCCTCCAGATACGAGGTCGTCACGGTCGCCGACGACGCGGTCTCCTGCGTCGCCGAGAGCAGATCGGCGAGCAGCTTGGCGCGCATCGCCGTCGCCGCGGGTCGGTGCGCGACGATCGAGAGCAGCTGGGCCTTGGCATCGATCGGATACGTACCGAGCGCGCTCGCCGCCGCATGGAGCCGGCGCGCGGTTGCTTGCACGTCGGCACCGCTCGCCGCGAGCGCGGCGAGCGCGGCCGCCGCGAGCGACACGCGGTACGGGAGCTCGCCACGATCCAGCCGCTGCGCCGCCGGGGTCGCGACGCTGTGCTCGAGCCGGGCCAGCTCGGAGCTCGCCTGCTTCGTCACGAACGCCACCGCGCGCTCGAGGATCGCCCCCCGTGCGTGGTGTGCCGCGAGCGCGGACAGCACCTGCATCGTCACGAACGGATCGGACGTCATGCCATCGAAGTAGCCCCACCCGCCGTCGGGGCGCTGCTCCTTGGCGAGCCGCTTGAGATCGGTCGCGAGCTGGGCCTCGATCTCCTTGCGCTCGGGTCGTCCGGCGTACGCGAACGCTTCGAGGATGTCGGACATCGCCGCGGTCGCGAGCATCCGCGCGGAACGCTGCTCGGCACACTCGTACGGGTAGGCGTAGAGGTACCAGAACGCGTCGGTCAACGACTGGAGCTGGGTCGACGCGACCTCGACCTCGACGCCACCGACATCGCGGAAGAGGTCGGCCGGCACCGCGAGCTGCTCGAACTGCGCCGCGTCATCGACGGTGCCGTAGGTCGCGAACGACTCGGTCGTCGCCGGCTCGTAGACCGGGAGCTCGACGGTTGATGCATCGGCGAACGCCCCCGAGGTCGCGATCGTCTGGACCACCGCGCGACCGCGGGCCCGCGTGGTGAAGTCGAACCTCACCTCCGCGCGCTGACCGGCGGGAACCGTGACGCGCTTGCCGCTCGGGCCTACGGCCACCAGGTTCGCCGCGCGCACGGCGACCTCGACCGTGCGTGGCGCACCATCGAGGTTCTGCACCACCACCGGCAACGAGAACGTATCCCCTTGCGAGAGGAAGCGCGGCGCGACCGTGCGCGCGTTGACCTTGCGCTGGGTGACGATCGTGCCCTCGGCCTTGCCGAAGTACCGCGTCTCCGCGGTCGCGAGCGCGACCACGCGGAACCGCGTCAAGCTGTCGGGCATCTTGACCGACAGCCTGACCTTGCCGCTGGCGTCGGTGTGGAGCACCGGAGAGAACGCGGCATTCGCGCGGAGGTCCTTGCGCGCCTTCACGATCACGTTGGTCGCGCCGCCCGAGGCGCCCTCCAGCATGCCGCCGCCACCCGTGCCGTAACCCGACGCGCCCATGCCACGAGGACGATCGAGCAGCGAATAGCGCTCGAGTCCGGGTGCTCCGTCGAGGGTCTCGCCCGCGTCCTGAACCATCGGGAACGTCGTCGTGTGACGGATCCCGGGCTCGATCTCGAAGTAGAACGGCGCCAGCGGATCGGCGTGGACCTTCGCGGACAGCGCGAGCACCGCTTCATCGACCACGATCAACGCCACCTCGGCACCTGCCTGTGGTTTGTCATCGTGCTGCACGAGCACCTCGAAGGTCGCCATGTCGCCGGGCTCGACGAGCGGGGTCAGCGGTCGGGCCGTCATCACCAGCCGGGCGCTCTCCATGTCGACGGGGATGCTCAGCGCTACGCTCGACTCCTCGGCGACCGGCAACGCGCTGCCCGGATCCGGGTGCTGCTTCGTCGCGATCCGGTCGACCACGACGTTCACGTTCTGGATGTATGCGGGCTCGATCGGGAGCTCGACGATCGTCGAGGGCTTGGTGAGCGCGACGTGGTGTTGCGCGATCATGCCGTGTCGCGCGACCGAGACCACCGCGGTGGCCGGGATCACGGCCGAGCGGAGGTCGAGCTTCGCCACGTCACCCGGGCGGTACCGGGCGCGATCCGGCACCACCGAGAGGCTCTGCTGGTCGTCCGCCGAGTACCAGGGGATCGGATAGTAGGCGACGTTGCGGCGACCTCGCGCGTCGACGACGTGCGCCGTCGCGGTGTACGCGGTGAGGCTGTCTCGTCGCTTCCACCTGCACACCGCCGCGCCGGTGCCGCTGGTCAGCTGGCAGCGCTGCGTGTCGACGACCTTGGCGTCATCGCGGTAGCGCTCGGAGCCGAGCACGCCCTCGATCTCGATCTGGATCGCGACGCCGGGCACCGCGGCACCGTCGATATCGGTGACGATGATCTCGAGGGCGTCATCCGTCGTTGGCTGCTGGCGGATCCCGACGTACGCGGCGCTCGGGTGGACCAGGATCGCGCGTGATGTGGCGCGGATGGTCATCCGATCAACGTCCGTCACCGTGGCATCGACCGTGAGGAGGCTCGGGCGGCTTGCCGGCAGCGCCGCGATGCCCCACACGCTCGCCGCCGACGACGCACCCGACAGCGAGCCGTCCTGATGGGCGACCACCTTGCTGGCATCGTGGTGCCACGCACCGCGCGGCTGCACCGGGTCGAAGCTGTACGAGTCCCACCCCGGCGGGCGGTACGACGCGGCCTCGAGCGTCGCGTCCCACCGGATGGCCGCGCCGGTCAGGCCGCCGCCTGCGTAGTACTTCGCCTCGGCCTTCATCTCGATGCGCTCGCCGAGGATCAGCGGCGTCGCGCCGCCGTGGGTGACGTCATCGTCGAGCGTGACCGCGTACGCGGGGGTCCGGAACTCCTGGATCGAGATCGGATGGCGATAGCGGACGTTTCGGGTCGTGAAGGTGAACGTCGCCGCCCCGAGATTCGCGTTCGCGGGCAACGCGACTTCGACATCGAAGCCGCCCTGGTCCGAGAGCTTCGCGGTCCCCGCCGCGAGTCGGTTGCCACGCGCATCCGCGAGCGCGTACGCGATCGTGTCCGCGGTCGCGGGTAGCGCGAGCGCGGGGTTGACGCCGCTGTGCGTCCACCGCACCCAGCCCTTCACGTAGACCTTCTCGCCCGGCTTGTAGGTGAACCGGTCGTCGGTCACGTACCACAGCGCGTTCTCGGTCCGGATCGCCTTCTCGTAGCTGCCATCGATCGCGACGAACGTGGAGTCCGTCGCCGACGCCATCTGGAGCATCGCACCCGGCACGGGCGCCCCAGGAGCCACCTTCGTCGGCGGCAACAGCTCGACGGTCGCGTGGCCCTCGGCGTCGCTGATCACCGGCGCGCTCGGCGCACGGCCATCGACCACGATCGACGTCGAGATGCCCGCGGTCGGGCGAAGGAAGCTCGTCGGCGTGATGTCCTGAACCCACGCGCTGGCCTTGTCTCCGTCGAGCCGCGCGGACATCCCGAGCTTGGTGACCTGGATCCATGCCACCGTCCGAGGTGGACGCTGGTCACGCGGCTGCCCGGCCAACGGCGCGGCGGTCGCGACGGCGATCACGTGCCCGAGGCCGGAAGGGTTGAGCGCGGGTCGCAGGTCGACCCGCACGTGGACGCCGCTGCGCGCGCCGACCGCAAAGGTCTTGTCGGAGATCCGCTTGCCCGGGGGCGTGGCTCGCGTGCCCTGCTCGTACGCCTCGAACTTGAAGTAATCGGCGGGCTGCACCTGATAGAGCTCCACGCGTACCGCGGCGACCGCCTCGGCGACGATCACCCACTGCGGGATCGCAAATCGGGGATCGAGCACGAGCAGACCGCTGGGCGCGGTCATCCAGGACGAGAACCGCTCCCGGCTCGTGGAGAACGCCGGGCGCTTCGGTCCGACGAGCGGCTGGCCATAGACATCGATGAGGTCGTCGCCGATCGCGAACGTGAACGCCCGCCCGACCTCGCGCGGCGCATAGAACGTGGTGGCCGCGCCGCTCGGCGAGGTGTCCTGAAATGCTCCGCCCTCGATCTGTACCTTGCTCGAGCGATACGAGGACGGCTCGACCGTGTTCGTGAACCAGAGCTGCAGATCGCCGAGCGCGGCGCAGGTCCGCCCGGTCATCCTCGGCTCGTAGGCCTCGTCGCACGTGATCCCGCGGACCGTGAACGGCTTCGCGATCTCGAACGTCGCGAAGCTCGGCTTGACGCTGAGCCGCGGGCCTTCGATCGACGGAGCACCGGGATCGAGCGCGGCTTGCAGGACGGCGCCGGCTGGCCAGGTGGTCGTCGGCGCGATGAGGATCCGAGCGACGCCCAGGTCCGGCACCCGGGTCGTCGCGAGCCCCAGGCTCGGGTTCTTGCGCCACAGCGCCTCGGCATCCGCGAGCGAGATCGTGTGGAACGCGAGCCGCGCCTTGCCGCTGGTGATGCGCAGCAGCGGTAGCACGCGCGCGGGATCGATCGCCTGATTGAACTGGATCACCACCGGGGAGTCCGGACGCAACGTCGCCGAGGGAAACGTTCCGGCGATCGCGACGGGTGGCGTCGAGAACGTGGCCTTCGCTTCCTCACCGAGCGTCGCGCCGCTCAGCGCGCGTGCGCCCGGCGGAACCGTCACCACGAACGCGGTGGCAGCCGGCAGCCGAGCGCTTGCCGCGGTGAACGTCAACACGCGGGTGTCGACCCAGCGCCACGTACCTGGCACCACCGGCGCGATCGCGGCCGGCGGCTTCGCGACCGCGCCGACCTGCGCGACCGGGACCATCGCCTCGTCGAACCGGATCCGGACGACCGCCTCCGCCGTGACCTCGTCCTGCGGTGAGATCTGCGGCCGGGTCAGCGGCCGGCTGACCGCCGGTGCGTGCCCTGGTGCGTCGGCGACGGCCTTGCCGCTCGGCACCACGAACGCGATCGGCTGCGCGGGACCCGGACGTGGGGGCGGAGCCGACGGCGCGCGCATCGTCGGAGCGGGCGCCCGCGACAGATCCGGAAGTGGCTCGAGCCGTCCAAGCAGCGCCTGCGTATCACTCAACGACAGCTCGGTGACGACCGCGCCCGCCGACGCGACCTTCGGATCTGGCAACCGGACCGCGAGCGCACCCTCGGGCGCATTCGCGTCGATCGGGACCGTCGCACGCCCTCCCTGGCGCGCAGGCGCCGCAGGCGCGGGCCCCATCCCCGTGGTTGCCATGGGCGACGTCGCGATGCGTTGCGTCCGCGGTGCCCTGCAGCCCCCGGCCGCGATCGTGCCGGCGGCCCAGACACAGACCAGCGCGTGAAACCGAGTGCGACGCATCGAAGACCTGACACCGTATCCGGGCGGTTGGTTCCATCCACCGGTCCGAGCGGTGAGTTCTTGGGTCCGTGCGAGCGCGGCGCCGGCGCCCGTGTTAGACGACGTGCGTGGTGCGCCTTCCCAGGTCGTTCGTCACCGCGGCGATGCTCGCCGCAGCGTGCGGCTCTCCGCCCAAGACCGCGACCAGCTCGGACCGCCGCTCGCGAGACGAGATCGAGGCGCAGTTGCAGCGCCGGCTAGCGACTCTCGGGGATGACCCGTGTGCCCGGGCCGCGTGGCTGACCAAGCTCGTCGCCGGTGCCGAAGGCCTGGAAGAAGAGGTCGCGGAGGAGCTCAAGGCCACCGCGACCCAGCGCTGCGCCCTCGCCCATGCGCCCACCCCCACCGGCAGACCCACGGAGACCACGCCCACGCTCGATGTCGGCGGCCCCGCGGAGACTGCGCCCGCGAAGACCGGACTCGCAGCGCCGGGCCCCGCCGCCACGGGGGCCCCGGTCCCCTGCTCGCACGAGCGCTCCGATACCGAGCTCCGGCGCAACCCGGCGACGCCTCGGCCGATCAAGCAGGCAACGATCGATGCGTGGTTCGCGAGCTGTGTCGCGGATCGCATCCGGGCTTGCCAGGCCGCGCTCGACACCAGCCTCGACGCCGGCGTGACGTGCTGGACCGGCGCACCGTGGCCGGAGGTCCCGCCGTCGATCGATCCCGCCGCCGTGGCGCAGACCGCGAGCTGCCTCCAGGAGCTCGTGGTCGTCGCGGCCGATCTGCGCACCTGCACGGCGCTCAAGCCGGGGACGACGCGCGACAGCTGCGTGGCGCTCTACGTCGGCTACGCACCGAAGTGCGGCCTGCTGCGCGCCGAGCACGCCGTGCACGCGCTGCCGGCCCACGAAGACATCGAGCGCCTCGTCGCCGCGAACGCGGAGGTCGCGGCCGCGCAGGCCGCGGTGATCGCGAAGGAGTCGGCGCGCTGCCACGGCCGCACCACGGTCGACTTCGCGCTCAAGCTCAAGTCCGAGCGCAACCTGGCGTCCGCGCCCGGATGCCGGTACCAGGTGATCGCGCGGGTCGTCGATCACAACAACGCGTTCATCCAGCTCGTCGATCCGACGTCGGGCGGCGCCTCGCACCTGCTCCGCACCAAGGAGCCGTTCCCCGATGGCACCGTGATCTCGGATCGCGTGGCGGTGTTCGACAGCATCGAGAATGCCGAGATGGCCGACGGCACCGTGCGTCAGTCGGCGGTGTTCAAGCTGCAGCCCCTCACCCCATAACTACTGAAATTCGCGGAGTCATTCGTGACTATGGTGGTGATCGCCGACCACCTCGAGACCATGCCGCACGACGCACGAGATCGGTCGCCCCATAGCTTCGGATTGCCGCGTCACGTCGAGGATCCCCCCCACGTCGATGAGCGGAGAACCGCGCCCCACGAGTCATGTACCCTGGCTCGCTGCCGATGGCGAAGCGAACGATCGTGACGCCCTCTGCCCGAGCCGTCGCGTGTCCTGGAACTGGGTCCCGGACCGGGGCTGCTCGCAGCGACGATCCTCCGCACGTGCACCGTCGAGCGCTACACGATGCTGGACTTCTCGCCACCGTTCCTCGACATGTGCCGCGAGCGCGTCGGCGCGCACCCGGCCGCGCAGTTCGTCCTCGGCAGCTTCAAACATCGCGACTGGCCAAAGCTCGTCGAACCGCCTTTCGATGCTGTCGTGGCGATGCAGGCTGTCCACGAGACCCGCCACAAGCGGCATGTTCCCACGCTCTACGCTCGGTGCTTCGATCTGCTCCGTCCCGGCGGCCTGTTGATCGTCTGCGATCACGAGCCGCCGAACGCGAGCCCACGGATGACCTCGCTCCACTCGACCGAGACCGAGCAGAACGCGGCGCTGGAAGCGGCGGGGTTCGAGCGGATCGCAACGAACGGGAAGACGGAGGGCATGTACATCTGCTCGGGTGTTCGCCCCTGACGTGGCGCTTCGTGATACCCGGCCAGCCCACCGAACTTCCGGCTCCAACCGCCTTGCTCCGTGAGGCGGTTCAGGCCCCTGGCGGCCGCGGTGTCGCAGCCCCAAGGTAGGATGGTGGCCTGGGTGATGTTCGACGCATTCTTCGCGCGATTGACGGGTCACGCGCGCCACGTCTGGCAGGCGCACCTCGCGAGGGATCCCGTGTGCCGAAACCGCCTGGACTGGCGTACGCCCCGATGCGCTCGGGGTCATCCGTCTGCTGGCCGAGCAGAAGGATCCGAACGTTCGCGGCTTCTGGCGTGCGGGGCACTTCGTCTTTGTGACCGAACGTGGGCGAAGGGGCATGAACGACATCGCGTCACGCTCGTCGGGTTCGGCGATCGGTCGGACTTCTCGGTCGTCGGTGACAAACCGTTGCCACTGCTTGGGGCGTGTTCGGTGTGGACGAGCCAGACTCCCTTCTTCACGCCGCGCTTCATCAAGCCGAACTCCCAAGATTCGCTTGAAGAACAAGTGCGAGCCGAACTCGGTCGACGTGGACTTTCAGGCCTCGCGAAGCCTGCTGCGCTGACTCTTCCCGACGAAGATAGTCCTGCGGGACGGCAAGCACGGTCATTCCGGCGTTTCACGCGTCCCGTCGAGGGCCCAAGCTGTCTCGGGTGGGGCTCCCATTTCGGGCTGGGGCTCTTCGAGCCTGTAGACCGCGAGACGACCGGATGAAGCGGGTTGGTAAGAAAGTGGCAGCACTGCTGCCACAATCTCCCGGAAGTGAGGTGCGCGCCGAGAACGTCAACGTACCCGCGCTCGTGCGTGACCTCGGCGCGATGATCGATGAGGCCCGCAAGCAGGTCGCCACCACGGCCGACGCCACGCTCGTGAAGCTGTACTGGCAGATCGGCCATCGAGTCCGAACGGACGTGCTCGAAGGGCGCCGAGCCGATTATGGATCCAAGGTCGTCGCCGATGTCGGCAAACAGCTCGCGGCCCGCTACGGGCGCGGGTTTGGGCTCACGAACATCTACCGAATGGTGACGTTCTCGTCGGTCTTCGAGGACCCCAAGATTGTTGCAGCGCTGCTGCAACAATTGGGATGGACCCACTTCACGATCCTTATCCCGATCAAGGATGCGCTCAAGCGCGAGTTCTACGCCGAGATGTGCCATGTCGAGCGGTGGAGTACCCGCGACCTGCGCGCGCGGATCGACAGCATGCTCTACGAGCGCACGTCACTCTCGAAGAAGCCCGAAGCGTTGATCCGCCAGGAGCTGTCAGCGCTGCGCGACAAGGACGAGCTGAGCCCCACGCTCGTGTTCCGCGATCCGTACATGCTCGATTTCTTAGAGCTAACCGACACCTACAGCGAGAAAGATCTCGAATCGGCGATCCTGCGCGAGATCGAGCAGTTCCTGCTGGAGTTGGGCACCGGCTTCGCGTTCGTCGAGCGACAGAAACGGATCACTCTCGACGGCGACGACCACTACCTTGACCTGCTGTTCTTCCACCGGCGCATGCAACGGCTGGTCGCGATCAAACTCAAACTCAACAACTTCA
>WBZN01000361.1_pt1 | contig 22656 bp, 30 predicted proteins | sample 5204281 | NCBI WGS metagenome assembly WBZN01 (sample SAMN12344347, study PRJNA552823) | activated sludge metagenome | biome: Activated sludge suspended growth; feature: Nitrification reactor; material: Wastewater; isolation source: activated sludge from nitrification reactor of wastewater... | reverse complement strand
CATGAAAAAGCAGGGCCGCCCCTGGTGCATCGCCAAGGGCTTTGACTTCTCAGCGCCGGTGGGCACGCTGGTGCCGGCAGCGCAGGCGCCAGGCATCGCCGGCGCGGGCATCGAGGCGGATCGTCGCGTAATCGTCGCCTCGGGTCGGCCCCTGGTTGAGGATCGCGATCGGCACCCCACGCTCCGCGGCGCGGCGGACGAACCGATACCCGGAGAACACGGTGAGCGAGCTGCCCACGACGAGGAGCGCCTCGGCGCGGTCGAACGCCGACCATGCGGCATCGAGGATCGGCTTGGGGACGCTGCCACCGAAGAACACCACGTCCGGCATCAGGACGCCGCCGCATGCCTCGCAGGCGACGACCACGAACTCGGCGACGAGCTCATCGGAGAGCTCCGCGTCTCCATCGGGGGCGATGTGCACCGCGTGCGCGCGCGCGGGCCAGCTCGGATTTGCCGCGAGCAACCGCGCCTGCAGCTCCGTGCGCGGGATGACCTCCGTGCACGCGAGGCAGCGCACGCGCGCGAGGGCCCCGTGAAGCTCGATCACCTCGCGGCTTCCGGCCACGTGATGGAGCCCATCGACGTTCTGCGTGATCAGGCCCGTGACCACGCCGCGTGCCTCGAGCTGCGCGAGGGCGTGGTGCGCATGGTTGGGCGCCGCGGCGGCGAGCCGCGGCCAGCCGAGCACCGAGCGAGCCCAGTAGCGGCAGCGATGGCTCGCGTGATCGACAAACTCGCGGTGTTGGATCGGCGGTCGCGTCCGCGGCGGCGTGGCCGGCCCGCGATAATCAGGGATCCCGGACTCGGTGGAGCACCCCGCCCCCGTGAGCACGACGATCCGCCGCCCGCGAAGCAGCTGGGCGAGGCGTTCGAACGCGGCGTCCACCGGGGGGACCGTACTACGAGGCGCGCAGCGCGACGAACGTTCGCGCGGGGGCTCGATCGAACCAGCCACCTACCCAGCCGCCAGCGCGCGACCCGACCCACCGACCGATGCCGCCGCCGAGGTGCTGGCCGACCTTTCCGCCGGTCGCTCCGGCGAGCCTGGTTCCGATCGCCTTCCCGACCCAGATCCCGAGCGCGGTCCCCGTCGTGCGCCCCGCGCGGCGCCCCCATTCGCGCCAGGATTCACCGCTCGTGATCTGATCGATCTCCTCCGGATCGATCGCTCGCGGATCGATCGGCTCCATGAAATCTCCCGCACGACCCCGTGCCCTGATGCGCGTCGCTCGGTCCACCTTGGTCCTCGTGGCAGGTTCGCCATCCTGACCGTGATACGCCCGTCCCCACGCGTCCATCGGGGAAACTCTCAGGGGACTCCGCGGACCGCGCGTCGTCCTCGATGACCTTGGTCAGCGTCGGGACGCGCCGCCGCGCGCAAGGCATCCGCAGACCGCAAAGCCGGCGAGTCAGCCGCCCGAAAAGTCATGTGATCGAGGCCCGATCCTCGATCACCCAGTCCGCTCGATCTTTGGTGGGCGCCGCAGGGATTGAACCTGCGACTTATTCCGTGTGAAGTCGAGTTGGTAGCCGCTCGCGAGCCGATCCTCATCGGAGAGCACGCCGCGACCTGGGTCAATGCGGGTCGCGCTGGGTGATGTGCTGGGTCATGGAAGGCCGGTAGGCGGGATACCTCCCCGGCTGGTATCCTTGGTGGGTGACTGCCCACCTCCGCGCGATGATCGAGCAGGCCAAGCGCCTCACCCGTGAGGAGCGGGACGCTCTCGTTGGCGAGCTTCTGGGGATGGACGAACCGCAACCGCCCGCGCTCACCCGCGAGGAGCTTGATCGCCAGCTTGCCGCGAGCATCGCGCAAGCGGAGCGCGGCGAGTTCGTCGACGAGGCTGAAGTTCTCGCCGAGCTGAACGAGTAGTGATCCTCCGCTACACGCCGGACGCGCGCGCGTCGATTCGCTACCGCCAACAGTGGCGCCCGCTCCCATGACCCGTTCGTGACTGTGCGTCGTGGCTGGGGTGCAACGCCGCGTACGGAATCGTGAACGCATGTCCACACTGAGGCGGCGTCGCAGCGTCTCGTCGAGCGGCATGCCACTTGCTCGGCCGCCAACGATGTCCCGCGACCACGGCGCATCTCTCCGAAGCCGAACCATCGAGCTCACTGCATTGGCTGCGATGATCGGATGTGCCTGCGGAGGCCCGAGTTCGACGCGAGCTGGTGCGTCGCCGTCTTGGACCTGCGCCAGTAAGCACGTGACTCGGGTGGTCGATCCGGCGGGCGCGCCCGTCGTCGGTGCGCAGGTGCGCGTGCAAGCGACCTACCGACAGTGCGGACCGAGCGGGCTGCCCGAGGGATGTACAGGGGGCGAGGTTGAAAGCCCAATCGCGACGACCGACGCGAGCGGAACCGCGATGGTGTGCTCCGGGGATCAGCTGGATGCGCGACTCCGCGATGTTGCAATCATTGTGGAATATCGGGACTGGCCGCGGGCGCGCACTGGCCTTGGCGTCGGTGTGCCGTGGGCCACGAGCAAGCCAGTCTCGATCATGATTGGGCCGCCACGCGAGGCGACCGCCGAGTTCCCGATCGGTGCCTGCGACGACGTTCGGCACGTCCACGTGACTGCGCATGGTGAGGGCGCAAGCGAGGTCGTCCCGTCGCGCGCGGTTCCCGGTGCGCCAGGCGTGCAGCGATTCTTGCTCACGGGACTCGGTCCGTGGCGCTACTGGGTACAGAGTGACGACGATCGCTCCGGCAATCGCGCCCTGCAGGATGCGGCGTGCGCCAGTTACGCTCGCGTGCTGGACACGAGCATGCAAGCACTTGTCTTGGATCGCAGCGATGCAGGAATCGATCGGCCGGATTTTGCGAAAGCGCGTGCGCGGGTCACGGCGGTTCGCAGTGATACAGAGATCGCAAGCGTTTCGCTCGACGATGCGGGACGCGCGACGATTCCACTACCGGAAGGCACGACGAGCGGCTCGGCATTCTGTCTTCGGCTCGACAGCGCTGATCGGACACGGTGTGCGATCACGTTCGCGCGTGCCGGCGAGGTCGCGCGGCCAGCGATGTATGTCGGGCGAGAAAGGGAGATCGCAGCGAGTTGCGGCTCCTGCTCGGCGCCGGCACCCTAGCGTCGGGACGCGCCGCCGCGCGCAAGGCATCCGCAGGCGCATCCGCAAAGGCGCGGTCGAGTTAATCACGCATCGGCGCGCGTTCCTCTCCTGAACGCTTCCAACGCTATGACGGTGCCGATCACGGTGATCGCCGCGGATACGGCGACGAAGCAAGAGCACGGCGAGCACCGCGACCTGCTACGGGGCGTCACGCACACCGCTTTGGCGCTCGCCAACAATTACCTGGGGTACGTGCGCACGTCGCCGGACGCTCTGCCGCGAGGCGAAGCCGGGCTGCGAGCATGGGTCATCAGGGCTGCTCGGCGAGCATGACGCATGACGCGTGACGCAGAATGCGCAACACCGTCGCCGGCACCCATGTTATTCGGCCACGCATGAGGCTCCTCGTCGCTACCACGATCGCGCTCACTTTCGCAGCTGCCTGTAAGCCGAACGACGCGAAGAGAGCGTCGGCCGCCAACCCGCAGCTCGTCGAACCGGCGGTGCCCTCCACGGCTCCCGCGTCGCCTGCGCCGCCCGCGAATGCGGGGCTACCCACCGCCGAGCTCGGCTGGAGTGCCGCGCTGGGGTGGAATCGCCTTGGCGCGTTCGAGCTGCCGTCGGGACGCGCGATCGTGAGTGATCCAGCTTACGGCGACGCCTCGGCGATGATCCGCGACACGCTGGACGTTCGCGCGGGGACGTGGGCCTCGATTGTCCGGATCTCCGATGAGCACGACATGGGCACGCGCGCCGCAGAGCTGCTCGTGTTCCATCGCGATGCCGACGCGGACGCGCTCTCTTGGCGCGACGCGGGGTTCATGGTCGGTGTCGATTCCGGAACCGCAGGTGTGTTCGACATCCACAGCTTCCGCGACGATGCCGACTCGTCGGCCGAGGCGAAGGCGACGAGCGCGAAGTCTCCCGGAAAGGCCGGCGACACCTGGTACGAGTCGTATGTGATGGAGGGCCTCGCAAGCCGCCGGAATCATGCGATCGCGTTGCGGAGCGGCGTCATCTCGGCAAGCGGCTTCGGCGACGGCGGCTACAAATGCCTCGTTGGTGAGGGCACCACCGGCAAGATCGAGGGCATCCGGATCGTGTTCATCGGCGAGGGCAAAGATGGCGACGAGGTTCGCAAGCTCGCCCGCGAGGTCTTCTCGAAGGCGCTCTAGCGATCGAACCTGCGACTTATTCCGTGTGAAGTCGAGTTGGTAGCCGCTCGCGGGCGAGTCGTCGTCGGAGAGCGTGCCGCGACCTGCGTCAATCCAGGTCAGGCTGGGTCATGTCCTGGGTCATGGAAGGCCGGTAGGCGGAATGCCTCCCCGGCTGGTATCTTTGACGGGTGACCGCCCAACTCCGAGCGATGATCGAGCAGGCCAAGCGCCTCACGCCCGAGGAGCGCGCGGAGCTGATCAAGGCTCTGAACGAGAACGCGCCGCACGGCAAGCCCGAGCGTAGCATCGTCGGCCTGTTCGCCGACCAGCCCGAGGTGATCGACGAGGCGATGGCGCACATCGAGCGACTGCGGGCCGAGTGGGACATGCGCCCGTTCCCATGACCCGTTCGCTGCTCGATACCGACATCTTCTCGGAGGTGATGAAGGGGCGGAACGCGAACGTGGTGCGAGCTGCGCGCGAGTACCTCGCGGCGCACAAACAGCTGACGATCTCGGCGGTCACGGTCATGGAGGTGAGCTACGGCCTGCGCCGCGCTGGCCGTACCGAGCAGCTCGCCGCCTTCGAAGTGATGCTCACGACCATCGAGGTGCTACCGCTCGGCGACGCGGCGGGCCTACTCGCCGGGCACATGAAGGCCGACCTCGACGCACGCGGCACGCCGATCGGCGCATCCGACGTCATGATCGCCGCAGTCGCCATCACCTCGGGCATTCCGCTCGTGACCGGCAACGTCTCGCACTTCGAGTTCGTCCGCGCTGCGGGGCATGCGCTGACGATCGAGAACTGGCGAGCGTGACCCTCCGACCGGACGAACCGGACATCGACTCGCGATGGGACGAGGCGATCGAGCTGCTGCTTGATGGGCGCTCTCACAAGTCGGTCGCAGCTGCCGTTGGCTGTCACAGGAACACGATCACGAACTGGCTCCGCGACCCAACGTTCCGCGTGGAGCTTGCACGACGCTCAGACCAGCGGCTCGCTGCGGCGAAGCAGCGCCTGGCGATCGTGACGACCAAGCTGGTGGACCGGCTCGGCCGGCTCGCGCACACCGCGATGGACGCGGCAGAGTGCAATCCCAAGGACCGGCATGCACAACGAGCCGCGCGCGAGTGGTTGCGTAACTACCGGAAGTTGGCCGCGGCGGAGGCGCAGATCCTCGCCGCGACTGTGCATCCGGCCTGATCGCGCCACTGCGTGTGAGCCCTATCGTGCTCTCGCGTGTGGACGGTGGGTATCCTCAAGCGCACACCGATCTGACCGCTCTTGTCGCGCTACGCGGTGGTCTGCTTGACGAGCTTGAGGCCGGTCGCGTCGATCGTCTTCGCTGTGCCAGTCGCGATCGAATTGACAAGCTCGCTCGCGGTCGTCGTGCGCTCAAGCGGCATCGTGATGTGCACGACGTTGAGTAGCCCTTGGTTGCCCGGCGCCAGCCACTGTCGCATCACGACCGTCGCATTCGGGCCGAACTTCTCGCTCGCGGACTTCTGCATCGCCGCCGCCTGATCTGCGGGTGGCGCCTTCCAACCCTTGGGCGCCAAAACCGTCCAGCCGGCATGCGCCACGGAGGGCACGAGAAGCGCTGCGGCTAGGACTGTGACGAGCACAAGGCGAACCATGCGCGGACCATCGGTCACGTGCTGCTCGTTGGCAAGCAAAAGGCGCTACCGGCCTAACTCGAAAAGCGACAAGGTGACGGCCGACTGCACCCGAAAGGGTCATGCGGTGGGTCATGTCACCGATCGAGCCCGGTCCTCGATCACTCAACTCCGCTCGATCTTTGGTGGGCGCTGCAGGGATCGAACCTGCGACTTATTCCGTGTGAGGATGCCGCCGCCCACGCTCAGTTCGGTTCCACCGACACGAGCCGGAACCACCACGAGCGCGGGGCGCTGCATCGCCGGCACGTGACGTCGACCCGGCGAATGCCCCACGCGGGGGCGATGTGCTCCCGGATCCGGTACTGCCCGGCGCACTGTACGCACGGCAGGGACTCCACCCGGAGCTCGAGGGCCATCTTCTCGGAGGTGATGAAGGGGGCGGAACGCGAGCGTGGCACCTCAAGGCTGACCTCGACGCATGCGGCACGCCGATCGGCGCATCCGATGTCATGATCGCCGCGGTCGCCATCACCTCGAGATTCCGCTCGTGACCGGCAACGTCTCGCACTTCGAGTTTGTCCGCGCCGCTGGTCATGCGCTGACGATCGAGAACTGGCGAGCATGACCCGCCACCCCGACAATCGTCAGGCTAGGGGGTTCCATCGGGTTCGCGGCTCGCGTACCAGCGGCGTCGCGTACTCGTCGGCCTGCGGCAACTGGTCGCGGTTGTCGTAGTACCAGTCCATGACCTCGCGCACGACCTCGCCGAGTGTGGGCCACCGGGCCTCGCCGACCCACTCGACGCGGCCCGGGTCATCGTCTGGATATCTCCAGTCGCAGCGATGCACGTGGTGATCGTCGGCGTGTCTTGGCCACGGATGGTTATTGTCGTAGCGCAAGATCGCGCCGTGGCCGCGCACGCTCGCGTGGTACGCGTAGGCGATCGTCTGCACGACGACATCGTGGTCGCCATCGAGCACTTCCGCGGGCGTCGCGTCGGGCGTGACGATCGCGAGGTACTTCTCGACCGTAATCAGGATGTTGCCCAGGCATCCGATGTCGCCGACCAGGAGAATCAGCGAGGCTGGGCGATCAGGCGCAAGCTGTCCGCGCCGACGAAGCCGGTCGCGCGCAGCTGGCCCATGTGCCGTCGTGCGCCGCAATGTAGCTTCGGAATCTAGCGGGCGCGTGCTTTGACGTCGGCAAGGTGCTCTCTCACGCGCAGCGCCATCATCCAACCCTCGACGTCATACGTGGGACGCAGCTCGTCGCGCTCGATCGCCTTGCGCGCCTCCTCCGAGGACATGCCGTACTTCGCTTCGTACGCCGCGATGGTGCGATCGACATCCGCCAGCTCACCATTAGGCGCCGCGCGCACCGCGTCGATGACGTCGCGGCGAGCCGCTTCGTCCGTCGCCAGTCGGTGCATCGTGTAGCTCGGAGCCTTCATGAGCCTTCTTTCGTAGCCTAGTCCCATGACAGCGGGTGGTCCATAAGGCATCGGATGCCGAGCCGCGCTCTTCTAAGCGCACGGGATGCGCGCCCCCGCGTCGCCGCTCACGCTCAGTTCGGTTCCACCGACACGATCCGGAACCACAACGAGCGCGGGGCGCTGCATCGCCGGCACGTGACGTCGACCCGGCGAATGCCCGACGCGGGGGCGACGTGCTCCCGGATCCGGTACTGCCCGGCGCACTGTACGCACGGCAGGGACTCCACCCGGAGCTCGATCACCGCGGCAGACGTCACCTCGATCGGTCGCTCGCGGGAGCCACCCGGCGACAACGCGGCGAGTTGTTCGCGATCCCGGACCAGCTTGCGGGCCGCGCGCTCGAGGATCCGCCGCTCCGTCCGGGGCCGCTTGCCGCTCATGCCACTCAGGATAGAGTCAGTTCCACCCAGCGCGCGAGCTGCGTTGCCGGCTTCAGCTCGGCTTCGATCGTCGCGGCGAGCGCGGCATCGCGGATCCTCACGCGAGCCACTCACGCCGCATCGGGCGCACCGCGTACTGCGCGCGCACGCGATCGAGTGGTTCGTCCCACAGGTCTTCCCAGTACACGCCGAGCAGCGGCGCCGCGTCTCGACCCGAGCGGTACGCTTCGAGCGCCGAGTGGCGCAGCGCGCCCCATCGCTGCTCGAGCACCAGATGCTTCATCGTCCCGAACACCATGATCAACGCCGACACCGGCAACCGGAGCTGGCCAAACGAGAACCAGTGGATCAGCACCTCCTCGTGTCCGGTGATGCCGAGCCCGAGCAGCGCGTGCCACACATCATGCGTCTGGCGGAACCGTCGCATCAGGTACGCCATGTCCGGATCGTCGACGTGGCGGGTCGCCGCCGCCTGATAGTCCGCGGTGATCTTGTTGCGATCCAGGTGCCGCACGTACGCGCCACCGAGCGTGTGCGCGGGCAAGCTGCGCAGCCGATCGTAGTCGACACGGCGGGTGCTGAGCTCGGGTCGATCTGCGAGCAGCCTGCGCCCCTCCGGCGTCTGCGCGAGCTCCGCGAGGAGCCGGCGGTAGCGCGGTCGCCCGGTGATCTCCTCCACGCGATGGACTTCGTGCGTCTTCGTGGAGTCGCCGAGCACGCGGACGATCGCTCGACCGACTCGATAGGAATCGCGAACGAAGCTCGGCGCTGCCATGGCTCGAAGCGTGCCGCCGCGCTCGATCGCGGTCAATCACGGCGCCCGCCGATCCGCTGAACGCCTCAGCTCGGACTCACCGGTTCGCCAGGCGTGCGACGGGTGCTCTGGAACAGGTCGCTTGGCGGCAGTGGCTCGTCTGTCCAGACGAACCGCGCTCGCCCGGTCGGGGTGTTACGCGGAGTCGTCGGAGCGGGGCGGGGTCGGGGCCGGCAAGTTGTCGGCCGCCGGATCCGCGTTCGGATCGGCCGGGGACGCGGTTCCATCCTCGGGCGCCGGTGAGGCGGGATAGACCGCTTCGTCCCATGCGATCTGTGGGCCCTTCTCCGTCCGTGGGGCATCTTGCCGCGCTGCACGTCGTGCTTCCTTGGCGCGTGCATGATCTTTCAGATCGGACTCGCGCTGACGTTTGGCAAAAGTAGCTTTACGGTTCGCCATTGGACCTCTTCTCGGAAGATCGGTCGCACACTCTAGCGCAAATGCCGGCGAAGCGCTCGAAATGCGATCCCTCGCCTGCGTGCATCAGCGATTGACCGATCCCATGCATGCGGCGGGGTACCTCATCCCCGCAGCGACATCTTTCGGTGCGATCGCGTCGATCTGCACCAGCTCATCAGCGGTTAGGGTGATCGTCTCGCCCGCCACGTTCTCCTCGAGGTACTTTCTGCGCTTTGTACCCGGGATTGGCACGATGTCATCCCCCCGCGCGATCCCGCGATCCCGACATGTGGCGAGCCCGCCCATCCTTCGGGCCCCACGACCACAGGGGAATCCGAGCTCGCGACGTTCGGCCGCGACTACGCCGGCAACGACCCGCTGTAGTGCAACAGCTGGAGCCTCACGTGGGCGCCGTTCGCGATCAGCAGCCTGGTCGTCGCATCATCATCATCGAGCACCAGCGCGAGCTCCTCGTGCCGTGCGTGGGGGCGCAGCGCCCCGAGCAGCGTACCCGCGAGGGCGGGCCGCGCCACCCGAAAGATCCGCGCTCCCGGAAACGCTGGATCGAAGGCCGCAAACCCGACCGGTTCGAGCGCATCGTCCCGAAGCTGGGTCAACACGTGGGACGTGTGGCGCCGCGCCATCGCGATCTGGCCGATGAGCAGACCGAGCGAGCACTCGACATCGTGGTCCTCGGCCTTGGCCACCGGTAACACGGTCGCGGGCTCACCCGGCAGGTCGGGCACGCGCTTCCAGGCGAGCCGCAGCGCGGTCGACCGATGCTCGGCGATCATCCCGAGCCGCTCGTAGAGGTGGATCGCGGAGGCGTTCTCGGTCTTGACATTGAGGTGCCACTCGCGGACGCCGCTCGCGCGTAGCGACGCGGATGCCGCACGCATCAACGCCCCACCCAGCCCGCGACCGCGGGCGTCCGGCGCGACGACGAGGTTGCGCACGTACCCGATCCGGCCGATCGTCTGGAAGTACACATAGCCATCGACGCGCCCCTGCTGTTCGGAGACCAGCGTCCCGGAGACGAGGTCTGCACGCCATCGCTCGAAGGTCGGCGCCGGATCCTCGATCCCGAGCTCGCGGAACAGCATCGAGAACGCGGCATGGTCATCGTTCGTCGCAGCTCTGATCACGGGATGTGGAACCTTCGCGCCGGTTCGGCGATTCCCAGCCCGCGTTGCGCGAGGTACACCGGTCGCAAAACCGCACGGTGCGGGCAGCCTGCGGGATCGCGCTGAACGCACGCCAACGCCTCGCTGCGCGTCCATGACCGCGCTCCGGGCGCACCCGTAGACCCCGGCGCACGCCCAGGTGCGGCGCGCTCTTCACGCCGCGCGCACTGTGGGTGGAACGCCCGTTGAATGCGGTGCTCTCGAACAGAGAGGAGCGGGAGCATGGAATCGCAGACACAGCAGCAGCAACAGCGTCGAAGGTCCCCGGCTGGCGTCTCGCTGGTGCGTGGGCTCGGCTGGTTCAGCGTCGGGCTCGGGCTCGCCGAGATCGCTGCGCCGCGAGCGGTCGCACGGTTGATCGGCGTCTCGAGTCACGGTCGGACGCCGGTCACGCTGCGCGCGCTCGGGGCCCGCGAGCTCGTTCAGGGCGTCGGCATCCTGACCCACCCGCGGCGGCCGGGCCCGGTGTGGTCGCGCGTCGTGGGAGACGTGATCGACGTCGCGCTGCTCGCGTGGGCGATGAGGTCGAAGCGGACGAACATGCGGCGCGCGACGGCGGCGCTGGTCTCGGTGCTCGGGGTGACCGCGCTCGATGTCTATGCGAGCCGCAAGCTCGCGCGCACGTACCCGCGAGAGGTCAAGCCGATCGTCGAGGAGATCACGATCAATCGCCCGGTCGCCGAGGTCTACGCGCAGTGGCGGCGCTTCGCGGAGCTCCCGAAGTTCATGAAGTATGTCGAGTCCGTCACCGATCTTGGGGGCGGACGGTGGCGCTGGATCGCGCGCGGGCCGACCGGCAACAGGCTCGCGTGGGACGCCGAGATCGTCGAGGATCTCAAGAACGAGCTGATCGTCTGGCGCGCGACCTCCGGCGTCGACGTGCAGGGCTATGTGGGCTTCGACCCCGCGCCGGGCGGCCGCGGTACGGAGGTGCGCGTCGAGATGCGGTTCGGTGGTCGGTTCGGTGGCGCGCTCGCCAAGCTGTTCGCCAGCCCCGAGGTGTCGACCGACCTGCGCCGGTTCAAGCAGGTGATGGAGGTCGGTGAGGTCGTGAGATCGGAGGCCACCCTGCACCGCGGGCTTCACCCCGCGCAGCCGGCGAACGGGATCGTGCGATGAGAGCGAACTGCTGGATGGGCAAGCAGCGCGTCCGCGTGCAGGACGTTCCGGATCCGCAGATCCTCAATCAAGGCGACGCGATCATCCGCATCACCTCGACCGCGATCTGTGGCTCCGATCTTCACCTCTACAACGGCTTCGTCCCGACGATGGAGAAGGGCGACATCCTCGGTCACGAGTTCATGGGCGAGGTCGTCGAGGTCGGGCCGAGCGTCACGCAGATCGCGGTCGGCGATCGCGTGGTCGTCCCGTTTCCGATCGCGTGCGGCGTGTGCGCTGCGTGCAGGTCGCGGATGTTCTCGGTGTGCGAGAACTCCAACCCGAACGCGTGGATCGCGGAGAAGGTGATGGGGCACTCGCCGGCCGGGGTGTTCGGCTCCTCGCACATGTTGGGCGGGTTCGCCGGCGGCCAGGCCGAGTACGCGCGCGTGCCGTTCGCCGACGTCGGTCCGTTGAAGATCCCGTCGCATCTCACCGACGAGCAGGTGTTGTTCCTGTCCGACATCCTGCCGACCGGGTACATGGGCGCGGAGATGTGCAACATCCAGCCGGGCCAGGTGGTCGCGGTGTGGGGATGCGGGCCGGTCGGACAGTTCGCGATCGCGAGCGCGAAGATGCTCGGGGCCGAGCGGATCATCGCGATTGATCGCTTCCCGTACCGCCTGCGCATGGCCGTCGAGCGCGCGGGCGCCACCGAGACGATCAACTACGACAAGGAGAACGTCCAGGAGGCGCTGCGGGAGCTCACGGGCGGACGTGGTCCGGACGCCTGCATCGATGCCGTCGGCCTCGAAGCCCACGGTCACGGCGTCCAGTACGCCTACGACCGGACCAAGCAGATGGCGCGGCTCGAGACCGATCGCCCGATCGCGCTGCGTGAGGCGATCCTCGCCTGTCGCAACGGCGGCACGGTGTCGGTGATCGGGGTCTACGCGGGGTTCATCGACAAGTTTCCGATGGGCTCCGTGATGAATCGCTCGCTGACGATCAAGTCCGGGCAGTGTCACGTGCATCGCTACATGAAGCCGTTGCTCGATCGGATCGAACGCGGCGACATCGATCCGACGTTCATCATCACCCACCGGTTGGACCTGGAGCAGGCGCCCGCGGGCTACGACCTGTTCCTCAACAAGGAGGACGAGTGCATGAAGGTCGTGATCGAGGCCTGAGTCCGCTCGGTCGACCGGCACCGTGCGGATCGTGGGGGCCATCGCGCACCCGGCGACGCGGGCGCACGGTCGATCACGCGGCGATCGCCGCCGCAGGCCGGTTTCGCGGTGGAACGTGGGTTGAAAGGCGAGCGAGTCGACCGATCGAAAGTAGAGGGAGCCATGGACCTGCAGTCCGCGACGCGCAAGAATCGACACCACCTCGTCATCGCGCTGGTGTCCGTTGTCGGCGTGGCCGCGCTCGCGATCTTCGTCAGGAAGCGGCGGCACGGCGCGCGGCCCCGGCACGTCCGGACGGTGCGCCGCGTCGTCACCGTCCGGCGTTCGCCGATGGTGGTCTACGCGTACTGGCGCAACCTCGAGCTCCTGCCGACGTTCGTGAAGCACCTCGAGGCCGTTCACGACCTCGGCGGCAGGCGCTCGCACTGGATCGCGCGGTCGCCGACCGGCCGCACGATCGAGTGGGACGCAGAGATCATCGAGGATCTGCCGGGCCAGCGGCTGTCGTGGCGGTCGATGGCGGGCGCCCACGTCAATGGGTCGATCACGTTTTCGCCGGTGTCGGGCGGTCGGGGGACGGAGGTCGCCGTGGAGATGCAGCTCGGCGCCGGCGATCCTGTTAGCTCCTCGCTGGCGAGGTTGTTCGCGGGGCCGGAGGTCCTCGGCGACCTCCATCGGTTCAAGCGGCTCGTGGAGGTGGACGATCTCGCGCGCCCGTTCTGAGGATCCGGCGATCCACGCTCGACGCGGCCGCTTCCCCGGACCAGAGTGCAGTATGTCCGTCCCGCTCTCGGTGCTCGATCTCTCGCCCGTCGGCGCCGGCGTCGCACCGAGCCAGGCGATCCGCGATTCGGTGGAGCTCGGCCGGGCCTGCGATCGCCTCGGCTATGCCCGGTACTGGGTCGCCGAGCACCACAACATGGCGAGCATCGCGACGTCCGCCCCCGAGGTGTTGATCGCGCACATCGCGGCGGTCACCGAGCGCATCCGGGTCGGCGCGGGCGGGATCATGGTCCCGAACCACTCGCCGCTGCACGTCGTGGAGATGTTCCGGACGCTCGAGGCGCTGCATCCAGGCCGGATCGATCTCGGGCTCGGACGCGCGCCGGGGACGGACCCGGTCACCGCCTCCGCGCTTCGTCGGGCGGAGGAGGAGACGGTCAACCAGATGCTCGCCCAGCTGCTCGCCTTCGACCGGGGGCACTTCGCGCCGACCCATCCGTACGCGAAGGTCACGGCGATGCCGTCGGACGTACGGCTCGGGTCGATCTGGATGCTCGGCTCGACGCTCGCGGGTGCGTCGATCGCGGCGCAGCTCGGCGTGCCCTATGCGTTCGCCGGCCACTTCGCGATGCGCCACGCGCGTGACGCGATCGCGCACTATCGCCGCGACTTCGAGCCCTCCACCGAGCTCGCCGAGCCGTACGCGATGCTCGCGGTCACCACGGTGTGCGGCGCCAGCGACGAAGAGGCCGAGCGTCTCGCCGCCCCGATGCGCGTCGCGATCGTCAAGAACCGCACCGGCAAGCGGGAGCCGATCCTGCCCGTCGAGGAGGCCCTGCGGTATCAGTTCTCGCCGGCCGAGCAGGCGATCGCCGACGAGTTCTTCACCGGTGCCGTGATCGGCGGGCCGGCGCGCGTCGCGGACGGCCTGCGCTCGCTCGCGCGTGACACCGGTGCTTCGGAGCTGATGCTATCGACGCTGGTGCCCGACTTCGCCGCCCGGCGCGCCTCGCTCGAGCGCGTGATCAGCGCGATGCGCTAGTAATGCGGCGGCTTCTCGTTGTGCGGCCCGAGCGGGACCTCGCCGGTCTGCTTGAGCTCGCGTAGCTCGCGATCGAGCTTGTCGAGCCGCTCGCCGAACACGCGGACCATCGCATCGAGCTCGCGGATCAAGCGCTCCTGGTACGCGAGCTTGACCTCGAGATCGACGAGCTGCTCGCTCGGATCGGTCACGGCCGCCGCGTCCTTCGCCACCCGAACCGAGCCGCATGGAGGATCATGCGCCGACGGTAGGAGATGACCGCACCTTCCGTCAATTCACGTGCGGCGCGGGCGCCGCCAACGGCGCTGAATCTGCGCGGTCGTTGTCGTATGTTCGAGCCATGACTCGTGTTGCCTTCTCGGTCGCGGCGCTCACTCTGGTGTGTGGAACCGCGCGCGCCGACAGCGTGTTCGACGTGTGCAAGGGCGAGTCGAGGACGGCGGTCGCAGGTACCGGCAAGATGTCGATCGCGGTGGTCTATCCCGACGACTTCCCGGCGACCACGACGCCGGTGATGCGCAACGCGGTCGGCGCGGTGCTCGCGCGCACCGAGAACGCCAAGATCGTCCCCGCGAAGGACGTCGAGGCCGCGACCAAGCTGGTCAAAGGTCGCAAGTGGACCGACCAGAGCGACGTGTGTGGCTTCGCGCCGTCGCTGGTCGCCGTGCTCGGGCTCAAGCACCCCAACCTCGCCACCGCGACGGCCTCGGTGGCGTGCGACGACAAGAACGTGTGCGTGCTGAACATCGATCTCGAGCGCCACGGCCGGCCGACCAAGGAGCGCTGGGCGCGCTACGTCACGACGCTCGCGGGCGCGAAGGAGCGGATCGAGACCTACACCGCCGCGGCCGCCAAGCTCGTGATCGGCAAGACGCCGGAGCACCCGACGACCGGCCTCGCGGTCAGCGAGCTGCCTCCGGGCGTGGTGACCGTGCGCAGCGACGTCGATGGTGCGCTCGAGGCCGATCGGACGATGGAGGGCAGCTCGGCGTTCGCCGCGTGTGGTCCGAAGGGCCGCAAGAAGCACGATATCCGCGGCTACTGGGCCGAGTGGACGCTCTCCGCCAAGGGGACCGCGTTCCAGACGATGGTGAAGCCGTTCGCCGGCGCCGATCCTGCGGACCAGGTCGCCGCCGAGTGCCTGCGCAAGGCGCTCGAGTCGCAACAGATCGCGTGCCCGCGCGATGGCAAGACGATCAAGGTCAAGACCGCGATCTGCCTGTAGCGGAAGATGGAGCCCGACTCGCCCCAGCTCGAGTGGAAGCTGCGCGCCTGCGCGATTCCGGCCGCGCTCGTCCTCGCGATCGGGTTCCATGCGTGGGAGACCGGTCACTTCTTGCAGCGCACGTTCCTCAGCATGATGGTCCACGAGCTGGGGCACGCGGTGACGGCGTGGTGGCACGGCTTCACCGCGGTGCCGACGGTGTGGAAGACGCTGATCCCCGAGGCCCGCGGCCTGCTCGCGCCGGTCCTGGTGGGCGCGCTCGAGGCGGGACTCATCGTGTGGGGCTGGAAGACCGAGCGCTATCGGATCCTGGCGATCGGCCTCGGCCTCGGCGTCTTGCAGCTGGTCGCGCTCGGCCGGACGACCGTGCAGGCGCACGAGCTGATCACGTTCGGGGGCGACGCCGGCGCGATGATCCTCGGGACCGCGTTGATGATGACGTTCTTCGCCGGCCCCGAGTCGCGGCTGCGCACCAACCACCTCCGCTGGGGCTTCCTCGTGATCGGCGCGGCCGCGCTGGTCGACACGCTCGCGACGTGGTGGGCGGCGCAGCGCGACCCCGACGTGATCCCGTTCGGTGAGATCGAGGGGGTCGGGCTCTCCGATCCGTCGCGGTTGACCGAGGACTATGGCTGGACCGTGCGCGCCCTCGTGCACCGCTACACGACCGTCGGGGCGCTATGCCTGGTCGCGCTCGGGGTGGCGTGGGGGTGGAGCGTGTGGACCGCGCGCCGCGACGCCGCCGCACGAGGCTGATGACGACGGCGAGCCCGGGCGCGATCGCCGCGCCGTGGATCGGTGGCATTCCGCGGCAACCTCGTGGATCAGCGAATCTACGCCGTGGTATCGCGGCCCCATGTCCACGGAGCTCGTTCGCGAGGTCGCCCCCGTTTCGCTCGCGACCCAGAGTCACTACATCATCAAGCGCAAGTTCTGGTCGTTCTTCGAGCGCGTGTTTCGCGTGTTCACCGGCGATGGGCAGCTGATCATGTACATCAAGCACCCGCTGATGAAGCTGCGCGAGGAGTTCATGGTCTACGCCGACGAGGCGCAGACCCGGCCCCTGCTCCGGGTGAAGTCGAAGCAGGTGATCGCGATCAACTTCTCGTACGAGATCCACGACGCGGTGACCGGCGAGCTGCTCGGCTCGGTGCAGAAGAAGGGCCTGCGCTCGATCATCCGGGACAAGTTCATCATCCTCGACCCGCGCGGCGTCGAGATCGGCTACGCGGAGGAGCAGGGCGCGGCGATGCTGCGCCGGATCTTCCCGATCCTGACCTCGAAGCACGCGATCTTCCACGACGGCCAGCAGGCGGCCTTCATCAGGCAGATCTTCCGGTTCTTCAACAAGGAGTTCACGGTCGATCTGATGCCGTCGAAGCTCGAGCCGCGGTTCGTGCTCGCGGTCGCGCTGCTCGCGCTGATCGCCGAAGCCCGGCGCGAAGATCGCGGCTAGCACCGCGAACGATCCAGCCGCTCACGGCAACGCGAGGATCTTCTCGACGAGCGGATACACCGGGCCTGCGGTGACATGCAGGAACCGGTTGCCGCTCCCCATCGCGACCACGTCCGGCGCGAACTGGAACTGGGCGTGTCCGCTCGCGTCCGTGGTCGCGCTCGCCCGGCCCGACATCGAGAAGTCATCGTGGAGCACGACGGCGGTCGCGACGATCCCGGCGGCCGCCACGCCCTGGCCATCACGAACCGTCGCGTCGACGGTGAACGCGGCGCCCCCGGCGGTGGTCGTCACGTCGGCGGTCCACAGCTCCTTGTCGACCACCGCGAGGTCGGCGGGGGAGACCACCATCAGGGAATCGAGCGCGGCGTCGAACCCATCGCTCGAGTCGGCGAGCAGCTGGAGATCGACCTTGTCGGGCGTGTCCATCATCGTGTGGTAGTAGGCGTTCGTCACCGCGGTCGTCACCGTCGGCATGCCGCCGCGATAGTGGCCCTGGATGTCGGTGGGGATGATGCCGCCGAACAGCTTCGCTACGATCTCGAGCCCCGCGTACACGCCGTAGATCTGGCGCAGGTGCGCCTTCTGCAGCGCCTGGTCGAGCTTGGGCTGGTTGGAGTGGACGAGCCCGGCGATGTCGGGGTCGATCGCCGACGGGCTCTCGAAGTTGATCACGGCGAGGAGCGGATCGTTCGCGACCACCTTGTGCTTGCTCAGGTAGTCGTAGCCGCCGTAGAGGCCGGTCTCCTCGCCGTCGTACGCGACGAACACCAGCGTGTAGTGCGGCTTGGCGCGCTGCGTCCGGCGCTCCGCGACCGCGAGCAGCTCGGCGACGCCGCTCCCGTTATCGGACGAGCCGGTGAACCAGGTGTCGTAGTGCGCACCGAGCACGATCGTCTGGGGCACCTCGCCCTCGATCCGCCCGACGACGTTGACGCCCATCGCCGGGGTGACCGTGACCGCCACATCGAGCTTCGCGCGGACGGCCTTGCCCGCGGTGATCGCGGACTGGACGAGCGCGCCATCATCGGCGCCGACGCTGATCGCCGGGATCGTGCTCGCGGCTTCCCAGTCGAAGCGGACCGAGCCGACCTGGCGCAGATTATCCGGTGCGACGGACAGGTACAGCATCGCCGCGGCGCCCTTGGCCGTGACGTTGCGCAGCTGTGCGGAGCGGTGGAAGCCCGGGTCGCGCTTGACCAGCGCCACCTTGCCCGCGAGATCGAGGCCGGCGAGATCGCCATCGGTCGCGGTGCCGACATCGATCACGTCGCCGTCCACGTTGCCGGCGCCGGACGCCTCGAACACGTCGAACCCGGGCGACGTCTCGACCCCGTCGATGCTGATCGTCAGGTGCTTCGAGACCAGCTCCCAGCGCGGGATCTGGAAGCGCTCGAGGTGAACGTCGGCGAGCCTGAGCTCCTCGAACCGGCCCTGGATGTACTGCGCGGCCTCCATGCCCGCTGGCGTGCCGGGCTGCTTCTGCCCCATCGCGGACAGCGCCTCGAGCGTGGACAGGAGGCTGGCCTGATCGGTCGGCCCGAGGATCTTCTCCTTGTCGCCACAACCGGCCATCGCGAGAGCTACCAGGATCAAGCGCCGCATCCGCGCAAGGTACTCCCAGAACGCGCCGATCGTCGACGGATAACCTGCGCTGGGGGGCCGGCACGCGGCGCCCGTGGGGACCAGCGCCCGGGCGACCGCTACCGGAGCGCCAGCGCGAGCACGATCGCGACCGCGGCGACCGCGATCACGACGAGCGAGAGGATCAGCCCGACCGGCCGGGTGCGCGGCGCGGGCGGGTACGCCACGTTGCGAGCCGGCGGCTGCACGATCGCACGCGCGCCGGCGGGGAGGGGGCTCGGCTCGCCCACCGCGGCCTCGAGGACCGGCAGCTCGTCGGAGGTATGCCGGATCGGGCTTCGCCGGATGTTCGCTGCGGGAGCCTCGATCATGTTCTCGTAGGCCTTGAGCACCTCGTACGTCGAGGTCACGCTCTCGAACTCATCCGGCAGCGGCAGGCCTTCGCCCACGAGCTCCGCGACGATCGCGGTCTGGTTGTCGTTCCCGCCGCGATCGTTGGCGAGCGCGATCATCGTCTCGCAGGCCTGGCGCGGGTTGCGCTGCATCACGATCTCCAGCAGCTCGGCGTCCTCGATCGCGTTGCTCACGCCGTCGGAGCACAGCAGCACGCGATCCCCTCGCCGGAGCGCGAGCCGCGCGATCGCGACGCGGACGTTGTCCGATAACCCGACCGCCTGGAGGATCACGTTCCGGCTCGAGGAGGTCCGGGCCTCCTCGGCGGACATCACCCCCTGATCGACCAGCAGCTGCACCAGGCTCTGATCGCGCGTGATCTGACGGAGGCGCCCGCTGCGCAGCAGATAGGCGCGCGAGTCACCGACCTCGGCGAGGTACGCCTCATCCCCGCGCACGAACATCGCCGTCAGGGTCGCCGCCATCCCCTTGCGGTTCTCGGTGCGCGCCGCTTCGAACACCTTCTCGTTCGCGCGATGCACCGCCTCCTCGAGCTGATCGTGGATCGCGTCCTTGGTCTCGCTCGCCAGCGCGGCGTGCAGCGACTCGAGCACGAGCGCGCTCGCGACCTCGCCGGCCTGCGCGCCGCCCATCCCGTCCGAGAGCGCGAGCAGCACCCCGCGCTCGAGCACGTCGATCGCCTCGTCGGCGACGCTGTCCTCGAGCTTGCGCCCGCTCGCGAGGTCCCGGATCGTGAACGCGTCCTCGTTGTTCTGACGCTTGCGACCGACGTCGGTCAGCGCGGCGACGAGCATCTTCACGCTAGGCATGGGGGGCGATCGCCGCTTGGAAGGACTTGCCATGGTCGCACGATGTCGGTCCGCGATGCGCGTGCCGAGGTTCGCGTGTAGTCTCTGGCCGTGAGCGGAAAACCCCAGCAAACCTACATCCTGCACACCGTTGGCATCGCGATCCTGATGGTCATCGCGCTCGTCTGGTTCCTGCGTCGTCAGTGGGGCTGAGCGCGCCGGAACTCGAACACCAGCACCCCGCCGAGCTCGAACCTTCGCCCCGGCGCGAGCCGCACGTCGTCGTCGAAGTACGTCCCGGCGGTGTAGGCGCCGCCGCCCGCGCCCAGGTTCGAGACATGCAGCGTGGCGACGTCGCCGGCGAGCTCGAGGGTCACGGCGACGTGGTTGCGCGCAGCGATCAACGAATCGACGAGGATGTCCGAGCTGCGGGCGCGGCCCATCACCAGGCGGCGTCCGACCTCGAGCGGGAACCTCGTGCCGGGCTCGAACTGCGGTTCGATCGGCCCGCCGAACGGCCTGCCGATCGGGGGCGGGCAGGTCCCGATGAACACGAGCTCGTACGACCGCGCAGGCTCCACCCGCCCAGCGTAGCGCACGCCGCCGGCCGGCACCTCGTGGGGTGCTCGCGATCGGTGCACCGCGGTGTCAGCGGCACGCGGGCGGTCGGGCATCGCCGTAGACGGTCGTCCCATCGCGCAGCACGAGGCCCATGCAGACGGCGCGGGTGGCCTCGTCGAGCCGGGCCAGCGGGAACATCTCGGCGATGGTCATCCGGTCACCGACCCACGCGCCGCACGGCTGGCAGAAGCTCAGCACCGCGAACCGCAGCTCGTCGTCGTACACCTTGATCGCGCGCGGGTTCTTGCCCTCGGCGAGGTAGCGCTGGTGGCGCCGCAGCCGCGACACCAGCGCCGCGCCGTCCATCGGCATGGCTTCGTCGATGCTCTTGGTCGTCGATACGTTGGAGGGCGTGCAGCGACACACCTCGTCGTCGGCGGCCGGGCTCCGGCACGCCACGAGCGCCAGCAGCAACGTCCACCCCCTGCACATGCTCCGCACCTTAGCAGGCGGACGCCTCACGGTCGTCACGCTACTCGTTCCCGGTGTCCCACATGCGGTGGAACATCGGACCGGGGGGACCCGAGGTCTCGCGGGTCGTCCCGACCTCGCCCCACCGGCCGCCGTACCGCGCCCACGTCTGATCGTTGAGGATCTTGCCGGCCTCGCCGAGGTTCTTGAAGTTGTCCCAGGTGTGCCAGATCGGGCCGTCGTCGTAGCAGTGGTCATCGGCGAGCGGGGCGAGGTGATCGCCGGCAGACTCGTAGGTCGCGTGGCTGCCGTCGGCGAGGTAGGCGACGACGTGCGTGCCGAGGACCCACGACAGGCTCGCGGGATCATCGAACCGATGTCCGTCGCCGTGGGTCGCGAAGAACGCGGACACGAACGTCAGATCGCTCGCGATCGAGATCGTCATGTGCTCCCAGTCGGCCTCGTGGTTGGCCCACCCGACGTTGTCGTTGTAGGCGAAGAAGTACCAGACCTGGAGGTCGTAGGCGGCGGCCTTGCCGTCCGCGCGCACGTACCGGCTCGGCCGGACCTGCACGTAGCTGCGCCACTCCGCCGCGCGCGACGCCGGGATGCCGGGATGCACGGCGGCGTCATCCACCGCCTGCAGGAAGTACTCGAGGTGGTTCTGGTTCGCGAACCGCTGATCGCTCGGCCGATGGTCGTGCGCGCACAACTTCCTCATCGACCGGGTGTAGTGCACCGGCGTGGAGATGTTCTGCGGCGTGATCGTGCCGAGGTCCAAGATGCCGTCGTCGGGGCAGTCCGCGTGATCGAACCGCATGCGGACCCGCGGCAGGAACCAGTCGACGTTGGCGGGCCGCGTCCAGTCGATGTCGTCGGGGGCGAGCCGCAGCTCGGGGCCGAACTTCATCATCAAGAAGTCCTCGAGCTGCTCGGGGATCCCGTCGTCGTCGTCGTCGGTGAAGTCGGTGACCACGAACGGTGGGTCATCGGCGCCGGGGTCCACGCCGGTGTGACTCCACATCGCCGTGCCGCCACACCCGGCGATCAGCGACAGCACCACGACGCGCATCATCGCCCGCGGCGCCCCATCGCCCGAGCATCGCACGCGATCGGTCGCCACCCGCGCGCGCGTCCGGAGCGAACGTGTCGCGCATCACACGCGGCCACGGCGCGCCGCGCTCGAGGTTCGCGATCAACCCATCGCCGCGAGCACGGCCTCGAGGCGTTCGAGCAGCGCCGCGCTGTCCGTCGCGTCCGATGGCGCGGAGCGCTCGAGCTGGACGATCAGCTCGTCCGTCGCCGGCTGACGCCCGCGCAGCCGCAGCGTGGTGATGTACGCGCGGTGGAGCATCTCGGTCGCCGTCCGCGGGCTGATGTCGATCAGCTGGCGCGCGTTGGCGAGCGCCTCGCGCAGATCCTCGATCGTGCGCTGGTCGTGGAGCACCAGCACCTCGCGTTGGTTGATCGTGCCGAGCGAATCGAGATACTTGACGAGCCCTTCGCTGGTGAGCCGCGCGACCGCGAGCGGCTGGCTCGCCAGCTCGCGCTCGAACTCGACCATCTGCCAGCGATCGGCCGCGCGCATCGCCCGGCACACCACCGAGCCGACGAACGTCTCCATCGTGTCGCGGACCGTCCTGAGCGCGAACTCCTGGCCCTTGCGCTCCTTGTCCTGGAGCACGTTGTTGTAGGGCGTGAGCGTGGTCGCGAGCTCGGCGAGCCCGCGCCGCACGAGGAGCGCGCGCCCGAGCGAGGTCAGGTAGCCAGGGACGATCGTCGCGGCGTTGACGTCCGAGACAAACTCCTCGTACACCGCGGCGACCAGCGCGTGGACGCCCTCGCTCGCCGAGCTCTGCGTGTCATCGAGCAGGCCGAGCACCTGGTTGGTCTCGCCCGCGGCGAGGGCGACGTCGAGCCGCGCCATCGCTTCGGTCTGCTGGGACCGCAGGCCGTACTCGATCGAGACCACCTTCTCG
>WBZN01000722.1_pt1 | contig 22670 bp, 22 predicted proteins | sample 5204281 | NCBI WGS metagenome assembly WBZN01 (sample SAMN12344347, study PRJNA552823) | activated sludge metagenome | biome: Activated sludge suspended growth; feature: Nitrification reactor; material: Wastewater; isolation source: activated sludge from nitrification reactor of wastewater... | reverse complement strand
TTGACATTGAAATCCCGGCGATTAATCTTCCCTTCTCCTTTGAATCCCGCACGAATACTCCCGCCCGGGTCTTTCACTATCCCTATCATGTTCCCGACCAGTGTGATTTCCTTCGTCACCCCATGCAGCGTCAAGTTACCAACCGCCGTGTAGTGATCCTCGGTCTTTTGATAACTCGTGAGTTTGTAGGTCATGGTGGGGTACGTGTCAACGTCGAAAAAGTCCGGGCTGCGAAGATGGGCATCCCGTTTGGAATGATGCGTGTTGATCGACCAGGTTTTGACCGTGGCCTCGATGGCCTGGACGTGATGAGCTTCGGGATCCATCTCGATGAATCCTGAAAACACCATAAATTGTCCCTGGACATTCGACACGACCATATGCATCGCACTGAATCCAATGGTGGCATGCTCGGGATCGATCTCGTACCGCGCCATCTCCGCCCGAGCGGTCACCGTTCCAAAGACAAAAACGCACAGCAGTGTCTGCAGAATGAGTCGACTGATCCGTATCCTCATCATGTCCTCCCTTGTTCAGTCTCGCCGTTCCTGCTCGACCGGGTACAGTATCATTCGCGCGACCGAGATGTTCCTCAATGTCGATCTCTCAGCACCCGAGAGTGGTCCGCTACTGTTCCCCAACGTGACACCGATCATCCTATTGACTGCTTCGAGATACGAGATTTCCACGAAGTCCCTCGAAAACGACGCGTTGTGTCATGCAGCCGGTGACGTGGGACGGAGTTCGACGATACCCGAGGCTTCGGCTTGCCCGATAAACTCCTACTCATTGGGCACGGTCAAGGATGAGAAGAGCTACGGTCTTTTCAGCCTGCCAACACACCAAACGCTCTGATCATCAGCGTGATGGACAGTACCGGCCTTACCGAGACTTTCGTGAAGATGCGTGATTCTTTCCGTGTACGCTCACCCATGAGAGTAGGGACAGTCCGGTCGCGGCTTCGTCGAGAGCGGCTTAGCCGGAAAGGTGCCCCCGACCTACGACTCATTCTGAATGAGACGGTGATCGTCGACACTCAGCAATTCCGTCGCATGCCGGGGGGCGGAAACGTCGCGCACGGGAAGTTAGTCTCGATCGTACGCAAATTGGATCCCTGCCGTACCTCCGGTTTCAATGAAGAGGTTCATGAATGCAGGCACGGTCTCCTTGCGCTGCCAGTCGCGCTGTAGCTCGCAGAAGAGCTGAGGCACGCTGATCATCTTTCCGCCCGCCTGCTCGATGCGACGCAGAGCCATCTCGTGCGCCACGACCGATGTACCGCCGACAGCATCGGCCATCACATACACCTCATACCCGGCTGCGAGGGCATCGAGGGCCGGAAACGTCAGACAAGCTTCGGTCCACAGCGCCGCCATAATCAATTTCTTGCGGCCCGTCGCTTCGACCGCCTTGCGGAATTCGACATCTTCCCAGGAGTTGATCGTGGTGCGGTCGACGGTTGGGACCTTGTCGAGCGCTTTGCGCAGTGGCCCGATAGGAGGCTTATTGAGGCCCGTTTTGACATTGACCGTTGAATGCACGATCGGCAAGCCATAGGCGACGGCCGCCTTCGCCACACCGACGATGTTGTTGACGAGCAGTTGGCGGTCCATCGACGCAATGGAATTGACCTGCACGGGCTGGTAATCGATGACGATCAAGGCGGCGTTCTGCGGCGTCAACAGCTGATCTTTCTTGGGGTCTCTGATTGGTTCGCTTGCCATGGGTATTTCCTCCTGCTAGGTGTTTGAGTAGCGGTTGGCTTCTACACCTCGCGGCTTACCCGCGCTGGGAATCCAGCACTTCGTTCTTTCTCACCACGTCCTGCGCCTTGCCGTAGCTCTCGATCAGCAACTGGTACGGCGGGAAAATCTTGGTGTAGATCTCAGCCCATTGCATGGCGTCGTCGCGGTGCCAGGTCTTTTGCAGTTCCGACGCCACGGCGGCCGTGTCGATCGGGACGACACCGGCCTGGACGACCCGCGCAAGGGTGATTTCCTGGGCCATCTTCGAATAGGTGCCCGACGCATCGACGACGGCAAAAACCTTGTAGCCTTCCTGCACGGCGCTGATTGCGGGAAATGCCATACAGACGCTGGTGATGGTGCCGGCAATGACGAGTGTCCTTCGGCCCGTGGCCTTGACGGCAGCGACGAAGTCGGGATTATCCCAGGCGTTGATCTCACCTTTGCGCGCGACATACTGGGCGTGCGGGGCGTTCTGGTGAATCTCAGGAATCATCGGCCCGTTCGGTCCTTGTGGTACCGAGGCGGTCGTGATGACCGGGAGCTTGCACAGCGTGGCCATCTTGGCGAGCGCCGCGGCGTGGGCGCGGAGTTCCGGCATCGGCATGTCTTTCACGGTCTGAAATAGACCGCTCTGGTGGTCGATCAACAGCATGACGGCATCAGCCGGATCGATGGTCGGCTTTTTCCCATTGAAGTTGGCTGGCGTACTCATCGTGAACGTGCCTCCTTTGTTGGTACTAATTGGCAATTCGCCCGAATTGGCCGCTGTTGAAATCTTCGATAGCCTTGGCGATTTCTGCTTGTGTATTCATCACAAACGGGCCGCGCCCCACGATGGGTTCATCGATAGGCTGTCCGCTCAACAGCAGCAGAACAGTCTCGTCGTTGGCTGTAAGAGCCACACCCTCGCCGCTCGGATCCAACACGACTAAATGAGCCTCGCCGGCAGGAGTCTCGCCATTGACGTGTACGGTACCGCGCAGCACCACGAGTGCGGTATTCCAGTCAACGGGAACCGGCAATTCGATCTTGGCCCCAGCATGAAGTCGAACATCCCAGACGCTCAAGGGGGTAAAGGTTTCGGCCGGCCCAGTGTATCCCTCATAGCTTCCGGCAATCACGCGGACGGTTCCCATCTCCTTCGGCAACGCCACAGCGGGAATGTCGGCATCGAGGATCGCCTGGTATTTCGGCGGGGTCATTTTGTCTTTGGCAGGTAAATTGACCCACAGCTGCACCATCTCCAGCGTGCCGCCCGATTTCGTAAAGGCGTCGGAGTGGAACTCTTCATGGAGAATGCCGCCGGCGGCCGTCATCCATTGCACGTCGCCTGGGCCGATCACGCCACCCTGGCCGGTGGAGTCGCGATGGGCCACCTCCCCCTTATAAACGATCGTCACGGTTTCAAACCCTCGGTGCGGATGCTCCCCGACCCCTCGGTGATGTCGCGCGGGAGGAAATTCCGCCGGGCCGGCAAAATCCAACAGCAAAAACGGGCTCAGCGTCTTGCCGTGGCTGTCATAGCTGAACAACGAGCGGACCGGAAAACCATCTCCGACCCAGTGGGAATGGGGAGTACTATGGACACCGATGATCTCTTTCATGGTCATCCTCCATACCAAATGAAATCAGTATATTTTTTGGAAACATACCCTGTCCAGATGGTACAGTGAGTTTCATCGTTCCATAAATAGAACGGCGATACCTGCGCGATGCAACAGGATCTGAACGATCTCTACTATTACGTACACGTAGTTGACCATGGCGGGTTTGCGCCTGCCGGACGATCACTGGGCATGCCCAAGTCCAGACTGAGCCGACGCATCGCGCTGCTGGAGCAACGACTGGGCGTCCGCCTGATTCAGCGTTCGACGCGAAGTTTTTCGGTCACAGAGGTGGGGCAGGTATACTACGCACGCTGCAAGGCCATGTTGGTCGAGGCTGACGCGGCCCAAACGGCCATTGAGGCTGTCCACGCAGAACCCTGCGGCACCGTACGACTTTCCTGCCCCATTGCACTCCTCCATACTCATATCGGAGCGATGCTGGTCGCATTCGCTGCAAAATTTCCGACCGTCACGGTCGAAGTGCTGGGTATGAACCGAGCGGTTGATGTGGTAGGGGAAGGGCTCGACCTCGCACTCCGCATGCACCCGACGCCGCTGGAAGACAACCATCTGGTCGTTCGTGTGCTCGGCTATGCGGCGCAATGCCTCGTGGCCAGTCCCTCCTTAGTGATACGACACGGCACGCCCCATGAGCCCGTAGACCTGACGACATGGCCAAGCCTAGGGTATGGCAGACCACCGGTAGAGGGGCACATCTGGAAACTGACGGGGCCGGAAGGAGCGGAGGCCGTACAACCCCATCGGCCACGATTTATCACGACGGACATGACCACCCTGCGTCAGGCCGCCGTGGCCGGCATCGGCGTCGTACAGCTGCCTGTGATGATGGTCAAGGAGCAACTCGCGGACGGCAGCCTTGTCCGAGTGCTACCTGACTGGACTCCGGGTCGTGAGGTGATCCACGTGGTGTTCCCGACGCGCCGAGGATTGATTCCGTCCGTGCGCGCGCTGATCGACCACCTGGTCGAACACTTGAATGGCGTTGAAGAGGGATGACTGTGCAACGTGAGTGACAGCTGTTCGAGCTGTTCTTGCTGAGCGCACTCGCAACGGTCAAACGACACAGCCGCTTGACCCGGAAATGGTGTCCAATATCATTTCAGGCGGTGCTACGCCGTTTCGCTGACACAGAAATGGACTCCCGTGCCGTTTTGCTCTCAAGAGATCGCGCAAAAGCAAACTACTCATGAGGAGTTCTCGGCCCTAGTCCTCACCCATTATGGCAAATCACTATACGTACTCATAACGAATGTCATCACATTGTCTTGATGATCTACGCTGGTTACGTGATCGTCAGCATCATCAAGAGGTGACATGAGGTGGCCTATGGCAATCCGCACGCTCCGTACTGAAAAACTCGATCTTCGGGTGAGTTCCTCCACCAAGCGCACGCTGGAAGCTGCCGCTTTTGCCTCTAACCGTACCGTGAGCGCATTTGTCCTTGAAAGTGCATTGGCTCGTGCGGATGAAGCATTGGCGGATCGCCGGCTGTTTCATTTGAGCAAAGCCAAGTGGACTGAGTTCTTGGCCGCACTTGATGCCCCTACTCGCCCCCTCCCCCGCATGCAGCGGCTCTTGAAGGAGCCAGGTTTCTTCGACGCGACACCTGGACCTGGCTCTAAAGAAAAACGTTGATGAGCCGTATGGAGAAACTTCAGCCGCACCACGCAGTCGAAGCCTTCGACTGCGGACGAGACACGCTAAATCTCTTTCTCCGGAAAGATGCGTTACAGAATCAATGTAGCGGAGAATCGCAAACCTATGTGGGATGGTCCGACCACACTGTGATCGGCTACTACGCGCTCAGGGAAGGGGCGGGCAAAACATTCCATTCCCATCATGCTGCTGGCCAACCTCGCTATCGATCTCCACTGGCAGAGACAAGGGGTTGGGGCCGCGCTCTTGAAGGACGCAGTCCTACGGACGCTTCAGGCTGCCGATATTGCCGGAATTCGCGCCATCGTCGTCCAGGCAAAAGATGAAGATGCCAGAACGTTCTATGAGCGGTTCGATTTCCTTCCTTCACCGAGCGATCCATTACATCTTTTCCTTCTTCTGAAAGATGTTCGAGGAATAACTTCATAAATCCTTCTCAAGGCCCCTGCTTCTCTTTTCTTTCACCACACGTGTCTATCTTATCTTCTGGAGGTAGAGCAGCCCGTCGCCTGAGAACGGCACGGTGAACATGCGTTCTCCGCCTCCGGTGAGGCTCTCGCCTTGCCTCATCGTTCCGGTTTCAAGTTCCATCCACTCCATCGTGAAGGAGCCGCCCGCACCGGCGAGATTGACGGTCACCGGTCGAGTAGCCTTCCCATCGCCAGAATCAGCAATCACGCCGCCGGCCGGGATGTAGATCAAATACTCGCGCCCCCGATCGGCCAGGCAGTAGCCCGTTGACGCCAATTCACCCTGCGGAGTGGCCCGGCGCAAGTCGAGCCGTTCAGCCCAGCGCCGCGCTTCTCCCATGGCCACACGCGCGCGTTCATGTTGGGGTTCATTCAAGACCGGCTCCCCGATGGTCAACTCATGCAACGAGCCAAGCGGATCCATGTAAACCGGGTTGTAACCACGAAAAAAACTTTCCCAGACAAAGTCCCGATCACCCCCGATGCCGTGAATGTGATCGGTATCCAGGATCAGGACCTTGCGGCCGTCGGCCACCGGAGGATTTCGCGCATACTTGGTATAGCCGCCTGGAGAGATCCAATCGGCCGGACTGTCGAACAGGGCGGCATTGTCGCCGCCGCCGAACTCGCCGAGTTGGAAAAACGTCATTCCGACGGGATGCGTCATGAAGCCTCGTTCCCGTTCATACTGCTTGATGAAGCGAATGAAGTAATATTGCCAGGCCACCGATTCTGGAACGGCCTCGTTGACCACTTCGTACAACACATTGTCCAGATCGTGCAGCGTCTCCAACACCTGTCGCACATAGGCTTCCTGCACCTGCAGCACCTGCGCCGATGGTGATCGATGGATCTCCTTGCCGAGGCCGTCCCCATCTGCATCCCCGTCGATCCCGTTTATATTGTTCCTGCCGTTGAGAGGATGTGCCTCCCACAGGTCTTGCACCACGACACTGAATCCCTGAAAGAACATCACGGAAACGTAAAAGCCGCGCTGCCCGGCTTCCTTGACCCTGGCCCGAAGCCGATCGAAATAGGCTGGATTCGGTCGAGAGAGGTCGAGGCGCGGCCCGCCGTCCAGCGCAATGCCTGGGCCGGTCCGCAGATAGGGCAACGGAGCAACCGTGTTTTTTCTGGCGGGGGGATGCATGAGCCAGCCGGCATCGGATTGCGTGGTTTCAGTGACCCACAAACGAATGAAGTTGTGATGTAAGGCGGATACTCGATCAAGATAGGCCGGATAGTCGAACGTGCCCGTCACATCCTGAACGTTTTCCCACGAGTGGGATCCGGTCAGGTACAGGACGCGATTCTCAGCATCGGCGAAATATCTGGGATTGTTGCCGGACGGATGCAAGGGGCCACGAGTCTGCAGCGGCGCCTGATCATCCCCCGCCCGGACGCCGGCTTCTCCGACTATGCCCAGCAGCAGAACCGCCACGGCACATCTCAGCAGAAACATACGGCTCTCCCTATTCCTCTACCCCATACCTGGCCTGCTGATCTGGGACCAAACGCACTGAAACAACGGTTCCTGCCAATAAGTTTATAAGCAGTCCTCACCAACAGGCATATGTCGGCTAGTCACGGTTCAGTGTGAAATCTCGTGAGATCGGCGACAGACCTTCTATACACTTAGCGCAGGCACCAAGCGGTACGGAACATATTAGTAGTAGGTGATGCTGCGCTCACGAGCATTGGAATGTTTGAGCGTTTCCCGGCCGTCAACCACATTCCACCACTGAAAGGTTTCTTTGATCCAATTCCCGACAGCATCGTATTCATAACCATAGGCCTTCCGGTCGGTGAGGCGTCCGGCTGCGTCGTAGCTCCGCTCTTCAATCTGACTGCCTCGTTCATCGTAGCGAAACTCGGAGCGGCCCTGCCTTCGCCCCTTGAGATCGGACACGACCTTTTCGCGCACATGTCCCCGGTTGTCATAATCGATGGCCACGTCATACCCCACGTCGAACCGATCCGTCGTCACCACCTGATGCCCGGCCGCGTCATACCGGTAGTTGCGTTCGAACCGCTCGCGCAGCAGACGTCCGGCGCTGTCGTAGGCGTACAGGTTTCGGTTGACGATCTGCACGGAATTATAATGAAGGCCGCGTGTTCGTCTGTGCGCCTCATCGTATTCATACAGGGACACATTCTCAAATGTGCCATCCCCCCAGGCCGACAATTCGGCCGAAGGATTCCCGCGATCGTCATAGACCGCGCGGGTTTCTTTCACGAGCTCGCCGCGCGCATCTCGCACCACTTCGGCCATCCGTCTGCCGGCCTGATCGTAGGTATAGACGAATCGCAACGGCCACAGACCCGGTGACGTTTCCCTGCCTCCCTGAATTCGTTCGATGATGCGACCGCCTGGATCATACCGATCGGTTTGCACCAGGAGGCTTTCCCTGGTTTCGACGGACCGGACGGCCCCTGCCAATCCGTCCTCTTCCCGATCGGAAAGCTGTGTAGCAAAGAGAGGCAGTGGAAAGCCTGCCGCAAAGCAGGTGATGAAGAATTGGAGGAAGAATATGAGCGGACAAAAAACTGCCCGATTCCGCTGAGGCAAGACCTCCAAGCGGCCGGGAACGGCGCGCAGTGCGGATCGGGCAGACAGGACTTCCGGCCTCCTAATCGACAGAGGCCAAAGAGCCGAGAATATGGTATCCCCCGTCGACGTAGATTACCTCTCCGGTGATGCCGCGGCCTAACGGACTCACCAGGAACAGCGCCGTATCCCCGACTTCGCCCTGCTCGGTCGCCCGCCGAAGCGGCGCGAACGCGCGATGATGATCCACCATCTTGCTGATGCCGGATACCCCGCGCGCCGCCAGCGTCTTGATCGGTCCGGCGGAGACGGCATTCACACGAATATTTTTCGGCCCCAGATCGTGGGCAAGGTACCGCACGGTCGCCTCAAGCGCGGCCTTGGCGACACCCATCACGTTATAGTGCGGCACAACCCGCTCACTGCCGAGATAGGTCAGCGTCACGACCGATCCGCCTTCCGTCATCAACGGCATCGCCGCTCGCGTGACGGCCACGAGGGAATAGGCGCTCACATCGAGAGCTGTCGCAAATCCCTGGCGGGTGGTATTCACGAATTCTCCGGTGAGTTCTTCACGCGGGGCGAAGGCGAGGGAATGCACCAGAAAATCCAACCGCCCCAGTTTCGCAGCAGCCTGCTTCATCATCGCATCGATCTGACTGTCATCGCCGACATCACAGACACAGGCCGATGCGCCGGGCAAGGTCTGCACCAATTCTTCGACGTTTTCGCGCAACCGTTCGTTCTGATAACTGAACAGCATCTGCGCGCCTTCCCGCGCGGCAGCCTGCGCGATGGCCCAGGCGATACTATGCTTATTGGCCACACCGATGATCAGACCCTTTTTACCTTCTAGCAACATACCGGCTCCTGCTCCTTCAATGAGATGACGCCTTCTCGAGCGCTGAACATACCATGATTCGCACCGGGGAGTGAATGACCTTCAGACCATCCGGCTTCGCCGCGTCGCGTTCTATCCACACGTTCCGTCGCGCTCACAGTTTTTCCATTATCTCACGCAAGGTGGTGCCAGGATGGCCATGAATGGCGCGCATCGAGCAAGCTCCTTCCTTACCTTTTCCTTCACGGTGAACACGATGGAGGGTTCTTTTCAACTGCGCCACACTCTTACCCTCCCAACCCCGGCCGCGCCAAAGCGCGGCCTTTGCCCATGCGAGGGCTTTCTGAAGTCGTGCGTTGCGCGAGCAAGAAAGGGATTGCAGCCGCTCTCACAACTTCTTTCGCACCTCTTTCCAGTCTTTCGCCGCTTTGGCTTTGCGCGGCAATTCGCCCTTGGGCAACTCCGGCACCACCACCACCTCCATACGGTGCTGCAGCAGCGTCTCCGCAAATCCTTTCGTGCGGCCGATACCGGATTTCATGGTGGTCCAACCATTCTGTTTGAAAGTGTCGAGTATCGCGCTCAGCCCTCCCGATGACGGCGCCGCCACGAATCCAGGTGGAAACTTGTGCGACTCCAACCATCGACGAACCTGTCCGATGGACTCGTTTCTCATCGACCATGACTCGCCACCCGGCACATAGACCACGTTGTAGTAATACCGGGTCAAGCGGGACAATTCATCGGCTGCCTCGGAAACCGGCGCCGGCGCTCCTTCACCCGTTGCTGGCGGTGATGAAGAGGCCGCAGAAGTTGTCGACGTGAGAGTCGGTTGGATGAGTGCCGCCAGTTCTACCACTAGAATCGGACGCCGGCGCTCCCACACGCACAGCGTGGCGTCGTTCTTCTCCGCCACGATTGGGGCCGCCTCATCAACCGACACACTGATGACATTCGTGCCCCGCATTTTCGGCAGGTAGTCGAACGAGGCTTGCCCGGCGTCATTGGTTTTCCCGGTCGACATTTCCTTGCCGTCGATGCGCAGATGTAATACAACGCCACCCAGCGGCTGGCCGCCGGTGGAGGCCTTCCCGTTTAATTGGGCCTCGATTCGAACCGAATGATTCGGCAACGTCAACGCATCACGCACCGAGAGAACGCCGGCGGTCTTGTCCGCCGCTTCGCTGGTGGCCCCTACAACCGCCCACACCACGACAGCAGCAAGGATCCTGCACAACCCGAGACGGAACGATTCTGTCATGGTACGGTCGACCTTCCTCTCGGCACGCATCGCGCTGGTTTAGCAGGCTGCGGAACCACTCGTTTTATACATACGACATCACGCTCAGCTCGTGCCTCGCCGGTGTCAGAATCACGGCAGCGTGCGCAAAAGACCGTCCGGCAACGCCGCGGGGAGCGAAGAAGCGAGTCGTCCTCGTGCCGTACGGTCAGCGCCTGAATGACGCGAGAACGCCGCTGGCGGACTTTTTCCGCACCCTGTCAGGAGAAGAGTCCGCGGTCGCGGCTGACCGTGAGATAGGTATCTGTCATGCAAAACAACACCAGCCCGATCAACGGCACGAGGGCGAACGAGAACAACCCCATCCAGAGGATGATCAGCACCACCCCGGCGATGAGGAGCGGCCCGCCCCGCTTTTCCCCGATGTAGAGATGACCGAGCCCGGGCACGAGAGACAACGCAGCGGCACGGCAGGCATGGGATGTTTTTTCCAGCGGATCCATAGGAACCAATGAAGGAGCCGCCCGGCATTCCGGACAACGGCCTAGGCTTTCAGCGCCCCCAGCACTTCGTCCACATGACCGGGCACCTTCACTTTCCGGAACAAGGCCTTGATCCGCCCCGTCGCATCGATCACAAACGTGCTGCGCTCGATGCCCAAATATTTCCGGCCGTACATCCTCTTTTCTTTGTACACCCCGTAGGCCGTGCACACCGCCGCATCTTCGTCGCTCAGGAGCGCAAACGGCAAGCCGTACTTAGCGATAAACTTCTGGTGCGAAGACTTTCCGTCCTTGCTGACCCCGACCACCACGGCCCCGGCCTTTTTGATCGGCGCGAGGGAGTCCCGGAAGTCGCAGGCTTCTTTCGTACATCCTGACGTGTCGTCCTTGGGGTAAAAATACAGCACCACCTGCTTGCCCTTGAGACTTTTCAAGGTCACGGTGCTGCCGTCCTGATCCGGCAGGGAAAAGTCCGGCGCCTTCGCCCCCACGTCTAATTCGTCAGCCATGTCTCAATCCTCTCCAGTCCAACTCTTCGTGTCCCTCTGTTAGCGCGGTCCGCTACCGATCACCGGACGCTGTGTTCCGTACGGGTGTTCCTTCGGCGGGCCTTTCGGCGCGTCAGGATTTCCAAATGGACGGAGCGCCGGAGAATCCCAAATCACCTTGTCTCCGGGGGCTAGATTCGCCGCCTCGATAAATTCCTGTCGCGCCTGATCCGTGTGACCTAAGGCATTCAGCGCCAGCGCGTAATTGTAATGGGCCTGTCCGGAATCCGGTGCCGCCTTGATGGCTTGGCCGAAGAAGGTTTTGGCTTCCGCCATTTGACCGGCCTGAAATGCCTGTGCCCCCTGGGTGTTCAGGGCGATCGCATCAGCCTTGGTACCATAGGTCAATTCGAGCGGCACGAGCGGTTTCGGTTTCGCATGGGTGCAGGCCGAGAACGTCAGCACCAGCAGGGAGAAGGCAATCCATCCACTCACTCTCATGACACCACCTCGTCAATATCGTTCGCCAGGCGCGACTAGGGCTTGGCGCGTTTCTTCTGTTCTTCTTCGGACGTCTTCCGATACATGACGTCCCATTCGGGGCTGCCTTCCACAATCTGCCTGGTGTAGGAGGCGAGTCTCGCCCGCACTTTCCGGTCAATCTCTCCTTCCAATGCCAGTTCAGCCGCCACCACCCGTTTGATCTCGCGCAAGACCTTCCCGTCATCCTCGGTCATCCTGCACTGGGCGCTTTTCTTCAATGCACCGAGCACCAGATGGGCAAGATGGCTGGCTTTGTCGTCACTGATCACGGGTTCGTCTCCAGGTCTGAAAGGTGCGTTGTGAGTGTTGCGTCTGGAATTCCAGATTCGGAAAGTGACCTCACGACTCAGAACTTATAAAATAATGCCTCGTTCACGCACCAGCTTCTGTTTGATCATCGTGAACATTTTTTGATAGTCGACCTGCCCCTGCTCAATTTGCCGCTCGTAGGGCTGCATCATCCGGCGCACTTCGACGTTCAAGCGATCTTCCACCATCAGCTCCTCGGTCATCGTGTGTTCTAACGACTCGCGGAGGGCCTTCCGATCCCCGGTCACCTCGAGATAATTCAACTCGTGCAACCGGGCAATCACCGAATCCGCCATATGATGGACGCGCTCCTTCGCCAATCTCATTGCACTCGACTCCCCGCTCAGATTCCGCTGCGGATGACGCTATCGATACCCCTAGACCACCGGCTGCGCCGGTTCAATCCGTTCCACCCGAATCGTACTCGCGTTCATGGCCTGCCGCAGGGTCGCCGCATCACCCAGCACCCGTCCCACGACATTGACCCGATCGGCAGGCACAGGGTCCGCCCCCATGCTCATAGGCGTGCGCCCGAAGAAAATCGCCAGCACTTGGCCGGCTCCCCAGAATGCGACGTCGCCGATCTTGACCTGTGTGGTCGCCGTTTCACGATGATCCTTTACGCCCGGAACTTTAAGATAAAACTCTTCCCCCCACACATTCAACGGACCTTCCGCAGGCAAGGCCCTATAGAGTTCCTCGGCAGTCCTGGTTCCCTTCAATTCGGCCTCCAGTTGCACGCCGCCCACCCTGATTCGAATCCGTTTCAACGTTCCATTCGTGGTCATGACCCCTCACCTGCGCCGTGATACGATGCGCAACACCAATGTGACGAAACTCCGCACCAGTCGCGGACTTTAACTTGTTTATCCCTTGAAATCAAGGCTACAATCCCGACCACAGACTTTCGCGTCATTTTCTATGCTGACCTCTACCTTCGTCCATCTGAAAGGCATCGGCCCCTCGACCGAGCGGCGACTCTGGGAAGAGGGCATCGCCGATTGGGCCACCTTTCGACAAGTGTCTCTTCTGCCGGGCATCTCACCTGCCCGCAAAGTCGCCTACGATGCGGAGCTGGCCCTTGCACAGGACCACCTCGAGCTTCATAACCCCCGGTACTTTGCAGACTGCCTGCACACTCGCGACCATTGGCGGCTCTTTCAGACTTTCGGCGCGCGGGCGCTGTACCTCGACATCGAAACGACAGGGCTCTCGGCCCGCGAGGGGCAGGTGACCATTATCGGACTGCACCGCCAGGGACGCATGCGTACGTTGATCCAGGGCCATTCCCTTACCCGGGAGATCCTGCAGGAAGAACTCGACCAGGCAGACCTGCTCATTACGTTTTTCGGCACCGTTTTCGATATCCCCTACCTACAAACCTGCTTCAAGGGATTGCGGGTCTCAATTCCACACTTCGACCTCTGCTTTGCCGCCAGACGCGTGGGGCTTCAAGGCGGTCTGAAGCGCATCGAACGAGAATTGGATATCACACGCGAAGCCGATCTACTTCAACTCGACGGACTGGAAGCCGTCCGTTTGTGGCACCAGTACCGCGCCGGCGACAAAGCGGCGCTGGACCGGCTCGTCCGCTATAACGCCGCAGACACGCAAAATCTTGAGCCGCTCGCAGCCTGCCTCTACGATCGTCTGGCTTTGCGATACGGCCCTCCGTCGTTGACGCCGCTCAGATAGGGTGGACACACATCACGACATGTGGGAATGGACGGGATACGGCCAGACGGACCGTGGGTTGGTCCGTCCCACCAATCAGGACGCATTCCTTGTCGACAATCGCCGCCGGCTCTGGGCGGTGGCCGACGGGATGGGAGGCCATCCGGGTGGAGATGTAGCCAGCCGAATCGTGATGGATACCCTCGCCGATTTTTCTCCGACCCTTGTTCGCAGCCTTTCTCACCCCGGCGAGAATGAAGAGGAGCACAGGCACTTCCTCCTCACCACGATGGCGCAGCAGGCCCATGCAGCCGTCCGTGCCCATGCTGATCGCCATCCGCCGTTGCACGGCATGGGAACCACACTGGTAATGGCGCATCTGCTGCCCCTCCCCGGCCCTCGCCTCCTCGTCCTGAACGTCGGCGATAGCCGGGCCTATCTGGTCAGGGCAGGATCCATCATACAACTGACGCGAGATCATACCCTCATTGAAGAAGATGTCCGCGAAGGGCGCCTGACTCTTACGCAAGCCGCCCGCCACCCGGACCGCCACGTCCTAACCCGCGCTGTGGGAGTTGGCCCGGTCCTGGACAGCGACCTGTTCTCATTCGATCTCCTCGACGGCGATCTGCTGTTGCTCTGCTCCGACGGCCTCACCAAAATGTTGACTGACGAATGCATTCTGGAAACCGTCCTCTCCCGTCTAGATAATCCGCCACTCGCAACCCGTGCCCTGGTCCAAGCCGCGCTTGACAGAGGAGGTCTCGACAATGTCACGGTGGTGGCCTCTACCATTACTGGTATTCCCGATCAGGCAAATATCCATTGACACCACCTCAAGGCACCAGGTAGCCTCGACGCATTGCTGCCCGTAGAGTTACGAGTCCGTGTCCTCCGTGGTTTCACACCTATGCACGCTCAATATATTGCACTGAGATGCTTCATCCCGATGCTTCGAAACCGGCTTCTGTTCGGTCTGATTATCAGTATCCTGTGCATTCCGGTGGCGCGGGCCGATGAGCCCCTCGATCCCGAGACAACCCTGCGCGTCCTCGTCCAGGCGAATGCTGATCGGGACCTGGCCACGATGTCGAAATACATGTCGCATGACGTTGATGCCATTGGTTATACGATCGACGGACGCAAATACATCGGTTGGCCGGACTTGGCGGCCGATATGCGCAGTGAGTTTGACTCAGTGGTCAAGCTCGAAATTCCGATCACCAGCCTCCGCATGTGGACCAAGGGCGATATCGCCTGGTTCGCCATGGAGTCGAACTATGTTCGTTACAGCAACCCGGCTGACCTTACCGAACGGATGGTCCTCCCGCTTCGAGAAACCGGCGTGCTGGAACGCCGGGAAGGCCGATGGATTCTCGTGGCCTGGCACGAATCCACCCGCCATCATGACAGCGGGGCAGAACAGGCCGCCGCTGACCGAGCGGCTCTGCTTCGCCGTGTATCAGATACCCAGCCGACTGTACCGAACGGCGTTGACCTGAGCGGTGACTGGGAAGTGACGGAAATCGAAGACAATAAGAAGTATGTCGCGACACTAGACGTGCACGGCAACGGTCCCTACACCTGGCAAGGGGGACAGTTTTCCACCACCAGCTTCAACGACCGGCGCTGGCAGGGTACGTGGAAGCAGACCGGGAATGACCGCGAAGGCGCCTTTGAAATCGTCATCTCAGAGGACGGCACCGAAGCCAAGGGAATCTGGTGGTATGTGCGTGTCGGCACCAGAGACAATATCCCGCCCCGGCAACATGGCGGCAGCTACCTGTGGAAACGACTCACCCCGCTCCCGACGGCTCCTTAGCGGACGGGCGGTACTTCTCTGCATAGTTTCACACACATTCACGGACGGCCGGTCTGCAACAACGAGGAGGGGCTATGAATCGTGCGCTGTTATTGATGGTCATGCTGTTGGGGATCACGAATACGGTCTATGCCGACGGCGGACATGACCATCACGCCATTCCGACCATGCCGAGCCTCGGCGAGACCAAACTGGCTATCGACGAGCATACCGTGACCCTCACGTTCGGCCCTATTGATCTTCCGACCGGCCACGACGGCGATCTGGCGTCGAGTATGCCGAAGAAGGTGTTTCAGTTGCCGGAAGACACGTACATGATTGGCTACAAATCCGAGGTGTTCACCAAGGATGGCCAGCCACTCCCGAAAAATTACCTCCATCACATCCTCATGCTGAACAACGACAAACCCAGCGTCTCCTGCGACGGCGAGCCGTTATTTTTTGCGGGCGCCGGACTGGAAATGACCGAGGCGCGTTTCCCCGAGGGGTACGGGGTCAAGTTGGGAAAAGGCCAAAACCTCATGTCGGTTGTCGCGTTTTACCACAAGGCCCCGCCGACGAAGGATGTGATGGCCCGATTCACGATGTATGTCGCGCCGAAAGGCACAAAGGTGCGGGAGATGGATGTCTACCAGGTGGGCGTGAACATCGTGTGCTACAGCAAATTCGCGCAACGGGGTGCCGACCAGACGGACGAGGGCATCGAAATCAAGCCCGGGACTTCGGTCCTTTCCGCGCCGCTGAAATTCAACATGGACGGCTGCGTGAAGTTCGCCTATCCTCACGGACATGACGAATTACTCATGGTAGCGCTTGAGAACAAGACAGCCAAAGAGACTCTGCTGCGTACCGTTCCCGAAGTCGATGCCGACGGCACGTTCCGTGATTTCCGGCCCCACCAGGTCTACCGGGATGGCAAGGGCTTCACGGTGACCAAGCAGGATGACTATGAGATGGTGATGGTCCACCACCACCCGCTGCAAAACCCGAATATCCAACATGGTATGGGCAACTACCTGCTGTATATGACACCAGGTGTTTGCCAGCAGACCCCAAACACCGCCTTGGTCCGTTAGGCACAAGTGCTGCTCGACCCACCACAGGACAACACCTGTGGTGGGCCAATTCCCGCCCTATGCGTGAACCCTCCTGACTGGCACGGCCACCGGCTTCTCAGCCTGACCACATCCCTTCCATTGCGAAAGTTTCAGACCACGATCAATTTTTCCCGCTTCCAAGCGCATTTCCCCCTACCGAAGTAGAACCGCCCCCTCAGGCAGCGGACTGGGATTATCAAGAAGGTGTATGATATTGAACCAGTCATGCAGTCCATCCAGCTTCCCAAGGACAGCATTGTCCCACTGAGAGGGAGAACATGTTCATCACTGTACGGTGGTGCATTCCCTGGAGCAGGCATAGTCTCCGGGTACACTGATCGCACCCCTGCATGAAGACCATGAGATCTTCCATGTCCTTGCCTGACCCCTCACTCAATATCCTTCTCATCAACGAGAATCCTGAAGAGATCAAGCTGGTCACGACCAGCCTGAGGAGTTTCTTCTCCGGCTGCCGTATTGAAGCCGGTTACTCATCCGAAGACGCCCTCGCATTCAGCCAACAGGGCGATTGGCATATCCTCCTCATCGATCAGGACCTGAGTCCGGAACGGGGGCTGGACCTGCTCGCGCGTCTTCGTCGCAATGCTCCCTACGCCGCGATCCTGCTTCAGACCAACGAGAGTGACTCGCACACCGCCGTTCAAGCCTTGCAGCACGGAGCCGACTTTCTCCTGTTCAAACGATCTCCCGGCTTCATCACTGAACTGCTGTTTTCCGTGCAGGAAGCCGTGGAAAAACGTGACCTACAAATGAAGTTGGACCACACATTTCAACGACATTTGCGTTTCATCGAAACGCTGAGCGATTTATTGTACGAGCTCGATGCGGAAGGTCGCTTTGTATATGTCAGTACGACGGTCACCGCCATGCTCGGATACACTTCGGAGGAACTTGCCGGCCGGCACTATTCCCTCCTGCTTCCTCCCCTGCAGGAGCAAACAGGTCGATTCCGATTGAACGAGCGCCGGGCAGGTAGCCGTTCGATACGCCGGGTAGAACTCACTCTGCACCGAAAGTCCCTGCCGGATGCCCCGCCGGTGCCGATCACCGTGGAGGTCACCGCAAAGGGATTGTTCGACTCCGCCAATCGTTACTTAGGCACCGTCGGATTGCTTCGCGATCTGTCTCAACAGAAGGCCCAGCAGGACCGCCTCGCCGAATTGGAATCACGTCTCCAGGAAACCGACCGGCAACTCACACTCTCCCGTGAGGCAGCCCGGGTCTCCCGCCAGTTACAACAGCCTCTCACCACATTGCTCCAGGACTCTCAACGATTGCTGACCTCCATCCAGGACAGCAGGATCGAGCAGCACGTTGAAACGATGATCGCCAAGGCGTCGCAGGCGAGCCAGCTCGGGCATCAACTCGCGCAGGCGATCCATGCGCACCCCATTGAGTTCGTTCCCCTCGCCCTGAACGAAATTCTTGAGACGGTTACCCAAACCTTCCGGCATGAGCCGGAAGGATCCGGGCTGCTGCTTACCACCCGTTTTGCAGACAACATCCCGATCATTCTCGGATCACGCACGGCTCTCGAAACGCTGGTGCAGAGTCTTCTCCACTATGCCCGACAGTACATCTCCGATGGCACGACACCACCCCGCCTGATTCTGCAGTCCGAAACACTTGTCATGGGAAACCGAGAGACCGCCCCGCAGGAAATCCCATCACACTCGAAGCCTGTTCAAACCTATGCCAGCTTCACCATCCGGGAAGCCGCCGGAGGCAGACGCCGGACTTCGGACACCTTACAAGGCCAGGACAGTTCGGCAGAGAGTTTTTTCCAGGCGCATCGAATCGTGCAGGCGCATCGAGGCGCCATCGAGGTCGAACATACACCCGACAGCGGGTTGGCCATCACGGTGAGAATCCCTGCTTCCGAAGACCTCTCCCTCCTACCACCGTATCCTGAATCACCGTCGGCCCCCACCCCGTTGTCCCGATCCGGCATTCGGACTCACGCTCGACACGTGCCAGAACAGCGTTCCGAAAGGCGCCGTTCGGAACGCAAGCCCTTCTCCCTGCCGGTCCAATTGTCGATCGGAGGCACCACCCTTCGTGGTCTGTTGCGCAACATGAGTACCGAAGGGGCGCTCCTGACCATCCGGGGGATGTCGACCTCCATTCACCTGCAACCAGCCTATGTCGTCATCAAGACCGCGGTGAGTTTTCTGGAACTTCAAGGAGTGGTGTATGAACGGCCGTCTACCACCACAGATCTGCCTTTGCCGGCTATCAAGGACTTCGTCATTTCTTTTTCCCTCACCGTGGAGCGTGACCGTAATGTGCTCCGTTCGCTCCTTGACGGACTACAGGACGGCTCGACCTTGGTCACCTTCGAAGGATTGATCCTTCCTCCCTCCACAGCAATAGAGCACCACCCCCTCGATCGCGCCGAATCCACGTCGACGACGGAGGACCGGCGCGAAGCGGTTCGTCTAGGAATGTCCTGCCCTGTTGAAATGGCCGATCCCCGAGCTTCTCTGCCTCGCCCACTCGGCCTGATCGTGAACCTGAGTCTGGAGGGGGCCTGCCTCGAACTGTCCACAAATTCCGGCCTAATTGAAAATCAGGAGGTGCTTCAACTGCTTCCGATCGAGCCGATCAAGTCTTCACCCGGCATCGCTGAAGCGCCACGGTCGGACCAACCCTGGACAGCGCGCATTGTCTGGAAACATCCCGCGCAGGCGAAAACCGCGTCCCGCTCCAGGTCGGTAGAAGACCAGCGATATCGTGTGGGGGTGCGCTTCGAACGTCTGTCCCCTGCACAGGAACAGAGACTCCGGACCATCATTGAGCCGGGGATTCGTGCGGCGCAGGAGCTTGTCGAACCGATGCCAGAAGCCCCCGTCCTCACAGTGACCTACACCGTGCGAAATCGTGAGGGTGAGACAATTGCATTGCGACATGACTTCCCTCAACAAACCAGGAGGGAGCAGTGTCCGTTGGTGCTGCTCTGCCCGGGATATGGTACGACCCAACAATCCTATGTGGCCTTTGCTTACACTCTGGCCGGATACGGATTGCAAGTTCTGCGATACGATCACAGCCGTCACATCGGCCTGAGCGACGGCGATCCTACACAAACCACCTTCACGTCTCTGGAAGATGATCTCGATACGGTATTGGCCTTCGCGCAGAAAAATTGGCCGGAGACACCCCTTACGCTGCTGGCGTCTGACCTTACCGGCCGGATTGCACTGCGGCGACAGGATTGGCACAGGCGGCTTCGTCGCCTGATCCTTCTCAACCCGACACTCGACATCGGCAGCTGCCTCACCACGCTTCATCAGCGAGATTTGCTGCAGGAGCATGTGAACGGAACCAGACTGGGACTCGGCAATCTGCTAGGCATCCCTCTCGACATTGATCACTTCCTGGCTGACGCGGTGGCAGCACAATATACGAATGTCGCTGCGCTGCAGGATGAGCTCGCACATTGCGGAACCGAGGTGGTATTTCTCGCCGCCGGGCAAGACCTTCCCGAGTTTCCGATTCCCGCCCCCTCTCCACCTCTCTTGAATGATGTGATTCATCGGCTTGGATCAAGATGCAGGAAAGTCTTGCTCCCGTCGCCGATCCTGACCGCCGGCCATGTCGCGCCGTCGATTCTGCGCGCCAGCTGGCAACAAGTGTCACAGCTCTGTTATTCAGGAAATCCCCCCCAGGAACCGGGCACCACAGCGCTCCCAGCGCTCTCACGCGCGACGTCGACTCGTGCCCGGCTCGAACGCGATCAACTGCGCGGCAAGTATGCCCTCGGGACCGCGGGAGGCGAACGTCTCTGGACAGCGTACACCGACCTTACCCGCACCTTGGATGAGGTGCCGGCACATTGGCACTATATCGACCAGCTCTACCAGCTTCTGCAACCGCTCGACGGAAACCATGCGCTTCTGGACGTCGGATGCGGGATGCATTCCTTTGCCAGGCTGCTCCTGTTGAATCTCTCCTACCGCCTTCGCGCCCAAACGTGGCACCACAGCAACGCGCTCCGATACGTCGGCGTGGACTTCTCCTCTGACGCCCTGCATGCTGCGCAGACTTCGACAAAAGATGCCCTGCAACACGTCGATAAGTTGTTCTCCGGACGCATCTCCGGACCAACTCCCGTCACTCAGCGATGGGTGCTCAGCCGATCGATAGAAACCCTCCCATTTGCAGATCATTCTTTCGACCGTGTGGTGGCGAATCTCTCCTTGAGTTTCGCACGTTCACCACTGCACGCGCTGCGAGAACTCTTCCGTGTTCTTCGTCCTGGCGGAAGACTTATCGTGAGCGCCTTGACCCCCTCCGCGGATACGGCTCGCCTGTATAGACCTGCTCTACAGGAACTCGGCATCGATGCATTTACCGGAGAGCCGCGCCTGGCCCTACACCGCATGGCGCAGTGTTGCGTTGCACTGCGTATCGGACAATTACACGCCTTTGAAGAGGACAGTTTGAACAGCCTCTTCTCCCTCATCACGCCTGCTCCGGCACGACTCGTCCGTACGCTCTCCGGACAGATTCTTCTCGCCGCCGCTGAAAAACCGGATTCCTCTGGCTGAAAAAATAGGGCGCATATATACTTCACTCACTAGCACAAAACATGCGGTGGGTCCGGCGACACCACGAGCAACCTGGTGTCCGGATTGATATTTCCTGCGCAGGACGATGACACTCCACCCCTACAGTCGGCACACACCCATTCTTCCAGGTTCTATGGACATCATCAGAATGATCGGTGATTGTACGGAAAGCATGGGAGCCGCTGCAGACCTACCGTGCCTGGGCGATCGTATTGTGACGCCCCTCTCACAACTGACTCGGCTACCGGAAGCAGCCCTATGGATACGAGAGGGCGAGGCCGGCCAGTACCGTCTCCTGGCGTCACGGGCACACAGTCACCCATCGGCGTTGCCGTCCAGCTTGCCTGGCGATCACGCGCTCATCACAGGGCTCTCAGGGCGGTCGCATGTGTTTCTGGGCGACCAGGAGCCCTCCTCACAGGCCGGCTTGGCCATGACGATGGTCCATGCAAGCCTGTGCCTCGCGATCAGAAACAAGACGCGACTCCTCGGAGTCTGTACTCTCGGTCCAATCAGCGCAGACATCCACGTGGACGAGGAAAGTCTGGCCCTCGCTGAGACGGTCACACGCATTGCCGGCAACACGCTGGATCACCACCTGACGCAGGACGACCTGCGTCGGTCCTCCACCTTGATGAGACGAACGGATAGACTCCGTTCACTGGAAATCATGGCCGGCGGGTTTGCCCATGAAATCCGTAACCCGCTCACATCCATCAAAACATTTGTCCAGCTGGCACCTCAGCGACAGCAGGACCCGGTCTTCATCACGGAGTTCAGTAAGTTGGCCATCGAAGATATTCACCGCATCGAGCGCCTGCTCCATGAAATTCTCGACTATGCCAGCTATATGACCCCGCAGCCATCCGAGGTAGACCTGAACGAACTCGTCGCCTCCTGCATCGGCTTCGTCTCGTCGAGCGCCTCGCACCGGGGCATTCAGTTACAGACGGTCCTGTCGCCGCAACTACCCCTTCTTTTGCTGGATCGCCAGCAAATCAAGCAGGTCCTGCTGAACCTCCTGTTAAATGCCCTCGATGCGATGCCAAGCGGCAACGGCATCATTCGTATTCACACTCGCCTCCTGCCGCACGCCGGACGCACATCCTGGGTGCAGCTGCAGGTCGAGGATGAAGGATGCGGTATCGCGCCCGACCACCTGGAACATATTTTTGATCCGTTTTTCAGCACCAAACATTCCAACAGTGCCAGTGACGGAGCCGGGCTCGGACTCACCACCGCGCATCAGATTGTCCGTGAGCATGGCGGCACGCTGACGGTTGAGAGCCGCGTCGGCACAGGCTCCACGTTTTCAGTGAATCTTCCAACGCCGGATGAACGCATCACAGTGTCAGCAGCACGGGAGTAACATGAAAAAACGAGTACTACTTGTCGATGACGAGCCGCGTGTTCGCGCGTCGTTGAGAACGGTGTTGGAACCGACCTATGAAATTCTCGAGGCGGCGGATGCTGCCGAAGGCCTCCGGATTTTCAAGCACGACGCCCCCGAT
>WBZN01000721.1_pt1 | contig 22678 bp, 21 predicted proteins | sample 5204281 | NCBI WGS metagenome assembly WBZN01 (sample SAMN12344347, study PRJNA552823) | activated sludge metagenome | biome: Activated sludge suspended growth; feature: Nitrification reactor; material: Wastewater; isolation source: activated sludge from nitrification reactor of wastewater... | reverse complement strand
ATCGACCTCGTGCGCGGCCTGGCGCGCGCCGTCTCCATCGGTCTCGAGAAACGCGCCGAGCTCGCGGTCGATGTGGGAGATCCGCGACAGCATCGCCTCGATGAGCTGCACCGCGGTGAGCTCGCCGGCCGCGAGCCGCTTCGTGGTCTCCGCGACCGACCAAAACGCCGGGGTCACGACTCGGTCCCCGAGATGATCGCGGGCACGACGATCAGATCGCCATCACGCTTCGGTGCGCCGCGAAGCGCTTCGTCGACGGCCAGCGACGGCTGCGGCTGATCCGGGCGCAGCGGGAGATCCATCGGCACCGCGTGCATCAGCGGCAGAACATCGGTGGTGTCGGTCTGGGCGAGCGCGCTGAAGTGCTCGAGGATCGCACCGAGGTCGCGCTGCATCTGCTCGATCTCTTCGGGTTCGAGGTGCAGCCGCGCGAGCAACGCGATCTCCTCGACTTCCTTCCGGGTCAGTGTCGGCATCCATCCATCAATCAGTCGATGGGTAACGGTTGCGGCTGCAGCTCGGGCTTACCACCGAGGCGACCCGCGAGCTCGGCGCCCATGCGCAGATAATCATCGGCGATCCGACCGGCGACCGCGACGTCGCCCTTCTCGAGCGCGGCGATCAGGTCTCGGTGATGCTTGCGGACGCTGTCGCCGGGGGCTGCGAGGTTCGCGAGCAGCGGCATGAACCCCTTCACGCCGTCGCGCACGGTGTTGATCAGCAGCAACATCACCTGATTTCCGGACATCTGGGCGACCGCGACGTAGAAATCGAAGTCGAGCTCGAACAGCTCGAGCGCGCCAGCGACGTGGTCGGCACGATCCGCGAGCGCCTTGAGCTTGACGACGCCCTCGCGCTCCTTGCCGGCGCGCGACGCCGCCAGCCGCGCGATCTCGCGGCCGAAGATTCGGCGGAATTCAAGCAGATCGCGGATCAGCTCGGGCTTGCCACCGGCCAGCGGTAAGAGGTGCTGGACCAGCTCGAGGCCACCGGTCTCCATGAAGTTCTGGACCCGGGTGCCATCCCCCTGGCGGATCCGGACCAGGCCGAGGTGCTCGAGCTTCTTGAGCGCCTCGCGCAGCGAAGCACGGTTGACCCGCAGGCGCTTCGAGAGCTCGCGCTCGGGCGGCAGCTTGGATCCCGGCGGGTACTGGCCGTTGAGAATCAGCGAGCGCAGCTGCTCGGCGATCTCCTCGGCCACGCGCTGCTTCTCGACCGGCTTGAGCATCCGCTCCTTCGAGGGTAACCCAGCGGGGCTATTGATAGAAGGCTTGAGGCCGTCTTGCACGGCATGATACGGGTGACCGATGTCAGGCCGGGCCGCAGTCGATGAGATCTCGGCACCGCCTCGCGTCCTGGTCATGGACAACGACACCTCCCACGAGGTGTTCGACGTGCTCGCGATCGCCGACGGCATCGCTCGGGTTCGCTCGCCCTACTTGTTCGAGATCGGCGAGGAGCTCACCGTGCGGATCGAACAGGAGGGCCAGGTCTCGGAGGCCCTCGCTCGCGTGCGCGCGCACGTCGGCCCCGAGGACGCGCGGATCACCGAGCTCGAGATCTCGGAGCGCACCGCGCCTCGTCGTGTGGTCAGCGGATGATCACGTACGGCGATCTCGATCAGATCACGTATGACACCGAGCTCGACGGTGAGCTGGTTCGCAAGACCCTCGGCGTCCGAGCGTGGGAAGAACGGGGCTGGGCGACGGTCATGATCGTGTTCCAGGAGCGCACCAAGGATCTCGCGACGTGGCGCAGTCCCAAGGTCGCACTCCTGCGGCTGCGCAGGGTCGGCGAGGGGTGGAAGAAGCACGCGCTCGTGACGTTGCCTGCCGCCCACGCGGTGGCGCTCGGCGCGGAGATCGCGCAGCGGGTGGGCGAGCTGCGCGCGCCCGGCGAGCCCGACGTTGACGAGCCGGACGGTCTCACGGAGTAATCGTCCGGACGCTCTCCTCGCGCCGGCCTGGAGGATCCCAGACCGCGACGCGCCGGCGCACACAGGCCGCATGCGGCATCGTTGGCGACCACAGCGCGGCCGCCGCGTCGCCGAGCCGCTACCTCAGCGCTTGGGGCGGCCGAACATGCCCTTGTCGGGTCCCGATGCCAGCCGCGCCTCGAGGACACGGACCTCGCTCATCGCTTCCCCGTGACCCGGCTCCATCCTGAGGACCTCCTGGAAATGGCGCAGCGCCTCTGGATCCTTGCCGAGCATGCGTTCGAACCGTCCGAGATAGAACCGCGGGCCCGCGGCCTTCGGAGCGGCCGCGACCGCCCTCTCGAGCGCGAGGCGGGTGTTCGCCGACGCAGCCATCTTGTCGGGCGCCGTGCAAAAGCGTGCCCAGGCGAGCGCGGCGTGGTAGTCGGGCTCGTCGGGATTGAGCTCGAGCGCGCGCTCGAGCTCGCGGATCGCGGCCGCCATCTGATCGCGGCGCAACGCGAGCTCGCCGCGACGAAACGCCTCCTCGGATTCGAGCACGCGCAGGGCGATCTGTTCGGCCGCCGCCTGCTCGGCTCGGATCGCCTTCTCGCCGCCACGCCGCTGGATGTCCACGTACGCGGCGCGGCGCGCGTCATCGGCGAGCACCGCGAACGCGTTGTTGACCTCGGCGAACAGGCGCTGCGCCGTCCGCGTCGCGTCCGCGAGGCCCAGCGCGGTCAGCCGATCTGGATGGAGCTGCCGCGCGAGCGCGAAGTACGCGCCGCGGATCTCCTCCGGGGTCGCCTCGGGCGTGACCCCGAGGAGCTGGAAGTGATCGGCGCCGCCGTCGAGCAGCGCGGTGCGCGCCTGGATCAGCGCCTCGATGTCTCTCGCTTGACCCGCGTCAGCGCCCTTGCGGAGGGGCGACACCGACGCGGCGCGCGGTCGCAGGACGGTCTCGGGGTCGATGCCGGGGGCGCGCCGGATCGTCGGTGCGTCGGTGCCGTCCACCATCGGTGGCGGCGGCAAGTTGCTCGCGGCCGGCGGCCTGGGGGTGGGGCGTGCTGCGGGCGGGGCCGGTTTGGCCCGGACCGGAGGACGCGCGGTCGACTCGACGACGCATGCCCCACACGACACCAGCGCGTACACGACCGCGCGCACCATGCGCTGCTCCTGACCGGGGGTCTCGAGCTCGCGAAGCCCGGCGCCCGCGCGGAGCAGCTCGAGCGCCGCGCTCTCCTCCTCGGTGAACCCGAACTGTGGCAGGTCCTCGAGCGCCTCGGGTGTGAGCTGGAACCACGCCCCGAGCTTGCCGAGCTCGCTGTTGAGGCGCGCCTCCGAGAGGAACTGCCGCGCGCCGAGATAGATCACCGCGCGGATATCGAGCTCGCTCCCGGCGACGATCGGCACCGAGTACGCGTCTTCGACGATGAACTCGCCGCGCTCGATCCCGAGGGTCCGCGCCGCTCGCTGGGCGACCACCCGGCGGCGCAACCGCATGGCCTGATCCGGGGTCAGCCGCGCGAGCTCGGTGATCACCTCGATCTCGTCCCGCTCGGGCGCCGCGGCCTGGCGTCTCGCGATATCAGCTACCTGGGTCGAGGACACCAGGTGGCCGGTCATCGCGATCCGCACCGCGGCATCCGAGGTGAGGGGCGAACCCGCGCCGATCACCGCGCCCTGACCGAACGCGACCTGGTAGCGCTTCTGATCGCTGATGAGGGTGAGCTGCCCGCTCACCCCTCGGAGACCGAGCGCCGCGAGGGTTCGTCCCCAGGGCCGGTCTGCGACATTCCCGCGAGCAAGCTCCGCCACCTCAACGCCCCCGCCACAGCCGCCGACCGACGAAGCCGAGCGCCGCCAGCGCGACGATCACGACAACGACGGCGACCAGGGTCTCGTTTCCCTCGGCGTAGCCCCACATTCTCTACAGGATGAGAGGGCTGTCGGTTGGAGTCAACGGGCGCTGCTCTGGTAGAGTGATCAGCGGATGAGCACTTCGTTTCCCCTCGACGGGATGCGGGTCCGGTTTGCCGGTGCGACAAACATTGGCCGGAAACGCGACCACAACGAGGACTCGATCTCGCTTCCGGAGGGGGAGCGCCTGGCGATCGTCGCCGATGGCATGGGTGGTCACGCCTCCGGTGAGGTCGCGAGCCGGCTCGCCGTCGAGCTGTTGTGCGACCACTTCGCCGAGACCGGCAAGCAGCAGACGCTGACCTGGCCGTACAAGGTCGACCGCGACCTGCGGACCCACGTCAATCGCATGGTCACCGGGATCATGCTCGCCAACCTCGAGATCTGGGAGCGGTCCCAGCGCGAGGCGCGGTTCAAGGGCATGGGCACGACCTGCGTCGCGATGTTCTTCCTCGACGATGCGATGGTGATCGGCCATGTCGGCGATAGCCGGTGCTACCGCGCCCGCCAGACCGAGCTGACCCAGCTCACCGAAGACCACTCGCTGATCAATGACTACATCCGGATGAAGCGTGTCACCCCCGAAGAGGCGGAGAACTGGCCGCACAAGAACGTGATCGTGCGCGCGCTCGGCATGAAGGAGAGCGTGCAGGTCGACATCATGACCGAGAAGCCGCACATCGGTGACACGTACCTTTTGTGCTCCGACGGGCTCACCGGCATGATCAAGGACGATCAGATCCAGCACATCATCATGGTGGAGCGCGATCTCGACCGCGCCGTCGAGCGGCTGATCGCCGCCGCGAACGAAGAGGGCGGCGTCGACAACATCTCCTGCGTCCTCGCGCGTGTCGAGGCAGGCTGATGTCGACGCGGATGATCGCGCTCGCGCTCGCGGGGCTCTCGTTGCTTGGGGACGGGTGCAAGAAGCACGCAGCCGACGCACCGGCGCCGACTCCCGACGAGGTCATGCCGGCGCCGATCCCGGCGACCGAGGTGCAACGCGGCCAGGACGCGTGCAAGGCCTACCTCGCGAAGGTCTGTGCATGCACCGAGGCTGCGGCCAAGCAACCCTGCGAGCTCGCGAAGGCGCTGCCCGACGCCATCGAGGTCGGGCTCCAGATCAGCGCGAACCCCGAATCGACCCGGCGCGATGTGCTGCAAGCGCAGGACAGCGTGCGCAAGACGATGAAGGAGTGCATCGAGCAGATCGCGAAGCTCCCTGGGCTCGGCTGCCCGTAGCCAGCCTCAGGTGACGATCGCGTCGCCGTCGCCCGCGGTCGCGACCGCGTTCGCCCACACCACGGTGCGCGTGATCGAGCGCTCGACCCGGGCGTTCTCCCCGACCACGGCGTACGGCCCGACGGTGATGCCGGCGGCGATCTGTGCGCGGGCCGCGATCCGCACGGGCGAGACGATCGTCGCGGTGGGATCGATGCGCGCCGAGGGATCGATCCCCGCGAGCGCCGCGCTCGGCGGGTGACGCAGGGGCGTGCCGTCGAGCAGCGCCCAGTTGGACGCGAGGTAACGCTCGGGGGTCGAGTGCTCGGCGAAGTAGCCGTCGGCGTGCTCGTACGCGGCGAGCCGCTCACCGGCGCGCAGCCACGGCAAGTAGCCCTGGCGGAGCGAGTCCGACACACCCTCGGGGAGCCGCGCCATCACCGACGGACGGGTGACATGGACGCCGCAGAACATGTGCACGCCGTCGTTGAGCATGTCGACCACGTGCGGGCCACGGGCATCGACCCGAACGTCGAACGCGCCCCACTCCTTCGCATCGGGAACGCGCCGGACGACGACGATCCCGAGCACGCCGGGCGTGCGGCGATACGCCTCGAACAAGGCGGTGACATCGAGATCGAAGATCAGCTTGCCGTTGATCGAGAGGAACGGCTCGTCGCGGCCATCGGGATCGAGGAGCGGCAGCGCGTGCTTGAGGCCGCCGCCGGTGCCGAGCAGGACGTCCTCCTGGATGTACTGGATGCGCGCACCGAACCGCCGGCCGTCGCCGAGCTCGTCCCGGATCACCTCACCGCGGTGGTGGGTGTTGATCACCAGGTCGGTGACCCCGTGCGCGACCAGGTTCGTGATCCCGTAGGCCAGGATCGGGATCCCGCAGACCGGCAGCATCGGCTTGGGGCGCTCGGCGCCGAGCTTGCCGAGCCGCGTACTGAGCCCGGCGCACAACAACATCGCACGCATGCGGCAACCGTCGCACGGGCCGGCCACGCTCGCCAGGACTCGAGATGCCTTGCCGCGCGGGTCCTGGGCCGAGCGCACCGCGCCGGTGGCCTGGTACGGTGAAGCGTGCGCGTCGAACCCCTCGATCGAACTGACCTCGCGGCGGCCTCGGCGGTGCTCGCGGCGGCGTGCGCGTTCGATCGCGCTGCCGAGGTTGCCGACGAGAAGCTGTTCGGTGATGCGCCGAGTGGTGCACCGCGCGCGTTCGGGGCGTGGGAGCGCGATCGCCTCGTCGGGGTCGCCGCCGTGGCCGCCAATCGCGTGCGCGTCCTCGCGGTCGAGCCGGACGCGCGGCGGCGAGGGCTCGGCGGGGCGTTGCTCGCCGCGTGCGAGGCCTGGGCCCGTGCCGCCGGCGAGACCCGGCTGCGCACCCTCGATCAGCCGGGTAACTATCTCGCCCCCGGGGTCGACCTCCGCAACACCGAGACCATCGCGTGGCTCGAGCGCCGCGGATGGACACGGACCGGCGAGCCGCGGCACAACGTGAGGATCGATGTGCGCGGCAATCCGCGGGTCTCGGCCGCGCGGGCCGAGGCGGCCGCCGCAAGCGCCGGCGCGCGTGGCTTCGAGATTCGCCGCGCGCGCCCGGACGAGACGGCGCTCCTCGAGGCGGTCGCCGCGGAGTTCGGAGGAGCGTGGCCGTTCGAGCTCGCGCGCGCTCTCGATGCGGAGCCGGCGGGGGTGCACGTCGCGCGCGACGAGGAGGGCTACTGCGCGTTCGCCGCGCACGACGGGAACAATCGGGGCCTCGGCTGGTTCGGTCCGACCGGGACCTGGCCGGCACATCGGGGCAAGGGGCTCGGCGAGGCGCTCCTGCTCGCCTGCCTCGTCGACGTGGCGGCCGACCACGACCAGTGCGAGGTCGCCTGGATCGGACCGCGTCCGTTCTACGACAAGGTCGCAGGGATCGCGTCAGATCGGCAATTCATGCTGCTGACCCGCGAGCTGTGAATCAGTGCTGGCCGATCATGGCGGTCTCGGCGGCTCGGAGGAGGGCTCGACCGCCGAGCGCTCACCGGTACGCAGCAGCAGCAGGTACTCGACGTTGCCAGCCGGACCGGTGATCGGCGACTCGACGTCCTCACCCGCGACGAACCCGTTCGCGCCGGCCCACGTGCGGATCTTGTCGACCGCGCCGCGCCGCGCCGCCTCGTCACGGACGACCCCGCCCTTGCCGACCAGATCGCGGCCGACCTCGAACTGCGGCTTGACGAGCGCGACGATCGGCTTGCCAGACGGCGGACGCATCAACTCCGCGATCCGCGGGAGCACCAGCGTGAGCGAGATGAACGACACATCGATCACCGCGAGCCCGCACGGCTCCGGGACGAGCGCGAGATCCATGTTGCGAACGTTCTCGCGCTCGAGCACGACCACGCGCGGATCCTGACGGATCGACCACGCGAGCTGGCCGTAGCCGACGTCGATCGCGTAGACCCGCGCGGCGCCGCGCCGGAGCAGCAGATCCGTGAAGCCGCCGGTCGACGCGCCGATATCGAGCACGGTCATCCCCGCAGGATCGATCCCGAACGTATCGAGGCCCTTCACCAGCTTGAGTGCGCCGCGCGAGACGTACGGATGATCCTCGGTCTTGAGCGTGACCTCGGCGGTCGGATCGATCAGCGTGCCCGGCTTGGTCTGGGGCTGCCCCTTGACGAGCACCGCGCCGGCCATCACCAGCGCCCGCGCGCGCTCCCGGCTCGCGACCAGGCCGCGATCGACGAGCACCTTGTCGAGCCGTTCTCGCGCCACGCCGCCATTGGTAGCAGGTCCGCGCGGCCTACATGACCCTCGCGGGACGCTCGGCACCCACCGCCGCATCCCACACGAGGACCGGATTCTGGTGGGAGCCGTGCCGGGAACGCTCATCCCCGCACAGGACCGGATTCCTGGAATCCGCGCCCCCGAGCCCGTCCGCAGGGTGCTTGACGAATAGCACGACCGTGCTTATTATGAGAGGGATGGCGAAGGGCGAGGAGACCCGGAACGCGATCCTGGCTCGAGCCTTCGAGCTCGCGACGGTCATCGGTGTTTCGGGGCTCTCGATCGGCCGCCTCGCCGAGGCCACGGGCCTGTCGAAGAGCGGGTTGTTCGCCCACTTCGGCTCGAAGGAAGCGCTCGAGATCGCGGTGGTCGAAGAGGCGAGTCGACAGTTCGTCCAGGAGGTCATGGTACCCGCCCTACGCGAACCTCGCGGCGAGCCGCGCGTCCGCGCCCTGTTCGAGCGCTGGCTGGCGTGGGGAACGCGACCCGGTGGCTGTTTCTTCGTCGGTGCGAGCGCCGAGCTCGACGATCGGGAAGGTCCGCCGCGCGACGCGCTCGTACACGCCTGCAAGGACTGGATCGACGAGCTCGCGAAGGCCGCGCGGATCGCGATGCGCGAGGGGCACTTCCGCAGTGACCTCGATCCCGAGCAGTTCGCGTTCGAAGAGTACGGCATCATGCTCGGCGCCCACACGTTCTTTCGATTCCTGCGCGAACCTGGCTCGATCGCGCGAGCGCGCCACGCCTTCGACAACCAGATCGCCCTCGCGCGCGCCGCGGGTTCCCGAACCCGCTAGCTGTAGAACAAGCACAAGGAGGTCCCGTGCTGAGCTCATCGTCTGCTTCGTCGTCGTCCAAAAATAGAACGATCGTTCGCTCTCCGAACGCGGTCCGCCTGACCAAGGCCGCGTTGCAGGCGGCATACATCGTGTCCGAGGATCTCGGAGCGAGCCTCGCCGAGCGGCTGTTCACCTCCCCTCGCCGGCATCCCCGGCCCCCGCGGGAGCGCGCCGTGCTCGCTGGCGGCCGCCGGTTCACCGTCGATGTCACCCTGCGATCGCCGCGATGGGGCGGCGCACGCACCCCGATCGCCACATGGCGATGGGGCATTGGCCCTGCGGTCCTGCTCGTTCATGGCTGGGAAGGCCGCGGCTCGCAGCTCGGCGCCTTCGTCGAGCCGCTCGTCGCCGCCGGGCTCTCGGTGATCACCTTCGATGCACCCGGACACGGCGACTCGCCGGGGAGCCGGCTGCTGCTGACCGACCTCGCCGATTGCGTGACCGACGTCGCGGCGGAGGTCGGTCCGCTCCACGCGATCGTCGCCCACTCGTTCGGATGTGCGGCCGTGCTCCTCGCGTACGCGCGCGGTGGGGTCGATGCAGCTCGCAACGTGATGATCTCGCCGAACGTGCTGATCCCCGAGTCGGTGCGCCGGTTCGCCCAGCACCTCGCCCTCGACGACGCCGACCGCGCTTCGTTCGAGCACCGGCTGGGTGGCCACACCGGGATCGAGCTCGACGCGCTCCGGCTCGATCGGCTCGTCGGACCACGGGATGCCGGCCTGCTCGTGATCCACGATCGCGAGGATCGCGAGGTCCCATTCACGCACGGCGACCGGCTCGTCGCGACCTGGCCCAACGCCCGGATCCGGGTCACCGAAGGCCTCGGCCATCGCCGGATCCTGCGTGCTCCCGAGGTGATCCGTGACGTCGTCGACGCCGTGCGCGACGGCGTACCGCGACCTGCCTCGGATCTCGTGCGCGAGGTCGACCGCTGGCTCGACGCGATCGAAGCGGAATCAGCTGCGAATCCGCCGGACCCCCGCGGTGCTTGACAGGTCCTGCCTCCGCTTGCTACCCATCTCCTCCCTGGGGGCGTAGCTCAGCTGGGAGAGCGCTAGAATCGCACTCTAGAGGTCTGGGGTTCGATCCCCCACGTCTCCACCAGGAAACAGAAAGGTCTCGCAGTGATGCGAGGCTTTTTTGTTTTCGGCGTGGCGGCCCACGTCGCACAAAAACCGCTTGGTCAACGCGGACCAGCTGTCCGTCGCAATCGCGACGCGAGACGCGCCATCCATGATGAAGATCGTGGCGGCTCGGCTCGACCTGGCACGAAGCCGCGAAGCCAGACGCGCTCGCCTTGCGAGCGGGGCTGAACCTTCCCGGCGAAGACGGCCCCCACCCGAATTCCCGAGATCGCCCCTTCAACCTCGAAGGAGTCACCCCAGAACTCCGATGCATAGACAGTTTCGCCTGCGGGCGGCAGCGCGGTGACCTCGTAACTGAACCAGAACATGTCCTCCTGGCGGGGATTCTCGAGCAGCGCCGCGCGCACACCGCCCCGGATCACGAACCATTTCTGGTTTGGAAGGATCGGACCGCTCACGATCGAGTCCCGTTGGGGACGACCCCGTTGGTGGTGATCGTGAACGCGACGCCCATGCATCGCCCGAGTGATGCCATCATGGGCATCCGCAGACGTTAGCGCGAACGGATTGCGCTCGCGACGTGCTCGATCGTCGTCCGCGCCTATGTTGCGCGCGGAGGCGCCGCCGCTTGGCGGAGGTACGATTCATGCAGAGATGCCGGCGCTTTCTAGCCGAGCCGGCTCTAGATCGTCGAACGGTTTAGGCCGCCGCGCGGTGCCTTGTCGTCGGCATTTCCTGGCTGTTCCGATGAGCAGTCTCCAGGTTCTGGAGCGCCGCGGCGCGCCGCAGGTCGAACGTATTTTTGCGGACGCCACGGTAGCGTGCGCGCGCGCCTTGGCGACTCGAGATGTGCGCGAGGCGATGCTCGACGGGTACGCGCTCGCGCAGCCGATCGCGACCGCGCGGCGTCGCGATGAGACGCCGAAGGCGCTGCTGAAGTGCTTCGTCGAACGCGATGCTGACCTGGCGGCCGCGGCCCTTGGCCTTCGTGCACTTTGCACGCATGGAGCACGTCCGACACGTCGGTCCATCGAAGCTGACCGTCGTGCCGAACTCGAACCGCTGCGTCTGGCCCTGTGGGCAGGTGATGGTGCGGTCGCGGATGTTGATGTCGAAGTCCGCCTTGGCGAACAAGCCGCGATTCGCGAACTGCCAGGGCCGGCAAATCACTTCGCCGTGATTCGCGATGATCTCTTCGACAACGGGACTCGCGATGTATCCGCGGTCGATGAACAGCTCGCGGATCCGGATGTGCTGGTGCTCGAGGTCGTCCTGTAGTGTCGGTAACGCGGTCATCTCGGGCAGGTTGGCCGGCGTGATCGCGGCCGCGACGACGAGGCTGGTGTCGAGATCTGTGGCGACATGGCGTTTGTAGCCATTGAACGCGTAGCTGCTGCTCTTGCGGCCATGACGCATCTCCGCATCCTCGATCGATACGCGCCGATCGTGCGCGACGCCCTGCCGGATGCGTGGTCCCTGCGCAGTCTCCTCGAGATCCTGGACGCGAATCTGATGCAGCGTCGCGCGATGCGGGGCGATCTCGGCCTGCGCATGCTCGGGCACGTGGCGCTCGATCCACAGCTCGAGTCCGTCGAGTTGTTCGACGAGCATGCCGATCGCGCGTGCCTTTTCCTTCGGATCGAACCAGTCGACATCGAGCGCTGCCTTGATGCTGGGCATCAGCAACACGTCAGTGCCGGCACGCTCGGCGACGGTCGTCGGCCGCCACCGCAGCAACCGCGCGACGCATCGGACCAGCTTGCGGGCCGCGTGCCCCAACAGATTGAATGTGTCTTCGACGCGGCCCGCACCTTCAAAAGGGCTGGAGTCGACCGCCAATCGCAGCGAGCGCGGAAGCTTGCGCGCATCGAACCCGCCCGTCGAGCGCGCGAGCTCGACCGTACGCTCGAGCAGGCGACGATCCATATCTGCCCGAATCAAACGGTCGCGAAAATCGACCAGGGCTCCCTGCGAGAACGCCGGGGTGTCGGCGCCCAGTCGATCGAGCGTCATCTGTACACGCAGGTCGACGACCGTGAGCTCGACCATCTCGGCGTCCGACACGCCGAGGTAAGCCTGCACCAGCGTGGCCATCGCCATCATCGCCGGTGGCACCGGCGATTTTCCGGCGCCCGTGTCGCGATACATCATCGCGAGCTCGTCCTGAAACGCGTCGTCGAACAACTGCCGCCGATGAACTCGCAAAAAACCGAGCAGCTTTCGTACGCGGTCGAGGCGCTTCATCAGCGCTTGCTCCTGACGACTCAACTCCTCGCAAGGCTGCCATCGCTCGATGCTCATGTCTCGACGAGATCACGGCGACCGATCGAAGTCGATCCCATCCTGCAACCACACGGAACTACTCCCGAAGTGAACCGATCGGCGATCTAGCTGCACAGAGGGTCGACCTCGGAGCCGTGGACGACATGGTGCTACCCGGCGTGCGGAACCTCCGAGCACAGCGCTATAGATGATCTGGCGAGCGAGTCGCCGCATGCTGTCGCGGTCGGACCTGATTTCGTAGCCGTGCAAACGCACCGTTCACGAGCGTCACGTCGACCCGAACCTCACCACGACATCGTCCCATCCCTCGGGGGACACTCCTCGACCAACGCGACGTCGGCGTCATCCGCATGCAACTCACGCAAGATCGCGAGCAACGCCTCCCGAATCTCGCGGTCCCTGGCGTGGCCCACTTTCGATATTGAGCAATGACGATGCGCTTGCGTCTCGCGCCAGGATGTTGCGATCCGCAGACGCGACAAACCAAGGGTGACCTAACGCCGCCATGCAGATCGAAGCAGGCACATGACCGCTCATTTCGACGAGCCAGCTCAACTCACGAAGGTGAGAGCGAAGAGATCACGGCCGCGTGTCGACGATCTCCTGATGCCAGAGCGCCCGCCGGTCGCGAGCGATCGCCGTCGTACGAGGGGGCTACCCGCGCATCATCATCATCACCGGCAGCATCGCCTGCATCGTCGTCCCGCTGTTGTTCCGCGAGTTCGTGACCAGGCTATCGAGGTCGCTCTTGATCTGGGTCATCGCGACCGTGAGCGCGGGGTCGAGCGTGTTGCGAACGGTCACCCGCGCGGCGCCTCCGGTGACGTCGGAGAGCAGGTCTGAAGTGAGCGACTGGAACGAGAGGGGGTGCGTCATGATGGCTGGTCCTTGTTGAGAGTGCTCCCGTGTAGAGCACCATTTGTGCCAGCCCCCCGATCCCCGCATCCGGCCGAAACCTCGAGTGGAAGCTCGAGAAGCCCGCGTCTACTCACGTGAACAGTGACCGGCTGGTCTGGTGGCCACCCGAGCCCAGGCTGCACGAATTGCGCAGCAATTCCCGGCGCGCTCACCAGGGCGCGGGCTTGTAATCCTTGAGGAATAAGCCCCACAGGTGCTTGCCCGTGCGGACACCATCGAACAACGGATCGACGATGCGCGCCGCACCATCGACGATATCGAGCGGCGGATGGAAGCCGTGGATCTTGGTCTTGCGCTCGGCGTGCGCGATCGGATCCTCGTCCGTGACCCAGCCGGTATCCACGCTGTTCATGTGGATGCCGTCGCGCACGTAGTCGATCGCCGAGGTCCGCGTCATCATGTTGAGCGCGGCCTTCGCCATGTTCGTGTGGGGGTGCTTGTCGGTCTTCCACCGCCGGTAGAACTGGCCTTCCATCGCCGAGACGTTGACGACGTGCGCGTCGCGCGTGGCCACCGCGGCGAGCAGCGGACGCAGCCGCGCGTTGAGCACGAACGGCGCGACCGCGTTGACCAGGTGGACCTCGAGCAGCTCCGCGGTCGGCACGTCGGCGAGGGACATCCGCCAGCTGTTGGTGTCGCGCAGGTCGACCTGCTGGAGATCCTTGTCGAGCCGACCCTCGGGATAGAGGTGGCCACCGCGCTCGAGATCCTCGGCGAGCAGCGGCACCTGCGAGAGCACCGCGGAGCGCCACAGCCCCGTCGCGTGGATCTCGTTACCGGCGCTCCGCACCAGGCCCTCGCCGAGCGACCGGTTCCGCTCGAGGAACGCGCGCTCGGGTGCCGCGAGCTGGTTCCACGCCTCGAGCTCGCCCGCGACGACGTGATCGTACCAGCCCGCGGGGCGGCGCACGGTCTGGCACGCGTTGTTGATCAGGCCATCGAGCCGCGGCAACGTCGCGACCAGGTGCTGGCACAGCATCTCGACGCTCGGCGTGTGCCGCAGATCGATCCCGTAGATGTGGAGCCGCTCGGTCCACTCGGGCGCATCGGGCTCGCGATGGAACCGGCGGGCGGCGTCGCGCGGGAACCGCGTCGCGACGATCACCTCGGCGCCCGCGCGCAACAGGAACATCGCGGCCTGGTACCCGATCTTCACCCGCGCACCGGTGACGAGGACGGTCCGGCCACGGAGGTCCGCGGACTGGTTGCGCTTGGCCCAGTTGAGGTCCGCGCACGGCGGGCACATCGAATCGTAGAAGTGGTGGAGCTCGTTGAACTCCACCTTGCAGACGTAACACATGCGCGCGGTCTCGACCCGCGGCCTCGGCGCAAGGAGATTCCGGTCCTCAGGACGCGGACCGGAATCGATCGATTCGCCTCGGGCCTCGGCCGCCGCCCACGGATCGATGGCCTCGCCCGGTTCGGGCTCGTCGCGCACGGGTGCATCGAGCGGCATCGCAGGCTTCGGCAACGGGGTGCGAAACACCGGCTCCCGGCGCAGCGCGCGGATCCCGGTCTGGTCGAGGACCGTGCGGTCGGCGTCCCGCTTGGCGAGCACGCGAGCGCGCACCAGGGCCTTGCCGAGCGCCTTGCGGCTGTAGCGATCGGGCCGCGACAGCCTCCCGGCGGCCGTCACGAGGCGAATTCGTACGTCTTCATCGAGCTCCGAGAGCCTGCGCAGGTCGCCTCCGAGCTGTTCGAGCACCTCGATCGCGTCACGGAGCTTGGTTTCGTCCACGGCGGCGTATATTGACCCGCCGCATGATCATCGCCAAGCGACTCAAAGGGAAAGCCATCGCCGCATGGCTCGGTCCGACGGGTGACGCCGCACGCCGCGCGCTCTCCCGCGCACGCCAGCGCATCACCAAGCAGCCGGCGAACCGCCTCGACGTGTACTTCGACCCCACCGATGCGTGGAGCTATCTGACCGCGCAGGCGGTCTCGCGGATCGTCGAGGCCTACCCGGTCGAGCTCGAGCTCACGGTGGTGACCCCGCCGGCCGCGGATGTCGATCCCGCGCCGCTGCTCCGCGCGAAGTACGCGGTCCGCGACGCGCAGGAGCTGGCCGCCTACTGGAACGTCGACTTCCCCGGCAAGAGGGAGCCGGACTCGGGAATGGTCCGGGATATCGGCACCGTGCTCATCCGCAAGCGCCCGGCGCGCGAGCAGCTCACCGCGGCGATCGAGCTCGCGTCGGCGCTGTGGAGCGCCGACAAGAAGCAGCTCGTCCTCCACGTCGGCAAGTGGGGCGCGGAGTCGCACGGCTCGGTCAAGCCGATCCTCAACGAGTCCTACGCGGCCCTCCGCAAGGCAGGCCACTACCAGGGCGCGATGATGCAATACAACGACACCTGGTACTGGGGCCTCGATCGGCTCGCGTACCTCGAGGAGGAGATCGCGCGCGACCTCGGGGTCCCGGTCAAGCACGTGGTCGCCCCGCGCCCCGAAGCGGAGCGCGGCCCGCTCAAGCTCTCGGACAAGCCGCTGAGCTGCGAGATGTACTTCTCGTTCCGCTCGCCGTACTCGTACCTCGCGCTCGAGCAGATCGAGGCGATCCTCGCGCCCTACGGCGTTCCCCTCGTGCTCAAGCCGGTCGCGCCGATGGTGATGCGCGGCCTCGAGATGCCCTCGGTCAAGCGGATGTACATCGTGCGCGATGCCAAGCGCGAAGCCGATCGCCTCGGCGTGCCGTTCGGCGAGCTGTGCGATCCGCTGGGAACCGGCGTGCTCAACTGCCTCGCGCTCGCGTTCTGGGCCAACCAACGAGGCGCGCTGCTCCCGTTCGCCAGGTCGGCGATGCGCGGGATCTGGGCGGAGGCGATGGATGTCGCGGAGTACGTCGATCTCCGGACCATCGTGGAGCGCGCCGGGCTGCCCTGGGAGGAAGCCCGAGAGGCGATCGGAGATCCCAAGGCGCCCAAGGCGGCGGCCGACAATGCCGCCGATCTCAACGGGATCGGACTGTGGGGCGTGCCATCGTTCCGCGTCGGCGAGTTCGTGGCCTGGGGCCAGGATCGGCTGCCGCTGCTGGCCGACCGGCTCCGGCGTCACGCGCTCGCAGAAAGGTCGTGAGCCCGGCGTAGCGGCGTGATATCACCCGCCTCGGGCGCTCACGCCGTCTCGCGATGGCCTCGGCGTCTCCCAGGAGAACAGCGATGTCTGAGGATCAGAAGCAACCCACCGTCGACGTCGTCGACCTCGTCGACGCAGGTGTCCCGGCCGATCAAGGGCTGTCGAGTCTCGGGCTGCTGATGCAGCTCGCCGGCAGCGTGCTCGCCGCCTACGCGACGCTCGCGACCTTCGTGATGGTCCTCTCGATCCGCACGGATCGCGGGGAGGACAAGCTGTGGATCTTGCTGGTGCTCGCGCTGTGTGTCGGACGCTCGATGATCCACCGGCTGGCCGGCACCGAGCTGTTGTACGGCAAGCGCCGCCTCGACGGCTCCACGGTCAGCCCGCTCGCCGGCGTCAAGCGCTACGTGGTCCTCGGGCTCGCCCAGAGCGCGCTCCTCACCGGGATCATCATCGCGAAGCTCGGCGTCCCCGCGAAGTTTGCGGTCGGGATCGGCGCGGGCCTCGCCGCCTGGCCGGTCACCCTCGGCGTGTTCCTCCAGCTCCCCCGGTTCAAGCGGTTCTCGACCGAGGTCCCGGTCAGCGAGGACAAGGGCTTCGAAGCGGCGGCGATCCTGATGACCGTGCTCGGCCTGTGCGGCGTGCTCGGGACGGGCGCGTTCCTCCTGATCATGCTCGACGAGGGTGGCAAGGCCCTGCAGCAGGGCCCCGGGGTGCTGCTGATGCTCGCCACCGTGATGCTCGTGATCCGCTCGGGCCTTCATGTCCAGGCCGGCCTGTCCGGGCTGCGGGAGACCTCGGTCGATCGCTCGGTCGAGCTGGCGAACCGCTACGCGAACTTCGGCGTGATCAGCTCGTTCTGTGCGGGCGGCGCGATGCTGCTCCTGCTCATGACCGCCCGCCTCGACTTCAGCGGGCTCGTGTTGATCTCGGGCCTCGTGTGGATGCTGATGGCGTGGCCGATGATCGTGCGCCGGTTCTTCAGCGAGCGGCAGTTCGCCGACCTGCTCGCCGGAGACAACGCGTCGCTGCACCGCAGGGCGCCCGACGCGGGCGTCACCGGCATGGGCTGGTTACTCGTTGGCCACGCCGCGTTCAGCGCCGCCTTCCTGATCCCGCAGCTCGTGCTCGGCGAAGAGACGATCCAGCGCGGCATCACGGAGATGCTGTCGTTCATGGGCCCGATGACCAACCGCTCGCTGTGGTGGAGCGTCGGCCTGATCGGGCTCCAGGGCTGGGCCGGCTTCGAGCTGATCCGCATGGGCCCCCACCATCGCGTGATCGGAACCGTCTACGCCGTGATCGCCGCGGTGCTGACGACCTACATGACGTGGCCGATCCTCCAGTCGCTCGGGCAGATGGGCGCCATGGGCCCGACCGGCTTCGCGATGTTCATCCCGCTCGCGATCCAGCTCGTGATCCCGATCTCGACGCTGGTCCTCGTGAATCGCGCGCTCGCTCCCACCGCGCGCGCGCGGTTCCGTCCACGTCCCGAAGGTCAGCCGCCCACCGCGTGATCCCTCGGCGGTGGCCGTGTTCATCAGGCCCCGCGGGTTGACGACATGAAGCGACGCATCGCCCTGATCTCCACCGGAGGCACGATCGAGAAGACGTACGACGAGCTGTCGGGGGTGCTCGCGAATCACGTCTCCGTGCTCGACGTCATGCTCGTGTCCCTCGAGCTGCGCGGCGTCGAGGTCCAGCGCGTGCAGTTGATGAACAAGGACAGCCTCGAGATGACCGCCGAGGATCACACGTTGATCGCGAGCACGGCGGCGGGGATGGCGCGGACGCACGCAGGTGTCGTCGTGGTCCACGGGACGGATCGGCTCGCCGTATCCGGCGATCGCGTGGTCGAGCTCGTCGGCACGCCGGCGTCCCCGATCGTGTTCACGGGTGCGATGCGGCCGTACGAGCTGCGATCGACCGACGCGCTGCAGAACCTGACCGAGGCGCTGATCGCCGTGCAGATCGTGGCGCCAGGTGTCTACGTCGCGATGCACAACCAGGTGCTGCGGTTCCCCGGGGTGACCAAGGATCGCGCGCTCGGGACGTTCGTCAAGGAGGGCGCGTGAGCGGAGGCGCGCCGATCGGGCTCGAGGCCGTGCTGCCGGCGCTCCTCGACATGCTCGGGATCGCGGGCACCGCGATCCACGTCGTCGCGGACCGCGGGAACGGGTTCGAGCGGGTCTACGTCAACAAGCCGGGCGCCGCGATGTTCGGGTACGAGCTCGAGGAGTTTCTGACGCGGCCCGTGATCGACATCGTGGTGCCGGAGCAGCGCGCCTACGTGATCGAGCGGTCCGCGCGCCATCGCGCCGGTGAGGCCGTGCCGCTCACGTTCGAGTTCAGCGGCATGCACAAGGACGGCAGCTACCTCGGGCTCGCCATCGCGAGCGGCCACCTCCGGATCCCCGACGGCATCGTCTACGTCCTGGGCATGCGCGACGTGGCGATGTTCCAGCGTGCGCAGATGTCGTTGCTCGAGGCCGATCGGATCGGCCTGGTCGGCGCGCTCGCCTCGGGCTTCGCGCACGAGATCAACAACCCGCTGACCTCGGTGCTCCTCAACCTGCGCTCGCTGCGCAAGCAGCTCGTGGCCAACCTCCCGGAGCCCGTGCAGCCGATGCCGCTGCGCTGCCTCGAGGACATCACGACGGGCGCCGAGCGGATCGCGAGCTGCGTGCGCGCGCTGCAGACGCTCGCGACGCGCGGCGCGACGCGCACCGTGGATGTCGCGGCCGTGGTGTCGTCGGCGCTGCGCCTCGCGGCACCCACGCTCGAGCCGCGGGCGCACGTGATCCGCCAGATCGTCCCGGTCCGGCCCGTGACCGGCGAGGAATCGCGGATCGGCCAGGCCGTGCTCGCGATGATGCTGTTCTCGAGCTCGGGCTTCGATGGCGAGCTCGCGACCAGCAGCAACCGGATCATCGTCGCGGTCGAGGAGCGCGCGAGCGAGATCGTCGTCGAGGTCTCCGACAACGGCGCGAACCTGACCACCGAGGATGTCCGCGGCGCCTTCGATCCGTTCTTCCGGTCGTCCGCGCGAGGCGCGGGTGTCGGCGTCGGGCTCGGGGTCGCGCGCTCGGTCGCGACCACGCTCGGTGGCGAGGTGACGCTCGCGCCACGCACCGGCGGCGGCGCGGTGATCACGATGAAGCTGCCCGCGGCGGGCTGACCCGAGCGGCCGAGGCGAGTCACCGGGTGGGCGCTAGCCTCGCATCACCAGGAAGATCGCGTGCGCGCTGGCGACCAGCGTCTTGCGATCACCTTGCCACGCCTCCATCCGCACGTTGGTGACCCGCCGGCCGTGGCGCGTGACGATGCCCCGCGCGTGGGTGTCCACCGCGGCGGCCGAGCGCAGGTAGTCGACCGTGATCGTGATCGTCTTCGGCAGCACGATCGTCTCGGCCCGCCACAGCAGCTCGAAGATCGCCGCGGACTCGAGCAGCGCGCCGAGCGTGCCGCCATGCAGGGCGGGCAGCGCCGGATTGCCGATCAGGCCGGCGCTGAACCTCATCGTCGTGATCAGCTCGTCGCCCTCCATCGCGCCGGTCAGGCCGAGGAACCTCGCGTACGGGACGATGTCGAGCAGCCCCTGGTAGTCCTGCGCCCGCTTGGCCTCGGTCAGGCGATCGATCAGCGTCACTTGGCGGGCCCCCCGCCGGGAACGGCCTTGGTCGACACCATGAACGTGCCGACCGAGTGCGCGATCGGATCCTCCGGATCGTCGTGGAACGCGACCGCGCGGGTGAACGCGACGTTGCGGGTCAGCTTGTAGCAAGTGGCGCGCGCCATCACGGCCGCTCCAACCTCGGCCGGCCGCAGGTAATCGATGCGCAGGTCGAGCGTCGCGATCGGCACGATCTTGGTGAGGACGGCGAACACCGCGGCGCCGGACGCGCCATCGAGGAGCGCGGTGATCGCACCGCCGTGGATCACGCCGGTGTCGGGGTTCCCGACGAGCTTCTCGTCGTAGGGCAGCCGAAACACGGCCTCGGCCTCGGAGATCGCGACGATCTCCACGCCGAGGGCGCGGTTATGGGGGACGTTCGCGGAGACCCCACGCACGAGCTGGAGCTTGAGCCGCGCGTGTTCGTCGTCCGCATCCGCCATCCGCTGAACCTAGCAGGAATGCGCCCGGTCCCGAATCGGTCCGGTCGGGTCCCGATCCCACGGGCAGCCCGCCGAGGTGCAGAAGGTGCAGATCGATCCGCTCGTGATACGTATCGCGCGGTGACCGAGACCAACCGCTCCCTGGGCTGGGACGATGCGTGGGAGGCGGCGCGGCGCGCCGTCGACCCCGGCGGTGCGCTCCAGCCCGTGAAGATCGCCGCCGAGCGTATCACGCGCTCGGCCCCGGCGGCCTGGCGTGGGTGGAGCTGGCCGGTCGCTCGTTCCATCGCGCGGTCGACAAGCGCGCCCTGCCGACGGTGGGTGACTGGGTGCTCGTCGAGCGATGGGACACCGCGATCGCGGGCGGGGGGGCCGGGGTGGTGCGCAGCGTGTTGTCGAGGCGCAGCTTCTTGGTCCGCCGCGCCGCCGGCGAGGCCACCGCGCCACAGCCGCTCGCGGCCAACGTCGATGTCGGTCTCGTGATGACCTCGGCGAACTCGGATCTATCGCCCGCGCGGCTCGACCGCTACATCGGGCTGCTCCGCGATGGCGGGATCGAGCCGGTGCTCGTGCTCTCGAAGATCGACCTCGTGCCCGATCCGGCGCCGGTCCTCCAGGAGGTGTCCGCGGAGGCCGCGGTTCGCGTGATCCCGCTGTCGAGCGTCACCGGGACCGGGCTCGACGAGATCCGCGCGCTCGGGGGGCCGGGGCGCACGTGCGTGCTCCTCGGGAGCTCCGGCGTCGGCAAGTCGACGCTGCTCAACGCCTTGATCGGGACCACGCAGGTCACCAAGGAGATCCGGGAGGACGAGCGAGGCCGCCACACCACGACGCGGCGCGAGCTGTTCGTCGCCGCGGATGGCGGGCTGTGGATCGACACGCCCGGGATGCGCGAGCTCGCGCAGTGGATCGACGCCGACGAACAGCCCGCGTTCGAGGACATCACGGAGCTGTCGGCGCGCTGCAAGTTCCGCGATTGTCGTCATCGCGACGAGCCAGGCTGCGCGGTGCGCGGGATCGTGGCGGCCGACCGGCTCGCGAGCTTTCACAAGCTCGCCGACGAGCGCGCGACCGGGGTGACGCGCCAGAGCCAGGCGCAGAAGATCGCCGAGACCCGCAAGGCGCGCGCCCGCAAGCCCGCCCCTGACGAGGACTGACCGGACGCGGCCCCACGAGCTGCCGGGGCAGGATCGAAACCCTCCCGCGCGTGCTATAGGACCGGTCCCGTGATCGCGTTCAGCTCCGTCAGCAAGCAGTACGGCGGACAGATCCTGTTCATCGATGCGTCGTTCCAGATCAACCCGGGCGAGAAGGTCGGGCTCGTGGGGCCCAACGGCGCCGGCAAGAGCACGGTGTTCCGGCTGATCGTCGATGAGGAGCAGCCCGATGACGGCGCGGTCGAGAAGCCCAAGAAGCTGACGATCGGCTACTTCCGGCAGGACGTGGGTGACCTGCGCGGCCGCAGCATCCTCGCCGAGACCTGCGCCGGGGCCGGCGAGGTCGCCGCGCTTGGAGAAGAGCTCGCCGCGCTCGGCGTCCGGCTCGAGGCCGCCGGCGACGATCTCGACGAGGTGGTCGCGCGGTTCGGCGACGTCCAGGCGCGCTACCAGGACCTCGGCGGCTATGATCTCGAGGCGCGCGCGCAGTCGATCCTGCACGGCCTCGGGTTCGCCGACGCCCAGATGCAGAACGATGTCGGGACCCTGTCGGGTGGCTGGAAGATGCGCGTCGCGCTCGCGCAGATCCTGCTCGCGCGGCCCGATCTGCTGTTGCTCGACGAGCCGACCAACTACCTCGACCTCGAGTCGATCCTGTGGCTCGAGGCGTTCCTCCGCGACTACCCCGGCACCGCGATCATGACGTGCCACGACCGCGAGATCATGAACCGCGTGGTCGCGAAGATCATCGAGATCGATGGCGGCGAGCTCCGCACGTACACCGGCAACTACGACTTCTACGAGCGCGCTCGGGAGATCGAGTCGACCCGCCGGGAGGCCGAGTACGCGCGCCAACAGTCGATGCTCGCGAAGGAGAGCAAGTTCATCGAGCGGTTCAAGGCCCAGGCGGCGAAGGCGTCGCTCGTGCAGAGCCGGATCAAGAAGCTCGACAAGATCGAGAAGGTGGAGCCCCCGCGCCGCGTGATCGAGAAGAGCTTCGAGTTTCGGGTCCCGCAACGCTCGGGCGACGATGTGGTGCGCCTCGCCGGGATCCGCAAGGCGTACGGCGCGCGCGTCGTGCACGCCGGCCTGACGCTCACGGTGCAGCGCAAGGAGCGCTGGGCGGTGATGGGCGAGAACGGCGCGGGCAAGTCGACGCTGCTCAAGATGATCGCCGGCGCGCTCGCTCCAGACGGCGGCGAAGCGGCGATCGGCGCCTCGGTGACGATGGGCTACTACGCGCAGCACGTGATGGACGCGCTGACCGCCGATCATACGATCCTCGAGGAGCTGCAGGACCACGCGCCCTCCGCGAACCAGGGCACGCTGCGCAGCCTTGCGGGCGCGTTCGGGTTCCAGGACGAC
>WBZN01000719.1_pt1 | contig 22742 bp, 21 predicted proteins | sample 5204281 | NCBI WGS metagenome assembly WBZN01 (sample SAMN12344347, study PRJNA552823) | activated sludge metagenome | biome: Activated sludge suspended growth; feature: Nitrification reactor; material: Wastewater; isolation source: activated sludge from nitrification reactor of wastewater... | reverse complement strand
GAATACCTCAATGAATTTTGCTATCGCTTTAATCGACGTGAGTGGGAAACAGAACTACCTTCCCGACTTCTCAATGCCTGTTTGAGTCACACCCAGATTAAACTGAAAATAGTTTAGAGGCATAAAAGAAATTATTAAAACTATTTTTTTCATTAATGTTGAGTTAATAACGAAATTGTCAAATGTTTGTTGTTATTACATGACCATAAAAGCAATTTAATTTTCTATGATTAATACATTTATCCTCTTTTATAAGAGGATAGTATTCCAAAATTTTCTTAAGGAAGCTCTAAAGTAATATATTTTTTCCACACTTTTTGAGTATTTCTATGTTCATCAAAGGAGTAAATTTGATCAGAAAAAAGTTTCCATGACGACAGAGAAACATTTCTGAGATCATTTTTTGCCCAATCTACATTTCTCAGCTACTAAGATTGAGCCGTATTGGATTCAACACATCATAGTTTTCAAGCTCAAACAGATAACTATCATTTTCAAGTCAAATCGCGCTTTGTATCATTCTTGCTTAGGGTTCTAGGTTTGAGAAAATGATGTAAGACGGGTACCAGTGCGGATGCGAATATGAAACAAGGGGAAAAAAACACCGGTACCCAGACCAAGAAAGGGAAGCACTTGGTAGTCATCATTATACGGTTAAATATTACTGCTTCATGACAGACTAGCAGATTCTCAGGTTTTTATGCCGCTTCAGAAAATTGCTCTGAATGGACGCTGATCATTCATGATCGTAACATTAATTCATTCTCGCTTTCAGAATTATCCTGGATTTACCCCTCTCTTTGGCACGGTTGACATAAAAATGTAACATTTGCCCAGTACGATACTGGGAATTCTAAGTAGCTTGTTGGACTACATTCATAACGGAAATAATCGATTTAGTGCCGCCAATACGAAGCAGGCCAATATCGATTTTCTGCTACCAAGTGAAACAATCCCAGTTGAGGTTTTTTTGCAATGTTATATCTATTGAAAAAATGTTTTGAGGGACTGCTGACGTTAATTGGGCTGAGTATCATTACGTTGTATGCGCCCACTGTTACTGCAGACAATTTGGAGAATTTAGCGAAATCACTCGCAAAAATTCGAGGTGAAGTCGAAGAGTTGCAATCTCAGTTGGATTTAGAGAAAGAAAACCATAATAGTCGGATCGCTTCTCTCTCATCTCAATTAGCAGATTTGAGTGTAGAGGAAAGACGGCAGAAAATCAGCATAGAAAAACTGCAGCAATCGATTGAGAAATTAACTGCAGAATCTAAGCAGGCCGAACACTCTGGCGATAATTTAAAACCAAGCTTGATTCTATTTTTGGCTGAATATAAGCAATTCATACAAGCAGGCTTGCCATTTAAGATTGAAGACCGACTTAAAGCTATTCAAGAGCTAGAAGATAATCTCAACAATAAGCTTATCGATCCTAAAAAGGCGGTCAATCATGCTTGGTCATTGCTTGAAGATGAGGTGCGGTTAAGTAAAGAGAATGGTATTTATCAGCAAACGATCGAGTTAAACGGTGAAAAGATGCTGGCGGATATTGCTAAATTGGGAACCGTTTTTCTTTATTTCCAAACGCGTGATGGCCGATTTGGTATGGCGCAGCGCACTGAAGGCTCGAATTGGAAGTTTGTTTCAATGGATACTAAGAAAGATAAAACTCAAATCAGCCAGCTTTTCGATGCATTAAAAAAACAAATACGCCAAGGTTACTTTGAGCTACCGAATCCTTTGAAAAAATTATGAAACCATTTCTTTTAGTCGGGTTGTTTTGTTATTTGATTTCTACAGCTTGGGCGCAAGAAGCAACCCCTGAAGTGCCGCAAGCAAGTGAAACAATTACCACTGAACCTGCTTCGGATAAAAAAACGGATACCAATAGCCCAGGTAAGGCAACATCGGCTAAGAAAAATACAACTTCAGATTCGAAACCCGTTAACCTCGAAACTGCTTATAAGCGAGAGTATGCATTCCTGGATGCACAGAAACGAGAACTGAAAGCGCAACTGGATAAATACAGAGCCAGTGCCAATAGCAAAGAACAAGAATTAATTCGAAAAATTAATATGCTGGAACGTGAGTCAGTCTCACGCTCAGCAAAAATTGATCAGTTTAATAGCCAAATCGCAGAAGCTGAGCGAACTCAAGCGGCAGCCAGCGAACGCAACGATGCTTTGGAAATAACCTATGCTCAATCAGAACTGACTTTGAAACAGTATGGGATCGAAATGCCTCCTTTAATTAAGGAAGGGAAGGAAAATGATCTAGAAAAAACTACTTTCCTCCTGCAGCGGGGCCTTTCACTAGTTCAAAAATTAGGGGAAATTCAATCAAGGCCAGGAAAATTCTTTCTAGAGTCCGGTAAGCAAGCGGAGGGTTCTATTATCCAGTTAGGGAATATTGCTGCTTTTGGTGTCAGTGCGGATGGGGGTGGAGCGCTAGTTCCTGCTGGAAATGATGAATTTAAAGTATGGAAAGAGCCCGCAGCAGAGATCGCAACAGCGTTAAGTAACAATGAGCAACCTGATCATTTAAAGCTATTTTTGTTTGAATCTCGTACAACCGCGATTGACGAAACACCAGATAAAACAGCGCTAAGCATTATTGAATCGGGTGGTGTGATTGGATGGGTTATCGTTGGCCTTGGTGTTCTTGCACTTCTATTGGCTTTCATTCGCGCCTTTTTGTTACGAAAAAATAGTACAGACAATAGGCAACTGGCCGACCGAATTATTGTGCTTATTGCTGAAGATCGACTAGATGAAGCCAAAAAAATTTGTGATGGTGGCAGATCTGCAATTTCTCGTGTTTTGGCATCCACACTCCGTCATCTTAAAGACGATAGAGAGCATATGGAAGACATTGTGCACGAAGCAATTTTGCAGGAAGCAGGCCCGCTAGATCGCTTTGGCTCGACTATCATGGTAATTGCTTCGGTTGCGCCACTGCTTGGTTTATTGGGTACTGTTACTGGAATGATTACAACATTTGATGTCATCACCGAATTTGGAACAGGCGATCCCAAATTACTTTCAGGTGGGATCTCAATTGCATTAGTGACAACCGAGTTAGGCTTGATCGTAGCGATTCCAGCACTAATGCTCGGCTCTCTGCTCAATGCCTGGGCAAGGAATATTCGACGTGATATCGAACATTCTGCACTAAGGGCAACCAATGCCTTTTTAGGTGGAAATTCAGGTAATTCGCTCATGAGCGATTCTGACGCTGGAAGCAATGCTAAAGCTCAGTCATTAGCGCTTCAACCACAGCCAGTATAAGCGCTGGAATGAGGCTGGTGCATGACATTCAGTGAAATTATTAGCCTTGTTGAAGAGTTATTTCAAGCCGGTGGGCTAGTCATGCCACCTTTGTTTGGCTGTGTGCTATTACTTTGGTACGGCCTGGGTTACCGGTTTTGGGTTTTAAAAACGCCCCAAAAGATGGGCGTACGAGATTTACTCAGTTTTTATCGTGAAGGAAAGTTTCGGGATGCGCAAAGTATTGTTGAGCAAGCTATTCAAAAGGGTGTTGCGTTAAAGAAGAGGCAGAGCCGGTATCTTTCCTATCAACTCGATGCGGCATTTTATGAATTTGAGCGTGAGATCGCAAAATTCTCTGCTTTAGTCAAAGTCATCGTGATTATTTCTCCTTTGTTGGGTTTGCTAGGAACCGTAATCGGGATGGTTGAGACATTTGATTCACTGGCCAGTATGGCTTTATTTACTCAAACAGGTGGTATAGCCGGTGGCATCTCGCAAGCATTGTTTACTACTCAGATGGGTTTGGCAGTTGCAATTCCAGGATTGCTCGCACATAGCTTTTTGAGCAGGAAGCAACAGCAAATCGAGAAAGATTTGCTTCAAGTTAAAAAATTGTTATGCAGGTTGGCCTAATAGAGGGAATTCTGAATAAGATCACATTATGAGATATAGCGAACCGCCTGAAACTGAAACAGCCATTGATATGGCACCGCTGATCGACATTGTATTCATTTTGTTGATTTTTTTTATGGTTACCACGACCTTCGTCAAAGATATGCAATTAGAACTAGAGCGACCTAAAGCAAGTAGTGCGGTCTCGTCATCTAGTAAAGCAATTCGATTATTCATCGATCGCAATGGCGATACTTATATGGATGGAGAGCCGGTAAGAATCTGGCTTATCCAGAGCAAGCTTAGAGATTTGCTTAGCACTTCAACAAATAAAGTAGTGCTCGTCGTCACGGACGAAGGTGTTCCGGCCGGTAAGTTGGTTGAGGTTGTCGATCAAGCTCGTTTGGCTGGTGCACAAAGTGTAGGTGTAGCTACCCGCAAAGAAGCTGGATAAATAAAAACTGAATGAGGTATTTGCATGATAAAAAAAACAATGAATAAGCATATTGCTGCAACGATATCAATGCTGATGGGGCCTGTCGTCGTCTTCGGTATGGTGATTCTCATGAATAAATTTGCAGATTCACTAGATAAAACACCTGCGCAAGAAGTTACTGAGATCAGTATGGTAAAACAGCCACCACCAGAGCCGAAGCAAGAGATCAAGAAAGTGGAGCCTAAAAAACAGCCTGTTCGTTCTAATACCCCTCCTCCTTTTAAAGGCTTGGGTTCTTCCTTATCAGGAATCGATCTGGGGCTATTGGGCTTTGACAATGGCGGTATGGCGGGCGTTGATGAAGGTTTGCTCGGCAAAACTGGTAATGCGGTTATGACAGAAGATCTTGTCGATGTTCCTCCAAAACCTAAATCACGGAGTTCTTTTCGCTATCCACCCGCGGCAAAAAAGAATGGGATAAAAGGTTATGTCGTTCTTTCTGTTTTAGTGGATACCGATGGATCAGTCAAACAAGTACAAGTACTAGAGTCCAATCCAAGCGGTGTTTTCGACGATGCGGCTTTACAAGGAGTTCGGTCGTGGCAATTTGAACCGGCTAAATACAAGGGTGATTCCGTTAGGGTTTGGGCTAAGCAAAGAATTCGGTTTGATCTATCTTAAGAACAGAAAGATAGAGATTTGATGATGCGCATAGCTGCAAAACGAACCATAATCGTTGTTATCGTTCTGATCAGTGGTTATTTTCAGTCGTCAGCCTTAGCAAAGGAAGAAAAACCACAATCCGATGATTTTATCGAGCTTGCGGCCATCATGCTTAAAGATGGTCATTATGATCGTGCACTATTAGCACTGCAAAGCGTCAATCTGGATGATGAAAAAACCGATTTAGCACGCTTTTATACCCTGCAGGGCTTGGCTTACATGAATCTCAATGATTTTGACGCATCCAAAGATAGCTTTCAAGCTGCGATCAAGCATGGGCAGAAAGATCCACTCATCTATGCTTATTTAGCCCAAATTCATTTTTCACTTAAAGATTATCAAAGTGTCCTGAATGTCATTGATAAGGCAGGCGAACATAAAAGTAAGAACCCTGCTTTGACATCGATTCAAGCGCAGTCCTATTGGTATTTACAAAAAACCGTGCAAGCCGTCGAAACGCTGAATAAAGGCTATCAGCTCTTTCCCAGTGATTATCGTTTCTTAAAATTAAAAGTTTTTTATTTCGTACAACTTCAACTGTATCAGGAAGCTGCCAATCTTGGCAGAGAGTATCTTTCCCGATCCAAAGCACAAGCAGAAGAATATATTGCGATTGGTAACGCATTAAGGCTCAGCCGAGAATTTCCGGAGGCCCTTAAAATCATGGAAATAGCACGTTTGAAATTTCCGGATAACGAGGTAGTAGCAAAATTGCTTGCACATATTTATTTAGATCAAGGCATGCTGAATGCCGCTGCACATATCCTTGAGCAAGCGGCGCGCATCAATTCAGAGTTATTGTCTGAGGCCGCAGAAATTTACCGTCGTGCGGGACGTTTGCATAAGGCTTTGATGCTCAATTCAGGGATCAACGACCAAAAGGTTAAACTCAAGCAACGATTGTCGATTTTGCTTGCTCTCAAACAGTATGATCAAGCAGCCGGCATGGAAGCGAGTTTATATCGCGTTGGCCTGTTTGATGACCAGAGTATTCGTTATGCACTTGCTTATGCTCAGTTCTCAAGTGGTCGATTCCAGCAAGCCAGTAAGCACCTTGATTTCTTAACAGAACCTGAGTTATTCAAAAAAGGAATCGAATTGCGCCGTCTGATGGACATTTGTAAAGAAGAACCTTGGAAATGTGCATAAATTGGGTTAGCTACTTAGATTCACAATCATGTATTTGAAAAATTGACTGACGCCTGACATCGCAATCACTGCAGTTTCTTTTCACCGCGCTACTAAGCCGTCATTCTTATTTCTGTCACATTAGTTTAACAATCCACCAGTAGTATTGGCTTGCCTTAAGTAGGCCCTTGCGGTTTGTCATGCCTACGCTTGCATCAGTTAAATCTCCTTTTACAAAAAGATGCATTTCAGTTTTTAACCATAATAGATCACTGTAATCGCGGTAATTTAATAAAAAGAATAAAGATTGACGAATGATCCAGCTTATTCAGGTTTTAATATTTGTAATCACTTTGGTTACAACAACAAATGAAGCATTTGCAAGTACCGAATCCGCACAATTTTCGATAAATTTATTCCAGAATGGCTTACCGATCTCAGGCGCTGAGATATCGATTGTGAGCGATCAATTTGGCCGTCCTGATGCTCGTTTTATTGATAGCTCGGCAACGTCGTATGCATGGCTTGCTAAAGATGGAACTCCAATTACGACAGGCGCCAATGGGAGCATCGCAGGTAAGTTACCACCAGGAGCCTATCAAATTAGAATTCGTACGCAAAAAGATCAATTTTTTTCTTTCGAATTACCTTTGCGTTCAGCAGAAGATGTACAAATTTTAGTTACATTTTATGATGATCCTGAAAAAACATTATTGAATATCGAAAGCTCTGAAGCAGGTGTTCTTGCAAGCACTGACAAGGCTCCGGTTGCCGCTGAACCAGCTGGTGAAGGTACGATCGTCGCACAGGTTATCTCAGCTGAGACACAAAAACCTATCAAAGATGTGCAGTTATTTATTAGCGGTTTGAATCAGAGATTCAGAACCGATGATCAAGGTCGAGTGCAAATCAATATTCCGATTGGTGCATATAGTGTTTCATTATTACATTCTGCTTATAACAGCCAAACCCGTGATAGTGTAGAAATCAATAAAGATCAATTGACTGAATTAAAATTCAGCCTGACCCCAGCTGGAGTAGAACTTGCAGAATATGTGGTGTTGGAACCGCATCTTGCAGGCAGCTTGACTGCAGTGATTGAAGAGCAAAAATCATCAGCTGAAGTTGCAACGATCATGAGCGCTGAGCAGTTTAGCCGTAGTGGTGATACTGATACGGCTTCAGCACTCCGGAGAGCTTCTGGGTTAACGCTGGTGGGTGGTCAATTCATCTTTATTCGGGGGTTAGGAGAGCGTTTTTCTTCAACACTTGTCAATGGTGCGGCAATTCCCAGTCCTGATCCCACACGACGCGTAGTGCCACTGGATATTTTTCCTACGAGCGTACTTGAAAGTATTTTAGTCCAAAAGACTTATTCACCGGATAGACCCGCTGAATTTGCAGGAGGCACAATTGAACTGCGCACGCGAGGCATCCCAGATCAATTTTTCTTCAATTTTAATGGATCGATCGGTGTTATTGATAATTCGACCTTTGCAAAAGGATTAACCTACAAAGGTGGTGATTTGAGCTTCCTAGGCTATGATGATGGAACACGTGCATTGCCAGACTCTCTCGCGGATATTGTAAAGAGTGGAGGAAAATTAGATCCTAAAACACCCTTCAATCCGGACGGACAAACACCAGCGCAGTTAGAGCAAATAGGAGAGGGACTGTCAACAGATTGGGATATCAAACGCAAGGATAATCCTCCGCTCGGTAATATGCAGGCGGCGATGGGAGATGTATTTAATATGGGTAATTTTAGAGCGGGTTATATTGCCTCGGCGGGCTGGAATCAAGAAATTCGCAATCAGAATGAAATTAGCAAACTGTTTGTAGCTACGCAGCGAAGCGATGATCAATTACTCAAAGTACAAGATTTTGATGTTAAAAGAACTTTGCGTGAAGTTCAGCTCAATGGTTATTTTGGTGCTGATATCGAGTATAAAGATAAGCATCGGTTATTTACCAAAACCATGTTCTTAAGACAATCCGTCGATGAAGGAAGAATCTCAGAGGGATTCACTGATAACAATCCGACTGAAGTACGAAGGACGAGGTTACGGCTATTTTCCAACCAATTATTGATGCAGCAAGTGGGTGGTTCACATACATTCGATTGGGCAAAAGATTTAAAAATTGATTGGTTATATTCCCATTCAACAGCTAATCGTGAAGAACCAAAATTTAGGGAATATCGCTATGATCAGTTACTGAGTAATAACCAGATATTTGCTTTTTCTCGACAGCCAGATAGTAATCAAACCATGTATCTCGATTTAAAAGATAAAGATCAAAGCTGGCGAGTTGATGCAAAACTTCCAGTAGAGTTTTCACCTAATTATAGATTCTCCCTGGAAAGCGGAATGATTACCCAAAGTCGGACCCGCAACTCGGGCATCCAACGTTATGCCTTTTTCCCCTTCGGACCTGATGCAAGAAACCAAACGGTTTTGAATCAACCTTCGTTGGAAGACATTCTGAGTCCTCGGTATATTGGCCCCAATGGATTCCAGATTCGCGATACTACACGCCCAACCGATAGTTTTCGGGCTAATCAAGACCTATTTTCCTACTATGGAAAAGTGGATGCTAATTTTTATGAAAAGCTGCGAATTTCAGGGGGGCTACGCTGGGAAGATAATTTAATGCTGGTTGAAACCTTTCAGTCAGTCGGTAATCAGAATAAGCCGATCCAGTCAAAATTAGACCGTGTTGATATGTTGCCATCCGTATCAGCAACTTGGTCGGTTTCCGAGCGGCAACAGTTAAGGGCCGGTTATAGTCAAACTATTTCCAGACCAGACTTTAGGGAGCTATCCCCTGCACCATTTACAGATCAAAATACCAATCGTGAAACGATAGGTAATCCCTTCCTTAAACAGACTAGTATCACCAATTATGATTTGCGGTGGGAATATTATTTGTCTCCCAATGAGAATGTACTGGCTGGTTTTTTCTGGAAAGACCTTAAGTTACCGGTTGAGGTGGTCAATGTACCGGGTAATGCTGGATTATTGACTTTCCAGAATGCGGATGATGCGCGGGTATATGGGTTTGAAGTAGAGGGGTTAAAAAATCTCGAATTTGTACATACACAACTTAGGAATTTTACAGTAGGCGCTAATTACACGTGGTCTGACTCCCTGGTTAATCTCAATGAAAAAAGCCTTGAAGTACAAACCAATGCAAGCAGGCCATTGCAAGGACACTCCCGTCATATCATTAACTTCCAGTTAGGCTACGATAATCGAGAATGGGGCACCCAAGCCACTTTGCTTTATAATGTCGCGAGCCAACGCGTTGAATCGGTTGGTGTGTTAGGTGCTCCAGATCGATATGAACAGCCTCTTCATATGCTTGATTTCGTTGTTGGTCAGAATGTCAATAAATGGCTTTCTTTGCGAATCAATATGAGAAATTTGCTAGATGATGACTTTCTTGTCAAACAGGGAGATGAAGTTGTACGTCAATTCCGAAGAGGTCGGGAATTTTCTCTAGGAGTTCGCATTAATTTTTAATCTGCTACTATTATTCTTCTGCTAGTTCGCTCATTAATACCTGTATTTAAGCGCTATTCAGCAGTACCACGATATTGCTGATTTTCTCAGCCCCCAGGGTTAATCAAGAAGCTCAATGAATTGTTTTAATTCTTTTCTGTATTTATTAAAACATTTCGCATACTTATCATCTCCACTAGAAAAGCAAAAAACTTGAATTTTCTCTCGCTTCACTAAAGTTATAAAATCCCGATAAGTAAGGCAGAATGTCTCATCTATTTCTGAGATCAAACAAGAAAAATAATTCTAATAATTCATCTTCTATTCAGGTTGATTTCAATAGTATGTTCTATGTATAAAAAGACAGTGATACGCAGTTTTAGAAGCTAGATAAAGCGTATGTGCTGTTGAAAATTAAATGTTGCTATTGAAGTAATTGATTATGTCCAAGAGGCTAAAATGAAAAAATTCCAATTAACGTGCTTAGCGATTGCTATGTTGGGATTAATAACAACAAACTCAGTCTATGCTGAAGGCGATGGTGGTGGCTCTGATGGCGGTGGTTTTGATGGCGGTGGTTTTGATGGCGGTGGCTTCGACGGTGGTGGCTTCGACGGTGGTGGCTTCGATGGTGGCGACTTCGACGGTGGTGACTTCGACGGTGGTGACTTCGATGGTGGTGACTTCGACGGTGGTGACTTCGACGGTGGTGACTTCGATGGTGGTGACTTTGATGGTGGCGACTTTGACGGTGGCGACTTTGACGGTGGCGACTTTGACGGTGGTGACTTCGATAGTGGCGACTTTGGCAGTGCCGATGAGTCTCCTGAAGTTGATGAGTCTCCATTAAGCGAATCGATCGAAGACAACTCTCCTGCTGATGCCAGTTCGACTTCTGTAGATTCTATTGATCAATCAGCTCAGGAATCACCTGAAATGGGCGATTCAGCCGCTACAAATGATCAATCACAAACATCGAGTGAAACAGTTGATCAAGGAAATGGTGAAGCCAAAACTGAATCAACAGGACAGGCTGAAAATACACCAGATAATACAGCAGGGGATCAATCGACTGACAATAATGCGAGCGATACTCAAACTGAACCTGGAGCGCAGGCTGGTGATACGAATCAATCCGATCAATCTGCTGCGGGTGGAGACAGCACTCAAACCGACCAAGCGAATCAAGATAACGCGAATTCAACGGATAATACCAACCAAAATGTCAATGTCCAAAATAATATTAATACTGATCAAAATTCAGGGCATCATCACAATGATTGGGGGTCACATCACGGACACCACGATGGATTTGGACTCGGGCTTGGAGTTGGATTGGGATTAGGTCTGGGATTCGGCCCATTCTCACCGTTTGCTCCATTCGGGGGATTTGGGTACTATGGTTTTGGTTATCCTTTTGGTGGAGTTGGATTCTATAATAGCTTTGTCGGATTTTCTCCTTTCAACCGCTTTGGATATCCTTACGGTGGCTTTGCAGCGTTTGCGCCAACTGTCCCTTTAGTTTCATCACCCATAGTGATGACGCCATCGAGAAAACCGACTTATATTCAACAAAGGAGCTATACACGCAGCACACCTGCACCTAAAACAAACTATTGGCATTATTGTCGTAATCCAGAAGGGTATTATCCTTATGTTAAAAAATGTCCGGGAGGGTGGCTAAAAGTTTTACCCCAACCCGCTTCATAATTAAATTTTCAGAGGAAAATAGGTCATGTTGAAATTCGCTAAATCATTAACTCTATGTCCAATTACCTTGCTTGTAGCTTGTGTGCATATTCCATCTGGACCCAGTGTTTTGGTATTACCTGGATCAGGCAAAACTTTTGAGCAATTTCGCAATGATGACTATTTATGCAAACAATATGCTACTGAGCAAGTCAGTGGAAGAACACCTAGGCAAGCTGCAATTACCAGTGGAATGGAGAGTGCGGCGCTGGGTGCGGCACTTGGTGCTGCCGCTGGCGCTGCAATTGGTGGAGGTGAAGGCGCCGCAATCGGCGCAGGAACTGGATTATTGGCAGGCGCATTAGGTGGAAGTAGTTCAGCTCAAACTTCTGGGTATCTAGGACAGCAGCGATATGACATGGGCTATTTGCAGTGTATGTATGCAAGTGGTCATCGTATTCCATCACCAGGCCGTTTTGCGACAGAATACACGGATGGCAGTAGTAACCGCTATCCACCCCCTCCACCGCGCACGGGATCTGGAAAATTTCAACCACCTCTCCCACCACCGGGTAATCCACCACCACCTCCTCCTGGTTATTGAGCTATAAGATGACGGGAATTAGCAATTTTTAAGGAAGAAAATATGAAAATATTATTATTAGTAAGTGTTGCAGCATTAAGTTTGTTTCTGACGACTTTTAGTCTGGCCGACCCCATGTCGGTTTTCAAAGGGCGTGCAATATTCATTGCAGCTGATAATCAACTCACCGTCTTACCGGATTCACCTGATCAAGCATTACAAGCATTATCATGTCGCTTTGAGAATGGGACTTTTGTAGCTGGCTCATCACCTAGTATTGCTATACCGATTCCAGGTGCTATCGATGTGAAAATAGTTGGCAATCATGTGTACATCGCTATTTCAAGTACTGAGAATAGTTCAGCCACGACGTATGCTAAATATGATGTCACAGCATGCTTACCTGACGGACCTTTCACCCCATATCGCGCACGAGCAGATCTAACATCAGGCGAGCTCGTAATACCCTGCGTTGAAGTAAATGGTAGCGAGTATAATGTGACGATGAAACAACGAGGCAAATCGTCCAATTGGGAAGTTGATTTTGTTGGTACAGGATGCCATTAGTTAGCTAGGCTTTTTAAAAAAATCGCCCTAGATCGTGATTAGTCAATTTTCTAGGGCGCCTTAAAAAATATAGCGCTCTTACTAAGTCAATGTGCGGCTGGCCCACCCACTGAATGCATTCAGTGTTGTCACACTCATCAGTCACTTTTTCAAGGTCTTGTTAAACAGCCGTCCCGGAAATACATTCACATCTCAGCTATAAAGAGCAAATAGTTGTAGGAGTACAGATTAAATCGACCAATAGAAGCCTTTGCAAAATGACGCAAATTTCCCATTTCAGAGAAATTCTGGGTTATATTGGCGGTTGTGAGTTGAGTTTTTTTAGTTGTTTTCCTACGAATAAGTGTGTAATCAGTCCCTCTAAACTGGTTATTCTCGGTAGAGAAGGCGCACTACTTCCTATATTTAAGTCTAAGTCGTTATTCGATGTTCAGCAAAGCGTTTAGGGAGTCTTATCCTGAATGCCGTTTTTAATACCGCGCGATTTCAGCGCATCGCGATGTTTTTAACTACTATACACCTTGTCGATATGAGCACGAAATCCCCGCTGGATATTGGCTTTGCCGAGCAGACCCGGTAGCCTGCATTTAGGGCAACATCATATTCCGGAAATCCATACCCATTACTTCAACGCTATTGATTTAATAGCGAAGCTATAACATCCGACTAATCAATCCTGATTACAACCATGCAAAGTTCTAAACATGTCCGTTCAAAGGAGCAGTCCTAATTGCAGGTTATTACTCGAATCCGCCTTTACCTATCCATTAGCGTATAATGTCATATCGACTACGATTCATATAGCGCTCGATAGATAAACTATTCGAGCTCGCTTATTAACTTAAGCAACCTGCAAAAGCTTAATATCATTACATTAGGAAGGTCGCAATGTTTACCGGAATTATCGAGGCAATTGGAACGATTAGACAAATTGCGCAAAACTCAAAAGGGGTAAGCTTGCAAATTGATTCTGGGAAACTCGATCTATGTGATGTCAAAATCGGTGATAGCATCGCGGTCAATGGTATCTGCTTGACAGTTACGGTACGAGCAGAGCATTCTTTTTCTGTAGATGTTTCTCATGAAACATTACGTTGCACTACAGGCCTGAGTAATTTAGGCAATCAGGTTAACCTCGAGAAAGCAATGCGACTATCAGATCGTTTAGGAGGCCATCTGGTTAGCGGACATGTGGATAGTGTTGGTGAAGTCATACAATTCGAGCCTGAAGGGGAAAATTATCAGCTCAGCGTTCAAGTTCCTGCTGAATTGCTAAAATATATTGTGGTCAAAGGGTCTGTAACGGTTAATGGCGTGAGTCTCACGGTTAATCGTATTGAAGGAAAGATATTTGATGTTAATTTAATCCCCCATACATTAGCAGAAACCAATTTGAAATTATTGAAAGTAGGTGAAGCAGTAAATTTGGAAACCGACCTACTAGCGCGGTACGTGGAGCGCTTAATGATTCAATCGATCAATCAAAGTTAGGTACGATTATGGCAATTAGCAGCGTCGAAGTAATAGTAAACGATTTTAGAGCAGGCAAGATGGTCATCTTGATCGACGAAGAAGATCGGGAAAATGAGGGAGATCTGGTTCTGGCTGCCGAATTCGTTACACCAGAAGCGATTAATTTTATGGCAAAGTTTGGTAGAGGATTGATTTGCTTGACTCTGACTGAAGAACGCTGTCACCAACTTAAATTATCCCCGATGGTAGCAGCTAATCATTCATCTCATGGAACTAATTTTACCGTTTCAATCGAAGCGGCCAGCGGTGTAACAACGGGCATTTCGGCTGCAGATCGGGCAAAAACCATTCAAGCCGCAGTTAATAAAGCGGCTAAGCCTGAAGATATTGTCCAGCCCGGTCACATCTTTCCGCTTAAAGCACAAAAAGGAGGGGTATTAGTTAGAGCCGGCCATACTGAAGCAGGCTGTGATCTAGCTCAAATGGCAGGACTCACGCCAGCAGCGGTGATTTGTGAAATACTCAAGGATAACGGTGACATGGCTCGATTACCCGATTTAGTGGAATTTGCGAGCACACATCAACTTAAAATTGGTACAATAGCCGACCTTATTCACCACCGCAGTTTGACCGAAAGTTTGGTATCCCGCATTGCAGAGCGAACCATACAAACTGTTTTTGGCGAATTTGATTTAATAGCCTATCACGATAAAACTGCAAATATTACTCATCTTGCGTTAATCAAAGGACAGATTCGGTCTGAAAAAGAAATTCTGGTGAGAGTTCACGAGCCATTGTCGGTAATTGATGTACTGGACACTGCGGATTGTAGCCATTCTTGGAGTATTAACGATGCGATGCGCGTAATTGCTGAGGCAGGGTTAGGCGTTATCGTTATGCTAAATCGCAAAGGCGATGCTGGCATTTCAACTGAGCGTATTTTAGCAACGAAGTCTTGGCACTCTGATCAGATCAAGACAGATTTACGCGATCATGGAATTGGCGCTCAAATACTGAAAGATCTCGGTGTGAGTAAAATGCGTCTATTGGCTACGCCGCGTAAAATGCCGAGCATGACCGGGTTTGGCTTAGAAGTGATCGGTTATTTAGAATCAAGCAATAAACAGACTACTGTCTCACAATAAGTGTTTATAAAAAAACACATAGGAATTGAATTAGCATGGGTTACTACGACAACATACCAGAAATTGAAACAAATTTAGATGGCTCTGATTTGAGCATAGGCATCGTGATGAGTCGCTTTAATATTGAAATCGGTGAAGGATTACTAGGTGCTTGCACTGCTGAATTAGTGCAACTTGGTGTTCAGGCAGCCAATATTCAGCTAGTGACTGTACCCGGGGCACTAGAAGCTCCCATTACGCTTCAAAAAATGGCATTATCTGATCAATTTGATGCGCTCATCGCATTGGGAGCGGTTATTCGGGGTGAAACTTATCACTTTGAGGTTGTTGCTAATCAATCTGCAGGTGGATTAATGCAGGCTCAGATCGAAACTGGCATTCCGATTATTAACGCCATTCTCACTACTGATACTGAAGATCAGGCTTCATCACGAATGTCTCAGAAAGGAAAGGACGCAGCAAGAGCAGCCGTTGAAATGGCTAATCTTTTCGATAAATTAGTTGAATTTGAATGAAAGTTGTTTCTATGAAAGAAGTACCGGCCAAATCAGGCCCGAAACCTGCTCCTAAATTCAAAAATCGACGTCGTTTTGCGCGAGAGCTTGCGCTACAAGGTATCTATCAATGGTGCCTTACGGCAAGTGAGGCTAGCGTTATCGAAGCGCAATTAAGAAGCGCTAGTTTCTTCGCAAAAGTCGATGAAGGATTTTTTTCTGATTTGTTGCACGGCGTCATCAAACATTCGGTTGAACTCGAGCAAAAGGTCGCACCCTACCTTGATCGAACGATTCAGGAACTTAGCCCCGTTGAATTGTCGATACTCCTACTAAGTACCTATGAGCTTATTTATCATCCAAATATTCCATATCGCCCGATCATTAATGAAGCGATCGAGCTTGCAAAAACTTTTGGAGGAACAGATGGCCATAAATATATCAATGGTGTTATGGACAAATTAGCTACACAGTTACGCAGCGCAGAAGTTACATTACACGCAAAGAGAACAGTTAAAATCCATTGAAGCCACCATAAAAGTTCTATTTACTGATATAACCCATATAAAAAATCCGCACAATTCTGGGATCGCGTTACCATTAGCAAAACAGTTAACACAATAATTTAGAGAGTGGAATCTGAATTTGATATTATCAAACACTATTTTACGCGCCCAGCAACAAATGCTTTATTGGGTGTTGGCGATGACGCCGCCCTTATTGCTTATAATACAACCACCGACCTTGCGATTTCTACCGATACCTTAGTAGTAGACCAGCATTTCTTTGCAGATACAGATCCCTGTCAATTAGGTCATAAAGTTTTAGCAGTTAATCTTTCTGATATGGCTGCAATGGGCGCAATTCCACGCTGGTTAACTTTAGCAATTACATTACCTAAAGATGAGCCACAAGGCCGTTCGACATGGTTACAGGCTTTCGCTCATGGTTTTTTTGCGTTGGCTGATCGCTATCAAGTTGAATTAATCGGTGGAAACACGACGAGTGGTCCGCTTAATATCTGTGTACAAATTATCGGTGAAGTTGCTAAAAATAAGGCATTAAAGCGTAGCAATGCACAACCGAATGATGATATCTGGATTTCAGGACAACTTGGTAACGCTGCACTCGCACTTGCCCATTTAAAGCAGCAACTTATTTTGAGTCATGGTGCACTTGAAGTTTGTTTACCCGCACTTCATACTCCGACAGCAAGGGTAGAGCTGGGACAATGCTTAATCGATCTAGCGCATAGCGCGATTGATGTCTCTGATGGTTTACTTGCTGATTTAGGTCATATCCTTTCAAGCTCGAATTTAGCCGCGGTCATTCAGCTTGAAACCATTCCACATTCCTGGGTTTGGAATCACTATGCATCACACCCGCAAGCCCTCGAATGGCTATTGTCAGGCGGTGATGATTATGAGCTTTGCTTTACGGCACCTGAAACCAGACGCAATGAAATCCAAGCACTCTCAAGAGAATTAGCTATCCCACTGACGCGTATCGGAAAAATGTTACAAGGGAAAGGCTTATCTATAGTAAACTCAGCCGGAACAGTAATTGAGCATACGAAAAAAGGCTATGACCACTTCCTTTCCTGAGCCGTATCGATCCAATTTCAGACTTCCTCCCCTAGAGCCCGATATGGCTTTTGTGTATAGCCGCTTCGCGCATTTCTTAGCATTTGCTGCAGGTGCTGGGCTAAGTAAATACGCACCGGGCACAGTCGGAACTTTAGTCGCTTTTCCTATCTATTGGCTGCTACAGCTGCTATTTGATCCAGTTGCGCTTTTGCTCATTATCGATATTTTTTTTATTATTGGTATTTGGGCATGTGGAATCACTGGAAAAGCGTTGAACGCACCCGACCATTCCGGCATGGTTTGGGACGAAATTGTTGCGTTCTTGCTTGTTTTATATTTTTTACCGAACCATTGGTTGTGGCAAATCAGTGCGTTTATCTTGTTTCGCTTTTTTGATATCGTAAAGCCACCTCCCATTAAATACTATGAAAGAAAACTCCATGGTGGGATAGGCGTAATGTTTGATGATTTGCTCGCAGCGTTTTATACCCTCTTATGTTTGGCAGGATGGAAATCGATTGTTCTATTTGAGAGTTATTTTTAACTTACTGCGATGATAGTCGATGATACAGTGCTTTATTCCTATGCGCAGCAAGTTGGCGTTTTACTGGCAAGCAAAGGCCTCAAGCTGGTTAGTGCCGAATCATGCACTGGTGGCTGGATAGGACAATCCATTACCGCTATTGCGGGTAGTTCGGGATGGTATGAATGTGGATTTATCACGTACAGCAATCAAGCAAAGCATCGAATGCTGGGCGTTCAAGCAACGACACTGCTGAAGTATGGAGCCATCTCAGAGCAAACCGCGCGCGAGATGGTAGCGGGCGCACTTAAAATGAGTACCGCACAAGTAGCGATAGCAGTAACTGGCGTTGCTGGTCCAAGTGGCGGTTCGAAAGAAAAACCCGTAGGAATGGTATGTTTCGCCTGGGAACTTAAACAAAGCGCAACTCATAGCACAACTCATTTTTTCTCCGGTAATCGGGAAGCAGTCAGGCGACAGGCTGTAGCTGTCGCCTTGCTGGGTATCATCGATTTGCTCGGAGAAATTTCACCTTCACTTGCTTGAGGCCTCGCTGTGACTCAAGGTTTGTGACATGAGGCGATCTGTATAGGCAATCGCCACAGCAGAGATCAAAAAGGTAATATGGATCGACGTTTGAGCAATTAGTGTCTTTTCATCATAAGCGCTGGCATTGATGAAGGTTTTTAGCAGATGAATCGATGAAATACCAATAATTGCCGTGGCAAGCTTGATCTTCAAAACTGATGCGTTGACATGCGACAACCATTCCGGTTGATCCGGATGTCCCTCAAGGTTCATCCGCGAAACAAAGGTTTCATAGCCACCGATGATAACCATAATCAGTAAATTGGAAATCATTACGACATCTATTAGGCCAAGCACGACCAGCATAATTGCGGTCTCGGTAATTTTGAGCGGTGTTTCTGCCTCTTCAGGCGTTACAATATGTAAAATATGTTTGAGTGATTCTTGATTTCCCATAATGGCGCCGAGCAGATCAGTTAGCTCAACCCAAAAATGAAAGACGTAGACACATTGCGCTAGAACAAGACCTAAATAAAGCGGTAGCTGCAACCAGCGTGACAGAAAAAGAAATCGTGCAATCGTAGAAATTCGTTTATTATCGCTTTTCTGATTTATTTCCATAGTGCTCAAGTTTAGTTTGATTCTGGATTCAACAAAGATAGCCCGTAAAGTATATCCTTTACAGAATAATTCAACCAATCAGGCCTGACAGCTTGTGCTTGGCCTGATTGTGCGGGAATGCGAAATTATAGCTTCGCTAATACTTCGGCTACGGTCTGACCCATCAAAGAAGGGGTTGAGCAAATCGTAACGCCTAATTCTTTCAGCCGTTCAACTTTCTCAGCTGCACTTTCACCGACAGAAGAAATAATTGCGCCAGCATGACCCATGCGACGGCCGGCCGGTGCGGTAAGGCCAGCAATATAGGCTACTAAAGGTTTAGTCATATTTTCTTTGGCGAAAACACCCGCCTCAACCTCTTGAGGTCCTCCAATTTCACCGATCATGAGTGCTACTTTAGTTTCTGGATCTTGTTCCAGTTTCTCCAGCACATCGCGATGCGAGCTGCCAATGATCGGATCTCCACCAATGCCAACAGACGTCGTAATGCCGATTCCTAAGCGACGCATTTGATCAGCAGCCTCATAACCTAATGTGCCAGAGCGCCCCACAATCCCTACATTACCTCGCATATAGATATGGCCCGGCATGATACCAAGCATGGCACGTCCAGGGCTAATCGTTCCCGCACAATTAGGACCCGTCATCATCATGCGCCGTTCTTTCGGGAAACGACGTAAAAAGCTTTTGACGGTCATCATGTCTTGAGTCGGGACACCATCAGTAATCGAAACGCAATATTTGATCCCGGCATCGGCAGCTTCCATAATTGAATCGGCTGCAAACGCGGGAGGTACAAAAACAATGCTAGCTTCCGCGCCGACTTGTTCCACGGCTTCTTTTACCGTGTTAAATACCGGTAATCCTAAATGCGTTTGTCCCCCTTTGCCGGGCGTTACTCCTCCAACAACCTTAGAACCATAATCGATCATTTCTTGTGCATGGAAAGTACCGATCCTTCCGGTAAATCCCTGAACAATAATTCGTGTATTTTCATTTATTAAAATGGCCACTTTGTTCCCCTTAACCTTGTTTTGCAACCACTTCGTTGCGCGCTTTAACCACTTTTTCTGCAGCGTCCGCCAGGGTCTCCGCCGTGATTATCGGCAAGCCACTTCCCGCAATGATGCGGCGACCCTCCTCAACATTGGTACCTGATAAGCGTACAACGAGTGGAATTTTCATATCGATGTTCTTAACTGCTTGCACAACGCCCTCTGCGATCCAGTCGCAACGATTAATACCTGCAAAAATATTAACCAACATGGCTTTTACACCTTGATCCGCCAGAACGAGACGGAACGCCTTCTCAGTTCGCTCAGCAGAAGCCCCACCACCAACATCGAGAAAATTGGCAGGTTCTCCGCCTGCCAGCTTGATCATGTCCATGGTCGCCATAGCTAGACCCGCGCCATTGATCATACAACCAATATCACCATCCAATCCAACATAGCTCAGACCTGCTTCAGCTGCTGCAACTTCGCGTGGATCAATTTGAGTTTTGTCGCGTAGCTCAGCAATTTTTTGGCGGCGAAACAGCGCATTCTCATCAAAGCTCATTTTGGCATCTAGAGCAATGAGCTCATTATTTTTGGTCACAACTAATGGATTAATTTCCAGAATATTGGCGTCCAGATCTCGCAAGGCACGATAACAACCTTTGATTGTTCGTACTGCATGATTGAGGAGATCTTCACCCAACCCGAGCGCGAATGCCATCGTGCGTGCTTGGAAGTCTTGTAAACCCACTGCGGGTTCAATATGTACTTTAATGATTGCGTTCGGATCTGTTGCTGCTAATCGTTCGATCTCCATCCCACCCTGTGCAGAACCAACCATGATCACACGCTCATGGCTACGATCGATCAAGAATGATAGGTAGAGCTCTCTTGCGATATCGGTTCCTGCCTCGATATAGAGCTTAGAACACAGCTTGCCAGCAGCCCCTGTTTGATGAGTAACTAACGTCTTTCCAAGCAGCGATCCCGCGGCAGCCTCAACTTCAGGATGAGTTTTGCAAACTTTAATGCCACCTGCCTTACCGCGCGCTCCAGAATGAATTTGTGCTTTAACAACCCACGCATTGCCATCGATTTCACGGCTACGTTGCACTGCTTCTTCAACGGTATGCGCGAGTCCTCCCTCCGCAATCTTAACGCCGTATTGAGCCAAGATTTCTTTGGCTTGGTACTCATGAATATCCAACGTCTTTCCCCCTATTAATTCAATCGATCATATAAAATTTGGCTAATGGCTATTGGCTATTTATTTTTTTGCAGCAATGGCTTCTGCTGCTTTGACGATATTGTTGGCCATTCGCTCAGACGCCGCATCAATCAGGCGCCCATCCAGGGAGGCAGCGCCTTTACCCTGTGCAGCGGCTTCTTTCAATGCAACCAAAATTCGCTTGGCTTTCTCAACCTCGGCAGGCAATGGTGTAAATACTTCATTTGCCAATGCAATTTGAGTTGGATGGATTGCCCATTTACCTTCACAGCCTAAAGCTGCTGCTCTTCGTGCTCCTTGTTTATAGCCTTCCGGATCTTGAATATCCCCAAAAGGCCCATCAATCGGTCGTAAACCATAAGCACGACAAGCAACCGTCATGCGGCTGATTGCCGCGTGCCATTGGTCGCCCGGATAATCAGGATTAAGTCCGCCAATATTAGTCGTTCGAGCGCGATTGCTTGCTGCGTAGTCAGCCACACCAAAATGTAACGCTTCTAAACGACCAGTAGCGCCATTGCGCGCAATATCTTCGACATTTGCCATGCCCAGCGCTGTCTCAATCAGCGCTTCAACACCGATCCTATTTTTTAAGCGCTGCTGCATTTCCAGTTGATTCAGCATCGCTTCCACCATATACACATCACCATAGACACCCACTTTTGGAATCAAAATAGTGTCAATTTTATGCCCTGCCTGTTCGACCAAATCCACAACATCGCGCACCATATATTGCGTATCCAATCCATTAATGCGCACTGACAAGGTGATACCATGGCCTTTCCAATCAAGATCGTTGATGGCTTGAATGATATTTTTTCTTGCCTGAATTTTGTCATCAGGCGCTACCGCATCTTCGAGATCCAGAAAGATAAAATCAACCCCACTCTTCAACGCTTTTTCAAACATCTCTGGGCGTGAACCTGGTACCGCCAGCTCACAACGCTGCACGCGCTGAATTTTAGTTTCATACAAGGTGTGACTCATTTTTCCTCCAATAAAAAATTCTTGTTTTAATGCGCCGAATTAAAATGCTGCATTATACCACTTGCGCTAGCGGAATTTGGGTGAAGGTAACCATGACACGAACAAGGAGCGTGACAAATTTCACAGTCCAATATCCCATTTTGTCTTAATATTGGGCGATACGAATGGATTAGATATGAGATTGGGATGAAGAATTAGCATGACCCCTGTGTTGAAACAAGGAACCTATTTTTTATCGTTTTATTTCTCTATTTTCATTTGCTTGCTTTTTCCATCAGTAAGCTTTGCCACAAACTCCTGCAATAATCAGTTATTAGCCCATCTCACCTCAATCCAAGGTGAACTACGAGACTGTCGGGAAATTGCACGTAGATTAGGCGATAATACGGAGTTATGTGTGTGTAACCTGGATTAATCAATGAAGAAAAGAGAACAAGGTAGTTTATTTATAACGCTGGATTCGCTGATTCCATTGGATCGTCCCTACCGCAAGCTGGATCAGCTGCTGCCATTTTCTGAATTATGCCTCTAAACTATTTTCAGTTTAATCTGGGTGTGACTCAAACAGGCATTGAGAAGTCGGGAAGGTAGTTCTGTTTCCCACTCACGTCGATTAAAGCGATAGCAAAATTCATTGAGGTATTCT
>WBZN01000535.1_pt1 | contig 22817 bp, 16 predicted proteins | sample 5204281 | NCBI WGS metagenome assembly WBZN01 (sample SAMN12344347, study PRJNA552823) | activated sludge metagenome | biome: Activated sludge suspended growth; feature: Nitrification reactor; material: Wastewater; isolation source: activated sludge from nitrification reactor of wastewater... | reverse complement strand
TGGCGACCGAGCGCAAGGATCTTTCCGCCCTGGAATCCCTGGTGCCCGACGGACTCGCCGCGCATTGGCAATTGACCGTCGATTTCCTCGACATCCTGCGCCGCGCCTGGCCGGCGATCCTGGAGGCGGAAGGCGCCATTGACCCGGCCGAGCGGCGCAACCGGCTGCTCGACCTGCAGGCGAAACTGTGGGCAGCGGCGCCGCCCACGACGCCGATCGTCGCCGCCGGGTCCACCGGCTCGATTCCCGCCGCGGCCGATCTGATGGCCTTGGTGGCGCGCCTGCCGGCGGGCGCCGTCTATCTGCCCGGCCTCGATCGCCAGCCGGACGACGCGGACTGGCAGGCAATCGAGGAAGACCCGACGCATCCGCAGCACGGCCTGGCACAATTGCTGAAGCGCTTCGCCATCGTGCGCGAGGATGTCGTCGATGTCGGCGCGAAGACGATCGACGACGCGCGCCGCGCCCGCATGCGGATCGTCTCGGCCGCGCTGCTGCCGGCGGAACGCAGCGATCGCTGGAGCGGCCTTGCCCGCGATCTCGATCCCGCTGCCGTCGACGCCGCGATGGCGGCGGCACAGCGCATCGATTGCCGCACGGAGCAGGAGGAGGCGCTCACCATTGCCATCGCGCTGCGCGGCTTCCTGGCCGAGCGGGCGGAGGGCGTCGCCGCCCTGGCCACGCCCGACCGGCAACTGGCGCGCCGGGTGACGGCTCAGCTGCGCCGCTGGCGCATCGAGATCGACGATTCCGCCGGCCAGGACCTGTCGCAATCGACGCCGGGCGCGTTCCTGCTGCTGTTGAGCGCGGCAGCCACCCATGGCTGGGCGCCCATCCCGCTGCTGGGCCTCTTGAAACATCCGCTGGTGGCCGCCGGAAAGCCGATCGGCCAACTTCGCCGCTGGGCCCGCCGCCTCGACCGCGACCTGTTGCGCGGGCCACGGCCGGCACCGGGCTGGGAGGGGATCGAGCAGGCCATCGCGGCCAAATTGACGCGCGCGGAGTTGAGCGCGCGCCGGGCGGCCATCCTGCGCGGCGACCTGCCCCGGCTGCGCGCCGCGACCGCGGCGCTGGGCGACTGGGAGCGGCCGCATCCCCCCGCCGCCCGGATGCGACGACTGATCGAAGCGGCCGAGGCGCTGGCAGCGAGCGATACGGAAACCGGCGCCGAAAGACTGTGGCGCGGCGAAGCCGGCGAGGCGCTGGCCGATTTCGTCCACGACGCGCTGCAATCCTTTGCCGGACTGGGCCCGGTCGGGGCGATGGACTTCTCCGCCCTGCTGATGGAGCTGCTGTCAGGCGTTCCGGTCCGGCCACGCTTCGGCAAGCATCCGCGGCTCTATATTTGGGGTCCGCTGGAAGCGCGCCTGCAGCAACCGGACCTGCTGATCCTCGGCGGCTTGAACGAGGGCACCTGGCCGGCGGAAACCGCCATCGACCCCTGGCTCAACCGGCCGATGCGCAAGCAATTCGGCCTGCCGCTGCCGGAACGCAAGATCGGCCTCGCGGCGCACGACTTCCAGCAGGCGATGGGCGCCGGGCGGGTGCTGCTGACCCGCGCCGCGCGGGTCGCGGGCGCGCCGACGGTGCCGTCGCGCTGGCTGCTGCGGCTGGATGCCTTCCTGCGCTGCTGCGGCACGGGATTGCCGGTGCTGGAGAGCGGCGGCGAGCGGACCCGGGAGCGCAACTGGGCACGCAGCCTGGACCGCCCCGCCGGCGCGGCGACGCCCTGCGCGCGGCCGGCGCCGCGGCCGGGCGCCAAGCGCCGGCCGGACAAGCTGTCGGTGACCCAGATCGAGCTGTGGCGGCGCAACCCCTACGCCGTCTATGCGCGGCACATCCTGGGCCTCCAGGCCTTGGATGCGCTGGACCAGGATCCCGGCGCCGCCGATCTCGGCACCGCCATCCATGACGCGCTGCATCGCTTCGTCGCGCGCTTCCCCGCCACGCTGCCGGAGCATGCGCTGGCCGAACTGCTGGCCGAGGGTGAGCAGGCCTTCGCCGCTTGGCTCGACCGGCCCAGCGTCTGGGCCTTCTGGCAGCCGCGCTTCCGCCGCATCGCCGCGTGGTGGCTGGAACAGGAGCGTGCGCGGCGGCCGCATCTGCAGCAGATCGCCACCGAGCTGCGCGGCGAATGGCTGGTAACGGAAGCCAACCCGCCCTTCCGCCTCAGCGCCCGGGCCGACCGCATCGACCGCCGGAAGGACGGCAGCCTCGCCATCATCGACTACAAGACCGGGGAGCCGCCCCGCGACGACGACATCGCGCTCGGCTTCGCCCCGCAATTGACCCTCGAGGCGGCGATGGCGGCGAAAGGCGCCTTCCCCGGCATCCCGGCGGCAAAAATCGATGAGCTCGCCTATTGGCGGCTGACCGGCAGCGGCGAGGGTGGACAGATCAAGCTGGTGCGCGGCGATCTGCCGGAGCTGTCGCGGGAAGCCTATGACGGGTTGGTGGCGCTGCTGACGCAGTACGCCAGGGATGACGCCGCCTATCCCGCGTTGCCGGATCCCGGCTTCGCGCCGCGCTACGACGACTACCAGCACCTGGCGCGCAACGCCGAATGGTCGAGCGACCTGTGAAGCCCGCGGTGGACTCGCTCGACCCAAGCGCCCTGGCCGCGGCGGCGGCGGCGCAGTTGCGCGGCTCCGACCCCACCGCCTCGGCCTGGGTCTCCGCCTCGGCCGGCTCGGGCAAGACCAAGGTGCTGCGCGACCGCGTGCTGCGCCTGCTGCTGCAGGGGGTCGCCCCGTCGCGCATCCTCTGCTTGACCTACACCAAGGCGGCGGCGGCGGAGATGTCCAATCGCATCGCCCAGACCCTGGCCGTGTGGGCGGCGATCGACGACGATCTGCTGCGCGAAGAACTGCGCAAGCTGGCGGCGGGCGAGGATATCAAGGCGTTGATGCCGGTGGCGCGCCGGCTGTTCGCGCGCGTGCTCGACACGCCAGGCGGCATGAAGATCGAGACCATCCACGCCTTCTGCCAGTCGCTGCTGCGGCGCTTCCCGCTGGAAGCCAATGTGGCGCCGCATTTCGACCTGATCGAGGAACGCGACGCGGCCTCGCTGCTGCGCGAGGCGCGCGACGACATGCTGAACGCCGCGCGGACGGAGCCCGGCGGCGGCCTGCACCGCGCGCTCGACCTCACCGTGGCGCGCATGTCGGAGGGCCGGCTCAACGACCTGCTCGGCGAATTGCTGAACCGCCGCGCCCGCTTTCAGCGCCTGATCGAGCGCTCCGCCGGGATGCCGGCCATCCGCGCCGCGATCCGCAACCTGCTGCGCGTGGGGCCGGAGGAGACACGCGATACGATCCTCGCCGCGGCGGTGACCGATATCGCCTGCAATGCCGCCGCGATAGCGCGGATTGCCGAGGCCCTGGCGCGCGGCACGGAGAAGAACCAGTCCACCAGCGTCGCCTTGAAGGCCTGGCTGTCCGGCGGCCTGGAGGATCGTGCGGCCGGGTTCGAAGACTATTGCGCCATCTTCCTCACCAGCGAAGGCGCGCCGCGCAAGAAGCCCGCGACCAAGGAAGCGGTGAAACATTGGGCCGACGTCAACGAGGCGATGAATGCCGAGGCGCAGCGGCTGGCCGAGATCGGCGATCGCCTGCGCGCGGTGGAGATCGCCATCGGCACCGAGGCGCTGCTGACCCTGGGTGTCGCGGTGCTGGAGCGCTATGAGAACCGCAAGGACGCGGCGGCACGGCTCGACTACGAGGACCTCATCCTGAAGACCGTCGACTTGCTGCAGCGCCCGGGCATCGCCCCCTGGGTGCTCTACAAGCTCGATGGCGGCCTCGACCACGTGCTGATCGACGAGGCGCAGGACACCAACCCCGAGCAATGGCAAGTGATCGATGCGCTCACCGGGGAATTCTTCGCCGGCGAAGGCACCGCGGAGCGGCCGCGCACCTTGTTCGCCGTCGGCGACCGCAAACAATCGATCTACAGCTTCCAGGGCGCCGCCCCCGAGGAATTCGCCCGCTACGAGACGCGCTACCAGGAGCTGACCGAAGGCAGGCTGCGTTCGGTCGAGCTCAACGTCTCGTTCCGGTCCACGGCGGCGGTGCTGAACCTGGTCGACCGGGTGTTCAACGGGCCGGCCCGCGCGGGCGTCGTCGATGCCGACGAGACCATCGCCCACCGGGTCAGCCGCGCCGGCGAGTTCGGCGAGATCGTGCTATGGCCGCTGGCCTGCCCCATCGACGAGGAGCTGCCCGCGCCCTGGGCCCCCCACGTGCCGCGCTTGTCGGCGGCGGCGCCCGAGGCGCGCCTGGCCGAGGCCATCGCCGCGGAGATCGCCCAATTGCTGCAATCGGCCAGTAGCGGGCGGCAGCCGCGCAAGCTCGCCGCCGGCGACATCATGATCCTGGTGCGCAATCGCACCGGCTTCGTCGAACTGATGGTGCGGGCGCTGAAGCGGCGCTTCATTCCGGTTGCCGGCATCGACCGCATGCAGCTGCTGGAGCAGATCGCGGTGCAGGACATCATGGCCTTCGCCGCGTTCCTGCTGCTGCCCGAGGACGATCTCAACCTGGCCGCCCTGCTCAAATCGCCCCTGATCGGCGTGAGCGAGGCGGAGCTGTTCGCGCTGTCCGTCGATCGCGGCCACCAGAGCCTGTGGTCGCGGCTGCGGGACTTGGCGCCGATGATGCCGGCGGCGGAGCGGGCGCGTGGATTGCTGCAGCCCTATCTCGACCTCGCGGGCTTTGCCACGCCCTATGAATTGCTGGCGCGGCTGCTGGATGGCGACGGCGGCAGGCAGCGGCTCTATCGCCGGCTCGGCGAGGAATGCGGCGAGGCGATCGACGAATTCCTCAGCCTCGCCCTCGCCTTCGAGGCCAATCACGCCCCCGACCTGCAGGCCATGCTGCGCTGGATGCAGGAAGGCGAGCTGACGGTGAAGCGCGACCTGGAGGAGGCCGGCGGGCGCGTGCGCATTCTGACTGTGCATGGCGCCAAGGGCCTCGAGGCGCCGGTGGTGTTCCTGGCCGATCAGCGGCGGGCGGAGAAGACGCGTTCCGGCCTGTTCTGGATCGACCTGGGGCGGACCGAGCTGCCGATCTGGTCGCCAAACAAGGGCGCCGACGATCCGCTTGCCGCGGCAGCGCGCGACGCGGCGCTGGAGCGTCAGCGCGCGGAGGAGAACCGCCTGCTCTACGTCGCCATGACGCGGGCGGAGGAGCGGCTTTATGTCTGCGGCTGGCGCGGCGGCCAGACCATCAGGACTCCGAGCTGGCACGACCACGTCCTGGCCGCACTCGGCGAGATGACCGGCGTGGCGCAGGAAGCGCGGCCGGCCTGGCTGGCCGGGCCGTCGGAAGGCTGGGAAGGCGACGTGCTGCGCCTCGCCTTCGGCGACAGGGGCGTGGCCGCGGCGCCGCAAGCCGTCGCCGCCCCGGTCGAGACGCCGCCGCCGGATTGGCTCACCGCGCCGGCGCCCGCCTTGCCGGATCCGCCGCGGCCGCTGACGCCGTCGCGCCCGAGCGAGCCGGATCCTGCCGCCTTGTCGCCCCTCGGCGCAGACGAGGGCTGGCGCTATCAGCGCGGCCGCGTGGTGCATCATCTGCTGGAAATGCTGCCGCTGCTGCCGGCCGCAGCGCGCCTGGGGGCGGCGCTCGACTATCTGGCGCGACCCGCGAGCGCGGTCGACGCGGCCCAGCGCGACGCCCTGGCCGCGGAAGTCGTCGCCGTGGTCGAACAGCCGGAATTCGCCGCGATCTTCGGCCCCGGCAGCCGGGCCGAGGTGCCGATTGTCGCCACCCTGCGCCAGCAAGATGGCCGCACGCGCGTGCTGAGCGGCCAGATCGACCGCCTGGTGGTGCGCCCGGACGAGGTCTGGGTGGTCGATTTCAAGAGCAACCGCCCCGCACCCATGCTTGCAGCGCAGGTTTCGGCGCAATACCTGGGGCAGCTGGGGGCCTATCGACGCGCGCTTGCAACCCTTTATGCGGACAAGGAAATTCGCTGCTTCCTGCTGTGGACGGACGGGCCGCGATTGATGGAGATTCCCGGCGCCATGCTGGACGCGCATGGCACAAATCCGACGCCTTGACGGGAGCGAACCCGGCTCCCTAGATTCCCCCATGAGGGCTTGCCCCCTCGTTGTGCCGGCGCCTCGACAGGCCGGCCCAACGCGGCAACCAAGTCCGGCGGCAGTGTTGCGATGATCGCCGCGCTGCTCCGGCCATAAGGAACACAGGGATGAACACTACCCAAGCCAAGACCGTTGCGGGCAACACCACCCACGTGAGCGACGCGTCCTTCGAAGCCGACGTCCTGAAAGCGAGCGGCCCGGTGCTGGTCGATTTCTGGGCCGAGTGGTGCGGGCCGTGCAAGATGATCGCCCCGGCGCTCGAAGAGATCGCCAAGGACATGAACGGCAAGCTGACCATCGCCAAGATCAACATCGACCACAATCCGCAGACGCCGAAGCGCTACGGCGTGCGCGGCATCCCGACCTTGATGCTGTTCAAGGACGGTCAGGTCGCCGCCACCAAGATCGGCAACATGCCGAAGCGGCAGCTGGTCGACTGGGTCGAATCGGTCATCTAAGACCCGCCATTTGACGTCGAGCGGAGCCCCGCGCCCGGCGCGGGGCTTTTGCTTTTGGCGGATGACGCGATTGAATTGAATCGTGCTCAGATCCCGTTGGTCGGTCGCATTCTCGACGCCGAACCGGGGCCCACTTCGGCGGAAAATGCTTTAGGCCCGTGTTCCTGCCCCCTGCGTGTTGCCGCCTTCTTGGACCCGGCGTAGCCTTGCATCCGTGCTGAACCCCGGCGGCGGAGCCGAGCTTGCGCTGTCAGCAATGCGCCACGGAGAACCGAAGCGAACGCCGATTCTGCGCGGCCTGCGGCGCGGTGCTCGAATCCGCCTGCGCCGCGTGCGGATTCCCCAATGCGGCCGGTGACAGATTCTGCGGCGGATGCGGCAAGGCTCTCGAGGCAAGCGTCCCGCCTTCGCCGGCGCCGAAGGCCGCCACGCCACGCCCGGTCGACAGCAGCGAGCGGCGGCCGGTCGCCGTGCTCTACGCCGACTTGGCGCGATTCACCCAGCTGACCGCCGGCCGCGATCCGGAGGAGACCCAGCGCCTGCTGGCGCACTACTTCGAGGCGGTCGATCACGTCGTGCTCGATCATGGCGGCACGGTCGACAAGCATATCGGCGACGCCGTCATGGCCCTGTTCGGCGCGCCGATTGCCCATGGCGACGACGCTTTGCGCGCCGCGCGCGCGGCAATCGCCATCCACCAGCGGCTGACGGCACTGTCCGACGAAATCGGGGAGACCCTGCAGGCCCATATCGGCGTGGCGCTGGGCGAGGTGCTGGCGGGCCATGTGGGAAGCGCCAGCCATGCCACCTACACGGTGACGGGCGAGGCCGCCAATCTCGCCGCCCGGCTGATGAGCGCGGCGCCGGCAGGCGCCACCTGGGTCGATGCCGCCATTGCCGCGGAAGTTTCCGATGCCATCCCCTGCACGACGCAACCCGATGTCGCCTTCAAGGGCATGGGCGAGATGCAGGTCTACGCCATAGCCCGGCATGCGACCGACGCCGCGCAGCGGCCGCGCCACCTGGTCGGGCGGCGCGCGGAACTGGCACAGATCGCGGCACTGATCGACGCCGCCATGGATGGCCGCGGCGGCGCCCTGCTGGTACGCGGCGATCCCGGAATCGGCAAGAGCACCCTGCTGCGCGAGGTGGCGCAGATGGTCGCGCCACGCGGATTCGCCGTCGTTCTGGCGCAGGTGCTCGATTTCGGCGCCTCGCGCGAGATGGAGGCCGGCAGCACCATCTGCGCCGGCCTGCTTGCGCAAATCGGCGACGGGTCGCCGCAGGAGGCGCTTGATGCCGCCATCGCCGATGGCGTCCTGTCCCCGGAACTGGCGCCGCTTGCCGCGGACATGCTGCTGTTGCCGCAGACCCCGGCCAACCTTGATCTGCTGCGCGCCATGGACGAGGCGGCGCGCGAGCGCGGGCGGGCGCGGGCTTTGGGAGCCTTGCTGCGGGCGGCGGCCGGCAAGCGTCCGTGCCTGGTGATCGTCGAGGACTTGCATTGGGCGGGGCGGGCCGTGTTGAGCCGGCTTGCCGAACTCGCCGCCGCGGCCGGCGATACCGCCGCCATCCTGCTGATGTCGTCGCGCATCGACGGCGATCCGATCGATGCGGGCTGGCGCGCTTCGGCGCGGGACGCGCTGGCGGCCACCATCGACTTGCGGCCATTGTCGGCAGGAGACGCCGCCCAGTTGGTCGGCGCATTGTCCATGGAGGCCAACGACTTCACCCGCCGCTGCATCGAGCGCGCCGAAGGCAATCCTCTGTTCCTGGAGCAATTGCTGCGCAGCCGCCACATCACGCAGGACGGCAAGCTGCCGCCCTCGCTGCATGGCGTGGTGCTGGCGCGACTGGACCGGCTGGAGGCGCAGGATCGCCGCGCGATCGAGGCCGCGGCCATCCTGGGCCAGAGGTTCCAGCTTGCCGACCTGCGCGCGATGCTGAACGCGCCCGGCTATCTGGTGGACGAGTTGGCGCGGCGCCATCTGATACGGCCGGAAGCGGGCGAGCTCGCGTTCGCTCATGCGCTGATCCGCGATGGGGTCTATGCGGCCTTGACCAAGGAACGGCGAAATCATCTGCATCGCGCCGCGGCCGCGATGTTCGCAGCGCGCGATCCGGTGCTGATGGCCGAGCATCTGGACCGCGCCAATGACAGTGTTGCCGCCTCCGCCTATCTGCGGGCGGCGCGGGCCGAGGGCGCCATCTTCCATGGCGAGCGCGCGCTGGCCCTGGCGCAGCGCGGCCTGCAGATCGCGACGCAGCCGGCGGACAAATTCGACCTGGCGATCGAAGTCGGCAAGCTGCAACGCGATCTTGGCCAGGGCGAGCCGGCCCTCGCCGCCTATCGGATCGCGGCCGAGCATGCGACCGAGGACCGGCAACACCTGATCGCGCTGATCGGCATTGCCGCCTGCAATCGCCTGCTCGGCCGCGTTCAGGAAGCGCTGGCGCAGAGCGCGACCGCACTCGCGTCGCCCGCGCTGGCACAAGGCGGGATCCTGCTGGCGGAGCTGCAGCATCTGCGCGGCAACCTGCATTTCGCCGCCGGCAACCTGGCGGAATGCGCCGAATCGCACCAGGCGGCGCTGGATGCGGCTGCCAAGGCGAACTCCATGGAATGGCGGATCCGCGCGCTCGGCGGGATGGGCGATGTCGGCTACGCGGCGGGCCGGCTGGCGACCGCGCGGCGTCATTTCCTCGAGTGCGTGGAGCTGGCGTATGGCGAGGGCCTGTTGCGCGTGGCCATAGCCAATCGGGCGATGATCGGCGATTGCGAGGTGTATTTCCTGGAAATCGACAAGGCGCGAAGCGACGCCGAAGCGGCACTTTCCGGGGCGCGGCAGCTCGGCGACCGGTATCTTGAGATGTTTGCGCTGCAAAGCCTGGCGTACGTGCATTGGTGTGCCGGGCACGAAGAGGCCGCTGTCAGCGTCCAGCAGGCCCTGACGATGTCTCGGGCGCTGCGGTCGGACCGATATACCTACATGCTGCTGGCCACGCTGGCGAGCGCCGCAGGTGTCCGAATGTCATCGGCAGAGCGCATGGCGCTCTGTCGCGAAGCGCTCGAACTGGCGGAGCGGACGTCGCCGACCTTTGCCGGGCCGGTGGTCTATGTGGTCACCGCCCAGTGCGAGCCGGACCCGGCGCTGCAGATCGACTGGATCCGCCGCGGCGAGGAGTTGCTGGCCAGATCCCCGCTCGCCCACAACCAGATCCTCTTCCGCCGCTTCGCCATCGACTGGGCGATGGGGCGGCGGGATTGGGACGAGGTCAGACGCTTTGCCGGGCAGTTGCGAGAGTTCTGCGCCGCGCGTGAAGCCGTGCCCTACGTCGATCTGGTGGTGGATCGGGCGGTGACGCTGGCCGATCTGGCCGCCCGCCCGGGCGACCCGGCACTCTTGGCGCGGTTGCAGGTCTTGCGCGACCACGCCCGGAGACACGATCTGCGCTTTACCTTTTCCGTCCCGGAGTGACCCTCGCTACTGCGCCAGGAAAGCCTGTTCGTCGCCGACCAGCTTGTAGGGTCGGCGGATCTCGCGGTTGACCGCCAGGATCACGCAATGGCCCTGGTGATAGCCCTCGCAATGCTGCAGCGCCTCGTTGATGAAGCTGAACTGGCCGCGGCACTGGCCGGTCGAGCAATAGGCGTAGAAGCCGACCGTGCCGTGCTCCGAGACCGCGAAGGCGCCGATCCGCCCGGCGCCCAGCATGCTGAAGTAGCGCTGCAGATGCGCCTCGACCTGCCGGGTGATGACGATCGGCTCGCCGTTGGGCTGGGTGTGGTTGGGTCCCGCGCAGGCAGCGAGCAGCAGGGCGGCGAAGGCGGCAGACACGACTCGATGACGCATGCGAACTCGCGCTCTTGTTGCGTTCGGGAACCTAACGGCGGCGCGGATTCAGGGCAAGCCACACCGCCGCCGCGACCTTACGCTGTCACAGCCTTGATGCAGGTCGCCGGCCGCCGGGCCCTCAAGGCGCGACGGTATAGGAACGCTTGATCAGGCCGTTCGAGGCCAGCACGACGCAGCGTCCCTGGCCGTATTTCTCGCAGCCGTGAATTGCCTCGCTGCTGAAATTGTATTGGCCGTTGCAGGCGCCACTCTCGCACACCGAATAGTATGACGAGCCGCCGTCTTCCGTGACCGCGAATGCGCCGGCACGGCCAGCATCAACCTCCCGCAGGTATTGCTGAAGGTGGTCGTTGGTGCGCGCCGAAATCACCAGGGGCTTGCCGCCGGTTTCGGCGCCGGCGCAGGCCGCCAGGACCGCCAGGGCGGCAAGCGCCGACAGCACGAATCTTGTTCCAGGCATGTGACCTCCCCGACCGACGCCCGCGGGATTTACCCGCGATGGGCGAGAGTCTATCGCCCGCATGCAATCCGGACAAGGGATCAAAGTCCCAGGGCAAAGTCCCAGGAGCGCGCCGCTCCCGGCGCGCCATGCGACGTCAGGCATTGGCCGCGAGGATGGTGCCGGCCAGGTAGAGCGAGCCGCAGATCAGGACCCGCCGTGGCGCGGCGCCGTGCCGCCCGATGATCGCGGCGAGCGCGTCAACGGTCGAGTCGAAGCCCTCGGCCGCCAAGCCGGCCCGCCGCGCGAAGGCGACCAGATCGGCCGCCGGCAGCGCGGCATGGTCGCCGGGAATGGCGACGGCGGAGAGATCCTCGGCGACCGGCGCCAGGTGGCGCAGGAAGGCGAGCGGGTCCTTGGTCGACAGCATGCCGTAGATCAGGCTGACCGGCTTCGCGTCCGCTTGGCGCCAGTCGTCGATCATGGCGGCAATGATCTGGCCGGCCTCTTCGTTGTGGCCGCCGTCAAGCCAGAGTTCCCAGCCCGGCGGCAAGGTCTCGACCAGCGGGCCGCGCGTCAGGCGCTGCATGCGCGCGGGCCATTGCGCCTGGCGCAGCCCGGCCGCCAGATGCGCCGGCGTCAGCTGGAAGCCGTCCAGCTGTCGGCTCGCCGCCACTGCCGTCGCCGCGTTGGCGAACTGGTGGCGCCCCGCCAGGGCCGGCTTCGGCAGGGTCATCGACCCGCTGCTCTCCCGATAGGCGAAGCCGTCGGCGCCGATCTCGAAATCCCATTCCGCGCCGTGGCGGAACAAGGGCGCGTGGCGTTCTCCGGCGACGCGCGCGAAGACTTCGGCGGCCTCCGGCGGCTGCGGCGCCACCACGACCGGCCGGCCGCGCTTGATGATGCCCGCCTTCTCGAAGGCGATCTTCGGCAGGGTGTCGCCCAGGAACTGCATGTGGTCGAAGGAAATCGGCATCAGCACGGTGGCAAGCGGCGCCGCCACCACGTTGGTGGCGTCGGAGCGGCCGCCGAGGCCGGTCTCCAGCAGCAGGATGTCGCCGGTCACACGGGTGAAGGCCAGGAAGGCGGCCGCCGTGGTGATCTCGAAGAAGGTGATCTGCTCGTTCCGGTTGGCGCGCTCGCATTCCTCGATCAGCTCGATCAGCGCCTGCTCCTCGATCAGTTCCCCCGCCAGGCGGATGCGCTCATGGAAGCGCACCAGATGCGGCGAGGTGTAGGCATGCACGCGATAGCCGGCGGCTTCGAGCATCGCGCGCAGATAGGCGATGACCGAGCCCTTGCCATTGGTGCCGGCGACATGCACCACCGGCGGCAGGCGGCGTTCCGGATTGCCGAGGCGGTCGAGCAGAATCTGCACCCGCCCGAGCCCAAGATCGATGATCTTGGGATGCAGGCGCATGACGCGCTCGAGGACGATGTCGCTTTGCGCCACGGCAGGCGGCCCGGATCTAGGCGGCGGCGGGTTTCGGCTGGCGCGTCAGCAGGCTGATGATCTTGGCGAGTTCGCGCGGCAAATCCTTGCGGGCCACCACCAGGTCGACGATGCCGTGGTCCAGCAGGTATTCGGCGCGCTGGAAACCCTCGGGCAGCTTCTCGCGGATCGTCTCCTCGATCACGCGGGCGCCGGCGAAGCCGATGACGGCGCCTGGCTCCGAGACATGAATGTCGCCCAGCATGGCGAAGGAGGCGCTGACGCCGCCCGTCGTCGGGTCGGTCAACAGCACGATATAGGGCAGGCCGGCCTCTTTCACCCGGTCGACGGCGATGACCGAGCGCGGCATCTGCATCAGCGACAGGATGCCTTCCTGCATGCGGGCGCCACCCGAGGCCGGGACGGCGATGAAGGCCGCCTGCTCGCGCACGGCGATCTCGGAAGCGGTCACCAGCCCCTCGCCCACCGCCGCACCCATGGAGCCGCCCATGAAATCGAAGTTGAAGGCGGCGATCACGACCTTCTGCCCGCCCAGGAGCCCGCTCGCCACCACGATCGCATCCTGCTCCTCGGTCTTGCTCTGCGAGTCCTTCAGCCGGTCGACATAGCGCTTGCGGTCGCGGAACTTCAGCGGGTCGAGCTCGACCTTCGGCAGATCGGCGCGCTCGTACTGGCCGCCGTCGAACAGCAGCTCCAGGCGCCGCTTCACGTCGATGCGCAGATGATGGTTGCAATGCGGGCAGACGCGGAGGTTGGCCTCCAGCTCGCGGTGGAAGATCATCTGGCCGCAGGACGGGCACTTGTCCCACAGGTTGTCCGGCACGTCGGTCTTCTTGACCAGGGCGCGGATCTTGGGTCGGACGAAATTGGTCAGCCAGCTCATACTCTCCGCTCCCTGTCTCGTCCTAGCCGCGCGCCCGCTTCACGCCGCCGGCCAGCTCGCGGACCAGGGCCAGCGTATCCCAGACCGCCTGCTTCGTGGCGCTGCCATCCGGCTTCACATGCCTGGCGATACAGCTGACCAGCGCGGAGCCGACCACGGCGCCGTCGGCGGCCCGGGCAATCTCCTCCGCCTGCGCCGCGGTCCTGATACCGAAGCCGACGCAGACCGGCAGCTTGGTATGGCGCTTCAGCCGTGCCACGGCGGCGGAGACGTCGGCATTGGCCGCCGACCGCGTGCCGGTGATGCCGGCGATCGAGACGTAGTACACGAAGCCCGAGGTGTTGCGCAGAACCGTCGGCAGCCGGTGATCGTCGGTGGTCGGCGTCGCCAGGCGAATGAAGTTGAGCCCCGCCTTCAGCGCCGGGATGCACATCTCCTCGTCTTCCTCCGGCGGCAGGTCGACGACGATGAAGCCGTCGACGCCGGCGTTCTTCGCGTCTCGCAGGAAGGGCTCCACGCCGTAGGAATAGATCGGATTGTAGTAGCCCATCAGGATGATCGGCGTCGCCTGGTTGCCGGCGCGGAACTCGCGTACCAGCTTCAGCGTCTTCCTCAGCGTCATGCCGTTCTTCAGCGCCCGCAGCGACGAGGCCTGGATGGCCGGGCCGTCCGCCATCGGATCGGTGAAGGGCATGCCGAGTTCGATCAAATCGGCGCCGGCCTCGGGCAGGCTCTTCACCAGGTCCAGCGACAGGTCGTAGTCGGGATCGCCGGCGGTGACGAAGGTGACCAGGGCCGCGCGGCCGCTCGCCTTCAGTTCGGCGAAACGGCGCTCGATGCGCGTGCCGCTTTGGGTTCCGTCGGCGCTCATAGCATCGTACCAAGCCGCTCGGCGACGGCGAAGATGTCCTTGTCGCCGCGTCCGCACAGATTCATCACCAGCAGATTGTCCTTCGGCAGCTTCGGCGCCAGCTTCGAGGTGAAGGCGAGCGCATGCGCCGGCTCGAGTGCCGGGATGATGCCCTCCAGCTTGGAGAGCAACTGGAACGCCTCCAGCGCCTCGTTGTCGGTGGCCGAAACGTAGTTGACCCGCTTCATCTCGTGCAGCCAGGAATGCTCCGGGCCGATGCCTGGATAGTCGAGGCCGGCCGAGATCGAATGGGCGTCGATGATCTGGCCGTCATCATCCTGCAGCAGATAGGTGCGGTTGCCGTGCAGCACGCCGGGCCGGCCGCCGGTGAGCGACGCGGCATGCTTGCCGGTCTCGATCCCCTCGCCGCCCGCCTCGACGCCGTAGATCTTCACGGCGGTGTCGTCGAGGAAGGGATGGAACAGGCCCATGGCGTTGGAGCCGCCGCCGATGCAGGCGACCAAAGTGTCGGGAAGCCTGCCCTCGGCCTCCGTCATCTGCTCGCGCACTTCGTTGCCGATCACCGACTGGAAGTCGCGCACCATGGCCGGATAGGGATGCGGCCCGGCGACGGTGCCGATGATGTAGAAGGTGTTCTCGACATTGGCGACCCAGTCGCGCAGCGCCTCGTTCATCGCGTCCTTGAGCGTCGCGGTGCCGGAGGTGACCGGAATGACCTCGGCGCCCAGCAGCTTCATGCGGAACACGTTGGGCTGCTGGCGCGCGATGTCGGTGGCGCCCATATAGACGGTGCAGGGCAGGTTGAACAGCGCGCAGACCGTCGCCGTCGCCACGCCATGCTGGCCGGCGCCGGTCTCGGCGATGATGCGGGTCTTGCCCATGCGCCGGGCCAACAGGATCTGGCCCATGCAGTTGTTGATCTTGTGCGAGCCGGTGTGGTTCAGCTCGTCGCGCTTCAGATAGATCTTGGCGCCGCCGAAATGCTGCGTCAGGCGCTCGGCGAAATAGAGCGGGCTCGGGCGGCCGATATAGTGCTTGCGGAAATACTCGAGCTCGGAGGCGAAACTCGCGTCCCGCTTGGCCGCGCCATAGGCCTTGTCCACCTCCAGCACCAGGGGCATCAGGGTTTCGGCGACGAAACGGCCGCCGAAAATCCCGAAACGGCCGAACTCGTCGGGGCCGTTGCGATAGGAGTTGCGGGTTGGCTGCGGGGAAGCGGTCAAAGGTTGTGATCCAAGCTGGTGAAGTCGGCTGCAATCAACCATAGGCCATGCCAAAGGTCAAAGCCTCGCGGCTGCTCTCCCGGCGACCTAAAGGCGCTTGGCGGCGTCGAGGAAGGCTTTGATTTTGCTCGGGTTCTTTTCGCCGGGCCGATCCTCGACCCCGGACGAAACGTCGACCATCGGGGCGCCGGTCCGGCGCACCGCCTCGGCCAGGTTTTCCGGCGTCAATCCGCCGGCCAGGAGCCACGGCCGGGAAAAGCGGCGGCCGCTGAGCAGCGCCCAGTCGAAGCTGAGCGCATTGCCCCCTGGCAGGGCACCGGCCAGGGATTTCGGCGGCTTGGCGTCGAACATCAGGTAATCGACCACCGGCTCATAACTGGCGGCGGGGGCGAGATCCTCGGCCGCGCTGACCGAGAGCGCCTTGATGACCGGCTTGCCGAACCTGCCGCGAATCTCCGCCGCGCGCTCCGGCGTTTCGTGGCCGTGTAACTGCAGCGCGTCGAGGTCGCAGCGGGCGAGGATCCCGGCGATGCGGTCATCGTCATCGTCGACGAACAGGCCGACCTTGAGGATGGGCGCCGGCACCCGCGCGCCGAGCAGCTTCGCCTGCGCCGGGTCGATCGCGCGCGGCGAGCGGGGGTAGAAGTTGAAACCGACCAGCCCGGCGCCGTTGGCGACCGCCGCGTCAACCGTCTCGGCGGTCTTCAGACCGCAGATCTTGGCGATCACCGGCATGGCTCAGACCCGGACGCCGACCAGGTGCCGGTAGGCGGCGGCGAACACGGTGGCGAGGCAGATCCAGACCGCGACCTGGGCGACCGCGATGATGAACATGGTGCCGACAGGCGCCAGCGCGATGAACCCGATGAAAGCCAGGATCTGTTCCACCACGGCCAGCCCGATCATGAAGGGCACCTGCACCAGGACCAGGCTTATCGCCAGCGTCAGCGCATTGCCGCGCGAGGCGGCCCAGGATTGCCGCAACGTCATCGGCTGGTCGATCGCCTGTCCGACCATGAACGGCAGGAAGCGGACCGCCACCAGCAGGGAAAGCAGGATCGCCAGCAGGTTTGCGATCGAAACCGGCACGGGCAGAAGCAGCACCAAGGGCAGGCTGATCGCCATCACCGCCACGGTCAACCCGATCAGAAAGACAATCGAGGCGATCAGGAACCGGACATGCGCGGCCCCCAGGGTCAAGCCGATGCCCACGGCCCCCATGGGCCCCAACAGCAGGAAGCGCAGCCAGTTGACCATCAGCAAGGAGAGGGAGACGACGACCATCGCGCTGAGCAGCAGAAGGGTCGATCCGCTGCCGCTCGCCATTTCAGCCGAAGTGCCGGATTCGACCTGTTGCGCCACGGCGAAGATGGTATCGCCGCCGAGATAGATTCCGGCGAACAACAGCAGCGCGGGTACCAGTCCCAGGCGCAGCGCGTCGTCGCGCTGCTGCCAGAGAATCTGGAAGGCGGTCTTGAGCAGCAGGATGATGGGAATGGGCTGGCGCCGGGGCTGCATGTTCCGCCTCACGCCGCCACGCCGGTGATTTCCCGCGCGATGCGCCGCGCCGCCTCGGCCGGATCGGCGGCGCCGGTGATCGGCCGGCCGACGACAAGGTAGTCCGCCCCGGCCGATGCCGCTTCGCCGGGAGTCATGATGCGCTTCTGGTCGCCGGAAGCGGCCCAGAGCGGACGCACGCCGGGGGTGACCAGCAGGAAGTCGTCGCCAAGGTCGCGGCGCAGGGTGACGATCTCGTGCGGCGAGCACACCACGCCGTCGAGGCCGCATTCCTTGCTCAACGCCGCCAGCCGGCGGACCTGGTCGGTGGCACCGCCCGGCTGCCCGACCCGGGCCAAATCCTCGTCGGCCAGGCTGGTGAGCACGGTCACCGCGATGACCTTCGGCGGCGTGACGTTGCGCCGGGCCGCCGCCTCCCGCGCCGCGTCGACCGCCGCCCGCAGCATCGCCGCCCCGCCGGCGGCATGCACGTTGACGATCGCCGGGGCGAGCGGCGCCACGCCGCGGATGGCGCCCGCCACGGTATTGGGGATGTCGTGGAACTTGAGGTCGAGGAAGACCGGCGCACCCGCTTCAGCAACGCGGCGCACGCCGTCGGGGCCCTGGGCGGTGAAGAATTCCAGCCCGAGCTTGATGCCCGTCACCGACCCGGCCGTCGCCCGCGCCCAGGCGCGCGCCTGTTCCAGATCGGTCGTGTCCAACGCCACCAGAATGCCGCCACGCCCTTTCCGCATCGGTCCCATCGCTCCAATCGCTACGGCCCAGCACGTCCGACCCAATCTTTCCGGGCCTGTCTAAAGCAGTTTCAGGGTGGCTGTATACACGCTGTTTCCGCGCGCGCACCCGGTATCTGCCGACCCTGCGTTCTGCCGCCTTGACACGGGGTGGTGGAAACCGCTGAGAATCCCTGGCTGCCCCAGAAGGCCAGGAACGCCAGGTGACCGACATGCCATTCCGCTGCGACAGTCTCGCAAACCGGCTCCCTGGCGCCCCTAAGATCGTAATCCTGCTGACATTGCTGGCCGCGGCGGGTTGCGCCCAAACCGTCAAGCTGCCGCCGGAGCCGAGCGGCCCGATTCCCTGGACCGCCGCCATCGGCCGGCTGGATGCCCCGGCCGAATTCTCGTCCTGCACGGCGACTCTGGTGGCGCCCGACGTCATCGTCACGGCCGCCCATTGCGTCTTCCCGCATGGCAAGAAGCTGCTGCCGAGCGCGATGAAATTCACCCCGAATGTCGGCGCCCAGCGCCTGCCCTCGGTCTATGTCGCGGAGATCTCCGGGCTCGGCGTCAGCAAGATGGACCCGGACAAGCCGGAAGAGACGCCGACCGAGGTCGATTGGGCGGTGCTGCGCCTGGAGAAGCCGATTGCCAATGTCGAGCCGATCCCGGTCGAGCCGATCGCGCTGGCCGAGTTGGCGCGCCGCATCCAGGCCGGCCAGACCCTGTCCAATTTCGGCTACGGCAGCTATGGCGTCACCATCGCCCAGCGCCTGCACCGGACCGAGGATTGCACGCTGATCCCGGAATGGAAGGAATTGGTCAAGGAGGCCGGCGACCGGCTGGTGATCACCACTTGCCCGGTGATCAAGGGCGATAGCGGCGGCCCCATCCTGATCGACGACCCGACCGCCGGCCGGCGCCTGATCGCCGTGGTTTCCGGCTTCTGGCGCCGCCCCGACGGCACGGTGAGCCTGGCGGTGGGCGCCAGCGCCTTCGCCGACCAATTGCGTCTTGCCATCAGTGCGCGGCCTTGACGCCTCGGCAAATCCAAGGGTGGCACGCATGGGAAACACCGAGGCGGGCCTGCCGATGCAGGTAGACTGCCGTCCGGACCAGGAGCTTTCCAGCGGCCGAAATCGGTGGCGCGGCATCGCCATCGCGCTGGTCTGCGCCGCAGTGGCGGGCTGCGCGGTGCGGCCACCCGCGCCACCTTCGGCGCCGAAACCCGACTGGCAGGCCGCCATCGGCAGCCTGGAGATCTCCGGCTCGCCGCAGATCTGCACCGCCGTGCTGGTGCGCCATGATTTGATCGTCACCGCATCCCACTGCCTGCACCCCGACGGCATCGCCGTCGACCCCGGCCGCCTGGTTTTCACGTCCAGCTTCACGCCCACGGACCGTTCGCGCGGCGTTGCCATCTTCGGCCAAGGCGGCGAGGTGGTTCCGGGCACCATCCACAAGGACCAGGCGCAGCTGGATTGGGCCCTGGTGCGGATCACGCCGCCGCTGACGCTGAAGCCGCTCAAGGTGGCGCCGCTTTCCGCCGCCCAGGCGCGGGCCGAGATCGCCAAGGGCGCCAGGTTCTATTCCGGCGGCTACGGCCAGGGCGCCAAGGACCGGCTGCGGGCGCATGAACGCTGCGGCCTGCTGCCGCCCGATCCCGAGGGCCTGACCGAGGGCGATCTGTTCTTCGCCACCAATTGCATTGTGCGGCTGGGCGACAGCGGCGGGCCGGTGGCGATCGTCAACGGCGACGGGCCGGAGCTGATCGGCCTCACCGTCGGCTTCACCCAGCACCCGACGACCGGCGATTCGATCGGCATCGTCGTTTCCGCCCGCGCCTTCGCCCCCTTCATCGGCGGCGGCCTGATCAGTGCGATCGAACCACCCAAACCCGCAAAAATGCCAATGAATTGACAAGGTTGGATTAGCTGTATACAGCTTTGGCAGGATCTGGGGCGGCCAGAAATGCCGCCGGTTTGGGGCAGCCGGGGGCTGGGAAGGCGATGGGGCGAAATCCCCGCTACGATATTCTGTTCGAGCCGGTGCGCATCGGGCCGCTCACCGCGCGCAACCGCTTCTACCAGGTGCCGCATTGCACCGGCATGGGCTTCGACCTGCCGCATTCGGTGTCGCGCCTGCGCGAGATCAAGGCCGAGGGCGGCTGGGCGGTGGTGAACACCGAATATTGCTCGATGCATTGGTCGGCCGACGACGCGCCGTTCCGCTTCTGCTCGCTGTGGGACGAGCAGGACGTGAAGATCCAGGCGCAGACCGCCGAAGCCATCCACCGTCATGGCGCGCTCGCCGGAATTGAGCTCTGGCACGGCGGCAACCACGCGCAGAATCGCACCTCGCGCGAGATTGCCCTGTCGCCCTCGGGTTCCGCCCAGCACGGCCTCTACCCGCAGCAGACCCGGGCGATGGATCGCGAGGACATCCGCAACCTGCGCCGCTGGCAGGTGCAGGCGGCCCGGCGGGCCAAGCGCGCCGGTTTCGACATCGTCTATGTCTATGCCGGCCATGGCTACCTGCCGTTCCAGTTCATCGCCAGGCGCTGGAACCAGCGCAGCGACGAATACGGCGGGTCGATCGAGAACCGCGCGCGGCTGCTGCGCGAGATGATCGAGGAGACCAAGGAGGCCGTGGGCGATACCTGCGCCGTCGCCGTGCGGCTGGCGATGGACGAATTGCTTGGACCTGACGGCGTGACGGCGGAGAACGAAGGCCGCGCGGTCGTCACGCTGCTGGCGGAGCTGCCCGATCTCTGGGACGTCAACATCTCCTATGTCGAGAACGATTCGATGTCCGCCCGCTTCGGCGAGGAGGGGCATCAGGAGAAGTATGTCGGCTTCGTCAAGCAGCTGACGACGAAGCCGGTGGTGAGCGTCGGCCGCTTCACCTCACCCGACGCGATGGCGAGCCAGGTCAAGCGCGGCATCGCCGATTTCATCGGCTGCGCCCGGCCCTCGATCGCCGATCCTTTTCTGCCGAACAAGATCGCGGAGGGTCGCGAAGAGGACATCCGCGAATGCATCGGCTGCAACATCTGCCGCAGCGCGAACAACATGGGCGCGCCCATCCGCTGCACGCAGAACCCGACCATGGGCGAGGAATATCGCCGCGGCTGGCATCCGGAGCGGATCGCGCCCGCCAAGGGCTTCGCCGAAGACAGCGTGCTGGTGGTGGGCGCCGGACCGGCCGGGCTTGAATGCGCGTTGTCGCTGGGCCGGCGCGGCTATCGGGTGGCGCTGGCCGAGGCGGGGCGCGAGCTCGGCGGGCGCATCAACCGCGAATCCCGCCTGCCCGGACTTGCCACCTATGCCCGGGTGCGCGACTGGCGCCTGGGCCAGATCGCCAAGCTGGCGAACATAGACGTCTTTCGCGAATCCCATCTCGACAAAGGGCAGCTCCTGGAGATGGGCTATCCCCATGTGGTGATCGCCACCGGCGCCACCTGGCGGCGTGACGGGATCGGTGTCAACGCGCATTTCCCGGTTCCCGGCACCGACGGTCCCGGCGTGCTGACGCCCGATGACGTGATGGCCGGCGCCAAGGTCGACGGCACGGTGCTGGTCTATGACGACGACCACTACTACATGGGCGGCGTGCTGGCGGAGAAGCTGCTGAAGGAAGGCCACCGCGTCATCCTGGCGACGCCGGCCCTCGAGGTCTCCTCCTGGGCGACCATGACCGACGAGCAGTTCAAGGTACAGGCGAAGCTGCTCTCGCTGGGGCTGGAGGTCATCGTCACGCATCGGCTGGAGGCCTGGCGGCCAAGTGCAGCGACCCTCGCCTGCCTCTATACCGGCCGGCAGCGGACGATCGCGGCGGCCAATCTGCTCTCGGTGACCGGCCGCGCGCCCGACGATGCGCTCTATCGCGCGCTAAAGGACGATGCGGCGGCCTGCGATGCCGCCGGCATCAGGACCCTGGCCCTGATCGGTGACGCGCAGGCACCGGGCGCGGTGGTCCATGCCACCTATGCCGGCCATCGCTTCGCCCGTGAATTCGGCGAGGCGATCGATCCCGACCAGGTCCCCTATCGCCGCGAACTGGTCTTCGTTCCCTAGAGGAGGCGCCGCCATGACCGAAGCCGCCCCCAATCCGACGGTCGCGCCGCGGCGGCGCGAGCGCCGCGTTGCCCAGACCGGCGTCCGGCAGCTGCCCTTCGCCCGGGTCGTCAACCGCTATCGCCCCACCGAGGTGCTGAGCACCGACCAAATCGAGGCGATCCACCGCGCGGCGTTGAAGCTGCTGCGCGAGACCGGCATCGAGGTGATGCAGGAGCCGGCGCGCCGCATCCTGAAGGCGGCGGGTGCCGAGGTTGATCCGGCCAACGATCGCGTCCGCCTTGACCCGGACCTGGTCGAGAGCGCCATCGCCAGGGCGCCAGCCAGTTTCGACATGCGGGCGCGCAACCGGGCCCACGACATCGGCATCGGCGAGGGCGAAATGATCTTCGCCGCCACCGGCGGACCGGCCTTCGCCCATGATTGCGACCGCGGCAAGCGCCCCGGCACCTATGCCGACATGTGCGACTACATCAAGGTCGTGCACCAGCTGAACGTGCTGCACCAGGAAGGCGGCTGCCCGATCGAGCCGACCGATCTGCCGGCGGATACGCGGCATCTCGATTTCTACGAAGCCGCGCTGACGCTGACCGACAAGACCTGGCAATGCTGGGCGCTCGGCGAATACCGCACCGAGGACGCGGTCAACATGGGCGGCATCGCCTATGGCCTCAGCCGCGCGGAGATGAAGCGGACCCCGATCACCCTCACCATCATCAATTCCAACTCGCCGCTCAGGCTGGATGTGCCGATGTGCGAGGCCCTGCTCGCCATGGGCAAGGCCGGGCAGCCGCTGGCGATGACACCCTTCACGCTGTCGGGCGCCATGAGCCCGGTGACCCTCGCCGGCGCCCTCACCCAGCAGCATGCCGAGGCGCTGGCCATGCTCGCGCTTTCCCAGATCAACGAGCCCGGCGCCCCGGTGCTCTATGGCGGCTTCACCTCGAATGTCGACATGCGGTCGGGGGCGCCCGCCTTCGGCACGCCGGAATACACCAAGGCGGCGATGGCCGGCGGGCAGCTGGCGCGGCGGCTCAACATCCCCTACCGCTCCAGCAACGTCACGGCTTCGAACATCGTCGACGTGCAGGCCGCCTACGAATCCATGATGTCGCTCTGGGGCGCCATCATGGGCGGCGTGAATCTGATCGAGCACGCGGCGGGGTGGATGGAGGGCGGCCTCACCGCCTCCTTCGAGAAGCTCATCCTCGACGCCGAGC
>WBZN01000715.1_pt1 | contig 22837 bp, 18 predicted proteins | sample 5204281 | NCBI WGS metagenome assembly WBZN01 (sample SAMN12344347, study PRJNA552823) | activated sludge metagenome | biome: Activated sludge suspended growth; feature: Nitrification reactor; material: Wastewater; isolation source: activated sludge from nitrification reactor of wastewater... | reverse complement strand
TCTTCTGTTCCATACTGTTTCTGCCAATCCATCAAAGTCATTCCTTTGCCTTTCATCACCTACCTCATTATCCTATTGATCTTGCTATATAAGATGAAAAACACTGAGAATAGTTCATAGGCATTTATTACTTTGACTATTAAGTGGATGTCGATTACCGAAAATAGGTGCACAACACAAATTCACTTAATTAATACTCCCTATTCTCGTTTTAATAAATCGAATTTACATGGTAATTTATGGTCTTATTCATAGTTTTCAAGATTGAAATATCTTTTATCGTTTTTAGGCTCTCGCTTAATTTTTCAAACTCTATTGGACATATATACAATGAAAAAATTAATATTCGCAGGTCTATTTAGTATTTTCACCTTCCATTCTGTTGTCAATGTAAAAGCAGAAGAAACCATTCAATTAGCTCAACTCGCTCCCGCAAAACCGGCAATAGAAAAGCAAAAAACGACTAATATGCGTGAAAATAAAAAGATCATGCTCAATCAAGAAGAAGTAGAGAAAAACACAAAACAAAAACAACAATCTTCTAGTGCGCCGGGTACACCTCAAGTAGATCGATTCCACAGCCATCGAGGTTATAACGATCCCACTCAGATGGATAATCCTGGATTAGGTCACGACCGAGGTTTTAACAAAGGAAAATCTGAAAAAGACAACAATCGTTTCAATAATGCCAATCCCACCAATAAGATTCATCGCAGTAACAGCATTCATATGGGTGTTCCAGCTTATTAGCGAGTCACCTATCGTATTCTTATCTTCAACGATTACCATCCAATAATTCGCCATCATAGCGGTTACGTTTTATCGCGCGCTAATTGCTTCTTCCATCGAATAGTAATTTTTATTACTGAGTATTCTTTCTTTTAACGATATTGTTTCGTTAGATAATAGAAAAAGAAAAGATTGATTAATCACTTTGGGTCATTCGTTTAAACCTATGCAGCAAAATCAATTGTGTTTACTCACTTCTAAGCGATTTTTACCACTTTTCGCCTCACAATTTTTAGGCGCATTCAATGACAATATTTTAAAGAATGCGCTGATTATTTATATAACCTACATTGTAATCGATCAGTCCAGCACAGACCCAGAAATTATGGTCACGCTCGCTGCGGGCGTTTTTGTGTTGCCATTCTTCCTTTTTTCGTCAACCGCAGGACAGCTTGCGGATAAATGGGACAAAGCTAGGCTTATCAGCATCATTAAATTCATCGAGATCCCGATGATCATTGGCGCTGCTTTTGCTTTCCTATTCGAAAGCATCCCTTTATTGACGATAATGCTGTTCCTCATGGGGACTCAATCGACTTTTTTTGGCCCACTAAAATACGGAATCTTACCGGATCAACTACTCAAACATGAATTAATTGAAGGAAACGCGCTGATCGAAGCAGGTACTTTCTTAGCTATCTTAGCAGGCACAATATTAGGTGGTTTACTTATTCTTGCCAATAACGGCACCACCTGGGTATCGGTCGTCATGATCATAACAGCACTAGCTGGCTGGTTAGTCAGCTTATTTATTCCTTCGACTCCAGCTAGAAATCCAGGCATTAAAATTGGATTCAATATTTGGGGCGATACACAAACGCTCCTTCATTATATTCAGCAAGATAAGATTATCTTTCGTTCGATTCTAGGTATTTCCTGGTTCTGGTTACTCGGCGCCACTTATTTATCACAACTCCCAACATTTTCAAAAAATATCATTGGGGGTAATGAGCAAGTTGTCACCTTATTCTTAGTCACATTTTCTGTTGGAATAGCGATTGGCTCCCTATTGTGCAATAAATTACTTAAACAACAGATTGCTGCCACCTATACCCCGATCGGAATTTTAGGCGTCACATTATTCTCCATTGATTTATTTTTTGCAGCTGGACAAATTAGCTTTGCAGATAGTACCGCATTAATAGGCGTGGCCGAATATCTGACCACTTTTACACACTGGCGCATCTTATTTGACTTACTTGGAATCGCTATATGCGGTGGTATTTTTATTGTTCCGTTATACGCAATCATCCAAGACTGTTCAGAAATATCCCATCGCTCCCGCGTATTTGCTGGTAACAATATTATCAATGCGCTGTTCATGGTGGTCGCAGCCATTGCAATCAGTTTGATGTATTACAGTAATTTCTCAGTAACGGATTGTTTTCTCACGTTAGCTATACTAAACGGCTTCGTAGCACTCTACATCTCAAGTCTTTTACCTCATGCATTAGTTAAATCACTGCTACAAGGCATTCTATATGCATGTTACCGACTTGAAATCAAGGGAATAGACAATTATCGTACCGTAGGCGAGCGATCCATCATTGTTGCCAATCATTTATCGTTCTTAGATGCAATTCTGTTAAGTGTCTGTATTCCAGATCAGCTTTGTTTTGCCATCAATACCTATATTGCACAGAAATGGTGGATAAGGCCTTTCCTGTTTCTGGCTGAAACCGTAGCAATAGATCCAGCCAATCCAATGTCGATGCGATTATTGATTGATCGGGTTAAAAAAGGAAAACATATCGTAATTTTTCCAGAAGGCAGATTAACCGTTACCGGTTCCCTCATGAAAATTTATGAAGGCCCAGCAATGATTGCCGATAAATCCGGCGCAACCTTACTTCCGATTAGTATTGTAGGAGCTCAATACACCCCATTTTCAAGACTCAAAGGCAAGTTGAGAATTCGCTGGTTTCCTAGAATTACGGTAACTATCATGCCGCCTGAGTCACTTAATTTGCCGAGTGAGGTTCGTGGAAAACAACGCCGACAACTTGCCGGAAACAAGCTGTACGACGTCATGACATCCGCTTTGTTTCATAGCAATCATCTCCAGCAAACTTTGTTTCAATCGCTACTGGATGCATCCCATACCCATGGAAAGAACCATATCATTGCTGAAGATATCGAGCGGCAACCCATTACTTATTCTCAATTGCTAACTCGTAGCTTTATTTTAGGTAATCGATTATGTAAATTTTCCAAACCTGGAGAAAATATTGGGCTTTTGCTGCCTAATTCGATTGGTGCAATCGTCACCTTCTTTGCGTTACAGGCTTATGCGCGAATTCCTGCGATGCTTAATTTCTCTGTCAGCAAAAAAAACTTAATAAATGCCTGTCAACTTGCTAGCATTCGTACAATCATTACTTCGAGTCGCTTTATTGAAGTCGCAAAGCTTACCAGCGTAATAGATAACTTCAGCGCGATGGGAATAACGGTACTTTATTTAGAAAATCTTCGGCAAGAAATTCATTGGTGGCACAAGCTCTTGGGATTTCTTGCAAGTTTGATTCCACAGGGCTACTACCGATTGTGTTGCCCCACTAATTCTCCTGAAGCGCCCGCTGTAATTCTCTTCACATCGGGTTCAGAGGGTGTACCCAAAGGAGTTGCTCTGAGCCATGTTAATCTTCAAGCCAATCGATTCCAGGTTTCAGCTCGGATTGACTTCGGCCCGACGGATATCGTTTTCAATGTACTACCGATTTTTCATTCTTTTGGTTTAACAGGCGGCACGCTATTACCTATCCTATCAGGTATCAAAGTCTTTCTTTACCCATCACCCCTTCATTATCGAGCAATTCCTGAATTAGTCTACGATTCCAATGCAACGATTCTCTTCGGAACGGATACCTTCCTCACCGGCTACGCGCGTCATGCTAATCCCTATGATTTTTATAGTATTCGATATGTCTTCGCAGGCGCTGAAAAATTACGAGAAAGCACACGCAGAGTATGGTCAGAAAACTATGGTGTGCGTATCTTCGAAGGTTATGGCGCCACTGAGACTTCTCCCATACTAAGCTTGAATACCCCTATGCATAATAGACCAGGATCGGTTGGACGCTTGCTTCCCGGCATTGCTTATCGGTTAGAAAAAATGAGTGGAATCGAAGAGGGAGGGAAATTATTGGTATCTGGCCCTAACATCATGATGGGTTATTATTTAATAAGCGCTGCGGGTCAAATCAATCCTCCTGATGAAGGTTGGTATGATACAGGCGATATCGTAGCAATCGATCAAGACGGCTATATCTTTATCAAGGGGCGAGCGAAACGCTTTGCTAAGATTGCCGGTGAGATGATATCGCTAACAGCGGTTGAAGATTACTTGAGTAAACTTTGGCCTAAATATCACCATGCTGTCGTAGCCATTCCTGATTCAAAGAAAGGAGAGCAACTAGTACTTATCACCACTAACCCTGCTGCGAATCGTAATGAAATTCTCGGTTATATTAATCAACAAGGTATTGGTGAACTGAGTATTCCCAAAACTATCCTCATCAAAGCAGATATCGCCGTTCTAGGCTCAGGAAAAACGGATTATGTTGCATTGTTAGAATGGGTTAATACCCAATTAACCCAAATTCACCACAAAGATTAGCTTAACGATTAGCCGTATTTCTTCCGATTTCTTCGACGTCGACTGTGCGCACGCCTGGCCTCCTCTTCCGTTAATGGAGGTGGTTTCTTATTTGCATAGGGATTATGTCCAACACGGAATTCAACTCGCAGCGGTGTTCCTTCGAGGTTAAAGAAATCACGGAAGGTATTTTCAAGGTAACGACGATAGGTTTCTGGGACATGATTCAGCATACTGCCATGAACAATAATCAATGGTGGATTCGATCCACCTTGATGAGCATAGCGTAATTTAGGACGAGACATTCCACCTCGAGGTGGAGACTGCTTCATAACGGCTGCATGTAAAACTCGTGTCAATTTAGGTGTTGGCAAGCTTGCCATGGCAGCCTCATAAGCGGTATCGATCGATAAAAATAGCTCATGAATCCCTTTAGCCTGTAACGCAGAAATAAAATGAAATTTAGCAAAATTAAGAAAAATAAACCGTCTTAAGATCTCTCGCTTGATTGTTTCGCGCTGATAGCTATCCAATCCATCCCATTTATTGATAGCCACAACCAGTGCTCTGCCCGTTTCTAGGACAAAACCAGCGATATGCGCATCTTGATCGGAAATATCATTTTGAGCATCCAATACCAGTACAACTACATTTGCATCTTCAATTGCTTGCAGCGTTTTAATTACTGAGAATTTCTCAACCGACTCAAAAACTTTGCCCCGTCGCCTTAATCCGGCAGTATCAATAAGTGTATACGGACGCTGGTGGTAATGAAAATCAATATATATACTATCGCGGGTGGTTCCCGGTTGATCAAACGCAATGACCCGTTCTTCGCCCAACAATGTATTGATTAACGTAGATTTGCCGACATTGGGTCTACCCACGATAGCAATCTTTGGCGCCGCTTCTACCGTTGTTTTTTCTTCTTCTGGAGATAACTCAAAAGGAACCAAAACCAAATCAACAAGCTCAGTTATGTTCTGACCATGTGTCGCCGAAACAGCACAAGGATTACCCAGACCCAATTCATGAAATTCAGAAGTAATGAGCGAAGTATTCATTCCTTCTGTTTTGTTGACGACTAATTGAATTTTTTGCCCAGATTTGCGTAACTGTTCGGCAATAATTTTGTCATGCGGTGTTAAGCCTTGCCTACCATCGACCACAAATAAAATAACATCTGCTTCATCAATGGCTTGCAAGGTTTGCTTTGCCATTGCAAATAAAATACCTGATTTCACAACGGGTTCAAAGCCACCTGTATCGACAACAATAAATGGCTTGTTACCCACTTTACCCTGACCATAGTGTCGATCGCGAGTTAATCCAGGCATATCAGCGACAATGGCATCACGACCTCGAGTTAACCGATTAAATAATGTTGATTTCCCTACATTAGGTCGACCAACAAGCACTAAAGTAGGATTCATTGCTTAGCGTAAGGACTATACGGAAATTGTTGCGTGAAAAAAAGAAGATTAATGGTAATAACTAATCAACTCGTTATATTGCCATGCTTATTGTGGCAAGAAAGCATAAATACCACCTTTTGAAGTTTGCACAATAAACCCATCAGGAATATATTCTGGTCGACTATAAATAGGGCTTTCATCAGTAGTTGCTCTCGCAACCAAACCACCATCATAGCGATTCAATAGCGTCACATTGCCTTCTGCATCAGCCACAACCAAAAAAGAACTTCCACCAACCAATTGTGGCGCAGAAAGCTTGCGAGTTCCCAATTTGGCCTGCTTCCACATCATTGCGCCACTTCGCTTATCATAGGCTACCACAGTACCACGTTCTTCACTGACATAAATATAATTATTATCCATGACAAGCCCAACATGACTCGATGCATCTCGGGCCCATATTTGGTTGCCATCCATAATTTCAAAACAAGCGATGCGACCACGATAAGCAACCGCACAAACTTGCTGGTCATCAATGACGGGGAGACTTGTAATATCAGTCATGCGTTCCAATTCGGTTACGCCTTTGGGCTGTGAAACGGCGGCTTCCCAGCCAACATTTCCGTTTAACATATTCATTGCAATAAGCTTTCCACCCGATAACCCAACGAAAACAGCGCCTCGAGCAACGAGTGCACCTGCAAAACTCCTAACGGTCAGCGCAGGTGTAACTCCTTGATAAACCCATTTGCGTGTTCCATCTGCAGCATCTAACCCAAAAACACGACCATCACCTGTTCTTACAACGACGATTCCTCGATGAATCTGGGGGGCACTTAACACTTCACTGGTTAAACGCGCTTTCCATAATTCCCCTCCCGATTCATCAAAGGCATGAACTTCGCCATTGAATGTACCAACTAAAATTAGACCCTCACCTGCGCCTACGCCACCAGATAATTTGAGTTTTGTCTTTATTTGCCAAACCTCTTTTCCATTTAATGGATCAAGACGAGTTAATAGTCCTTTTTGATCAGCGGTGTAGACAGCCCCATTCTCGTAGATAGGTTCAAATACAGCAATTTCACTCTCGCTGACCTTTGCCTTCCAAATCAAAGGAAGTGTTGGTAACGCTTTTAAGGCTGCTATTTCTTCTTCATCAATTTGAATCTCATCTTTGTTACTACTGAAACGGTCGATCAAATTACTGATACCGAAGTCTCCAAAATCGCCAAATCCACCCAATCCACCAAAGCTGGAGCACCCGGTTAATAGCATTAACCCAAGGAATGAAAAAAAAATTTGTAGTGTTTTCTTTACTTCAGAAAAAAGAAAAAGAACCAAAGTGTAACTAATCACCTGCTATTTGCTCACTTTTACTGCATCTAATTTCATTTGAACAAGATTCGCATAATTACTTTTACTCATACTAAAGCGGTCATAGGCTTTCTGATAAGCAGCACTCGCTTCACTTGGTTTTCCTGCGGCAACGAATATATCGCCTTTTAAATCGGCATAAAGCCCGCTAAACGATTCATTATGCTGAGCATCCAATAATTTCAATGCTTCATCAAATTTTTTTTCATCTAATAAAATACCCGCCAAGCGTAGTCTTGTAATATCCTTTATTTCCGATTCATTAGTATGATCAAGAACCCATTGTAATTTAGCTTTAGCTTCTGGAATATTTCCTAAATTCTTATTAGCTTGAGCAGCCATTAATGCTGCACGAGAAGCATAACCACTCTCTGGAAAACCAGTAGTTAGCAGATGGAGGGCATCGTTAATTTTCTCTGAGCTTCCTCCCTTATCGATCTGCTGTTGTAATACCGCAAACAAATCAGCGGCTTGCTGCGCTTGTTGCTTATGGTAATATTTCCACGCTTGCATTCCAGCCATAACTGCAATCATTGTCGACAATATAATTATGATTGAGCTACCATGAGCTGACCACCATGCCTTCAACCCTTCTATCTTTTCCTGTTCTTCTGGATTATATGCCACGATCCCTTCCTAATGATTTGAAAAAATTATTCTTGCTTAAGTAATGCAACAGCTTCATTTAAACCAACTCGAACTTGTTCAGCCACTTCTCGTAACGGTTTAATACTTACCTCGCTATTACTCGCTTCATCGTCACCAATTATGATCGCAAAGCGCGCGTCACTGGCATCCGCTTTTTTCATCTGCGATTTAAAATTTCCACCCCCGCAATGCAAAATGACTTTAAGCGCATTATCTCTAAAATATTCAGCCACTTTCCAGCAGAATTTTGAGGCTATTTCACCTTGATACACGATGTAGACATCTGCCACGGTTTGATGAATTTTCACACCAGTTTCATTCATCAGCGCCAAGATTCGCTCAATTCCCATTGCAAAGCCGCAAGCGGGAGTATGTTTCCCACCCATCTGCTCAATCAATCCATCGTATCGGCCACCTGCACAAATCGTTCCTTGTGCGCCTAATTTGTCCGTTATCCATTCGAAAACCGTTCGATTGTAGTAATCCAGGCCTCTTACTAATTTTAGGTTAATTTCATAATCAATACCTTGCTGCTGCAAGCGATCCTGCAACTCTTGGAAATGAACAAGCGATTCTTCGTCTAAATCATCGAGTAGTCTAGGCGCATTAAGAATAATCTCTTGCATAGCTGGATTTTTACTATCAAGAATTCGTAACGGATTGGTATATAGTCTTCGTCGAGCATCTTCGTCTAAGTGATGCAAATGCTGTTCAAAAAAATTAATAAGCCGATCACGATAAACTGCACGGGAAGCTACACTTCCCAAAGTTCCAATTTCGAGTCGTACATTGGAAATACCTAATTGACGCCATAATCGAGCACACATAATGATAAGCTCCGCATCAATCTCTGCATTGGCGTAACCAATCGCCTCCACACCCACTTGATGAAATTGGCGATAGCGCCCCTTCTGGGGACGCTCATGCCGAAACATCGGCCCATAGTAATATAATCGTTGTGGTCCTGCGTAAAGTAAGCTATGTTCGAGCACCGCACGGACACAAGATGCTGTACCTTCAGGGCGTAATGTTAGACTTTCACCGTTTAAGTGATCCACAAAAGTGTACATTTCTTTTTCAACGATATCAGTTGCCGTTCCAATAGAACGTACAAACAAATCAGTTTGCTCAACGATTGGTGTTCGAATATTGCAATAACCATAGGCAGCTAGCCAATTTCGAATCGTTGCTTCAAAGAAATTCCATTGATAGACTTCTTCGGGTAGGATATCGTTCATCCCCCGAATGGCACGAATCGAACTAGACATTCGCTACTTTTCTTTGATATTTAGTGCGTACATAGTCGTCAATAATTTGACGAAATTCGCCTGCGATATTATCACCTTTTAATGTCACAGTTTTCTGGCCATCAACATAAACTGGTGCTACCGGATTTTCTCCCGAGCCCGGAAGGCTAATTCCAATATTGGCATGCTTACTTTCACCCGGCCCATTCACCACACACCCCATCACAGCAAGTGTCATGTTTTCAACACCATCATACTGGTCTCGCCATGTAATCATTTGTTCTCGGACATAGGTTTGAATACTTTTCGCCAGTTCTTGAAAATAAGTACTTGTTGTCCTGCCACAACCGGGGCATGCCGCAACTAACGGAACAAATGCTCGTAATCCCATCGTTTGCAAAATCTCCTGCGCTACAATCACTTCACGCGAACGATCTCCTCCTGGCTCTGGCGTTAATGAAATTCTGATCGTATCCCCGATACCCTCAAACAATAATACAGACAATGCAGCCGTAGATGCAACAATGCCTTTTGAACCCATCCCTGCTTCTGTTAACCCCAAATGCAAAGCATAGTCACATTGAGCCGCTAAATCACGGTAAACCGCAATTAAATCTTGCACACCGCTAACTTTACAAGACAGTATGATGTGATCTCGAGGTAAACCGAGTTCTTCAGCCTTAGCGGCACTTTCCAGCGCAGAGGTAATCAGTGCCTTACGCATAACCTGGCCTGCGTCCATTGGATCGCTGGATTTCGCGTTCTCATCCATGATACGAGCTAGCATTTCAGGATCAAGACTACCCCAATTAACGCCAATCCGAACAGGTTTGTCATAAAGGCAAGCAGTTTCAATTAAGGTAGCAAATTGCTCATCGCGTTTTTTACCGTGACCAACATTACCTGGATTAATTCGGTATTTTGCTAATGCTCTAGCACATGCAGGATAGGCTGTTAGTAATTTATGACCATTAAAATGAAAGTCCCCGATTAGTGGAACATGACATCCCATGTCATCTAATCTCGAACGTATGCTCGCCACAGCACTTGCGGCCTCAGCTGTATTTACCGTGATTCTGACCAATTCAGAACCAGCTCTTGCTAACTGCGCTACTTGAATGGCGGTTGCAACTTCATCCGTCGTATCCGTATTGGTCATCGATTGAACAACAACGGGAGCGTCTCCCCCAATAACTGTAGAACCTACACGGACACCGATACTTTTCCTTCTTAACATAGCATTATGATTTTATTTTATTAGGGATAATTACACATCAGACGCTCACTCGAGTGAAAAGCGTGCCACATCATCAGCTTTCCGAGTATAAGGTACTAAATCAACGACTTTTCCATTATAGGTAAGCGCGACGCCTGATGCGTTACCAATAACCAAATATAGCGGAGGCGTTCCTTTAACAATTTGCTCAGATCCTTTCGCGTTCGTTTTCATAAAAACGACTTTTTTCTTACTATCTCTTATTTCCACCCAAGACTCTCTAGAAAACGCAAGGTGGACTGTTTTTTCACTGCCTTCATTTGAACTTTCTGGCATATTAATCTGAGCAGCGCCCTTGATTTCAGAAGTAACTGACGAAGGTAATGACGATGGTTCCGCCGTTGTGGGCTTTTCATTGGTAGGCTTAAATGGTTCCACTATGTTCCAAGAAGATGATGGAAGATTAGGTAATGGTAAAGATAACTCCATCGTGGTCTGGCCATTCTCTTGCTTCACAAGATCAGCTTGAGTATTCGCAGTATCACCTCTGTTCTTCACAACAAAATACTCTCCCCAATCATCATAGCTATAAATACCATAACCCAGCAACGCAATCGATAAAACAATGACAGCAGATATAAACAAGCGATATACACTACCGCTGCTATACCCTACTCGTTTTGATTCAAGCGGAATGATTTTAGTTTGTTTATTCGAGTTTTGTTGAACGATTGACCCTGTCGATTGCGATAGTAAAGGTATGAACGAATTAAAATCAAGTTGAAGAAAATTCGCATAATTACGGATAAAACCACGTAGAAACGTGCCCGAAGGTAATTTACCAAAATCATCTTCCTCGATCGCGATGATTTTCTGCTCTGACAAACGCAATCGACGCGATACTTCGCCTATACTTAAGTTGCGTTTAATCCGTTCGTCTCGCAATACTTGCCCAATACTTGCTGGTGGCACACGATTTTCATTTAAATTGTCGTGATTAACCACCTCATCACTGCGAGACATCATTGACTCCTCGTTACTAGCAATCATTTTGTTGTCACTATTGTTTTCATTCATCTCTCAATTTACCCTCGCGCAATGACCTCGCTTCATTGGAATCAGGAAAACGTCTTTGCAACTGTGCGCCGTAGCTCGCAACTGCTTGATCATTTCCCAATGCATGCTCAATTCGGATAGCTAACCACAAACTGTCCGCTGAGAGCGGATAAGACTGAATATAGCGCGTAATATTGGTTTGAGCTACTCTTAAATTCCCACTCAAATAATCAACTTGAATCAATCCTAAAGCCGCTAAAGGATAATCGGGATGTATGATGAGCGCTTTCTGTAAATAGGCTTTCGCTTGTTCAAAATCGTGACGCTTCAAGATACACAAACCCGCATTGGTATAAGATTTCTCAGGTATTTCATAAAGTGGATCTTTAATCGCTTGCATAAAATGATCAATGGCTAAGTCAATTTGAGCGGGATTGCGACATAAAAACCAGCCATAGTTGTTATGAACATCTGCATCATTGGGAGCGATCTTGATTGCTCGTTCAAAGTTCATCTGCGCACGACCATCTTCACGCAAATCCATATAGATCAGCCCTAAAACATTGTAGGCTGGTGCATAATTATTATTAGCACGCAATGCAATTTCTGCTTCTTCAATGGCAACACGATACTGGCTACGGCTGTAATATTGCCCCGCCAATTCGGTATGAATCTTGGCACGCTCTTGAATTTGTTTCCTTTTTTCTTCGGGTGTGCGATTGCTTTCGGGATCAGGTGAGCTAACACAACCCATAAGCCCTAGAAAACTCAAACTCACTAATAAAGCACTAAACACTTTAAACACTTGCCATTCCTCCAGCGCCACGCTGAACTCGTCGTGTCTTATCCAGTACATTACCAGCCAATTGACCACAAGCGGCTGCAATATCATCTCCCCGTGTTTTACGAACTGTAGTCACTAACCCAGCTTGCATCAAAACATCCCGAAAATTATGAATTGACTCTTTCGTTGAGCGCTTATAGCCAGAATCTGCAAAAGAATTAAATGGAATTAAATTAAACTTACAAGGAACATCCTTAACCAGCTCTACCAGTTGTCGTGCATGCTGGACCGTATCATTCACTTGGTCGAGCATCACATATTCGAAAGTAATGAAATCCCTGGGAGAAGCCTGCAAATAGCGCTTGCACGCAGCGAGCAATTCAGCAAGCGGATATTTCTTATTAATCGGTACCAATTCGTTGCGTAAATCGTCATTGGGTGCATGCAAAGACACGGCCAAAGCAACGGGACACTGTTCTCGTAATCGATCCATAGCAGGCACAATACCCGATGTACTCACTGTAACCCTTCTTCGCGATAAGCCATAAGCACTATCATCGAGCATTAAATCTAGCGCGGTAACTACGTTATCAAAATTAGCTAATGGTTCGCCCATTCCCATTAACACGACATTCGTGATCACACGATCAGAAGCTTGTTTATGTTCTGTAGAAGTCTCCGCTTCATTAATAAGCTCATGATTAGGCTGCTTGGATGCCAATTGTCTCTGGGATTTGAGCGTTTTATTAGCCCACCACAACTGCCCAATGATTTCTGCAACCGTTAAATTACGATTAAAACCCTGCTTACCAGTCGCACAAAAGCTACAATTGAGTGCACAACCCACCTGACTGGATATACACAACGTATTCCGTGCTATTTCAGGAATATAAACCATCTCAATTGCATTACCCTGACCTGTCGCTAGTAACCATTTCCGAGTTCCATCTTGCGCCGTGTAATCGCTCATTACTTCAGGAGAACGAATCGTCGCTAATGAATAGAGTTTTTCGCGGAATAATTTTGCCAAATCGCTCATTTCTGCAAAATCGGATTTACCAAATTGGTGAATCCATCTGAGTAGCTGTTTTGCACGATAAGGTTTTTCTCCGATTTCCTCGCAAAAACGAACAAGCCCTGCTGAATCGTAATCAAGCAAATTAACCACAGAGTTCATAAGTAATGAACGCGCTTGCAGTAATGGGTCAAATTAACGAGAAAAAATAGACAATGCCGGGAAGAAACAAGCAATTTCGACATTCGCTGTTTCCACCGCATCCGAGCCATGCACCGCATTGGCGTCGATACTATCCGCAAAATCAGCGCGGATCGTTCCTTTATCAGCTTTTTTGGGGTCAGTTGCTCCCATTAATTCGCGATTCTTTCTGATTGCATCTTCTCCTTCGAGCACCTGCACCATCACAGGCCCTGAAATCATAAAACTGACTAAATCATTAAAAAAAGGACGTTGACGGTGAACAGCATAAAACGTTTCAGCTTCCGTCCGGGAAAGCAACATCATTTTTGCTGCAATAATCTTTAATCCAGCGTTCTCAAACCGGGTATAAATTTGACCAACAACATTTTTTGCAACAGCGTCCGGTTTGATAATCGACAACGTTCTTTCTATAGCCATTAAATAACTCCACTAAATAAACTGATTGATAATAAGCAACTATTTTAGCAAAAAAAATACCGTATTCTGAAATCCGCTTCCCGATTAGATCGATATCTCTTATCAAAGCTGCATAAAAAAGGCTATATTCTAACATGTCACCTGTATTGCGAAGGAATATCAATCATAAACCTAATAAATCAATACGTTTAGCTGCTCGCAGTCAAATTAGATTAGCGATTTGGTCGCTATCGATAAGGACAAATGATTTGATAGTATTAAGCCTAAAAAGGTAATTCATTCCAAAGTTGATCAATCCGTGATTTAACCGCTGCATCCATAGCGATCGTCCGTCCCCACTCACGTGAAGTTTCACCAGGCCATTTATTCGTTGCATCCAATCCCATTTTCCCGCCTAGACCGGAAACAGGGCTCGCGAAATCTAAATAATCAATGGGTGTGTTTTCGACGATCAATGTATCCCTCGCTGGATCAACGCGTGTCGTAATTGCCCAAATCACCTCTTTCCAGTTTCGAATGTCGATATCTTCATCCGTTACTATGATGAATTTGGTATACATGAATTGGCGAAGAAAGCTCCAAACACCAAATAGCACCCGCTTTGCATGCCCCGGGTATTGTTTCTTCATGCTGACAATCGCCATGCGGTAGGAACAGCCTTCTGGCGGCAAATAGAAATCCGTGATTTCAGTAAATTGTTTTTGTAATAATGGCACAAATACCTCATTAAGCGCCACGCCCAGAATTGCAGGCTCATCGGGTGGCTTACCGGTATAAGTCGAATGATAAATAGGATTACGCCGCATCGTCATGCGTTCGATCGTAAATACCGGAAATCGCTCTTGTTCATTGTAATAACCAGTATGGTCGCCATAAGGGCCTTCAATTGCAGTTTCATTGGGGCAAATAAATCCTTCCATGACGATTTCAGCACTTGCGGGTACCTGCAAATCGTGAGTCAAACACTGAACAACTTCTGTTTTGGCCCCGCGCAATAATCCCGCGAATTGATATTCACTCAAGCTGTCTGGAACAGGTGTGACCGCACCGAGTATCGTTGCGGGATCAGCACCTAATGCTACTGCTACCGGATAAGGCTTGTCCGGATTAGCCTGACAAAAATCGCGGTAATCTAGTGCTCCACCTCGATGTGCGAGCCAGCGCATGATTACTTTATTAGGCGCAATTACTTGCTGCCGATAAATTCCAAGATTCTGGCGAGATTTATGGGGACCTCGCGTAACCGTCAGCCCCCAGGTGATCAAAGGGGCGACATCACCAGGCCAGCATGTTTGAATGGGTAATTTCGATAAATCAACGGCTTGACCTTCCCACACAATTTCTTGGCAAACAGCACTAGAAACCACTTTAGGCGCCATATTGAGAACCTGCTTTAGCACCGGTAGTTTCTCCCAGGCGTCCCTAAGTCCTTTAGGTGGATCTGGCTCCTTAAGATAAGCCAATAGCCTACCAACTTCTCGCAAAGCCGCCGTTGATTCCTGCCCCATTCCTAGCGCAACTCGATCAGGCGTACCAAACAGATTTCCAAGTACGGGTATCGAATAATTTTTAGGTTGCTCAAATAAAACTGCCGGCCCCCCTTGCTTCAATAGGCGATCACAAATCTCTGTCATCTCCAAGTAGGGATCAATGGGGTGCACAACTCGTTTCAATTCACCTCTTAGTGCCAGTTGATCCAAAAAATCTCGCAAATCCTTATATTTCATTGAAACCTCGCAGTCACTTACCTAAGAAAGCTTAGGAAGGTGTTTTAATTAACGCATCCAAAGCAATTCCAGCAAATAAGGATGCCCCAACCCAATTATTATGCAAGAAAGCTTTAAAACAACCTGCCGGTTCTCGATTCTTAATCAATTGGTATTGATAAATGACCAAACCAACCGCTACACCGAGAGATAGATAATAAAGAAAACCACGTTGCAATAACCAGCCAACATAGGCCATTATCCCCAGAAAAAAACTATGACACAGCATAATTCCGATGATGTCGTAGCGTCCCAGCGTAATTGCCGATGTTTTAATTCCGATTTTGAGATCATCCACACGATCAACCATCGCATACTCAGTATCATAAGCGATAACCCACAGTACATTGGCTAGCAATAAAAGCCAAACGATGGGTGGCAATTCCCCTGTCTGCGCGGCAAAAGCCATCGGAATCCCAAAACTAAATGCAATTCCAAGGTAAGCCTGAGGCATTGCAAAAAAACGTTTTGTAAATGGATAGGTCCCCGCGAGAAAGAGTGCGCAAACCGAAAGTTGAAGTGTCAAGGCGTTAAGCGGTAACACGAGTAGAAATGCACAAAAACTTAGCACGATGGCAACTGCAACAGCCTCTTTCGCAGAAATCACTCCCGCCGCCAACGGTCGGTTTTTGGTTCGCTCAACATGAAGATCAATCCGCCGATCCGCAAAGTCATTGATGGCACAACCCGCTGACCGCATGAGTACCGTGCCCAATATAAAGATAAAAAGAATCATCCCATCCGGCATACCGTCAGCAGCTAACCAGATGCCCCATAAAGTTGGCCATAGTAACAACAAAGTACCAATCGGTTTATCCAGCCGAATGAGTCTTGCATAAGCAATAAAACGTTCTTTAGTAATCAAACTCATAGCGCTAAAATACCAGGTAAAAAAATTTCAGTGACTAGAATGGGTTGACCATAGAGTGAGAACGGTCTTCGACGTGCCCACAATCGCTTCGGCTTATTATGCGATAATCGTTTACAAGCCCGATGGTAGAGCAAATGATGATCATTAAGCTGCCTAAAGCTAAAACGATCATGTCGCTTAATTAAAGGGTTACTGAACAACAGTGAACCCAGCGATTGATTGCCTAAACGACTTAATCCGCGCCACGTCCCCTGTAAGTGTTCGCGTACAATTACCGAATGGGCAAACACAACTGGTCTATCCCCACAATATAAGTAAACTTCACGGATCAACGCAAGCTCATTACGGTGCAGATTGATTACGGCTAACTCATCATGGCATGCCGTCGCTAACGCTTGGAATGTTGGCTCGACACGAAACTGGTTGCAACGTTGCTTAATTAAGTCAGTCAATGAATGTTGGTTAAATAACCACCACCGAAGTGCGGCTGAGGCTGAAACAGGAACAGGGTGCCAGCCTGAATTGCGACGACTAAACCTCATTCCTCAATGCTCAACGAAAGATCAAGGCTACTCAGATAACGCACTCCACAACCTGATTTTAATTGCAATAACATCAATCGCCCTATCCTCGAATGCTTCAACCCCATTCTAACCCAATGCAATATTAACTGATTAATTCTTAGGCTTAATACTAATCAAGTACTGGAGGAAGCAAAGGGGTCAAAGCATTTTTTTCTTTAGTCGCATCGCCCAGCAATGCAAAACCTAATAAATTCCCTGTGATATCCTGAAATAATGCTCTAATTCCATCCTCAGTTTTATCAACGCGCCACTCCCCTCCTTTATCGGGATCAGGTGGAGAAACAATCGTTGGGCAAGCCGGTGTTTTAACTAACACGGGCATCGCAGGATAGCGCAACATTGTAGGTGTTCCATTAAGTGTAGCTGCTAAAGCGCGGGATGCATGGCTGATTGGCATAACAAACGGCAATACTTTTCCTTCTACCTCAGCACAATCCCCTAGTGCATAGATATATGAAGCGCGGGTTTGAAGATAGCGATCCGTCACAATGCCACGATTTACTTCAATGCTTGCTGCTTTTGCTAACTGAATGCGAGGACGCAATCCTACTGCAGATAAAACCAAATCGACCTCAAGCTGAGTCTCATCATCAAATGATAAATTTAATCGGTCTCCCACTCGATCAATTCGCTGAGTGATAGTTTTTAAATGAAACTTGATCCCAATTGCCGTTAGCTTATCCTGCAAAAAACGCCCACCTTCCGCAGGTAACAGACGACCCAGCGGTTGCGTGCTGATATCAATTACATGCACTTCGTATCCCGCACTCACCAGATCATTCGCAAATTCACAGCCAATTAAACCTGCGCCCAAAATAGCAATCTGTTTTTTCCCTGCTAGCGCAAACCGAAAATGACGATAATCATCCAGATCATTGACTGTTAATAATTCATTGATGCCATCCCCTTGCAAGGGGATGCGGATCTGATCCGCCCCTATTGCAAGCACAAGACGATCATAAGACACGGATTCACCATTCTCGAGCATTACCACTTTCTGGACTGAATCAATTGCACTAACCCGCGTATTTGGTCGAATTGCAATATGGAGTTGATTAGCCATTTGCGTCGCACTGGAATTCAGAATCGATTCAGGTGTTTTACTCGTTGCTATCGCATTTGATAGCATCGGTTTCGAATAGAAACCACCATGATCCGCTGATAACATCGTAATCGGTACTTCTGAATTGAGTTTACGTAGCTCCCGAGCTACGCCATAACCAGCTAACCCACTTCCAATCAGAACAACAGGTTGTTGACTCATTCGATCTCCATCATCTTAAAAATCAGTGTTGCCATCATTATTAATTGGTTTGTATTGTACCTCAACCAACTTAGTTTTATTTTGAGGGATGAACTGTTTCTCTTTAACGGTTGTGCTTTGATAGAATAGTCACTCAACGCTATCTACAACAGGGTTAAATTGAACCAAACAACTTTAGATGATTCCAACAACTGTTTAATCTCATGCTCAATAGGTGACACTTTATGAAACGCATACTCTTATTCATTGCAACTAACCTCGCTATTCTAGTCGTGCTGAGCATAACGCTCAGAATACTTGGTGTGGATCGCATACTTGATGAGCAAGGTGGTGGTTTAAATTTTAGCGCTTTACTAGTTTTCTCTGCGGTACTAGGTTTCGGTGGATCTTTGATGTCGCTTGCGATGTCCAAATGGTCGGCCAAACATATGACTGGCGCGCAAGTTATTGAGATTCCATCCAATGCTACGGAAGGATGGTTAGTCGAAACCGTACGTAAACAAGCGCATGTTGCTGGAATTGGTATGCCAGAGGTAGCAATTTATGATTCCCCCGATATCAATGCTTTCGCTACTGGAATGAGTCGGAACAACGCATTAGTGGCAGTTAGTACCGGGTTATTAGCCAATATGCACCGAGATGAAGCCGAAGCGGTTTTAGCGCACGAAGTAAGCCATATTGCAAATGGCGATATGGTCACGCTTACCTTAATTCAGGGAGTAGTAAATACTTTTGTAATTTTCTTATCCAGAGTCATCGGTCATGCCGTTGATCGCATCATCTTCAAAACAGAAGAAGAACATGGCCCTGCCTACATGGTGACGAGTCTTATCGCTCAAATCGTTTTAGGCATTTTGGCGAGCATCATCGTCATGTGGTTTAGTCGGGAGCGTGAATTTCGTGCAGATGCGGGTGGAGCGAAATTAGCTGGCCGCCAAAAAATGATTGCCGCGCTGGAGCGACTTAAACAACAGTACGAACCGTCACATTTGCCAGATAAAATAGCCGCCTTTGGTATCTCAGGAAACTCAAGTAAGATAAGCCGGTTATTCATGTCACACCCGCCACTTGATGAACGGATTGCAGCCCTTCGAGGTAATACGATTGCTTAATAAATCAGGTATAAATCGGTAAAGCGTCCTCAGTTTAAAAACCAAAGACCTGAATGATTCATCATTCAGGTCTTTTTAATAACTAACTAATTTAAAGAACGCTAATTACAGATATCCGCGAAATTTATTCGCCATTCTCACCATTCTGCTCTACTTTGGGTGGATTACCATCATGCACCAAACTTCTACGTCGCTGTAAGTAAGCATCCCGCACAAACTCGTATTTGTCCAAGGAAGCTTCTTCCAAGGTTTTATCAAAATCGAGCATCTGCACACGCTTATCAATCGACCAACCAACTGCGGTAGGTAATCGAACCGTCAAAAAGTCAAAATCGGGATAAATTGACCAGAATGGATGGAAAAGCGAGGTATCTACCATCACACCAAAGGCATCACGAACCGTACTCGGCCCCCAGAATGGAATCACCAGATAAGGTCCTGAGCCCACACCGTAAAACCCTAAAGTCTGACCAAAATCTTCATTGCGTTTACTAATATTGATATCACTAACACGGCTGATATCACTGGCTAAATCCACAATGCCGCCCATTCCAAACGTGGTATTGATCACAACACGCGTTGCACTCGCAGCCGCATCAGCAAACTTAAACTGTAATACTGAATTGGCGGTATTCACGACATCACCCGCATTCGAGAAAACATTACCAATAACCATCTCTAACGGATCAGGTGTAATAAATTTGTAACCCTTAGCGACGGGCTCAAAAACATAATAATCAAATTTTTCATTGAACTCGAAAACAGCCCGATTCATTGTTTCGAGTGGATCCTGTCGGTTTTCGACCGATGAGCAGGCAGCTAAGATAAAAACCGATGGCAACAAAAAATAGCGATATGAAATCATATTAAAATTCTTTTTATTACATGGACAGGGCATCTTGCCATAATTATGCGACCGAGACAACTTACTTAGTATTTGACTTTTGAATCTTCCTTATACAACGCCTTGTCATTGTTTAACGACGCCAAAACTATCATTTAATACAAAAAGTTACCCCCAATTCTTTAGCGTATTGTCTCTGAACAGCGACACACAGCTCCTGTAAACCAAATCATGCCATACCCAACCTATTGTTTATTAAAAAGATTAATGTCTGGCATGTTTATTGCTCGCTATTAAAAGATTTATACAAATCGCAGTTTTGCTAACTCCCAAGCCATTCACCGACACACATGAATATGACCTCGATTAACATATAAAAGAAAAAAGGAGAAGCACAAATGCTCATTCAAAAAGCCAGCATTATCCCCTCAATAAGGCAATCATCCTCGATTCATCTCTCTAAGACGTTGTCTCAATTTCGTAACCTTAAATCACTTACTTCTGCTTCTCTCATTTACGCAGCGTTATGGTTAATCGCTTTTAACACAATGGCTGCCCCACCGGTATTCGTTAATCAAGATCTCGCTATCCAATCTCCTGAAGAAGATTTATTGCTTGAAAAACCGCATGCAGCAAAGCGTAATGATAAGGAAGATTGGGCAAAAGGGCGCATCCTTGTCATGCCCCGCGCAGGACTTCCCGCCAAAGCCTTTGCTAACATCTTAAAAGAGCATCAAGGTAAGGCTAAAAAGATTGGTCAAAGCGAGCTTTATATTGTCGAACTTCCTGAATACTCTGAAGAAGGTGTTATCGCCAGACTAAAGCACCATCCTCATCTAAAATTTGCTGAACTTGATTACTTGGTAACTGCTGATCTCGCTTCAAATGATCCTTACTATCCCAATGCCTGGCATCTTCCCAAAATAAGTGCACCCAGTGCTTGGGATAGCTCACAAGGGTTGGGCGTAACTATTGCCATTTTAGATACTGGAATCGATGGCGCCCATCCCGATCTAGCTTCCCGATTGGTTCCTGGTTGGAATTTTTATGATAATAACTCCAATACCTCAGATGTACATGGTCATGGAACTAAGGTTGCAGGTGCTGCCGCTGCGACCACCAACAATAGTTCTGGGGTTGCCGGCATCGCGGGGCAAGCTAAAATTATGCCTATCCGCGTCGCTAGCCCTTCCCTTACCGCATCATCCAGCCTTATCTCCAGTGGGATTATTTATGCGGCGGACCGTGGCGTACGCGTAGCGAATGTAAGCTACGCAAACCAACCGATGCGCTCAGCCACGATTACTGCTTCTCAATATATGAAAGATAAAGGAGGACTGGTAACTGTTTCCGCAGGAAATAATGGTATTGATGAAGGCTTCACGCCAACTAACACTATGATCCCCGTTTCAGCAACTGACAGTAATGATGTCAAAACAAGCTGGTCAAGTTATGGCAATTATGTCGCAGTTGCTGCGCCAGGCTCAGGCATTTGGACCACTGTCAGAGGTGGCACCTATGGTGCAGTTTCCGGCACTTCTTTCTCTAGCCCGATTACCGCAGGGGTTATTGCATTAATGATGGCAGCCAATCCTAAATTAAAGAGTACTGAAATAGAAAAGTTATTACTTTCTACTGCCAAAGATTTGGGAGCGGCTGGGCGTGATTCTTACTATGGCTATGGTCGCGTTGATGCTGCTGCTGCAGTAAAAGCTGCCAAATCATCTGTAACAACTGCAGACATCACCGCACCAGTAGTATCGATCACTGACCCTCTAAGTGGCGAAACAGTAAGTGGACTTGTCCCTGTTAGTATCCAAGTTTCAGATAACGTCGGTGTAACTCGAACTGAACTATGGGTTAACAACACGAGTGTAGCTGTAGACACCTCTGCACCATATGGATTTAGTTGGGATTCCAAAGGCTCTTCAAACGGAACGGCTAGCCTCTTTGTACGCGCCTACGATGCAGCCGGTAACGTGGGTATTTCTTCTACAACAAAGGTCAATGTATCAAATCAAGTAATAACGCAACCCAGCGATACCACCGCCCCGATCGTTAAAATTATTAATCCGGTTGCCGGCAATGTTTCCGGTAATGTCACGATTACTGTCAACGCTTCTGACAATAGCGGTGCAAGCGGTATTTCACTTGCAATTTACATTGATAATGTGCTTAAAATTATTGGCAATGGCAGTACCTTGAGTACAAACTGGAACACGCGATCTAGTAATGTGACAGCGGGTAGCCATATCATTAAAACCATAGCAAAAGATGCTGCCGGTAATCTCTCAACCACCTCAGTGACAGTAAAAGTAATCAAATAAAATTAGCCCTCGATCAAATTTTCGCTATTTCATCTAGTGTAGGGCACATGCTTCCTGAAAATTACATTATTTTGATTTTGTCGGTTTTTTTTACATTATCACCGAACCGAAGTAAAATTTCCCACTCAATCAATATCTTGGGTTAATGGCATAGATATTGCTTATTAACAAGTGTAGTAATAATAAATAATGCCTATGAACTATTCTCAGTGTTTTTCATCTTATATAGCAAGATCAATAGGATAATGAGGTAGGTGATGAAAGGCAAAGGAATGACTTTGATGGATTGGCAGAAACAGTATGGAA
>WBZN01000374.1_pt1 | contig 22843 bp, 29 predicted proteins | sample 5204281 | NCBI WGS metagenome assembly WBZN01 (sample SAMN12344347, study PRJNA552823) | activated sludge metagenome | biome: Activated sludge suspended growth; feature: Nitrification reactor; material: Wastewater; isolation source: activated sludge from nitrification reactor of wastewater... | reverse complement strand
GAATAAGGGTCATGCAGAACTAACCAGCGGCAGCGTGACCTGCACTTTCATTGGATCGTCGATGTCGAGTCAGTTTGTTGGTCGCAAACTGTATGTCTCTGGTCATCAAACGATTTACGATATTGCTTCAGTTAGCCCCACCGCTAACACGGTTTCTCTCAGTGTGGCTTTTAGTGGTCCCACCAACAAGCTGGCCAGCTTTGCCATCAAGGCCGACAAAAGCGAAAAGAATCTGATCTACTTCTCTGAACTGGATGAGTTCGAGTCGGTCCCATCGACCAATGCTATTCGTCTGCGGCAGGATAGCAATGACGTTACAGATTTAACAGGAGGGATTTCCTTTGGATCATTCATCTGGCTATTCACAGAGACCAGCCTCTATCGATGGACCTTCCAATCACACCCAGTTTTGGATGGAGCTATTTACCACACCGAAGAGCGTTGCATGCTCAACCAGAACTGCTGTGAGAACGTCGAAGGGCGACTCTACGTGCTTGACCGGGAAGGCCCCTACGCCTTCACTGGCGGAAATGCTAATCCAATTGGGGAAAAGATCCAAGATCTATTCCGGCCCGGTGGCGGAGTCGTGTGGGACAATTCAAAATGGTTCCATGTAGCTGGACTCCCAGCCGAAGAGACCGTGAAATTTTTTGTTTGCATGGACGGCAGCAAGTACCCTAAGCACTCGCTCGATTACCACTATCGCCGAGGCATCTGGTGGCTCAGTGAGTACCCCTGGGGAATCTCGTCCAGCTGCACAATTCCCATGCCGACATCCCGCAAGCTGCTCGTGGGTACTTCCGGTGAACGCATTATGCAGTTCGGCGCTGGACTCTTGGATGGACCGAAGCTCGGTCTCACGACTTGGGGTACTGTAGCCAGCGCCAGCTTGCTAACGCTCACGGTCGATGATCCGAACTATGTTGTAACCGACGTAGCGAATGCACCCATCCATATCGTCGCTGGTCGCGGCAAGGGTCAGTCTCGCATTATTCTCGCGGCCAATGCTACCACAGGCAAAATCGACATCGATAGACCGTGGTCTGTGCTGCCGGATTCGACCAGCCAGTTTCAGATCGGTGGCGTATCGTGGGTGGTTCGCACCCACCGGCTGCAAATGGCCGACTCGGAATCGCAAAACACCAGGGCTTATCGAATAGCTTTCACTCCGTCAGAATCCACTAGCACGTTCGATGTGCGAACCTACTATAGCTATTCCGGCACGCCGTCAAACATGGCTGTCACCGCCAAAGGCAAGCGTGGCATGTCTACCGTCATCGGCACGCCCGATGTCACGTTCAACATGCAGCTACTGGAAGAGGGCTGGCAGCAGTATGACTTCAGCGGCTCACACGACAACCGTGGCCCAGCTGCTAAATTTTTGTCAGCAGAATTGCGTGGCGTACAGAATGTAGATCAGGTGATTATTCATAGCCTGGGGATTGATGGGGCTAAGTAAATAACTTTTTATCAAAAGCTATTCAAGTAATGTTCTTTCCCGTAGTATCACGATTGCTCAGAGTAGAGTGGGGCGCAACGCCCTATCTGGATGATCGTGGTGCAGACGAAATCAACCCCGAGGTGTTGGCGTCTCAGGCTCGGCATGGCGCTTCGATGTTGCAGCAGTTTGTCGAAGAGCTGGCTGCCATGGCCTCGCTCAGTGAGTCCTACGAATCTCGCGTGCCAGTGAAGATCAATGTGCCCGGCGAAGACTACGCTCCGCCCGACCGGCTGTTTCTCAATATCGAACAAGGCGATTCGTTCTATGCTCTTGAGGTCAGCAACCCCAGCTCGTTTACCGTTGAGAAAGACGGCGACACCTATGTACGCAATGGGCTGGCGATCAACGTCTTCGGAACTTCCAATTTTCAAGCAGCTCCGCAGCGAGATTATCGCACGAACGCGGGAGAGGAAATCACTAACTACGCTTTGCTTGTGGACCAGCAGCTAGTTGGCGTGAAGTTCCAGGTGCAAAACACTGCGCTCGTGCAGTTTGGCGACTATGTCGTTTATCAGAACGGCACATGGTACGGTGGACCGACCGACTCGAAGGTTAAATTATCCACTAGCTCAGACACAGCCAAATATCTTAAGTTTCACTTTGCAGATTTCTCGACAGCCACGTTCGATGCCACTTACGATATACCGATCAAGGTAATTATTTCTAGTGGACAGCTGAAGTTCTTCATTGATGCCAGTGACCTGACCAACTTCTCGACTGGACAGAATCAGGTTCTGGGTCACTTGGCTAGCGCAGGCTTTAAGTTAATCAATCTGGGAACTTGCTCGTAATGGCAGAACGTCCCTGGTTCAAAACCGACCATGTTGTTTGGAACGGAACTGATATTTTGTTCTGTGACACCGACCCATGCGCTGCACCAGCCTTTGATTGCTCTTGTAACGCTGAGCCGCCAGATACAATCGACATTGAGTTTAATGACATCGAAGGCGGCTCTTGTGCGAGCTGCACGACTTACAATTCCACGGTCTATACAGCTGTCCGCGCTGGAACGCCCGGCCCCAGCAACGCCTGCACCTGGACCGTATCCGGCCAGTGCGGACACACTTTGCAGATCGATATTGCGAGTGGCCGGGTAGATGTTTACATTCTTAATGGCTTTAGTATTGTTGCTAAATTTAGCGCTTTTCCTGCCGACCCATGGGACTGTACTTCTCACCTGGATCTCACGCTGTTTTCGGCTGATAATTCGGTTTGTAACTTTCAGGGGGCGACCGAAGCCACCTGTAGCATCAACTAATGGAACACGAGCTAATCACAGAATTGAAGGGGACCGAGTACCACCATTACTGCATCCGGTGCCGGACGAGGAAAGTCACAACCAAACCAAATTGGAAATCTGAGTGTGGCGGAAAACCACTGCTCGGTGATATAATCGCAAAATGGCTCGCCCGTCTGGGCCTCCACAGCAGACCGGGCTGCAATTGCGAAAAACGTAAGTCTTGGATTAACCGCAAGGCGGCTTGGCTTAGGAGGCTCTTCAATGCAAGCGTATGACTTAGGTGTAGCTGCTGGCCCAAATGGACAGCTCTACAACCGTGGCTGGGCAGCTCAGGGCGATCTCGGCGAGTGGGGTCAAGCTGGCTTACTAAATAGCTTTGACAGCTATGGCGGACAGATGGGCAACGCCATGAATCAGATGGCTGGCCTGCAGAACGCCAACGCTGATCGATCACTGGCGTACCAGCTGGCCCAGATGAACAACGGTACCCAGCGATATGGGATCGATGCTCAGCGGTACGGATATGGTCAAGGCACCGAGCAGGCCCGCATCGGCGCTAATGCTGACATCCACAACTCGGATCAGCAGACTGAGCAGGAGCGAATCCGCTCGGGTGCCCAGCAGAATGTCCAGAACCAGCGCACTAGCGCACTAGCTGCATTGCTAGGTCAGTTCGCTGGCAACTTCGGGAACAACGCTCCTGACTTCAAGTTCTCCTATGGGCTACCAAACCCACAGGCAACTCAGACCACACTGCCATCGCTTTTGCAAGGTAGGGCTTAACTATGGGCGTGATCGGTAACATGCAGGTCACTGCGTCAACCGCACCTTACACTAGCTCGGCTGAAGGTTGGAACAATCTGAATGTTCCCAGCCCAGCGCCAGCTCGTGCGCCTCAGTACAATCCGGTCATTCAAAAAGGTCCACAGGTACAAACCTTTGCACAGCAGCAAGCCACAAAGCAGGCTAATGCCAACGCGATGCAGCAGACCCAGCAGAATACGCTGAATCAGGTCGAGATGCAGAATAAGATCAGGGCTGCCCGGTTAGGGGGCGGGGCAGTAACCCCGGCCCCTAACCAAGCCCCCCAACAAGGAATGTCTAATCAGCTGATGCAGTTGCTCCAGCAGATGAGCAATGGCACCACGCAGCAGCCACGCGCTGGCACGAGCGTTGGCTATAACAACAACAGCCAGAATACAAACCCACAGGCTGGCGGCACTAACTTCGTAGCACCGCAGATCAGTGTTGCTCCGATCTGGAATCAGGCTCAAGTTGGAAATGCGCAGGCTGGCTTGAGAAACACACCCATTCCGCAGATGGCACCCAACGGTGCGGCTGCTGGTGCCCAAGGTGGACTCAACCAGATGATGCGTGATGCAGTATCTGGGGCAGGTAGTGCGAATGCAATTAACTTTGGCCGAGACGCAGCTTTCAGAAACGCAGGGCAGGTGCGATCAGCCAATCAAGCTAATGTCGGGCGCGGGCTGGATGCTGCAAACCTTGCTGCCAGTCAGTACACTGGTCAGCTGGGATATAATAACGCACAGCAAAATCTGATCATGTCACTGCTGGGATCTTTCCTATGAACACCGCTCCGCAGCCAGCCACTCAGCAATGGACCGATCAGAATAATGCCCAGACTCAGGCATTTATCAACAGTAAAAATGCGCAGACGCAAGCGTTCATCGACAAGCAGAACGCAGCCAAGGCCAGTCCTGGATTCAAACCCAACGGAAACACTTCGCCGACCGTAACGCCACCACAATCGCAATCGTTTGGTGGAACTGCGTTTCAGAATCGCCAGATGCAGCAGCAGTATGGAATGCCTCCCATAGGGCCTTATGGGTCTGCTGGTGGCAATACCCCAGCCAACGGAATGCCGAACTACAATGCGAACACACAAATCTACTCGCCGCAGCAGTCTCGCGGAGCTGTTAATCTCGCTCGCGCTCAGCTCCACCAACAGACTACGCTCCCAGGATTACTTGAAAAAATGGCTCGCCCTGGCATGGGATCAGAGTCGCCCTTTCAGGTCGGGCAGGCATACGCAAATTACATTGGACCCGCACAGGCAGCCTCTCAGATGGCTGGGGTTCAGATTCCTTTTGGGGACGCCGAAGCAAACGCCCAGAATCGGCTGCAGTACGAAGACATGGCAGCCGGACAAGCCATCGGCTACGGAAACGTCGCTAATCGCGTTCAGCAAGCACAGCGCAACGCAAACCTGCAGTCATCGGGTACGCTTGCGCAACTCCTGGCCGGATTCATTTAAGGATCTTTAGTATGTATCGTATGCCACAGTTTCCAGCTCCCGGTTTCATGGGCCAAGATCTCATCGGCTTGCTGGGCCAGCTGCAAAATCTCCCACCACAGTACTCTCCACCGCAGAGCATGCCGCACCCTGCAGATAGCCCACAGGCATACATTCCACGCAACTTTCCGTTTCAGCCGGAAGATCAGCAGCCACAGCCCAGTCCACCGATGATGCAGCGACAGATGGGGCCAGCTAGCCTCGCCGGTCAGGCTGAAGGCCCGATGGCGTTCGATCAGTCGCACGACATGCTCGATCCCACGCTCAAGCGATTCTTGACGGGTGGTGGCTATCGTGAAATGGATGCTGGCCAGCAAGCAGCGGCTGGACTGTCTCGTCAGATCCCACGACTGAACCAACAGAACATGAGTCCTGATCAGCTGGATGATCCTAACGCTGCCTGGAATATGCCAGAGGCAATGCCACCGACCGCAGCACCTGATTTTTCCCGGCTACAGCAGTCCTTTCAAGATCCTCTGCGACAAGCTGCTGAGCCACCACAGAGCAGGCCGATCCAGGCCCAGATACCCGATCGCGCTCAGCAAGTGGAGCAGATGATCGAGCGAATTTCAAGCGCGCCGCGTCAAGTCGGTCCCGCCTCAATGGACCCTGTGGCTTCGGGCATGTCCCAAAGGATGACGCCTGAAGCACAGGCCATTGTGGACGGCAGCTGGCGACAGAACCCGCTCGGCTACGATATGCCCGGACCCTCCGCACCACCGGACCCGCAGCCGTTCGTACCCGACGCACACAATCAAGCACTTGATGCTGGGTACACTGGCGGCGTAGCCCGCCGTGGTGGGAATATGTCGCTCGGTCTCGGCGATGCGATGAGCAGTGGTCGTGGCTTTGGTCCCGATGTCAGCATGGGCGGGCGACAAGCCCCAGCTCAACAGGATAGTGGCTTTACTCCAGAGCTACTTCAAAGGCTTGCCACTGCTGAAGCAAACCAGCGCGAACGTGAGCGAGTGCGGGAGATCGTAGACACGCGCAACTACGTTGAAGGCCAGCCTCGTGGTGTTGTTGGTCAAAGCAACAGTGGCATGTATAAAGGCCGACCAGTCTCCGAGTACGGCAACGATCAGATCGGTTTCACTGGCAGCCCCACAGCTAAAGACGCACCTGTGTTCATGGGTACCGATGGTCAGCCGCTGTTTACTAATATGGATCAGAAGCAAGGTGCAGTTAAAGCCTCGCTGGTCGATAACAACTTGGCGAGTTACTCTCCTGGTTCGCTGGGTATCGGATCTGATCGGCAGAAGCAGGCTGCTGCCGAGGCTGATGCTCGGCGTATGCGTATCGCCATGAATCAGGACGCCAGAGCAGGCGTAAATCCATTACTGCGCATGATGCAAAATGCAGACGGCAACACGAACCCGATGATCGCCGCACAGGTGTTCGGTCCAGACGCTGGCCGATTCGCAGTGGCTGAGAACAATCGCCGCAGCAATGAACAGATGAATCGAGACAATAACAAAAACTCTCTCACTCAAACTGCATTAGGTGCAGAGAATCCAGTGCTGGCACTCAGGGCGATGGAGGCCCTGGGTCAGCCGGGCGGCACCAAGAACCTGATCGCCGAGCAAGAGCGCATCGCTCGCAACACTGCCTTACGTGAAGCTGCTCCACGCGATAGGGTCGCTGCACTGATCGGCGATGTCGCCAGCAACCCACAAACTCTTCAGCAATCAATGCAAGAACTAGGTTTAAGCCAGTCAGACTTATTGGCCTTGCACAATGAAACCAACCCCAGAAACGGCGGCGGTATCTGGGACACCAGAACCGATGCGCAGAAAGAGGCTGACCTTAAGCTGCATAATGCACTCGGTGCAATCATCGGCACAAGTAATCAGAGCGATTCGCCTAAGCCGACGGTCTGGAGTAACATTGCAGCTCGCATGCAAGGCAATCCCTGGATGCGAGGTGCAATGCGAGGATCGTCTCGCGCAGCCACGGCAGCAGCCGCACCAACTCAGGCACCAGATGCTCCGCAGGCAGAGACTCAATCTCAGCGTAATGACCAGACTTACGCTGACCCCACTGGCACCAAAGCACTGATAGCTTACGTTCAAAGTCTCTTACCCGGCTATTAAGGTGAAGCATGGCAACTAATCCGTTCGGGTTCGGACCCAAGCGACAGTCCAGCTCGGCGATGCCGCAGCTTGCGCCCTCAGAGCCGGAAGAGATTCTTAAGGATCTGGCCAGCCGGACTATGTCCGGACTGCAGTACGTTGGCGAAACGCTCGACAAGCCGGGTCGAGCGATCCGTGGCCTGTTGGCAGGCAGGCCAGAGGAGCTGGCCAATCTGATCCCATTTTCGGATTCGATGGGTCTGACCGACCCGACCAAAGCGACCTATGGCCGCGACCTGATCGATATGTACGGGGGCGGTCCTAAGAACGTCGAAGGCTGGAACCCCATCGACAATCCGGTCGATGCTGCGCTCGACGTTGCGGGGCTGGGCGTAGACATCGCTACTGACCCCCTTCGCTTCGGTTCCCTGGGGCAGTTGACCAAAAAGGGACTCCAGGCAGCCAAGACCTCAGGTCGCGTTCTGGGGTCATCTCCGCTGTGGAAAGTCAAAGAGATCCAGGCGGGCGAAAGATCGTTAGCTTCCTTACGGATTCCGTTCACAAAGCAGACGCTCGACTTCACCGGCGAAACTGCCTCCAAGATCGCTGGTCATCTGGCCTATAACCCGTTCTCGCGTGTCGTGCGGCAAGCGTTCACGCTCAACCCCGAGCTGCGACAAGCCTCTCGCGTGGGTCAGGAGCTGGCCGATAGCAAGTACTCTCGCATCTTAGACATCCAGTCTGAGGTGGTCGGTCGGGCCATGGGCTTTGACTCCCGAGCTGATGAGCTGCACGAGGTCTTCGGCGATCAGGTACGCCAGCTATTGCAACGCAACCCCGACCTGTCGGAAGAGCTTTTTAAGCGTGGCCTGGATGTCAATAGTGCGACTACCGACGACATCGTGCGAGGCTTGGCTGAAGTTAAGGATCGAGGCAAGCTGATCCCGCCGCTCAATGGAATCAATACGATCCATAATCTGGAGCAGGGCATCACGCAGATGCACTCCAACCTAATCTCGAAATTCGCCGCTGCAGGACATGCCGCTCCCGACGCTGCACTGATGGCGACAAAGCAGCTGACTGGCACCGACGATCTGCAGGCTACTGTAGAAATGGCTAAGCAGTTCGATCAGTATGTCGATGACGTTGTTAAGTTCAAAGACGAAACCTTTAAGGAACTGCAGCAGCGTGGCTATAAGATCAGTGAGCTGGAGGATGAGTTCTCCAATCACACGCCACGCCAGATGGAGAAAGTTCTCAAGCAAGTTTTCACGAAATACAAGTCTTCGTCGATGACGTTTGAGAATGCGATGAAGCGGACCGATGAACTGCGTGACCTACCCGGTGGCACGTTGATGATCAACCGCTTGAGCAAAGACGCCGACATCACTGGCGTCCTAGACAAGTCCACCAAAGAGTATATAGCTAAGGGCTTGGACATCAACAACGCCCGCAACATGGCCAAGGCCGACGCACAGGCCACGCTGCAAGCTCGCATCAATAAGATCCGTCAGGAGTATATGCCCAACGGCACTGTGACTGACGAGAAAGTCAAACAAGTAGCAGACTACTTCTCTAAGCTGCCGTTTGAAGTCACCGCTAAGGGCATGTTCTCCGGCAAGGTGCTGGATGACATGCTGGACTATGTGATGCGCGGCCAGCGAGTGAAGGCTGGTCTCGACTCGATCTATGACATCGCCCTAAACACCGCCACGCCAGCCAGCGTAGGCATGCCGCTGGAGACGTTCTTTCATCAGGTCGATGGCACCCACTCACGCCTGGGATTCTCTACTCAACAAGGCATGGATCACTTTAAGCAGCTGTGGCAAGATAAGCATGGCACTCCGTTTGCACCCGGCAGCGTCTCAGTACCACAGGAGTTTGTGGACGTAGCCCAGAAGTTTCTCAAATACCACTCGGACCCAAAGGAAACTATCGAGCTGGTAAAAATGTTCGACAAGTACACTGGGTTTCTGAAGGGAGCGTTGACGATCCCCTGGCCTGCTTTCCACACCCGCAATGCAATCAGCGGTCAGTGGCAAAATATGGTCACAGCTTTTGATAATCCAGCCCATGCTGGCAAAGCATACAAGGAAGTCTATGATGCGATGACTGGAAAAAATCCAGAGCTGATTAGACTGGCAGAATTTTATGGTATCATGCCCGAGGGCGGCAGCCGGATCGCTGACATCATCGGTGGTTCTAAGGATGCTGGATTTGACATCGCATCTTTGCCACAACGCATGAACCCACTCACCCCGTTCAAGCGTGCGGCAGAACGCTACAAGCAAGGTGGCTTGATCGGAGAAGTGGATGAGATTACGGGTAATCGTAAAGGCGTGGTGGGCGGTCTCGGTGAGTATGGTCGTGATGCTATGCGGAGTGTGGAGGTTTTCAATCGACTGTCCCACTTCGCTGCTCGTCGGTTGTCTGGCTGGAGTGATGCAATGGCTGCTCACTCCACCTTGCTCAACCATTTTGACTACAGTACCATCGGACGAACGTCAAAGTTCCAGCAAGGCCTGCGCCGAATCATCCCGTTCTATGGTTGGCTTAGAAACAACACCCCTAAGCAAATCGCTGACTTGATGCAGCAGCCGGGCGGCAGGCAGGCTCAAACTGTTCGTGCGCTTAATGCTCTGCAGCGAGAGGCCCAGAACGATGCGTTCCTGCCTGACTACCTGAAAGAGCGAGTAGTCACAGACAACTTCTTTGGTGAGAAGAATAAGAAAGACGGGTCGCGTAGTTACCTGACCCTGTCTGGATTCCTGCCTATCGAAGACGCACTGAACAAGTTTCCGCATGCTGGCGATGGGTTTCCGTTTGATCCATCTCGCACCATGCAGAAGGGACTATCGATGCTGCACCCAGCCTTCCAATATCCGTTCGAGATGGCGACTGGCAAGCAGCTGTGGTCCGGTCGCCCGCTGTCCGAGCTACACCAGACTCCAACAAACTACGAAGATCTAAATGCACTGATCCACAAATCGCCGTTCGCTCGTATCGCCACGACTGCCCGGCAGCTGATGGACCCACGCAAGTCTGCCGCAGAGAAGGCAGTCAACGCGCTGGTCGGCGGCGTGAAGATCACGGACGTTGATTACAACAAGGCCCTGGAGTATGAGGGCCGACGCCTGATCGAAGAGCTGCTCGGCAAGGTACCGAGCAGCCGGGAGTTCTCCCGACTCTCGATCCCCGCCGACAAGCTCAGTGAGCTTACTCCTGAGCAGCTGAAACAGTACAGTCTGTACCAGTACCTGTTGAAGCTGGGTCAACAACGGGCGGCTGAGACGAAGAAAGAGTCTTCCAAGCAATAGCATCACTCGCTATTGTCATCGTCTTTGTAAATAAGCTGCCTTGTTTTCTTGATCTCATCTAAGAGGTCTGTGTGATCTGGCAGCTCATAGTTATCGTAATCGATATAGTCCTGATAAGACTGAACAAAGTCTTCAGCAGATGCCAACAGAAACTTGAGTCGTTCCTGCTCGGCTTCTGCTGCCTTTTTAATCATTAAATTGCCTAAGGCTCTAGCCTCGTTCGGCGAGAAAGCGATATGGCCGGTCATGTCACGAGGCAAGTTAATCACCACATCGCATCGATTGTTAATGCCTACTTCTAAGAATCCAGGTCCATTATCACACACGATCTATCTCCTCCGTTAATTAGTAAACTCCAGCGGCCCCGGCAGGGATCGAACCTGCGTGCAGTTTGGACCTGCCATCCCAATAGCTCGTGGGTTTTGTGATCGAAGGATTACTCCACCGTCCGGCTGACGCTGCTTGCTAACCAGGAAGCAAGTAGCTGCGCACGTAACTCAAGCCATAACGAGCTTCAATCAGGGCCGGTTGTTATTTGTCTTCATTGTAATCCAGATCTCTTACTTCCTTGATTAGATCAATGGCATCATTGTAATCCATCTCGACAGCAAATTCTGTGCTGTCTAGGTAAGCAGTAATGTGCCCAGTTTCACTAATTAAAAACACAGTATCATTGATTTTTAGTTCCTGAAATTGGTACCTAATAGAAGCATCTTCTGCGAACACTTTAATAGACTTCACAAGCTTATGCGCTCGGCTCCCAGAGACCTTCCTTACAGTAGAGCAATCTGGTATCTGCTTACCTTTTAGAATTATCCTAATCATTCCTCTACCTCCTCAATTTCTATAATGTCATCGTCCCCATCATCTTCGATGCGGACCATTACCCACTCACCGTTGATCTGCTCCCATTTCTTTTTCACTCCGGTCTCGGGAGCAATGATCTCCTGTGGCTCGTCCATCGTGAGACCGACTTTATCGAGCATAGGATCAAGCACCAGCTGTTGCTGGGGAGTCCAGCTGTTGCGTTTCATCTTCGCATGTCTGTCGGCAAAGTGCTTTTCCAGTTTGCCGTACACGATGCTGGCTCTGTTGGCTGACCACTTGCGGTCTTTGTTCTTATATCCGCCAGCATTCAGCCGCTTAGCAATCTCCGTGAACGTATAACCTTTCCTGCGCAGCAGCCATAGCTGAGTCAGCGTGCGGCGGTAGTCATAGTCCGGTACCTCTACCTTCACACCGTTGATCTCTTCAAACTTCCAGCCCAGCCCGCTCGGTGGACGCCCACAGACAGACAGCCCTACTCGCTTTCGATAGGCGTGCGTGGCCTTGACTCGCTCGCTGATCGCTTCTCCCTCGATCTCGGCTGCCAGTGCCAACCCCATTAGCACGCACTTACCGGCGATGGTACTAAGGTCCATGGCCTCGCCTTGCAAGTTTGCTACGTGCAGCCTAATGCCCATGTATTCAACTAGCCTGCCCACTGTATCCATCACATCGAAAATTCGGCGGCCCAAGCGGTCGATTCGCCACACATAGAGGTGATCACCTCGGCGAACCCGTCGCATAAGTCGCTTGCCCTCTGGTCGTTCACTGAACTTAGTCTTCCTGCCACTCATGTCGATGTCTACAAAAGCATCCGACTTTCCAGCCCATGGTGGTATAGAGTGCCGCTTCGATTCGAGCAGCCACGCCTTATAACACTCATCGTACTGGAAGTCGGCACTATGCTTTTGGTCGGCCTGCGAAAGCGATTGCCGGATATAGCACCAGGACATCGGAGTTCTGATGTAACCTTTAACGCCCACGGATCGCCTCTCTAATCACGCAGATGATAAATAAGATCACGAAAAACACAGCCAGTATTTTCATAATGCCCTCTCAAACATCTTGCGGACTTCAGTCCAGATGTCTCTTGAGGACCACTTTTCATACAGTCCACTGACCTCTACGGTCACATTGGTTAGGTGCTTATGCTCAGTGCCAGTAGCTACAGCCTGAATTGTGTCTAATCCGTTGGACTCACCAACATCCAGATCAGACGGCAGCCGCGACACTTTCAGTCTTGGTCTGAAGTATCGCATGCTGACTGCTCCATGCGCTTGAGGAACGAGGCTTTCTTGATCGGTGCCATGGCGACACCGACCATGAATGTGGCATTGTCCCTGAACTGATCTAGGGCCTGCTCAACATAGATGCCAGAGATAGCGACGGGCAACTCAGACAGGCTGAAGCGATCATTGCTCATCATCTCCAGCAGCTTGTCCGGCTCAATCATCGGCATCTCTAATCCGTACGACTCGTACACCTTGCACTTTTCCAGCATAACATCGTACAAGTCCTGCACCCGCATTCCGGCTGGCACATGCCGCTCATACATATCCACTGCGATCAGTGAAATCAGTGGCACAGCTGGATCGTGGAACGAGGTGAAGAATATCTCACCCTCTTTAATCAGCCCATTGTTGAGATTCTGGCAGCATAGCTCAGCGTCACGCTGCTTCTCGAACGGCGCGCAGGCTGTGGTCGGTACCGCCACGTACCAATACTTCCCATGCTGAAACACTGAGTATTTATTTTCTTCCGACTCTGACATAATGCTTCTCCGCGAAATAGAAAACAATGTACAGCCTCGCGCCGATCAGCCGGATCTTGTGTCCGGCTGATCGGCGTCCAGTGCGCACTGTTAATTCATCGACGGTTCCGGTCGCACGAACCTGGGTTTCTCTCTGTCGATACCCAGCACTTCGCTCAGTTTTTCCTTCATGTGAAACATAGCCAGCTGCTGCTGAATATAGTGCTGCTGCTCTTGACTGAGACCATAGTCTATCTCGGCGGGCCGAACTGTGTTCTCATGCTCGTCTTCCCAGACCAGCATATTGATACCCATCTGCAGAAGACTAAACTCTGCATCCAAGCCTTCCTTACGGCGAAAGAAAGCATACACATTGGACCTGTGCCGGATGACCCAGCGTACATTACCAGAGCGGATGTCGAGCATAACCACAAAGTCGGCGTCTGGCAGGTCACTAATCTTAACTCTCTCTGTGGTGCCCTCGGTGTACTCTTCCATTTCATGGCCACTGCCAGCGACTACCTTGTCGGCCACGCTGGTCGCCTGCTTCACACTCTTGGCGATCAGGAAGTAATCTCTCACTTCATAATCGTCGTCTGAGTCAGCGTCCCTAGTGCTAACTCTGATCCTATAAAATCTCATGGCAAGTCTCCGCGACTAATGAAGGTAAATCGATCCAAACTAAACGCACAGTCACTGTGATCCACATGCACAAAGTAGTCACTCCTAAAGCCCGTCAGCTCATAGTGTCGCATCTCATGTAGCACAAAGTCTCGCGCGTACTTTCCGTAGCCGGGTAAGCACTCGATAATGTCGCCGATCAGTGGCCACTGACCACTCTCATATCGCTTATTGCGGCAGGGCCGATCATCGGCACCGAGGCCCAGGCAGGCTAGGATACTATCCGCCAGATTTTCAGCTTCCAGGTCGCTGTTATAGTGATGTCTCTGTGGGATTGCAAACAGCCTGGAAAGAAATGCTGGCATATTTCGTGGCAGAATCGTGATGTCAGATCCAAGATCCACTTTCACGACAGTATTCCCATCGAAAGTTGTCCTGCTTTTTATGCGATAGGGGAGCGGCATCTCGTGCTGCATGTTATCTAGTGCATGATGAACGCATCTTTCTGTATCGCCCCTTGCATGAAAGGTGTACGATCTGCCGCGCATCGACTCTGTTACCAGTGAAGCGGGAATCTCTCGTCCACTAATGGGATTAAACACCGTCCACTCTGAATGTAATGTCATTGCGATAGCCTCTTCTTTCTGCTGCTACGGGCAGCCATCCGCTTCCAGTGCTTGTGTTTGGCTGCGGCCTTGCGTTGCTGCTCTCGCTTGAGCCTGATATTCTCTTCAGATTGAAGCTCTAGGTTGTACTTTTCGCCCAGTGAGAGCATATCCTCTTCAATTGCGTCATACATTGCTTTGTACCTTCCTGCCCTGAGATGGCAGCTATAAGACTTACTTCCATGGTCAGTCAGATTAAACAGTTTCCCTGCTGCCTCACGGCACATCTGTCTCCATTCGCAGGCGTATATATTGCTTACCTCAATAACAGTTTCGTAATAGACATTACTTTCCCTTAGCCTGCTGATTATGAACTTTAAGCCATTGCCATTAACCCTGTCGTTGTGTCGCTTAAGAAACAGCTGAGCATCAGCTCGGCGCTCCTCATACCGCATGCTGCTAAATCTCTCAGCCTCTTCGCAATCATCTCTGATTTGCAGCAGTCCTGTGGATCTGTTCATATTCCCGAACATTCTACCGTTGATACCGAACGAACCAAAGTTAAAGCATGTGTTTTTCTCATCAAAGTCGCACAGCTCAAAATTTAATCTGCTTGGGACATAGCCTCTGACCAGAAACGCCTCCCCATGAATCAGCGCAGCTCTCGCATGTGGATCGAACACTAACGCACGATTGCGGTCGATGCCATATGACACAGAGCTAATCTCATCACGCCCAAAACCGAAGTTGTTCACACGCCAGCCCATGAGATTATGGTTGTTGTTTGTCAGCGCACAGCTGGTGATCGCTAGATGAAATGGCTTTGTTGCTTCCATGGCAATCCTCAGTAGCTCGGGATAGTGGACCTGATCATATCGATGACTGAGTCTGGAATCAGATCAGCTGGGATTCTAGCCAGCCAGCGCCACTCTGGACCATCATCGATCACATCCATCGTGAGTTTCACGCCACAGCAAGGACAGGCATAAAAGTCAGGAAACTGACAGTCTTCCGCATTGCGTCCATACAGATCATGAAAGGAAAGCGTGCCCTCTCCATGATCTACACCGGCACTGCACACAGGACATGGCAGTTTCCTGCTGGCAAATTTGTTAGCGATCACACTTCTGGAGTTACCAGACTTCATCGTTCTGGCTGACAGTGCATCACACTTGTCATGAAACTTTTTCAGTCGTTCGTCACTCACTACCCACTGGTGTGTCTGAAAGTATTTTTCCATGTCAGTTCTCCGCTACAGGGATCAGATCAAACGGAGGCACGCTGGCTCACACTACAGCGTGATTGCTGGATGATCTGGCTGTTTAGTTACTCAGGACCGGCGTCCAGCATAACATCCTCTTGTCCAGTTTCTGGCACTTCCGCAGTCGCCTTTGACGCATAATCAGGCCATGCTGCTTTCTGCGAACACATCAAAGAGCTAATGACCGTGTCCACCTGTTCTGGCGTGCGAAAGGACATGCCAATCGGCAGGTTAAATTCCTGACATTGCATGGTCATACAGCAGTGGTCAGTCGGGCAATCGTCATCTGGCGCAACAATGCCAATGCACAGATCAATACAGCGAAACATCGACTGCTCAAGCGTTTTATCTCCCAGGTCGATGACCTGTCTTCTGAGTCCTTGTCCTTGCATCTTAATCTCCTAAGTGATATGTGGTGATATTGATTAACAGGCTGGACATGAAGTCCAGCCTGTTAATCCTAGATCGTTTTCGCTTTGGTGAAGTCCTGATACAGATCAGGCTTGCATATAAAGTCCGGCCACGCTTCGTGTAACATGACCAGCATCGTGCTGATTACCTCTTCGATTTCCTTAGGGTCATCAAGGATCATCGCCATGTGGGTCGCGGGTTCTTCGCTCTCCATGCTGATCACAAAGACACGATCCTTGCCGTCTCTGGTAGGCGAGACCAGCCCGATCCTCATGTCTCCACAGCGGGTAGCCTCAAACTTGCCAGAGTTCTCAATGATGCCGGTACGCTTGAACACAATTACTCCTCCTGGTTTATTAGTGAAGTGTTATTTCTTAAGGGGACGGACATGAAGTCCGGTCCCTTAAGACGCAATAATCTTCAGGATCTCTTTAGCTGCTCCACCACAGATCGCGTCTTCGCCAGCCTCATCACCCAGATCCGCTGAGACCAATGCTTTGATCTCATTAATCCTTGTTTCCGAGAAGCTACCATTGCGAGCTGCCATCTTTTCAACGTCAGTCATGGTGAACCAAACCTTAATGCACGCATCGGCCAGCGACTTGATCGCTGCAAACGCTACTTCATGCACCTCTTTGATCGACCCCATGCCGTGCTTTTGGATAGCAGTCATCGTGGCCATGAAAGCGATGCTCGACATCTGCTTCGACAGTTTCTTGAGCAGAGCGATATATTCTGGATTATCACGGTGATCGGCGAAGAGCTTCTGCGTTACATCCTTCAGCTCTTTCTCGCTCATGATGCTGACGCGAGTCACGCCAGCCAAATCTATCGATCCAGGTACGTGGTTCGGGAACACTGAGGCCCGACACTCAATCAAGCTCTGAATCATTGCATCTACCAGTTCCGGTGCTTGCATGCCGAAGATGATATTCAGACCAGGAACGCTGGTCTCCATTCGCAGCGCCACTGCTGCCTGATTGTCATGCAGGCCAACTGCGGCACCAACCATCAGGTTAGTGACTTCCACTCCGCTGGTGATTGCATCTCCATCACCAAAAGCTGATGTCTGAAATCGCTGTGCTACCATGGCAATTCTCCTCCTCAGGGAACTAAAAGTAACCGGCACATCAAACAGCCGGACATAAAGTCCGGTTGCTTGATGAACAGGTACTCTTTACTCGCCTTGAGCTTGGCAGTACTCATACAAGTTCACTGTTTTAATCCAGCCAGGTACATCTTCCGATGTGTCCTGAGTCAAACAAGCGACCACAGGGAAGCTCGCCTTGCTGCTGGGCCAGGGAGTGTAACCGTCTGTGCAGACAATACACAACTGCGGTTTTTCATCACGCTTCATATCGTCAGCGTGCCTGATCAGGATGCTCATATCCGTACCGCCGCCGCCGATCAGACTAACCTTGCTAGCATCAAATACCTGAGCATCGCTCTTGGCATAAGTGTCGCCAGCGATAACTCGCACGCCGTCACGCAGATGGAGTCCGCTGATCACCTTGTCGATCAATCCCAGTGAAGCAGCCAGATCAAACTGACACATGCTGCCACTGGTATCGACTAGGATCAGGATGCGTGGTGCCGTGTGGGCTGCTCGTGGCCTGAGCATCCCATCGCCGCGCGATCGGCGGGCTGGGCGTTTGTAGGTATAGCGATCACCATCGCCCAGCGTGATCTGATCGGTGTAACCACGCACGACACCCATTAGCAACCTACGTGGATCGATCTTAGGCTCTAAGATTCCATCAACATAGGCTTCCATGTTACTGCCAACTGTACCGGCCTTGCGACCACGAATCGCACAGTCGGTGAGGATCTGTTTCTGCTCGTAGTCTTCCAGGCCAGGAGCTTCCTCAGCTAGCTCACATTCCCACTCCCTGGTAACTCCATCGGAGCAGGAGCCTTCGTCTCGGTCAACGTCGGACTCCCACCACTCAGGATGTGATCTTCCTCCCTCTCCGTCGCCTCCCGTCTGGTCTTCTCCGCTTTGGTCTCCATCGCCATCAGTCTGTGGCTCAGGTGATCCAGGGTCTTGAGCGTTCGGTCCATGCGGTGCATTTCCCTGACCAGCTCCGTTACCACTCCCCGAAGCTCCATTACCTCCCGTTCCGCCAAGCCCATTCGGCTTGTTAGCAGAGCTACTTGAGCTTTGTTGTTCATTGCTGATCTTCTCCATAATAAGGCGGAAGTATCCTTCTGCCATGTGATTAGTGGGGAAGCCGTAGGTTGCAGGATTAGACCGACTTTCAGTCTGACTGTCCACAAGCTCCCGAATCTTCTGCGGCAGGATCTGATGGACAGCCATGTCAGCCGCCAAGCTCCAGGCTTGGCGTGCAGTGGGGTCGTTGGGCACATAGTTCTGGGCACGACGAGCATGGCCCAGCATCAAGTGACCGACTTCAGTTAGGATCTTCGCCGCTACTTCTAACTGCTCTGCTTTTACAATCCATTCTGGGTTGTAGTAAGTCCGCCACTGTGCATCAACGGCCAGATCTTTAACACCCATGGTCTCAACTGACTGCAAACTGAGGATTGCAGTGCTGGCATACGGCCAGCTGCGTGCGGCCAGCAGCTTGCACTTTGCCAGCTGCTTTTTGGCCTGCTTATTGGTTGCTGTTTTCATCCATCGTCTCCTTGAGGTATGGCCAGCACCTGAGCTTGGCTTCCTTGAGTGACTTGATGATCTCATCTATCTGGCCTGGGGTTTCCAGTGCGACCCCTAAGTAACCAGAGTCAGGAAACTCTTTGACTACAATCAACGTCACTGGGTCGTTATTGTCGTCATAGGCAGACACAACATTGAGCTGAAAGGCATGCTGCACTGCTGCACTGCCCAGCTCACCACCTAACGGATCTCGTTTGATGCCCATGTCTCTGGACCCTCCTCGTCTGGACCATCCAGTGGCCATAGCTCGTTAGCCACGCGGATCATCACATCGATTACAGACTGTAACTCTTCCCGAGAGTTCGCTCTGGTCACAATCGGAGTATCAGAGTCTCTGGGGACTACGCCGATCACAGCGCACATTTTGGTCATGGTCTCATCAGTGAAACCACCAGCCACCAGCAGCTTGGCCCCGGTCTGGTAGAGCTGCATCTCGGGATTGTCGCGGGGCCATCTCTCTTCTGGGAGTGCCTTCATTGTTAGTCTCCTGTGAAGTGGTAAGGGTGAACGGGTCACTGCTCAGCCGGACTTCATGTCCGGCTGAGCAGTGTAAAGTACATCCTCACGCAGTTTGCAGCTTGCTAACACGAGCTTCACGCATCTCAACCGCTGCCCCAACTCGCTTCTTAGGCAGCCAGCCTTCCGGTTTGATCTTCCACATCGCACCCTCGGCACTCATCGCCACCTCGGGCTGCTGGTTGTAAACTTCCTCCAGAACGTCGTACAGGCGTTCCCAGCGATCTCCGGTGTTGTCGGCCTCTACAGCGTGCATGACCGACGCGATGCACGCACGGCTCAAATCAAAGCGTTTGGGAAGCTCGATCTGATCTGGCCTTGCAAGCCACTCTTCGGGGTCCGGCAAATCTTTGTAGCCAATGTACTGAAGCACCTCATTGCCAGCCGCTTCGCCGATGCAGCCATAAACCAGCTGTGCCCTGACGCTAGCAGAGGCACCGACTGAGTCACAGGCCGCCAGTAAGCGACCAACAGCGGTCATGCTGCGGTCAGAGGGCCAAGGCTGAGTGGCCTTGTCCATATCCTTCGGATAGGCAGCCTCGCCGAACAGATGCGGCAAGCGGTCTTCGATGTCGCACATCAAGTTACCGTAGGTTGGTCCAAGCTCATCCTGCCAGCCTTCGGGCAGTATCGGGAACTCCATGGATGGGTAGTTCTTGAACCCGTTGCGCCAGCCAGCTCGTCGTGCCTCAACAGGACGCTCCCATTGCAGCAGACACATCCGATTGATCACAGGTGGTGGCAACTCTTTGCCGTCCGTGGATCGTTCGATGGGATTGCCGATAGCCACCATATAGCAGGTCTTCGGTGGGTTGTTGATCACTTCCTGTGCCGCACCCATCACATCGTGCCCGCACTGGTTAAACTCATCCAGTACCCAGAGAGTAGGCTCATGTACTGCCCGAAGTATATCTTCGGGGAGTACATAAACGACCCCTGGGTAAGAAATTCCATCTGCCATCGTAACCATTTGCTGCACAGGCATGCCACCGATGTCCTCTGGCATTCGTTGCCGGAGGATCGTACTCATGAACCGCACCTTGAGCTGATCGGCCAGCGTCTTAAACACGCCGGTCTTGCAAGATCCTGGGTCGCCCATGATCATGGGCACCACGCCAGCCTGCATGGCGACAGCTGCCGCCACATTCACCGCTCTGATTCTCATGTTAATGTCTCCGTTAATGAGTGAGATAGCAGACCACGCAGTCCGCTCCATCAGGCTCACTGGGAATCGCCAGTGAGCCATCAGGGCCGGACTAGGCAGACAAATTATTCAGGTTGTGCGTTCGCACAATCTGTCAGACTGCCCTCGATTTCTTGCTTGGCCTGTTCAGCGAACGCCTTGTCTTCGTCGCTGAGCGTGCCAGATTCGATGGCATCGTTGACCTTCTTGACCAACTCGGCCACTTCCTGCTGCACTTGCTTACGCGGGGCACCAACGATGCCATCCAAGCAGACAGCGACTTCAGCATTGGTGACTTCATTTTGGAACTGCGACATGATCTCGTCTCCTGAGATAACTCTGCACAGATCGCCTGTGCTATGCGGACTTGGCTCACATGGCCAGCCTCCTCGGGCTGCGAACTGTCATTGCACGCAGCCTTCGGAGCCGGGTCAGGCGTCCCACTTAGTCCTGAGCTTCATTGCTCAGCTAGAGTGGCTCACTCAGTCTTCGTCACTGTCGTCATCATCTCCACAGTCGTCACAATCATCACATTCGTTGTAGTCATCCGACTCATCCTCCACATCGGAGTCGAAGTCATCTGGATCGTTTTCGTCATCCACAGAGTCGTCATCTTCGTTGGGGCCAGCATCATCGTCGCTGGCACCCATCACCTCTTCGACTCGTTCCAGCTCGCTTTCAGCGAGCTGCTGATCTTCAGCCGACAGCGTACCGCTGGCAGCCGCAGTGGACAGATCGGACTGCAATTCCATCACCTCATCGGTGATCTGCTCATCCGACGCACCGCCCAGGATGTCGCTGGTGATCTCTGCTTCTTGGGCTGCCACTGCTTGTGCGAACTCAGACTGATTCTTCATCTCACTGTCTCCTATAGTGAAACAACAAATATGTGAACCGCACGGCTCACTCCGTCGAGTACGCGGCAGACAGCCGCGTACTCTCAGGGCTGAGTCAAACGATCATACAGGAAACCTGAATCTCAACATGCAACAGCGTTATCTCGCCTGGACATTGATCGCTTGTAATGGCATCTGCCGCAATTGCCGATGATATTGATCGAAGCTGATCAGCACTCAGTGATAGCATGTGGTCGATGCCGACCTCTCCTGGCTCCAGATTTCTGATTTTATAGGTAATTGATTGCATCTCAGTGTCTCCTATGGTGTTTTTTATCTGGGACAATGTTTTATCTGGGACAATGAACCGCACGGCTCACTCCGTCGGTCACTCGGCAAAGTGTCGAGTGACCTCAGGGCTGAGTAGTACCATTCAGCGATAAAGTCACTGTGCCAAGTACATTCCGTCGAACAGCTCATTGTCCTCTTGCACCGCATCGCCACTGGATGCCGCAGTCATCGCCAGATCGATCATGATACGGCACTCAAACAGCTCTTGGTTGAGGAACTCCTCGTACTCACTAACCTTGTTGAGCAGCTCCTGGGCCTGCTTGACGCGACCTTTGAGTGCGTCTTCGCCCAGTGCATTATCTCTGATCTCTTTAGCGATCTCAGAGGCCCTGGTCGTCAGCTCATCGCTAACTGCCTTGCGAACGGCACGGATCGTACTGTCGTCAAGCTGCACGATGGAGTGCGTGATCATAATGCCAGCCGATACCGACTCATAAGCATCGACCACAGCATCCCACTCCTGACTGTGAGCCTCTGGCAGATAGTACAAGCCACCAGCGGTACGCATGCAGGTACCATGGAAGTGACGCAGCAGCTCGACCAGGGAGCGACCGATAGCAGCACCTTCAATCTGCTTGCGGTACTGGTTGTAGCTGCACTGGATCACATCTACATTTGCATCGCCACTGGTGATGCTGACAATTTCGTTGTCAGCATCACGGGCCACCGTGGCTGAGAAAATTGGGGTGTGTTCATTCCCAACTTCCCCACGCACACGGCGGGTGATCACAAAGCCGCACTCACGATTCTTGAGCGGCTCGATCACCAGATCCACTAACTCATCGCCACCACCGAGTGACACTTTGTTGGCGTGTTTGTAGTCGGTCAGCGCTGCCCGCATGGACTCACTGATTGACCGTGGTGGTGGACAGAACTTCTTGAGGTCGATTGCATCCAACCGGGCCAGCAGTGCGGCGTGCGGGGCTGTGCAGCACTCCCAGAAGACATAGCCTCCTGTGATGACTGCGGAAGTCGTCGTCTCTCTCATGATTGTGTCTCCGTCGTTAAAGCATTACAGGCTGAACATCCGATCCCGACCTGATGGCACAATAGGGCTGTCGTTGTCTACGCAGTGAGACGCGGATTCCTGCTGTGTTATTCCATCAGGGCGGACGCAGTGTTCGACCCACCTACGGTTGAGATCAGTAATTTCCATGCATGATATGTAGTAGTGGCAGCTACCCCACAGCTCCTCATCATGTTGGTCGTCGGTGATACTGTGCCCAACTCTACTCTTCTCCCTGAGTGTCTCTCGCCCGATAGGTTCTTTTTTAGGAGCCGTCTCTTGCGACAGGTTCAGAGGCACCTATTAACTCCTCCTCTGGCCATCCAGCCATCAGTGCTATGCACTGGCTGGATGGCC
>WBZN01000714.1_pt1 | contig 22868 bp, 14 predicted proteins | sample 5204281 | NCBI WGS metagenome assembly WBZN01 (sample SAMN12344347, study PRJNA552823) | activated sludge metagenome | biome: Activated sludge suspended growth; feature: Nitrification reactor; material: Wastewater; isolation source: activated sludge from nitrification reactor of wastewater... | reverse complement strand
TGCCCGCTGGCCTTCCATGCGGAAACATGGGCCAACATCTCCGTCCTCCGTTCAGTGCGTGTCATGGCCGCAAACCACGGCATGCGAACTAAACCTCACAAGATGCAGTTGGCCGGAGGCTTACCTTGATGGTGAAGGGGGCGGCTTCGCGGTGAAGACACGAGCGTGGACGCTCGCATCAGACAAGGGATGCGCGAAAAGACATCAACTCTGAATGACGTGAAATGCGCAATCCCTTGATTCGCAGGGTCCCGAAGCGGAGACCCTGCGTGAGTGAAGTTGTTTGCGGCACCTACGGCTCCGCCACTGTGCAGTACCGCCACGCCTTGGTAAGTGAGTATTGCACCTTCAATTGGTAGTCGAAACAATAAGCCACCCCGGGTACCACATGAAAGTACCTGCGCTCATTGGAGGGTGGTATATCGCTGGAATAGTCATACACCTCACCGGTGTTCACCAGGGTCACGTACAGGTCCCAATCGGTGCCCGGCTTCAACAGGTCCGAACGGACATGGATGGTTTGCTCCACGATGGTGTCCAAGGCGATGCCGTTCAAGGTGACCACGCGCGTGGTGTCCGAGACGAGTTCCACCAAGGCCGGGCCGGTATAGTCCGGGTCCAGCGGGTTGGTGGTGAGCGCGGCGGGGTCCAGGTCGTCCTTCAGGCAGGCGGTGAGGCCGAGCACCACCGGCAGGAGCAGGAAAAGTTTCCTTTTCATCGGGTGAGGTTCCAAGTGAGCCCTCCTTGCCACGTGCCGCCGTCCGGGCCGGGCATCCAGCTGAGGCCGTCGAAGCGGAGCTTTTCAGCATCGTGGAACACAGGCTCCGGTTTCTTGGCGGAATGCAGGTACAACCAGGCGGTCGTACAGGCCAAGATCGCCGTGGTGCCCGCCCCGATGACGAACGCGTTGCGCGCCTCGCGGAATTCCTCCTTGTGCAGGGGCATGGTTACTTCCTTCAGTTCGGTGACCGCGTGCGGCGAAGCAGCTACGTCGTACAAGTCGCGGTCCTTCTCCAACTGCAAATGGGCCTTCTGCATGGCGGAGTACTTGAAGACGGCATACACCATGGCACCCCCTGTGGCAATGGCCGGCAAGGTCCGCATCAGGCTCATTTGCTTCTGGTGGGCCTTCAGGTCCCGCTGGTACACGAGGTACTCCGTGGAGTAGGGCAATCGCAGCTGGAACTGGGTGACGCTGCCCGGAACCACGGTGAGCGTGGTGTCCACCAGTTTGCGCCGGGGCGCCCAGAAGCTGAAGTGGTGAGGGCCCTCCAAGAGTTCCACCAGGTTCTTCTGCATGGTGAACTGGTGGTCCAAGCGGTACTGGTACCCGGGCGGGTCCACTTGCAGCAGGAGCGTGCCTGATCGCTGTGCCGGCAATGCACACGCAATACAATGCACGCTGATGAGGAATAGTTGACGCAGGTTCATCTGCAACGCAAGTTAGCACCAAGTGCGCGCTCTGCGGGAACACCGTTGGTTTTCAGCCACTGATGCACACCGCTGGACACGGTGTTTCCTTCCAGCTCGGCACGAGCGTGGACGATCGCGCCAGTGTTCGGGTTCACCCGGCTTCCACCGGGGCGTGTGCTTGAGCGGTTCATGCCACACTGGTCCGTGCGCATCCTCTACTCCTCCACTTCGTTCATCTCCAACTTCTCGGCGATGGCGCGCACGGCCGCTGCGGCGGCTTCCGCCGGACTGTCCTCGGCGATGTCCTTCTCCACCTTCAGGTTGCCGATGATGAATTCCTGCCGTTGCGGGGTGTTCTTGCCCATGTAGAAGCCGAGCAGGTCGTTCACCTTGGCGTCCTTGGTGATCATCACCGGCTCCAGGCGGATGTCCGGCCCGATGAAGTGCTTGAACTCGTCGGGGCTGATCTCGCCCAAGCCTTTGAACCGCGTGATCTCCGCGCTCTTGCCCAGCTTGGCAATGGCGCGCTGCCGCTCCTCGTCGCTGTAGCAGTAGTGCGTTTCCTTTTTATTGCGCACGCGGAACAAAGGCGTTTGCAGGATGTAGAGGTGGTCGTTCTTCACCAGGTCGGGGAAGAACTGGAGGAAGAAGGTGATGAGCAGCAGGCGGATGTGCATGCCGTCCACGTCGGCATCGGTGGCGATGACGATCTTGTTGTAGCGCAGGCCGTCCATGCCGTCCTCAATGTCAAGCGCGGCCTGGATCAGGTTGAATTCCTCGTTCTCGTACACGATCTTCTTGGTGAGGCCGTAACTGTTGAGCGGCTTGCCCTTCAGGCTGAACACGGCCTGCGTTTCCACGTCGCGGCTTTTGGTGATGCTGCCGCTGGCGCTGTCGCCCTCAGTGATGAAGAGGGTGCTTTCCTCGCGGCGGTCCTCCTTCTTGGAGGCATCGCTGAGGTGGATACGGCAATCGCGCAGCTTCTTGTTGTGCAGGCTGGCTTTCTTGGCGCGCTCGCGGGCCAGCTTGCGGATGCCGCTGAGCTCCTTTCGCTCGCGTTCGTTCTGCAGGATGCGCGCCTGCAGCACCTCGGCCACGGACGGGTTCTTGTGCAGGAAATTGTCCAGTTCGCGGCCCAGGAAGTCGCCCACGAAGCTGCGCATGCTTTGCCCGCCGGGCTCTACCTCCAGGCTGCCCAGCTTGGTCTTGGTCTGGCTCTCGAACACGGGTTCCACCACCTTCACGCTCACCGCCGCTACGATGCCCGTGCGGCAGTCACCGGCCTCCCAGTCCTTCTTGAAGAATTCCTTGATGGTCTTGGCCACGGCCTCGCGGAAGGCGCCCTGGTGCGTGCCGCCCTGTGTGGTGTGCTGGCCGTTGACGAAGCTGTAGTATTCCTCGCCGTAGTGGTTGGCGTGGGTGATGGCCACTTCGATGTCGTCACCGATGAGGCGGATGATGGGGTACAGCGGCTCGCCGTCCATCTTGGTCTCCAGCAGGTCCAGCAAGCCGTTCTTGCTCTGGAAGCGCTGCCCGTTGTACACGATGGTGAGGCCGGTGTTGAGGTAGCAGTAGTTCCAAAGCAGGCGTTCGATGTGCTGCTCGCGGAACTGGAAGTGCCGGAACATCTGCTCATCGGGCTCGAATACCACCCGCGTGCCGTTGGCCTCCTCGCTCTTCACGAGCTTCTCGTCCTTGCGCAGCACGCCGCGGTCGAACTCGGCGCGCTTCATCTGGCCGTCGCGGTAGCTCTCGATCTTGAACCAGGTGCTCAGGGCGTTCACCGCCTTGGTGCCCACGCCGTTGAGGCCCACGCTTTTCTTGAAGGCTTTGCTGTCGTACTTGGCGCCGGTGTTGATCTTGCTCACCACGTCGATCACCTTGCCCAGCGGCACGCCGCGCCCGTAGTCGCGCACCTCCACGCGCGGGCCTTCGATGGTGACCTCCACCTTTTTGCCGTGGCCCATCACGAACTCGTCGATGCAGTTGTCCAGCACCTCCTTCAGCAGGATGTAGATGCCGTCGTCGTAGCTGCTGCCGTCGCCCAGCTTGCCGATGTACATGCCTGGCCGCAGCCGGATGTGTTCCTTCCAGTCCAGCGACCGGATGTGTTCTTCGCCGTAGTTCGCCTCGCTCATGGATGAATGACGGAATGCCCAATGTTGTAAGGGGTTTCCGCAGGTCGGCACGAAGTTAATCCGCGCGGGGAGCGGGTTGCAGTGCGGTGCAAGGCCACGTTATCAACGATCCGCGACGGGTTTTCAACAGCGCTTGGCACACGGCCCGCTACTTCAATCCCCGCTTCTCCAGCAGCGGCCCCACCTGGGCGTCGCGACCGCGGAAGTCGCGATACACCTGTGCGGCGTCCTTGCTGCCGCCTACGGACAGCACCGTTTGCTCCAGGTGCTCCCCGTTGGTGCGGGTCATGCCGCCGTGTTCCTTGAACCACTGGAAGGCGTCAGCTTCCAGCACTTCGCTCCACATGTAGGCGTAATAGCCCGCACCGTATCCCCCGCCCCAGATGTGGCTGAAATAGCAGGTGCGGTAGCGCGGGTACACCATGGAGAGGCTGAGGCCGTAGTTGGCCAGTGCGGCTTGTTCAAATTTCTCCGGTTCCTGCACGGGTGCTTCAGCCGGCAGCATGTGCCATTGCAGGTCCAGCAGCGCGGCCGCGAGGTACTCGGTGGTCATGAAGCCCTGGTTGAACTTGCTGCTCTTTTTGATCTTGTCCACCAAGGCTTGGGGCATGGCCTCACCCGTTTGCCAGTGCTTGGCATAGTTGGCGAACACCAGCGGGTCCGTGGCCCAATTTTCGTTGAATTGGCTGGGGAATTCCACCAGGTCACGCGGCACATTGGTGCCGGAGAAGTAGGGGTACTTCTGCTGGCTCAGCAGGCCGTGCAGCGCGTGGCCGAACTCATGGAACAGGGTGGTGACCTCATCGAAGCTCAGCAGCACCGGCTGGCCGTCGGCGGGCTTCTGCACGTTGAGGTTCTGGGTGACCACCGGCTTTTCGTCCAACAGATAGCTCTGGTCCACGAAGCTGTCCATCCAGGCACCGCCTTGTTTGGTATCTCGGGAGTAGGGATCGAAGTAGACCAGGCCCACGGTGGCGCTGTCCGGCCCGAAGACCTCGAAGACGCGTACTTCGGGCAGGTACACCGGCAGGTCGTGGCGCTCCTTGAAGGTGAGGCCGTACAACTGGCCGGCGGCGAAGAACACGCCGTTGCGCAACACGCGGTCCAATTCAAAGTAGGGCTTGATCAGGCTTTCGTCCAGGTCGTATTCGGCCTTGCGCACCTTTTCGGCGTAGTAGTCCCAATCCCATGGTTCCAAGGTGAAGTCCCCTTCCTCGGCATCGATCATGGCCTGCAACTTGGCGGCCTCGGCCCTCACGTTCTTCACGGCCGCAGGCACCATGCCCGCGAGGAGCTTTACGGCGGCATCGGGCGTGGTGGCCATTTGGTCGGCCAGCACATAGGCGGCATAGTTGGGGTAGCCCAGCAGCTTGGCCTTTTGGGCCCGGAGTTGGGCCAGGCGGCTCACCGTGGCCTTTTGGTCGGTGGCGTTGCCCAGCATGCCGCGGCTGATGGAGGCCTTGAAGATGCGTTCCCGCAAGGAGCGGTTTTTCAGCGTGGCCAGCACGGGCTGCATGGTGGTGTTTTGCAGGGTGATGAGCCACTTGCCGGATCGTCCCTTTTCCTTGGCGGCGGCCGCCGCGGCTTCCTTGTCGGTTGCGGTCATGCCCGCCAGTTGGGTGGAATCGTCCACGAGCACTGCGGCGTTGTTCACCTCTTTGAGCAGGTTCTCGCTGAAGAGGGTGCTGAGCTTGGCCAGTTCGGCATTGAGGCCGCGCAGTGTTTGCTGGTCGGCCGTGTTGAGCAGCGCCCCGGCCCGCACGAAGCGCGTGTAGTAGCGCTTCACCAAGTACTGCGAGGTGCTGTCCAGCCCGGAGGTGGCCAGCCCGTCGTACACCGTTTTAATGCGTGCGAAGAGTGCGGTGTCCATGGTAATGGCATCCTCATGGGCGGTGAGCTTGGGGGCCATTTCGGTGTTGATGGCCTGCAGGCTGTCGCTGGTGTTGGAGGCCACCAGGTTGAAAAAGACCTTGTTGACGCGGGTGAGCTCCCGGCCGCTCTTCTCCAGGGCCTCGATGGTGTTGGCGAAGGTGGCCGGCTCCGGGTTGGCGGCGATGGCCTTCACCTCCTCGAGCTGCTTCTTCATGCCCGCCTCCATGGCCGGGGCGAAGTCCGCTGTTCGGATGTTGGAGAAATCGGGTGCGTGCAGGTAGAGCGCGCTGGGTTCGGCAAACGGATTGGCTCGGGCCGTGGGGGTGGTGGGCATCTGGTTAGTTGAAGTTTCGCCTGTGCCGCAGGAGGCAGCCAGGAGCAGGCAGAACACGGCAGCAATGGAATGGTTCATGCGGCGGGGTGTGTGAAGGTGCGAATGTAGCGGAACAAACCGCCGTGCTCATTCCGGCAGCGGCTGGACCCCGAAGAGGTGGAGGTTGTCCACGCCCAACGCCAGATATACTTGGTGGTTCCATTTGGCCAGCTGCTGCGGATCGGTGCCGTAGCGGGTCTCCTTGAGCATCCGGCCGGTGCTCCGTTCCATCGCCTTCTCCGCTTCGGCATGTATGGCCCGGATGCGCTCCAAGGTGAGGCCGGGCACGTCCAAAGCGGCTTGCATGCGCCGGCGTTCCAGCTCGCAGAGGTCGAAGAAGATGTTCAGCAGCACGTCGGGCCGATGTTTGTCGGGCAGATGGCACCAGGAGCCGAACCCATCGAAGACCGTGGCGCTGAACGTGCGGTATCCTTCCTGGGTGCGGTCCACGTTGAGGTAGAGCTGGACCACCAGGTTCAACTGGCTTGCCAGGGCCGTGGCGCCTTCTGCGGTTGCGGGTGTCGGGGCGGCTGCGGCACTGTCCACCATGTTCTTCAAGCGGATGCGCTTGTCGGCCGACCAGAAGGCATAGTTGCTCTCGAAGAAGCCCTTCCGGCTCCTTCCCGTGGGATCCATTTCGCGCGAACCCAGCAGCAAGCCCTCCCTGGCGAACAAGGCTTCGTCCCTTTGCTGGCGATCGGTCCGGACCAAGCCGGGGGCATCGGCCCAGAATGTACTGTCGTAGGGCATGGAGAGCACTTTTCGGTAATCCGTCTGCACTGCATCATACCGGAAAAATGGCAGGATGAACTTTTCACCGGGTGCATAGAGGTGCAGCATGCCCTTGGTACGGAAACGCCAGTCGTTCCGGAACCCGGGATCACGCTCGGCAAGCCGCGCCGAACCCGGCCCGGTATGGTAGGTGTAGGCATAGTCCAGCTCCATGGTGTTGATGACCTGCCGCCCTTCCCAGGTGGAAAAGCGCCCCCGGTATTGCAGGGCTACATCGCGAAGCTCATCCTCGCTTCCCATGGGCATGAATGGATGCCGGGCACAATTGGCGCATGCCAGTTCCAAGCTGCGCACGGTTGCCGTGGCCGGATCCACCCAAAGTTCCCCGCGAAAGAAGGCGCCGCCGCTGTCCTTCGGAACGAACTGCACGTGGTATGATCCCTCCTGGCCTTGCGTGGCGGAAAGCAACGTGATATCAAAATCACGGCGCAATGCCCTGCGGGACCGGTACTGCATGGGCGTGGCAGGGAATGCACCGTTGCGCTCCGCCGGGTGCAGCAGCATGAAGGCGCGGCTGGTGTTGAGGTTCACCATATAACGCCCTTGGACCGGCAACAGGCCGATGCGCCCCTGCTTCAGGTCCAACGCCTCGATGTCCGCGCCGTTGAAGCGGCCGTTGTAGAAGCATTCAACACCTTCCACCGGAAGATCAAGGGTGCGCGTTTCCAACTGGTAGTACGTCTTCCCCTCATATCGCCCGGCTTTGCGCAAGTGCTTTCCAGCGGCGATCACCAGGTCGTACAGCGCATCGTTGCGGCCCACCACCTGCACGGCGGCAAGCTCCGTGGTCAGTGGTTGCAAGCTGACCTCACGCAGGGTGCGCACCTGCCGCGCGGCCATACGGACCGACCGGTAGCCCAGATAGCTGAACACCAACGTATCCTCCTCTGCCACGGCTGTGATGCGGAAGACGCCCTCTTCGTTGGTGATCACGCCTTTTCCATCCACAGCCAGGACAACGCTGGCATACGGCAGCGGTTCCGAGGTGCGATCATCCAACACGCGCGCTTCCACGGGGCGCTGGCCCAGGGCGATCACCGGTAGCAACAGGAGGATGGAGCCCAGGCCGGGACCGAATGTGCGCATGGAGCGCCAAAATAGAAAGCTTGCCCTGCATCCCCATGCCCTCCTTGGCCCAGCATGGCCACTTGGTGCAACGGAACTACACGTTGAACAGGAAATGCATCACATCCCCGTCCTTCACCACATATTCCTTGCCTTCCACACGCAACTTGCCGGCGGCCTTGGCACCGGCCTCGCCCTTGAGCTGGATGAAATCGTCATACCCGATCACCTCCGCACGGATGAAGCCCTTTTCGAAATCGCTGTGGATGACGCCGGCGGCCTGCGGGGCCGTCATGCCCGCATGGATGGTCCAGGCGCGGACTTCCTGCACCCCGGCAGTGAAGTAGGTCATCAGCTGGAGCAGCTGGTAGGCGGCGCGGATCAGTTTGTTCACGCCCGGCTCGGCCAGGCCCAGGTCCTGGAGGAACATGTCGCGCTCCTCGGCGGTGTCCATGGTGGCGATCTCCGCCTCGATGGCGGCGGTGACGAAGGTGACCTCGGCGTTCTCATGGGCCACGGCCTTGCGCACGGCCTCTACATAGGCGTTGCCGGTCACAGCACTCTTTTCCTCCACGTTGCACACGTAGAGCACGGGTTTGGTGGTGAGCAGCTGGAACTCGGCCACCAGCGCGGGATCGTCGTTGGCCTGTACCGCGGCGCGGGCGCTCTGGCCCTTGAGGAGCACTTCGCGCATGCGCGAGAGCAGTTCGAAGCGGCGCTTGGCCTCCTTCTCGCCGATCTGGGCCTGCTTCTCCACCTTCTTGATGCGGGCCTCCACGGTCTCCAGGTCCTTCAACTGGAGCTCGATATCGATGACCTCCTTGTCGCGCACGGGATCCACGCTGCCGTCCACATGCACCACGTTGGGGTCGTCGAAGCAGCGCAGCACATGCAGGATGGCATCGCACTCGCGGATGTTGCCCAGGAACTGGTTGCCCAGGCCTTCGCCCTTGCTGGCACCTTTCACCAGTCCCGCAATGTCCACGATCTCCACCGTGGTGGGCACGATCCGCTGCGGTTCCACGATGGCGGCCAGGGCCTGCAGGCGCGGGTCGGGCACGGTGATGATGCCCGTGTTGGGCTCGATGGTGCAAAATGGAAAGTTGGCCGCTTGCGCCTTGGCGCTGCTGAGGCAATTGAACAGGGTGCTCTTGCCCACATTGGGCAGCCCTACGATCCCGCACTTAAGTCCCATGTCCTGCTGGTGGTTCCGTTTTTCGGGCCGCGAAGGTAGTGGCCTTCCGCAGGATGGGATCGATCTTCCGGTCCTACCCCCCTGCAACCGTGCGGAGAACCCCGGGAAATTCGTGCGTTCTTTCAGGGCCGGTTCCCCGCGCCATGGCCCTTGCTCCCGGCCAACCACGAGTGTGAATGCAGCGCAGGACGATCCGGTGATCAACGGTGCTTGCCGCCGGTCACAAGCTTCCAGAACGGCCCCCTGTCAACCTTCAGCGCCTGGGCACCTGGACAGGCATGGCACTTGGAATCTGTACGCGAGCCATATTGAACATGCACGACGGACCGAGTGCCCGGTCCTGGATCACGGCTCCATTGGAGCAGGCTGCATCCTCCGGGATCAATTGAGAGCTCCGTGCTTCCAGCCCACGCATGGACCAATGGCCCGGCGCACCGGTAATAGCGGCAGGCCAATGTGCCAGGGTCCAACGGTCCGGGGCGCTAATTTGCTTCCTTATATACAGGTCCGAACACCCTGTGTGCAGCCCCCGACCGCCCCGGGCTGCCTGCCACCAAACGCCGCAAACCGCCGCCCCGGTTGGTGTGCAACACCCCCTACGGCCGATCATCCGGCTGCCTGTTCCTTCCTGAAAAGCACCGTGCCGCGATCGGCAAGGTACCGGTGTTTTGTGTGCAGGCTGCCGCCGAATGCTTAGTTTCGCCAAGTCAATCTTCCATTGAATGAAGCTCGCCTACACCGTCCGATCCCTGGTTTTCGGAGCCTCTGTTTTGGGCATGATCTCCGCCCAAGGCCAACAGGTGGTTCCTTGCGCCACCGATGAAATGCAGCAGCGCCTGATCGAGGCCAACCCCGATCTGCTCCGGCAGAACGCCGAATACGAACATGGCCTGCAGGCCTATCTGCAAGCCAAAGCCGGCGAGCGTGACGGGGATGACACCACGGTGTACATCATCCCCTTGGTGTTCCACGTGCTGCTGGACCCCAGCTCCTCCACGGACGACCACAACGTGAGCGACGACCTGATCCATGACCAGGTGGAGCGCCTGAACGAGGATTTCCGCATGGCCAACGGCACCGCCGGCATCGTGGACCCGTTCGTGCCCATCGCAGGCAACATGCGGATCCAATTCCAACTGGCCACCTTGGACCCCTTCGGCAACTGCACCAACGGCATTGACCGCATCACCTCCTTGCGTAGCACGCAGGCAGCTGACTTCTCCAAGCTCAACCCTTGGTTCCGAGAGCACTATGTGAACATCTGGGTGATCAAGGCCTTGGAGCAGAACAACCCGGGGTCCACCACCTTGGCCTACTCGCAGCTGCCGGCCTTCGTGCAAGACCCCATCGGCGCACTGCGCGACGGGGTGATCATGCTTTCCTCGCAAGTACACGGCGGCTCCACCACCCTCACCCACGAGCTGGGCCACTTCCTGAACCTGATGCATACCTGGGGCGGCGACAACCAACCCGGTGTAGCCTGCGGAGACGATAACGTGGAGGATACCCCGCGCACCAAAGGGCACTTCAGCGTGTGCGACCTGAACGACCACGACTGCAACAACTGGGTCATGGCCGAGGCCTATACCTTCGATGACGTGTCCCTCACCTCGGGCACCACCGACCCCACGGCCCCGCCCGCCGGGGAGTACCAGGACAGCCTGCCCGGCCTCACCTTCAGCGCGTTCAACGCCACAGGCCTCTCCGCCAACTCCGCCGAGAACGACCGCTTCGCCTTTACCCAGTGGGACGGCGGCTCGGTGGACGGCGACACCGCGTACAACCAGCTCACCGGCACGATCAACACGGGCAAGTACTACCAGTTCACCGTAACGCCCCAGTTCGGCCGCGCCATGTCCATCACCGGTGTCAACTTCCACGTGGCCCGCTCGGCCAACGGCCCCCGCACCTTCGCTGTGCGCGCCAGCAGTTCCGGCAATTTCAACACCAACCTGGCGGCCAACATCAACAGCCAGGACTCCATGGTGAACGTGCAGAGCGGCAACGTGTTCTTCTTCAAGGCTGATTCCGCCCTGACCAGCCCGGGCAACATCGCTTCGGTATCCATCGGGCACGTGCGCGACGCCGTGACCATCCGCATCTATGCTTGGAACGCCGAGGATGCCAGCGGCAGCTTCGCCGTGGATTCCGTGCGGCTCACCGGCTCCTTTGGCGCCGTGGACAATGCACAGAACATCATGGACTACTCCGACTGCGACACCCAAATGTTCACTTGGGGGCAGGGCGACCGCATGCGCGCCACGCTGAACAGCAGCGTGAGCAGCCGCAACAACCTGTGGACCGATGCCAACCACCTGTTCACCGGCACCAACGGCCATGAGGCCACCTGCGCCCCGGAAGCCGACTTCTACACCCTTACCCCCTTCGTGTGCCCCGGCACCTCCGTGCAGTTCAAGGCCAACACCAAGCGCGCCACCGCCACTTCCTGGCAGTGGACCTTCGACGGCGGCAACCCGGCCACCTCCACCTTGCAGAACCCCACGGTGACCTTCAACGACGCCGGGCCGCGCAACGTGACCCTCACCGTGGCCAACGACCACGGCTCCTCCTCCATCAGCAAGTGGAACGCCGTGACCATCGGCGCCAACTACACCGAAGGCGGCGATCCCCTGCAGGAAGGCTTCGACAGCGCCAGCGACCTTAACCTCTGGCCCCGCCAGAACCTGGAAAACAACCAGAGCTACTGGCACTGGACCAACGTTACCGGGCACGATGCCCCCGGCTGCGCCAAGCTCAACGCCTCGCAGACCTACACCTTGGTGCAGGACGCCTTCTTCCCCAACAACTTCAGCGACATCGACAACCTGCTCACCCCCAGCCTGGGCCTGAAGTTCAACCAGAACATCACCGTGAGCTTCTGGTATGCCTACAGCACCCAGACCGGCAACGGGGCTGACATCACCGAGTCGCTGCGCGTGTACGCCTCCTCCAGCTGCGGCGAAAGCTGGCTGGAACGCTTGGAACTGGACGGCTCGGACCTGGTGACCGCCGGGGTGCGCTCCGCAGGCTACGTGCCCGCCGCCGATGAGTGGCGCCAGGCCACCATCACCCTCTCCAGCATCTACGCCACCGACAAGGTGCGCCTGAAGTTCGAGTTCCGAACCGGCCGATTCTCCAACGACCTCTTCATCGATGACGTGAACATCACCAGCACCAACGTGGGCATCGACGAGAACGCCCACAGCGGCACCCTGGGCCTGGTGCCCAACCCCGCCACCAACAGCGTGGATGTGCTGGTGGACCTGGCCGACGCCCCCTCCGGCACCCTCTCCTTCCTGGACATGACCGGCCGCCTGGTGCACAGCGCAACGGTGCCCCCCGGCACCGACCGCATGCACTTCAACCTCCATGAGGCCGGCCTCACCGGCGGGGTGTACTTGGTGCGCCTGCAACATGCCAACGGCCAACGCGTGGAGCGGCTGGTGGTGCGCTGATCAGGCTTCTGAGAGCTTGTGGAAGGGGGCCTCGACAGGCCCCTTTCCTGCTTTTACGATGATCCGTTGCACCAGGCATTGCCATTCCAAAACCAGCCGGCTTGCACTCCCATCACCCGAACCGTTTACTTTAGCCCGCCCTCAACCTTTCCCCATGAAACTTTTCCCCCTTGCGAAACCTTTGGCAGCCTCCGCGCTGTTGTGCACCGCATGGACCGCATCAGCCCAAACGGTGCAGCCGTGCGGCACCGATGAGGTGCGCTGGCAGATGGTCCAGGAAAACCCGGACCTGCTGCGCCAAGAAGCCGCCTACGAACTGGGCCTCCAGGAATACCTCCAGGTAACGGCCGGCCAGCGCGAGGACGCGGACACGGTGGTATATGTACTGCCCGTGGTCTTCCACATCCTGTACGACCCCAGCGCCACCTCCGATGCGCACAACATCTCGGACGACCAGGTGTTCCAGGCGGTGAACGTGATGAACCGCGACTTCGCCAAGCTCAACGCGGACACCACCGAGATCTGCTGCGGGTTCAACAGCATCGCCGCCAACTCGCGCATCCGCTTCCAGCTGGCCACCAAGGACCCCTTCGGCAATTGCACCAACGGCATTGACCGCATCACCACGCTGCGTGCCTCCGACGCCAGCAACTTCTCCAAGCTCAACCCTTGGTTCCGCGAGCACTACATCAACATTTGGGTGGTGAACACCATGGCCAGCATGGGCAGCTTCCAACCCGCCGGCTTCTCCCAATTCCCGCCGGATGTGCAGGATGCATCCGGCGCGCTGCGCGACGGGGTGATCCTGCTGAACACCTACACCGGTGAAACCGGCACCAGCAGTGTCTTCACCTCACGCACCCTCACCCATGAGATCGGGCACTTTCTCAACCTGAGCCACACCTGGGGCAACACCAACGCCCCCGGCGTTGCCTGCGGGGATGACGGCGTGGACGACACCCCGATGACCAAGGGCCACGATAACTGCACCCCTTCCGACCTGAGCGATTCCTTCTGCAGCCTGGAGCCGGTGGACACCAGCTACACCTTTCAGGATGTTACGCTGACCTCCGGCACCACCGACCCCACCCCCGTGCCCACCGCCCACAGCACCTGGCCCGTGGAACCGGCGCTCACCTTCAGCCCGGCAGTTGCCGCCGGGGTGGCCGCCAATTCCTCCGTGGCGGGCAGCTTCAGCTTTGCCGGCTGGGACGGAGGCGCGGTGGACGGGGATTCCCTCTACACCGACCTCACCGGCCAGATCGGGCTGCTCAAGTACTACACCTTCACCGTTACCCCGCAGTTGGGCAAGTCCATGTCCTTGACCGGCCTGCGGTTCAAGGCCGGACGTGCCGCCGATGGGCCGCGCACCTTTGCCGTGCGCACCAGCCAAGGCAGCTACGCCAGCAACCTCACCGCCACCGTGACCGGTGCCGATACCAATGCCGTGGGCGTCCGGGGCTCCAACAACTTCTTCTTCCTGCAGGATACCACCGGAACACTGAGCACGGTGACCGCCACCCTGCCGGCCTCCTCCTTCACCAACCTCAACACCCCGGTGACCTTCCGCATCTATGCGTGGAACGCCGAGGGCGGAACCGGGTACTTCACCGTGGATTCGCTGGCGCTGCTGGGCGATCATGGCAAGATCGAGAACACGCAGAACTACATGGAATACTCCTACTGCGAACACATGTTCACCAACGGCCAGCGCGACCGCATGCGAGCCGCCCTGAACAGCAGCGTGAGCAGCCGCAACAACCTGTGGGCCGATGCCAACCACCTGTTCACCGGCACCAACGGTCATGAGGCCACCTGCGCCCCGGAAGCCGACTTCTACACCCTTACCCCCTTCGTGTGCCCCGGCACCTCCGTGCAATTCAAGGCCAACACCAAGCGCGCCACCGCCACTTCCTGGCAGTGGACCTTCGACGGCGGCAACCCGGCCACCTCCACCTTGCAGAACCCCACGGTGACCTTCAACGACGCCGGGCCGCGCAACGTGACCCTCACCGTGGCCAACGACCACGGCTCCTCCTCCATCAGCAAGTGGAACGCCGTGACCATCGGCGCCAACTACACCGAAGGCGGCGATCCCCTGCAGGAAGGCTTCGACAGCGCCAGCGACCTTAACCTCTGGCCCCGCCAGAACCTGGAAAACAACCAGAGCTACTGGCACTGGACCAACGTTACCGGGCACGATGCCCCCGGCTGCGCCAAGCTCAACGCCTCGCAGACCTACACCTTGGTGCAGGACGCCTTCTTCCCCAACAACTTCAGCGACATCGACAACCTGCTCACCCCCAGCCTGGGCCTGAAGTTCAACCAGAACATCACCGTGAGCTTCTGGTATGCCTACAGCACCCAGACCGGCAACGGGGCTGACATCACCGAGTCGCTGCGCGTGTACGCCTCCTCCAGCTGCGGCGAAAGCTGGCTGGAACGCTTGGAACTGGACGGCTCGGACCTGGTGACCGCCGGGGTGCGCTCCGCAGGCTACGTGCCCGCCGCCGATGAGTGGCGCCAGGCCACCATCACCCTCTCCAGCATCTACGCCACCGACAAGGTGCGCCTGAAGTTCGAGTTCCGAACCGGCCGATTCTCCAACGACCTCTTCATCGATGACGTGAACATCACCAGCACCAACGTGGGCATCGACGAGAACGCCCACAGCGGCACCCTGGGCCTGGTGCCCAACCCCGCCACCAACAGCGTGGATGTGCTGGTGGACCTGGCCGACGCCCCCTCCGGCACCCTCTCCTTCCTGGACATGACCGGCCGCCTGGTGCACAGCGCAACGGTGCCCCCCGGCACCGACCGCATGCACTTCAACCTCCATGAGGCCGGCCTCACCGGCGGGGTGTACTTGGTGCGCCTGCAACATGCCAACGGCCAACGCGTGGAGCGGCTGGTGGTGCGCTGAACGGGCCTCGGCCCCCGAAAGCAGCGAGGGCGGCACCGATCGGTACCGCCCTCGCTGCTTTTCCGAAGAGCGCTTACAGGCGCTCGTTGGCCAAGTTCGCCAACGCGCTGCGCTCCCCTTTCTCCAAGGTGATATGCGCAAACAGCGGATCGCCCTTGGCCTTGCTGATCAGGTAGCTCAGGCCATTGCTCTCTGAATCCAGATACGGCGTATCGATCTGGTGCACATCGCCGGTAAAGACGATCTTGGTGCCTTCGCCCGCCCGGCTGATCACCGTTTTCACCTCCAGCGGGGTGAGGTTCTGCGCCTCGTCCACGATGAAGAATATGTTGCTCAGGCTCCGCCCGCGGATGTAGGCCAGCGGCGACACGGTGATCTTCTCGTTCTCCACCATCTCATCGATCCGCTTCAGGGTACTGTCGTTCTTCTCGAAGTTGCTGCGGATCAGCTTCAGGTTGTCCCAGATCGGTTGCATGTACGGGTCCATCTTGCTCTGGATGTCGCCCGGCAAGTAGCCGATGTCCTTGTTGCTCAAGGGCACCACCGGCCGCGTGATGAAGATCTGGCGATAATCACGGCGCTGCTCCATGGCGCAGGCCAGGGCCAGCAGCGTTTTGCCCGTGCCGGCCGCTCCCTGCATGGTGACCAGCGGGATGTTCGGGTCCATCAGGGCACTGATGGCCAAGGTCTGCTCCGCGTTCTTGGGGCTGATGCCGAAGACCGATTGTTTCTCCACACGGCCCACGGCCCGGGTGCGCGGGTCGTATTTGGCCAGCACGCTCTTCTTGCCGTTTTTCAGAATGAAGAAGTGGTTGCCTTCGGGCTCCTGGCCCAGCTTCTCCACCGGGGTGCTGCCGTGGATGAACAGTTCCTCGATCACCGCATCCTCCTCCTCCTTTACCGTGAGCCCGGTGAACAGCTTGCGCCCCAGGTCCTGCACCTTGCCGGTAAGGAAATCTTCCGCGCGGATGTTCAAGCTCTGCGCCTTCAACCGCAACGCCACATCCTTGCTCACCAGCACCACCTTGCGCTCGGGGTTTTGCCGCTGCATGGTGAGCGCCGCGTTGAGGATCTGATGGTCGTTCTTCCCGTCCTGGAACACCTTGGTGGCATCCACGCCATTGAGGTCGTGCTTGGCCACCACCTTGAACTTGCCCTTGGTGGGGCCGTTCAGCGGCACCCAGTCGGTGATCAGATCACCTTGTGTGATGCCGTCCAGGTGGCGGATGAACTCGCGTGCCTCGAAGTTCAGGGTGTCGTTCCCCTTCTTGAAGGTGTCGAGCTCTTCCAGGACTTGTATCGGGATGGCCACGTCATGCTCCTGAAAACTTTCGATGGCCGAATGGTCGTAGAGGATCACCGAGGTGTCCAGTACGAAGATCTTGCGGTCTTTTTTCTTCATGCGATCAATGAACGGGTTGCCCAAATGTGGAACGATGCCCGGTCAAAGTCCAGCCGGTGGCCGATCACTTTTGCACGATCGATCGTGTCCTGATCGGCGATTTTCCACGATCAACGCCGCTTGTGTGGACAAGCTGCGCCCTCCGATCCCCGCATGGCACCACCATTGCCGCAATGCACACCGATCTTTCAACAAGGCGCAGAAGCCATGCGCCCCGCACAGGCAGGGCCTTTTGGGCAGTACGGTGAAGCCCGATGGCCAACTTCTTGCGGAAGAACAACAGCCCTGGTTCCACCGGCCGAAATACTTCGCCGTCCGTATGGCTTTGGCAACTATATTTGTTTGCTACGCCACCGCTGTTCGCAGTGTGGAACATAGCATCACTGAAGTTCTACCCCCCATAACCAATCAGGACCATGAAAAGAACCCCTACAAGAAATCGCAGAACCCCCGCCCGCTTTGCGGCATGGCGGACCGCGCTGCTCAGCGCGGCGATCGTGGCCGGCGCGAACGCCCCGGCCCAAGTGATCTTCAATGAAACCTTCACGGGCGGTGCCAGCGCCGAAGGGTTTACCGTCAACCAGGAAGTAGGCACCTGCTCTTGGGTGTACAACAACCCCGGCGGGCGGGTGATCACAGGTGCGGGCTTCGATGCGGATTTCGCCATGTTCGACAGTGATGACTGCGGCAGCGGTGGTGGCGATGCCACCGCCAGCCTGCTTTCCCCGGTGTTCGATGCTTCGGGCGCGGGCAACTACATGCTCACCTTCTCCCATCAATACCGCTACTGCTGCAGTTCCGTGGCCACGGTGGACGTGTGGGACGGCAGCGCATGGAACAACGTGTACACCCTGCCGAATTCCAGCGTGGGCTACCCGGGCAGTGCCGTTCCCTACAGCGTGAACATCACGGCCGCCACCGGTGGTTCTTCCGCCGCACAAGTGCGCTTCCGCTACAACGGCAATTGGGCCTATTGGTGGGCCTTGGACAACATTGCCTTGGAGATCGCCGCTTGTTCCGCACCGGCCGACCTCGCCGTTACCGGCATCACCACGGATGGCGGCACCATCGGCTGGACCGACAACGGCAGCGCCGGCTATGAGTGGGCCATTACCACCGGTGCTGCCCCGGACGGCAGCAATGAAGTGGCCACCGGCGATGGCTCCAACCTCACCATCAGCGGCCTCCTCTCCGGCACGGCCTATACCGCATGGGTGCGTTCGGATTGCGGCGACGGGTCCTTCAGCTCCTGGAGCAACGGGGTGAACTTCTACACCGCCATCGTCAATGATGACTGCAGCGGTGCAACCGCCCTTAGCGTCAACCCGGACCTGAGCTGTGCCGTCACCACCCAAGGCACCGTGGCCGGTGCCACGGCTTCCGGAGTAACCTCCACCTGCGGAGGCACGGCCGATGATGACGTTTGGTTCTCCTTCGTCGCCACAAACGCCTCCCACATGATCAACCTGTCCTACTTGTCCGGTTCCACCGGTGACATGTACATGGCTTTGTGGAGCGGCAGCTGCGGTTCACTCACCCTGGTGCCCAATACCTGCAGCGACCCGGAAAGCATGTCTGTGAGCGGGCTTACCCCCGGCAGTACCTACTACCTGCAGGTCTACACATGGACTTCCACCCCCGCGCAGACCTCCGTGTTTACCGTTTGCATCGGCACACCTCCCCCACCGCCGGCCAACGACGATTGCAGCGGGGCCGTTGCTCTTACGGTAAACCCGAACTACAACTGTGATGTGGTGACCACCGGCACCATTGCCAGTGCCACCGCTTCCGGCATCACCTCCACCTGCTTCGGTAGCGCCGATGATGACGTTTGGTACTCCTTTGTTGCCACCGGTACATCGCACCGCATCAGCTTGGACAACTTCACCAGCGGTACCACCGACATGTACATGTCCCTTTGGTCCGGTGATTGCGGCACGCTGGTACAAGTGCCCGGCACGTGCAGCGATCCGGAGATCCTGGATGCCACCGGCCTCGTGGCCGGCACCACCTACTACTTGCAGGTCTACACCTGGACCTCAACAGGCGGACAAACCTCCACCTTTGATGTGTGCGTGGGCAGCGAGCCCTTCTGCCAGCCCCCTGCAAACGTGGTGGTGAACAGCTTCGATGCACCCGATGCCGACCTGAGCTGGGATGACAACAGCGCCATGGAGTACCAATATGAACTGCGCACCTCAGGCGCCCCTGGCTCAGGAGCCACGGGCCTGGAGCAAACCGCCGTGGTGACCGGCACCTCCGCCGCACTTACCGGCCTGCTGGAAGATGTGCAATACACCTTCTACGTCCGCAGCATCTGCTCGGTGGGCGATACCAGCTCTTGGAGCCCCGGCGCGGTGATGCTCGACGGCTACTGCTGGTCGAATTTCACGAACGTGACCTTTGAGCACATCACCAACGTGACCCTCGAGGAGATCAACAACAACAGCGCTGGAACTGTTGGCGGCCCTGTGGATTACACGGACATGGAAGCGACCGTGGCCCGTAGCAGCACGTACACCTTGTCGGTCTCGATCTTGGCCGACATGCTGGAGTACGTATATGCCTTCATCGATTGGAACCAGAACAAGGTACTTGACGATGCCGGTGAAGTGTACACCGTGGCCACAAGCACGGACCAGGTCGGCCCGCACACCTTGGACATTACCGTTCCTGCCGATGCCGAACTGGGCGATACCCGCATGCGTGTGATGTTGGCCTACAACAATACCACACCCGACCCCTGCATGATGCAGACCTACGGAGAGGCCGAAGACTATACCTTGGATGTGACCTTGGGCACTTCCATCTCCGCGCTCAGCGGCGAGGTGTTCAGCGTGTACCCGAACCCCGCCAGCAGCGAGTTGTTCATCAGCACTGCCAAGCCGGTGCACGTGAAGGTATATGACATGGTGGGCCACTTGGCCATGGAACAGGACAAAGTGACCCGCTTGAATGTGGCCAACCTCGCCCCCGGCAGCTACAGCCTGTTGATCACGGACGAGAAAGGCAACACGGAAGGCCGTGTCCGCTTTGTGAAGCACTAAGCACCCGATCCGCTTTTATAAGTGAAGGGCCCCGCGTGGGGCCCTTCACTTTTTTCCACCTTTTTGCTGCAAGAGGCAGAAGCCCATGAATACCACAAGCAGAACCCAGGCGCGCCATGCGGCGGGTTGCGACGGCCCAAGCCACTACAGGCAGCATTTTGCACAGAATTCCCGTCTTCCTACAAACCTCCCCCAAATGGAACTCCCGCTTCGCATATCCGCAGCGCTGTGCCTCGGTTTTGCCATATCCGCCAGCGCCCAGGAGCTCGAAGGCATACAGGTCACCTCCCCGCCTTGTGAACCATTCACTGCCAATGTCACCGTGTTCTTCCCCTTTGGCTTTGGACAGAACTGCCCCGCGCTCACCGGCTACACCGTGCAACCCGGGGATGTAACGGCTTTCATCGACCTGTACTATGATGTTTCGGGCATTTGGATGCAGGTGGGCTGCTGGAGCACGGCAACCGTTGATGAAGAGCTGCCGCCCGGCATGATGATGGTGAACTTGCGCACCCACCAGATCATGGATGGTGATACCTCCGCCGTGATCGCCGACACTGTATTGAACGTATGCACCATTACAGGCATAGCCGATGGTAACTCTTCACTGCCTGCGGCTTGGGTGCAGGGGGATGAGCTCCGTTGGCAGGTCCCGGAAAACCCAGGCTCCGGAAAACTGCACATCTTCGCGTATACCGGCCAGGCGGTGCGCACCACCGATACAGAAGCCGGCAGTTGCCGTATCGACGGGCTGGCACCCGGGTGCTATTTCGCCCGCTGGCCCAATGGTGCCACGCTGCGGTTTTTCAGGCCATAGACACGGCTCTGCCCGAGGCAGGCCTCTGGATCGGCAGCACGGCCCCCTCTCAAGTTGTGCCGGAATTCCCCTTCCTGGGCTTGGCGGCACATCCCTCGCAGCCCTTGAGCGTTTTACAGATCGGCATTGCGCTAACGCCTTCCCTCCTGCCCCATCATTCATTCGGCTCCGGCCGGCCGATCTGTTTCTGTGAGGCTTTCCATTGGGCTTCTTCGGCCTTGAGGATCAGCTTCAGGCTATCGCTGACCTCCTTTTGTTCCAGGCGGTCCAGATCGGGCTGGCCGGCATCCACCCAGGCGCTGTACCAGAAACTGCCCACGGCGAGGATGGCCGCGTTCATGCGGCGTTCCACCATGCCGTCCATACTGGCCTCGTAGGCTTTGATGAATTCCTTGCTCTGCAGTTGCATGGCACTGCGGCCGCGCTGCTCGTATGTAAACTTCTCGCTTTCCGGGAACCGTTGCTGCAGCTCCTTCTCCATGCCGAACACGGTGTCCAACGCGGCATGGCTGGCAATGACGTAGCTCCAGGCCGCGGCCTGCGGATCGGCGATGTACTGCGCGCGGCCCACGAAGTGGTCGTAGTTCTCGGCGCTGGTCTCGGGGATGCGCGATTCCCAAAAGGCGTGGATGCCGTGCTGGCCGGTCATTTGGCCGTTGTAGTTCTCAGTGGTGTGCAGGGGCACGTGGGCGTCGCCGATGTAATGGCCGATCTCGGCGCTGTAATAGAGGATGCGGTCCACGTCGCCGCGCTTGAAGGCGTTGACCAGCCGGCGGTATTCCACGGGGATGTACCAGGGCACGATGCCGTATGCCTGCAAGGTGTCCTCGGTGAATTTCTGAACGGCGAGGTCCCACTTTTCCGGCACCTCTTTGAAGGGGTCTTCACCCGGCTTCACGTAGTGGTCGATGTCGATGTAGTGCCTGGCGGCCTCACCAGCCACGGCGTAACGGCGGCTGTCGGGGTCGGTGGCGTGGTCGGTGATGTAGTCGATGTGGCGCTTGTAGAAGCCGAACATGGCCGGTGGCAAGGTGAAGACGGCCATGCGGTTGATGCGGCGGTGGCCGTAGAAGCCCCAGGCGGCGGCATCGCGCTGCAGCAGGAAGGGCCACAACAGGGCGAGCGCTGCGGTGATGCAGATGGTGCGAAGCAGGAGTGTTCGGCGCATGGTTCAGTGCTCCAGCGGCACCAGGTGCCCATTGCGCAGCACGGGGATCACGGTGCTTTGGTCAGGGGTGAGGCAATACTTCACATCCTCCAGCAGGTGCAGTTGCTGGAGGCGCTTGCGGCGGGGCGCGGCCTTGAGGATGCTCATGATGTTGTCCCGCGCGGCCATGTAGAGGTATTTCGAGGCGATGCTGCTGTCTTCCTCCAGTCCGAATTTACCGCTTTCCAGAAGGCGGTCCATGACGGCACCGGCAAAGACGCTGTCCTCCAAGCTGAACTTATCGCGCCAGCCGGAGCAGAGCAGCAGGATGTTGTCGTTCTGCTTCAGGAGCCAGTTGGTGAGGGCGGTGAGGTTGAGGAAGGCGCCGATGACCACTTGGCGGGCATCGCGGCTGATGTTGATGGCCTGGGTGCCGTTGGTGGTGCTGATCACAATGGTCTTGTCGTGGAGGTCCATGGCCTTGAACGCCAAGGGCGAGTTGCCCACGGGAAAGCCTTCCACCACTTCGCCGTTGCGCTCGGCAGCGGCAATGTAGCCGGGGCGGCCGATGTACTGGCGGGCCTCCTCGATGGTGGCCACGGGGATGATGTCCTTGACGCCGTGGTGCAGCGCGGCTACCATGGCGCTGGTGGCGCGCAGGATGTCGATGACGACCACGATGCCCATGCCTTCCTTGTAGAGCGGATATTGGCCGGGGGTGTAGCACACTTCCACGCGGTACTGGTAATCGGCGTTGTGGGAGATGGCCTTCATGTGCGCTTGCTGGAGCGGATCGCAGGCGTTGAAAGTACGGCGGGCGGGGGAAATGGGGATGGCTCACGCGAAGGCGCGAAGAAAGAAGGGTTACCGCCAAGACGCCAAGCACGCCAAGAAAGGATCCTCACGCGAAGACGCGAAGGCGCGAAGGAGGCGGGGTGCATTGATGGGGCGGCGCAAACCAAACGTCATTGCGAGGGCCTGTGCGTTCAACAGGGCCGAAGCAATCTTTGATTCAGCGGGACGGAATTAAAGATTGCATCGTCGGTCGTTCCTCCCCCCTCGCAATGACGTTGGGCCCCGGGGACGGGCTCGCTATGACGAAGGGAACCGCAGGGTCCGCTGCGCGAGACCGCTGCGGGAGTGGTGAGGGTGGTGCCACGGCGTGTGCGGGATTGCTTCGCCCGATGACGGGCTCGCAATGACGGTACGGGTGTGACCGCAGGGTCCGC
>WBZN01000713.1_pt1 | contig 22940 bp, 27 predicted proteins | sample 5204281 | NCBI WGS metagenome assembly WBZN01 (sample SAMN12344347, study PRJNA552823) | activated sludge metagenome | biome: Activated sludge suspended growth; feature: Nitrification reactor; material: Wastewater; isolation source: activated sludge from nitrification reactor of wastewater... | reverse complement strand
GGCTCCAGAGTTACAACGAGGAGCGGCCTCATGAGGCGTTGGCAGGCCTGCCGCCCGCCACGTATCGAACCAACCTTGAAGCCCGAAGTTCTCCATTGGCAGTGTCGCCTTGACGGGGGAGCTTACAAGTGCATCATGATCTCGTTCGTCCTCCGTAAGGAAACCCGTGTACCTCTGTTTTCATTTCAAAACTGAGACACTACCACTGTTTGGCCCTGCTCGATTGTGAGCCCTTTGCGGCGTATGCTCTTGGGGCAAGCCACAGTCATGGTAAAGCGTGAACAATGTTTGTGCCGCACATAGAAGCGGAAGGCCTTCTCCTACTCGCATTCCTAATTCTGGCTATTGCAGACTTAAACAGCGAGACTCGGTATCTAGAACTCTGTAAAGAGACAATGCATCAAGCCAGTTGAGGTGTGCATATTCTGAGAGGGTGGAATACATTTCCGCCACACGTGGGATTCGAACCCAGAACCCTCGCCTTAAAAGTTCGGCAAGAGTCAATTTAATAGCGGCTTGATTTTGCGAAGGTTTCCCCGTTTTTACTTTTGAATTAATTGGTTAAGACAATTATATGGATTCTACTAGTTGGAACCAATATGAAGAGTTTTGAAACTTTCTAGCACAAATTTAGCACACGGTTTGAACGTGGATGACAACCGGACGGTTCATCGTCGCCTCTCTCACTCCGTGCTGCGTCCTTGGTCCATCACACTCCGGGCTAACTCGACCAGCTTTCCATTTCCACTAGCTGCAAACCGGGTGCGATAATACACCCTTCCGTCGGAGCACACCCGGATTTTCCGTCCTCGATGACTTGGACCTCGCTGGCCATGAAGGAAACCTCCTCACTGTTTCCTGACGTAAGACTTTTCCGACGAACCATAGTCCTGACATAGCTACACGCCGATGTCTAAATAGCACCCCATCGCTTTAGGACTGTCAACCAGGCACCTATATTGAGTCTTCCAATTGCTTCCGTAACCACATAGGATTAAAATTGAAGCCGCGATTCAAACGAAGGAACTCGTATGCGTGTCATGCCCAGGTGAGAGCCCACGATCACTCCATCACGCTCCGCCAAAGAAAGAGTGACCATGAGCCATAAGAAGGTTGTAGCTCCCGTAGGAGCAGCTATCGCGGCCCTGATCGCGAATGTCCCCTATGCTAATCAATTGCAACCAGAGGCACCACACGATTCATCAAAGCGGGGGGAGAGAACAAAGGCTACTACAACATCAACTGATCCAGTTCTGCAACGGCTGATGTATCAGATTGGGGAAAAGACCCACACCCTAACGCTGCATAAGTCATTGCCTGGAACACTGTATGCTCAACATGGATCGCATACGTCTCATCGATCTCATAACGATCACATCTCTCATCGGTCTGGTTCTTGAGCACGCCTTTCCCAAAAAGGATTGTCATGAGTTACAAACAGCTTATAGCCCCCATGAGTGCAGCTCTTGCCGCTTTGATCCCAACTGTTACTGAGGCCACGAAGGTACCAGCAGATACATTAGTGTCCCAAGGCACAGCAAAGATTGGCACAGAATCAGTGAGCCCTGTTCTACAACGATTGATGTATCAGATCGGGCAAAACACCCACGCCTTAACGCTGCACAAATCATCATCTGGGACACTGTATGCTCAACATGGATCACATTCATCACATGGCTCGCATGGTTCTCATGGCTCCCATAGGTCTGGTTACTGAGTAAGCATCTCCCAAAGGGGGAAATGTAATGAATTCTAAAAGTCTAATAGTGCCAATTGGAACGGCTCTGGCAGCTTTGCTTGCGAATGCTTCCGAGGCTGCCAAAGTCCCCACAGATACACGAAGTGCTCTGCTGGATGTTCATGATGCATCCATTACTAGCAAAGAGTTAAGAAATCCAATTCTCAAGGAATTGATGTTTCGAGTTGGAGAAGAGGCTCACACCCTGACGCTGCACAGGTCAACGACCGGGATATTATATGCTGGTCATGGATCCCACAGGTCCCATGGCTCACATCGCTCACATCGATCTGGGCGCTAATCTTCCCCCAGATAGATTGGGGTGTCTTCAAACGAGGACCGTACTGGATGTCACATGCAGAGGAGGAATCGAGGCAAACTCTCTTGCGATTCGATAACCGCGTTTTCAGCCTACCTGCCATAAAGAAAGCCGCTTACAAATACATCAACTCGTTCACCGCAGACATCAACCTTGAGGGAGATGAGATCGTCTGTGCGTTGACGTTTACCTCTCCAGCAGACGAAGAACTTTCCTCAAGACTTATCGGAGACTTCAAGAAAGAAGTTTTGGATCAAGACCTCCGAGAACAAATTAAGACCGAGACAGAACCAATACGAAACCTGATATTTGCACTTGCCTTTTCCAAGACAGGAATTGCTTGCAATGAGCAAGTTTCACGAGATTGAGTTCTACAAACCACCGCAGACCTCCTCCTATACTCTGCTACCGTTACGCTTTACCCCCTTGGATCCGGACCATTATGTAGTTACCAACCTAGCGGGAGAATACCTTCGTCTTAAGAGCGGCACGCTCGCCGATTTTCTACGCCATAAGCTCTCAAATGAAGACCCGAATTATATTGAGCTGCGTGCTCGTCATTTCCTGATTGACGAAACGTCCTCAATAGCCCCAGAGCTACTAGCTCTAAAGCTAAGAACAAAATATTCCCGACTTAGCGAATTCACAGGATTGCACCTTTTTGTCGTCACATTGAGGTGTGAGCATAGCTGCCCATATTGCCAGGTATCGAGGCAGTCAGAAGACAAGCTTCGCTATGATATGTCGCCTGAAATTGCTCTAGGTGCGCTCGATTTAACGTTTCGCTCTCCGTCACAAAATATAAAGATCGAATTTCAAGGAGGAGAACCTCTCCTAAATTTCGACCTCATTAAATACATCGTTCTTGAAGCCAAAAGAAGGAATCAACACAGTGGCAAGAACCTAGCTTTTGTCATTGCGACCAATCTAGCCTTAATCAACCGCGATATTCTCCAGTTTTGCAGGGAACATTCCATTCTTATATCCACTTCCCTTGACGGACCCCAAGCGCTCCACAACACGAATCGTCCAAGACCCGGGGATAATAGTTACGAGAAAACAATTGAAGGGATCCAGACCGTTCGTGAAATGCTAGGCAGGGATCAAGTCTCAGCGCTAATGACGACAACAGAGGCAAGTCTAGACTGCGTGGAAAGCATCGTTGACGAGTATCTTGCTCAAGACTTTAAGGGGATTTTTCTTCGACCACTTTCTCCATATGGATTCGCAATCAAGACGAAAGCTTACCGTGCCTATAATGCAGAACGGTGGCTTGAATTTTATAAGCAAGGGCTTCATTACATCATTGAACTGAATCGGCGCGGTATCGAGTTCATGGAGTATTACGCCTCCACTATTCTAAAGAAAATGCTGACCAGTGAAGATCCTGGCTACGTGGATTTAACCAGTCCTTCGGGCATCGGAATTGGGGCAGTTGCCTATAATTATGATGGTTACGTCTATGCTTCAGATGAAAGTCGAATGCTTGCCGAGATGGGAGATTCACAATTCAGGCTGGGAAAGGTATTGGAGAACAGCTATGAAGAAATATTTTCTTCCCCCAATTTACTAGAGCCACTTGAAGCATCTTTTGCGTATAGCGCACCTATGTGCAATGACTGCGCCTTCGAACCATACTGCGGCGCAGATCCCGTTTTCCACTACAAGGTTTCTCATGACTTCGTGGGGCGCAAGCCGGAATCTGAATTCTGTTCCCGTAATATAGAAATATTTCGGTTCCTAATTCAAAGAATGGAAACTGATACGTTTGCCAGGCAACTGTTCGCAAGGTGGGCGAATAGATAATGTCATTGTTCCAGTACAAGTTATTGTGTCAATTAGGCTTAACTATCCTGATTGCATTTGCGTCCACAAGCTCACTAAAGGCAGCTGACCTTTCTGCGGATGAGCAGTGGGTGTGTTTCCCTGTAGAAAGTTCTCTCTCCCATCTTAGCCGAGATGGTGATGGTAACCCTATCTTGAATTTGACTGACTGCAGAGATTGCCTTGTAGTCATACATGAAACACTTGATCTCGATTTCGGATCAGTCAAGTTTTACGAAAGCAAAACATTCACACCTAACAATATCAAGAGTGCATTCCTGTGGAGGTTCGACAAAATTGACTCAGAAATAACAAGGGTTACTTTCCATCGCTCAAAATATCATCCCAATGCTATTGGCTATTACTTTAGTCGTTTGAACGGTCAGGAATCTGAAACATCGGCGGAATTTGCTCGGCTATATTTTCCACCTACTGTTAACCCCTTTTACTATGACGTATGGGCTCTTAACATTCTTGAGAAAGACCATGGCGGCGACTATCAGTGTGTGAGATCTTTTCTGAACTGGGAAATCAACAATTGGCTAGAGGGCAAATGAAGAACAGCCTAAGTGCCTTCGTGTAGTTCGGCTGGCAAGTATTGATGGAGTAGGCGGACGACAATGTTGAAACTTCATGGAAAGCTGCCAGTTCTCAACTCTATTACTAAAGGTTCATACCTTGTAACGGTTACCAAATCCGCCACCTTGCCACAAGTCCTCAGAAGCCAAAGAGCACTAATAGGACACCCGGAGGATGTGGGAAAAGGCTACAAAGCCATTTTGACAAATGAAAGACAACGCCAGGAGTCTTATGCTGAGAGCGATGTCTTCACAATTTCGACTGCTCACGACTATCTGGGCGAAGGAGACATCATCAGATTAGATTCTGCTTCTGGGTCCTTCAGTTGTCTCTATAGAAGAACCTCTCCCAACAATACAATCCTTCTGACAGAGCAATGCGACCACTATTGTTTGATGTGCTCTCAACCGCCCAAGAATGTTGACGATTCTTGGCTGCTGAAAGAGGCGTTTGAGTTAATTAGCCTGATCCCAACGGATACTGAACGCTTAGGATTTTCCGGAGGAGAGCCTACCCTTTATGGAGATAAGTTTATTGAATTACTTCATCACACACGCCGATTTCTTCCTAATACGGGAATCGATATTTTGTCGAATGGCAGAGCGTTTAGGGACATAAAGTTTGCCAGGAAATATGCTTCGGTCAATCACCCCAATATGCTGATCGGCATACCGATTTACTCAGATGATCCCGTTCGGCATGAATATGTCGTGCAAAGCAAGGGAGCATTTGACGAAACTATTCGAGGCATCGTTAACCTCAAAGCCGAGAATCAGAAAGTAGAGATTCGCATTGTGATCCACAAGCAAACAGTGAATCGTCTAGTTAAGACATGCGAGTTCATCGCTCGCAATTTATTATTCGTGGATCACGTTGCCTTGATGGGTTTGGAAATAACGGGCCTCACGAGACCGAATCTGGACCTTCTTTGGATCGACCCTTACGAATACAAAGACACACTCAGTGAAGCGGTGGCACTTCTCAACAGCTATGGAATGACTGTTTCTGTGTACAACCATCAACTCTGCACGATCAATCCTGACGTGCTTAGAAGCTATAGAAAGTCTATCAGTGACTGGAAGACAGAGTATCTCGACGAATGTCTGCGGTGTACAAAACGGGCAGATTGCGGAGGGTTATTTTCATCCTCCAAGCGATATCAACATAGCCAATACATAAGGGCCTTTGGATAGGCTGGAAGAACCTGCAGGCAGGAAATGACTGAATCGGTACAGCCAACTATTCACAAGGTTTTTCAAATAGGAGTAATACTCTGCGCTGTGGGCTTGTCATTGTTTCACTGGACGAAAGCGGATCGGGATTCAGGTATATATCCTCTGGACGAGTTCCCGGAAAGTCTGGCGGAACGTAATGAGCGAAGTGTCCCGCGTTCTTTTATCCTTCCCGCGACGCCTGGTGTCGCATTTGAGCAGGAAGCGCAACGGGCTGACGCGACTCGACAAGCTCAAATAGCAAGGTGTGTAGGAGCATTGAGAGTGCTTGGTTATGACCCTGGCGACAGTACAACCTTTCTCAATGCCAAACTCGTAGAGGCAGTGTACACGTACCAAGTAGCCCATAAGCTACCAGCTAATGGCAGGTTAGATGAGCTAACTATAGGAATGCTCAAATGTGAGGGACATGAAAAGGCAGTGGCTAACTAACCTCGCATATGTGCTTTTGGGGATGTTGCTATTAGTCGCCTATGAGCACGGGGCATCAGGTGCGGCATTGGTTGTCTATAAAAACGATTTTGTAAGCAATTTGATAGCCTGCCAATTGGCTAAGAAGCATGCCAACGAACTAGCTAATATTGAGCTAACCAGCCCCTTGCAAAGAGAGCTACATAAAACATCGCTCATAGATTTGATGAGCTGCGACAGCTATCAACATACTAGGAGCAAGTTGCTCGCAGGCGGCGTAAGCGAACCGCGTCTCAAACTTGTTGAGGTTGATGCGTTAAGCCGTGAGCCGGAGCTCGTCACTCAAAGCGGTGAAGACTTTTCATCGCACTAATCATGGTAACTCGTAAGTGGTTTTTCGCTTTGCCATCCGTACTTGTGATAACGCTTACGTGCTTCGTTCTTTATCAGGCGCTGCCGACTCTTGTTGTGCCTGAACACTCTTTGGCAGACAGGAAGTTGGAAAAGGTTATTTCTTTATTTGATTTGAAACCGCTGCCAATTCGACTGTACGAAGCGGACCCTAAATTTTTATTGGGGCAAGCCTTGTTCTTTGATCCCATTTTGAGCGGAAATCGCGAGGTTTCATGCGCAACTTGTCACCTGTTGAAGCATGGATTAAGTGATGGGCTTGCAAGGTCGATAGGAACACACGGTGAGGGGCTTGGTTCGGATAGGCGTTTAACGAGGGGGCGGGAGATTCATCCTCGCAATTCATTGGACTTGTGGAATCGTGATAACAATGCGGTCAAGTCATTTTTCTGGGATGGTCGCGTAGAAGTTCTTGACCCTGAGAGCCGTCTGTTTAGGAGTCCATTGGGTAGCGCCTTGCCAAAAGGTTTCCAGAATGCGCTGGCTGTACAGTCCGTTTTTCCATTAACCGTTCCCGACGAAATGCTTGGTGAGTACGGTGAATATTCCAATTCGTCACTACCAGAGCCGCATGGCAATAAACTAAACGGTCTAATAGCATCTAAGCATTTCAGAAATGAGACCGAAAGAATTCAATCTGTACACGTACAAGTGCTAAAAAGGCTATTAGGGTCAGGCGAAGCACCGGAAAACTGGCAAATGGACTACAGGCAAGCTTTCCAGGATGCATACCCAAACAAGAACTCCAACGACTATTCGATCGTTGATTTGGGAAATGCAATTTCTCATTTTGAAGAGCTTGCGTTTGGCTCGAACGAATCAGCGTGGGATAGATATCTTGTGGGTGATACCCAAGCCATAACAGATGGCGCAAAGCAAGGAGCACTCATATTCTATGGGAAAGGAAGATGCGCCGCATGCCACACAGGCGCTATGTTTAGCGATTTTGGTTATCACAACGCAGGCATCTACAGCAAAATCGACTTTCAAGGTGAGGTGGTAGATGACTATGGACGATGGTTTACAACGAGGCTTGCCGAAGATCGATATAAATTTCGGACGCCGCCATTACGAAACTCAACAAAGTCAGCGCCGTACTTTCATGATGGATCAACCCCCGATCTTGAAGGCGCAATCGCAAGACACTTAAAGCCGTTAGAAAGAGCCTGGAGCTATTTGCCAGATGGGTCATTTGCTATGGAAAGAGAGCAGATTGAAACGATCTCCCCTGTGTTCGCTTCAAGAATCAGCTTAACAAAGGATGAAATCCATTCACTTGTTAGTTTCTTAACAACGCTGGAGTCGCAATCAAGAGATGAGAGTCAAATTGTTCCCAGGTCTGTTCCCAGTGGACTACCAGTTGCATACAAATGAGAATGAACGATGACCTCTTTTAGATCACTTTGTTTTAGCTGAATTAGTTACTACTAAAAGAGTTCGCGACCTTGCGTTAAGAGCGTGAGAGGGATCAAATGCGTCCGAGGAGACGTTTGGGCTCACTATTGTTGGCCTTAAATATTCTCGCCTTGGCTGTTGTGCTTTTTTATGCAGCAAAAGAATTAGCGATTCCAACAGTGGCAGAGTGGCTTTATAAAAACGACTATAAGGAGCTTGTATTTAAGTGTGATAGCGTGATGAGGGACCACTTCATAGCTAAAACCCTAGTATTGCACTCACCAACAGATGAAGCGATTAGGAATCTTCATGCGGCAGAGGTAGGCTTACTTACTTGCCATAACTATGATGTATTGAGAAAGCAACTTATCAGCTTCGGATTGAGTGAAAATGACCTTTCAAGAATTGGTCTAGAAGCGATTGAGGAGCGTGCGAAAGATGTTCGCACGTTTGTGGAGACACATGAAATTCGCTACTAGTACTGCCCTTGCCATCATCCTCGCACTCAGTATTACGGTTTGGGGCGCTGATGAAAAAGCTTTTCCCCAAATCCTAAGAAAACAGGTTCTTGAGAACGGGTTCATGCCGGCAAAGGAACTATATATAAACAAGGATGAAGGTCTGGTTCCTGTAGGGAAAATAGTTTTTGAAACTAAGAAGCTGAGCCTGAACGGCAATATTTCGTGTCAGACCTGCCATCTGAGCCAATTTGGGTCAGCAGATGGTATTCCTAACGCGGCCGCTATTGGCGGAACCGGCGAGGGACCACAACGGCTACTCAGTGGAGCAAAACTGCTACCGCGTAACACTTTGGCGTTTTGGGGAAGAGGGGCAAAAGGGTTTGAGACGTTCTTTTGGGATGGAAAGATTGATTTCAGCAATTCAAAGAAAATTAGTCAGTTTGGCTCCCAGCCACCATCAGATGATGCGCTTGTCACTGCCGCACATTTGCCCCTGGTGGAGATTCGCGAAATGTTGGATGAGGATGAGTTTGTATTAGCACACAAACAGGAGTCTGTAGGAAAGTCAGGCGAAGTCTACAGAGTTATTGCTGATAACCTTAGAAAGTTCGAACCCCAAGCTAGTAAATCCCTTGCCGAGTACCTTCGAAAGCCAGTCGAGCAACTCACCTATACAGATTACGCAAGGTCCCTGGCAGCTTTTATCAGGTCTGAATTTAGGATCAAAGAGACAAAACTCGAAAAGTTTACGACCAAGTCGGAACCGCTCTCAGCAGAAGAGTTACGCGGGGGCCTCATCTTTTATGGAAGAGGTCGTTGCGTAGTGTGCCACTCAGGTCCTCATTTTTCTGACTTCAAGTTTCATGCGGTACCTTTCCCTCAACTTGGATTCGGCAAAAATGGTTTCGGCATTGATCTTGGACGTTTTAACGTAACCTTTGACCCCAAAGATCTATACAGGTTTAGGACACCGCCACTTTATAACGTGGTAAAAACCGCACCATATGGACACTCAGGCTCAGTTGCCACTGTCGAAGAAGCAATCGTTGCCCATTTTGACCCCCTTCGGCTTCTAAACCCATCGTCAATGGAGCCACTAGCAAGGCATGAGCTTTATAAAAGGATGACCTTGGGGTCAGAAACAGCTACTACCGTAGGATTCCTCACCACTGATGACGTGGATGATTTAAAAAAGTTTCTGAACGCGCTGTCTTTTTAATTTGTCCTGCATCCGAAATATGGTGGCTAGACTCTTTCCTCCGTAGTAGTTTGTCGATCGTCCAATCACGGAGACCCGATGAACCTCAGTGGCTTCTTGTTCTCCGCGGGTTACCCTAAGCGCACTGTATATGAGAAAACCAAATCTTCTTTTATGTCGACGTAATGATGGGGTTAATTTTGCTATCCACCAGGAGATGCACTCCAAGAAGTCTCCGGGAATCCACAATATTTTTATCGGTCATGTACTTGGTATACTTTCGTGAGATTGCCTTCCAGTAGTTTTCAATAAGCGCATTAACTTGTGAATCGAGCTGTTTTAAGACTTCACGGTCATTGCAGAAGGCATACTGGTTGCCCCACCCTTCAAGGATGTTAGCTACGCTGGCAAGTGTGTCCATTGCTGCCAGATCGGCTCGCATCAATAATTCCGGCTGATCCAACAACACTAAGCTCTTATCCAATACAGTTTTCACGGCCTCAACGACACGCCGTCTTGATTTGCGTGCCGGACTGATCATCCCCGGACGGACGCTACACCCTAAAAACTCGAACCCATGCCGTACCTCCCCCATACCCGCCTTATCTGTCGAGAGCTTCGGATCGTACGCCGTCAGTCCATGTTGAGCTAGAATCTGCAAACCACTTTTAAATGCCGCTTGCACCTTGTGCTTATCTGGTCCTAGAATTACGAAATCGTCTATGTATCGGATGCAAGTAATTCCACGACCGTTCAGTTGCTTATCGAAACTTTCGAGCAGAATGTTCCCCAATAGGGGCGAGAGACAACAACCTTGAGCTACTCCGACTTCGTAACTGGGGAAAAGCGAGGCTGATGAGCCTAGCCATGACAAATTATCCAATTCAACATCGGTCGCCTTCTCAAGCAGACATTCAAACTTGTGGTCGGAAATCACTCCAGAAATTTTCGCGAGGACGATTTTCCGAGGAATCTTGGTAAAGAAGGAATCGATGTCCGACCTGATGTAGTACTTTGCCCCAGCTTCAACTGCCTCGTTAACAGTTTTCACGGCGCCCGGAACGCCAAGCCCCTTCCCCTTAATTCCTCCAAAGCTTGTGGGATTCTTGTAATAGGGCTCTAACGCTGGTGCTGATTGGAGGACTTCCAGAATGGCTCGCTGAACGACACGAGTTTGGATAGGAGATTTCACAAGCGGTCGAGGCTTCTTGCCTTTCCGTGGTATGGGAATTCCTTGTGATGGTGGGAAGCGGAATTTGCCCTTGAGAAGCTGTCGATAGATTCGCTCAAGATGGGTCTCAATGCCAATGCTGAACTCCTTTACTAGTCTTCTTGTCTCCTCCTTATCCGAATTAATACCGTTCGAATAAACAACTCGCCATGCCGCACGCAGTGTCTTCCTACTACAAACCTTCCTGTAATATGAATCCGCTGAAATTGCGGGAACTGAACCTCCACTGGCTAGCCTAGGTCCAGCTGATGCAAGAACGCTCATCCTGTGGGGGCTCCAGCGTGTGGACTGACCCATCCGCGCTCCGACCTGGGAGCGTCGGCGCAACCTCTAGCTGGCGCAGCACCGTCTCCCGGCCCGCGAGCTTGGGCTGTCAGGATTACACTGAGGCTCAAACATACCGCGACCCTCCCCAGCATACCCCAGGCACGTTTTTGCAGGCGTCAGGTTTAGACAAAGTCACCTCCTCCACTGTACGTTTTTCGAGACTCTTGTCAATCCCTCAGCCTGCCTCACCTCCGCCCTATAATGAAGCTCTGCGACCGTCCAGTGGGAACTTATAGTCCAAGCTCCGGTCATATGCAGAACCATCAAGCGTAGGTTCTTCCCTGTGGGGGCTCCAGCGTGTGGACTGACCCATCCGCGCTCCGACCTGGGAGCGTCGGCGCAACCTCTAGCTGGCGCAGCACCGTCTCCCGGCCCGCGAGCTTGGGCTGTCAGAGAATATCAATCTATACCATATATTGTGTATTGGCGCAAATCTAGGCCACCTCCATTGTATGCGCCATAAAGCTGGATGCTCAACCGTTTCAAATTTGGCACAAATCGTGGCTATTGCATTTTAATACTATCTTATATATTATATTAAAATAGGAGGTGACATGAAAACCGATGACGCCAAAACTGAAACGCTCCAATTCAAGGTCACAGAGCAAGAACGAAAACTGATTGAGCGGTGCGCCACAGAGGAAGGGACCACTGTCTCCAAGTATGTGAGGGGAGCAGTCCTGATGAGCATGGTGATGGATGGCAAAGCCGACGCGATCAAGATTGTGGCGAGAGAAGTTGGGGAAAAGGCTTTTGCCGTTGTACGCCAGAAGCTCACACGACCAGCGCAGGAAGGACGCTGAGAACAGTGCTCTCCGACTCACCATCAACGGACAACGCCGGTCCGCGCCGCATGCCGATAGGCTGGGGCGCGGAGCGGAATGGCCCCCGTCTTGGTAACACGGGGGCTGTCACCACAGGGTTCCTTACAGGAGTTCGATAGGTTCCATGGATTCTGCCTTCACCCTCTCCATTGATTGGCTGGCTTGTACGGTCCTGGCCAGCAATCCCCAAGAGACCATGAAGGTCCTTGGTGGAGATTGGAGTCGAGCCAAAGGGGGATTTCGAGGGTATCCCCTGTCCTGGATCAAGTCAGATGGGCTGCACGGGGTGGGCAAGCTCGGCACGAATGCACCTCGTCGCCCCAATGAAATTCATGTGGATCTCTCCGGCGGCCTCGTGTCTGCCCTCACCTTGGAGCAGATACGCGCCCTACTCAGATGGGTGCATGAGCAACAAGGACATGTCACCCGGATCGATTGTGCCCTCGATGATCGAGCCGGAACCGTCCCGGTCGCCACCATTCGACAGGCGGTCGCGGACGGTCACTGCGTCACGCGGGCCGCCCAAGTGCGGCAGATCGTCTCTAACCTTACCCGTGGCACGGGGGCCACCACTGGCGAAACCATGTATTTCGGGAGTCCCCAAAGCCAGACCCTCTTGCGTATCTATGACAAGCGTCTGGAGATGCAGAGCAAGGAACGGGAGAACTGGCAAGAGTTTGGCGTGCGGTGGGAATTGGAGTTCAAAAAAGACCGGGCTCAACTCTGTGCCCGCGCCTTGGCGAATTTAGACGAGGCCGACTGGAAAGAGTGCGTCGTAGGATTACTCCGCAACTATGTCAACTTCCGGCAAGTACCCAAGGACGCCGAGGATGAAGAACGCTACCGGGCTCCGATGTTGGAGTGGTACGCCCTCCTGACGGAGGGATTTCAGAAGGGGCGATTAGCCCAGGAGAAGCAGGTGCAGACCCTGCAGAACGTGAAACGATGGGTGAGCGACACCCTGACGCCAATGCTGGCGGTAATTTGTGCCACCCCTGGAGGGGAAGAATGGCTACAGCACGAAATTGTCAGGGGCATCTCCCGGTGGAAGGACCGACATCGGAACTTGCTCAAGTAACCACCCACTCGGTTTCACACGTCGTCTGCCGGCGGGAACGCGGGCAGCCCATGTTAGGGGGACTGGGGGTGTCGATAGACTCCCCCGGTATATCTGCATCATGCTTACCACCAAAGAGCTTTCGGCTTGGCTCAACATCAAGTCGTCCACCCTGTATCTCTGGGTTTCACAAAACAAGATTCCGTGCCATCGCATCCATGGCCTCATCCGTTTCGAACCTGACGCCATACAGGCCTGGTTGAACAGCTTTGGGACAAACTCGGTCAAGCCTCTCCCGCTGCCAACCCGCAAGGTTTGCAACGACATAGACCACCTCATTGAAGCCGCAAAACGCGCCGTCTATACTCCCCGCCACGGGGAAACCAGACCGAAATCAGGCCTCATCCAGAAGGAGGATGCAGATGGGGCTGTTTAAACGGAACAAAGTATGGTGGATGACGTTCACGTATCAGGGACAGCAAGTCCGGCGAAGTACGGGCGCCACGGACCGACGACTGGCAGAAAATATTCTGTCGAAGGTCAAAGTCCAAATCGTAGAAGGGCAGTTCTTTGAGCGTCGTGAGGAACAGGACCGAACGTTTGGAGAGATGATGGAACGGTATATGAAAGAGCGTGCGGTATTGAAGGCTCCGAAGAGTCGCCTTCGCGATCATGCAGCTCTCACCCATCTGCTGCCTCTGTACAAGGACAGGGTGCTCGCAGCCATCACTCCTAAACTCATGGCAGGGTATAAAACCCAGCGGCGACTAGAGCGAGCCGCTCCGGCAACCATCAACAAGGAACTCCAACTCGTGCGACATGCCTTCAACATTGCGATGCGCGAGTGGGAATGGTGCCGGGAAAATCCCATGCACCGGGTCTCTATGGAACAGGTGCGGAATGAAGTCGATCGTTGGTTGACGTCAGAGGAAGAAGAACAGCTTATGACTGCCTCGTCTCCCTGGCTCAGAGAGATCATGGTCTTTGCGCTCAATACGGGCATGCGGCAAGGCGAGATCTTGAACCTGCAATGGCAGGACGTGGATTTTGCGCGCGGCACGCTGATCGTCATGAAAAGCAAGAACGGCACGCGCCGGACCATTCCCTTAAATACCAAAGTCTATGAACTCCTGGCCTCGAAACAGGCTTCAACCGGCCTCTCACGTGGCCCAGTATTCAAGACGCCGCTTGGCAATCTCCTGCAGGTGCGTTTTTTGGTGCGGGAGTTTTGTGAGGCTCGCAATCGGGCCGGGATTCCAGACTTCCGGTTTCACGACATGCGGCACACCTTTGCCACACGACTCGTACAGCGCGGGGTGGATCTCTACAAGGTCCAACGGCTGCTCGGACATAAGACGAATTTGATGACGCAACGCTATGCGCATCATTCGCCGGAAAGCCTGAGAGAGGGTGTGAAGGTGCTGGATGAGTGCCAACCGGAGCGGTTTAGCACAAATTTAGCACACGGGGCGGTTTCTGAAGATTTTCGAGGCTCGACAGCCTCGTAAGTGGTTGATTTATAGTGGTGAGTCGGCTGGGATTCGAACCCAGGACCCTCGCCTTAAATGTAGAAGCTAGAACTTAATCTGACAGCCAGGTAGAGTCCTCGCCTTCACGAAAGGAGTGAGGACGATGACCACCGAACAGAAGATCATCCGGGCAAAGGTCGGCGTGTTGGAATTGGCGAAGCAGCTCGGCAATGTGTCCAAGGCCTGTCAGCTGATGGGCTATAGCCGGGACAGCTTCTATCGTTTCAAAGAGCTGTATGAGACTGGCGGTGAGGCCGCGCTCCAGGAGATCTCCCGACAGAAACCGCTGCTCAAGAATCGCGTCTCCGCGGAGGTGGAACAAGCCATTGTCCAGATGGCCATCGACCAACCGGCCTGGGGCCAACAGCGCGTGGCCAACGAACTCCGCAGGCAGACGCTCACAATCTCCCCTGCAGGCGTCCGCTGTATCTGGCTCCGGCATGATCTGGAGACGATGCGAAAACGGCTGAAGGCGCTCGAAGCGAAGGTCGCCCAAGAGGGACTGGTGCTGACCGAAGCCCAGGTCGTGGCGTTGGAGAAGGCGAAAGCGGACAAAGAAGCCCACGGCGAATTCGAGAGCGAGTGTCCCGGCTATTGCGGCGCCCAAGACACCTTCTATGTGGGCACGCTCAAGGGCGTCGGGCGGATTTATCAACAGACGTTCATCGACACCTATAGCAAGGTCGGCTTTGCGAAGCTGTATGATCGCAAAACCCCGGTGATGGCCGCCGATCTTCTGAATGATCGAGTCCTACCCTTCTTCGAGCAACACGAGATTCCCTTGAACCGCGTGCTCACCGATCGCGGGACCGAGTATTGCGGCGCCCCCGAGCGCCATGAGTACGAACTGTATCTGGCCGTGGAGAACATCGATCACACCCGGACCAAGACGCGGCATCCCCAGACCAACGGGATCTGCGAGCGCTTCCATAAAACTATGCTCAATGAATTCTATCGGGTCACGTTTCGGAAGAAGATCTATCGGACGCTGGAGGAGTTACAGGCCGATCTCGATGCGTGGATGGAGGAGTACAATCACCAGCGCCCGCATCAAGGCCGTTGGTGCTATGGCAAGACGCCGAGGCAGACGTTTATGGACAGTGTGTCATTGGCGAAGGAGAAAATCTTAGCGGCGTAAACCCGGTGAGGACTCGCTGTCTGTCAGATGAGGTCTTGAGTTATACACCTTAAAAGCTGCCACCTGATTCCCATCCTGCTGTCTACTGAATATCGTCCAGATAGCGTTCCGCTCCAAATCGTATGCGGTTGACCTGGTCAATGAGGACCTGAGTGGTCTGAATGGATTCATGCCGCATAGTCTTCTTGAGCTCAGACGGGCTCGCCCCTTTCCGATAGGCCAAGGCACCACCTGACAGCCTGAGTGACAGGGCGGTCACATGGGGTTGGGCAAGGCGGGCTTCCATAAAAGCGGCTTTTAGCTGCTTGCGCATTCCCCGTGTCGTCATGCGTTCCCCTCGGGAAGACGGATGATGATTCGTGAACAGCGGGTCTTGTGACGGAAAGCGGCCGTCAGGGTATCGCTGGCGGAGATAGGCCCAGAGCTTCGTGCTGAGATCCGGTCGTACCACGACGGGTTCCTGTTTGGCTTTGCCTTTGCTGTGCAACAGCAGCAGACTCCCTTCCTCTCCGTACTCCGTGAGATCACCGATATTGGCCATGGCAAGTTCGGACTCACGGGCTCCCGTGCGAATCATCAACGCAGCGAGGAGATAGTCCCGTTGGCCCACGAGCGTGGTCACCGCGAACTGCTTCAACAATGCTTGCAGATCCGTACGGGTGAGCAGGCGATGCCGCAACCACCGCGCCCGCGGCGGCCCTGACACAGCCGCAAAGGGATTGATGGACAGGTGGCCGGCAGTTAGGAGAAAACAGGCCCATTGCCGGACGGCCGTCAGATGCAGGCCTTGTGAGGCTTTGCTCCTGGTGCTGGGCGTTGCGAGCCAGCGCGCGTACCGTGTCGCCAACGTTTCGTTGACGGGGAGGGAGGGTTCATGGTCGCACCACCAGTCGTGAAACGTGGTGAGCTTTCGCGCATAGGTCGCGACCGTGGTATCGGCAATCGCCGCCGCCCGCTCCTGTAGAAATGCTGCGATCAGGGTTGGTGCTTGGTCGGATGTGATTAATGGACTGCCTGATCCCATAGTACCTGGTATACCAAGAGTCTACCTGTCCTAGCAACATTCTTGGGGGGCGCGCGTCATAAATTCCGAAGAAAAAGCTTCTGAACTTCAGGTTGGGCTGGTGAGGTAACGATTAGTATACCAGGCACCTTTGCCCCATGTACCGAAATGCTGGGTGGGAGCGAGATCTACGGTGCAGGGGAGGGCGAGGCTTATCTGGCGTCTCGTTGCACCAGGGTACTCGTTCTGACCGACTGGAAAGCAACTGGAGAGTGGGTTATGGTACGGTCATAGGAGCAATGCTCGAGGGTTTGCGCTTAGCTTGCAAGCCGACTTATAAAGGCTCGGAGAAATCCGGGCCTTTTGGTTTTTCAGAGCTTGACACGAACGTTAGAGTCAGCCGCTGGTGGCAATGGAGAAACTGTCGACCATGCTCAGCTGCCCGTGACCGGGGACTTTTCCACGGGCAACATATTTCTGCACCACCGAATGAGCTACGCTCATCTTTTAGGAGGTAATTCTTGACCACTGTCGCATTTTGAAACGCGGAAACCCAATGTGCTACCAGGGCAGGGATTCGAAAAACACGCGCACGGTTCCATAGACTTCCTCAAAGGGAGGTAAGTCCTCACGAATCTCATTGGCTAATTGAGGATACTCTTTTTTCGAACGCTGGATAATCGCAGGGCTCGCCATAGACGTTCGATTCACTGTGAGGCCACGAGAGGCGGCCTTAGACTTCAAGGCCTCAAGAATCACTGCTTTTACCAGCTCATCGGTCACGGGATAGTCTTTGATCATTCGGAAGAGATCGTAGGCATCCTGTCGGCGCACTCGGTTTCTGACTTCTTGCTGAAGGAGCGCTCTCAGTTTCTCTGCCATCAGGTCAATGAAGCTATACGCATGAATGACGGTCCCGTCAGGAAAACGAAGTTGATCCACCGAGCTGGTCTGTTCGTTAAAACTGTAATCCACATCCACCACATCGGGGCAGTTCTTGGCCAGGAGATGACCATGTTTCCTCGTCCCCTTTTCCGCATATCCTAGTGTCATTTGAATAGTTTGAAATTCGGCGTCTGCTCGTTTTGGTCTCACCGCATAAGATTGCACGCGGCAATCTACTCCGTAGTCGAGCTCCTCGACCGCCACTGCAAGCCGGCCTTCAAACTTCGAACGAAAGGTCTCCTGATCAAATTCAGCGAATCGTTGGGCTGTTGAGAAATCAATGTCCCGCGTATATCGCGAACTCTCGTACCGAATCGCGAGAAGGATGCCCCCCTTTATGATCATGTGGGGTTGTAGATCGGATGAACGGCCAATTGCCACCAACACGGTGTGGACCGCCTGTCGAAGTTCTCGTTGCGCGGCATCAGGCGCCTTCTGGACCCAAGCAGCAATGTCACATTCCTCCATGCATGCCTCAGCTGTTATTCAGTGACAGGCACCAGCGTGCAGAATAGCGGGAGCTGTATTCAGAAAGAGGGTCCAACTTCCGGGAACCGCCCCGCTGAACAGTCGTCGCCCACTTCTCAATAGTTGCGTTCCCTGTGATCCCACACCGTTCATCGAGCACATACCCAGCTCGGGCTTTATCGATCAGCGTGCCATGTCGATCAATCTCCTCGACAATCAACGCTTCATACTGTCTCGCATGAGCCTCATACACTTCGATAACATGATCGATCCCGCCGCACAGATGTGCGGCGCGAACCATATCGAGAAATGTTCGGCCGATTGTCGAGACTCGAAGGACTCGCTCCTTCCCGATTTTGAATGCACCAGTATGGGCACTTGCGTACTTATGCACTGGTTTTTTGTCAATTCGGGCAAAGCGGATGTGCGTTAATCGAGGCAGATTCCCGTCACGATAGGCTTGCAGGTGCTCGCCGAGATCCGACTTCATTTTGAGCACCGCAAAGCTAGACCATTTGGTCTGTTGGGGGGTACTATAAAAAATAGTGGTGAGGATTCGATTGGTCAGGCCATGATAGGCCATCGCACTCAGATGTGAAAGATAGGCAAAGGGATCCACCGAGCACAAAATGTCTTCTGGCGTGAACTGCGTCTTCCCCAAAATATTGTACACACTCCCCCGGAAATCTCGTCTCTTTCGCAAGATACCTCGACTCAGCAGGGCGCGGAGTAGCGATCCGAAATCACCAATATCCGGGACAGATTTTTTTAATCGTCCGATTTTCAGCCCTTCGACATGTTTCTTGTCGTACAGATCAAAAAGGAGACGACCAAGCTCATACTCCGTCAGGACTGGCTGAGGCATCCGTCCAATTTCAAGGGTTGCTGCACCTGCAAGATCCAATGACATTGGAGAGAGCCTTCGCGGAATAACAAAGTGACAACATTGAGTAAACGAGAATCACCAAGTATCGATGGAGAGGTGTATATGTCCTTAGGACATATACACCTCTCCATCTCAACTTGTCAATAGAGACACCGCTTTTACACCTACAGGCATAAATCTTTTTTAGTATTGACGACTTCGATATGTAGCATTAGAATGTCCTAAGGACATTCTAATGCTACATGATGTTTGTTATTTTTTTAAAGTCCAGCCACCAATCTAACTCCTCACCTTGCTGTTGACGTCTCCCCGAAAAACGACGGCACTTCAGAACTAGAGTAAGATGGCGGCTTCGACGATCCCTTGCGAAAGGAGTGGATCGATGAAGCGGTCGAAATTCTCCGAAGAGCAGATCGTCTATGCGATCCGACAAGCCGAGAGTGGCACTCCCGTCGGTGATCTCTGCCGGCAGCTCGGGGTCAGTGACGCCACCTTCTATGCCTGGAAAAAGAAGTACGCCCATCTCGGCGTAAGTGAACTGCGCCGACTGCGGCAAGTGGAGGAGGAGAACGCCCGGCTCAAACGGCTGGTCGCCGACCTCTCGCTCGACAAGCACATGCTGTCGGAGGCGCTGCGAAAAAAAGTCTAAGGCCCGCACGCCGTCGAGAACTGGCCCACTGGTTTCATGAGACGTTTCAGGTCAGTTGCCTGCGGGCCTGTCGGTTGGCCCAATTCGGGCGCGCGTCCTGGTACCGACGGAGTCGGGCCAAGGATCAGTCAGCCTTGCGGCTACGCATTCGCGATCTGGCCCATGCCCGCCCTCGGTTTGGCTACCTGCGGATTTGGGTCTTGCTGCGGCGTGAGGGTTGGCTCGTAAATCGGAAGCGAGTCCGTCGGTTGTACCGCCTGGATGGACTTCAGTTGCGGATGCGCGTGCGGCGGCGCAAGCACATGGCCTTGCATCGAGGCCCCGCGCCGATGCCAAACGGTCCTCGCGAGCGCTGGAGCATGGACTTTGTGCATGATACCCTAGCGGACGGGCGACCGTTCCGGATCTTGACGGTCGTGGATAATTGGAGTCGGCACAGTCCCATACTAGAGGCAGGGTTTCGGATGACGGGAGAGACGGTCGGTCAGGTGCTTGATCGGGTGCTGGACACATCGGCTGTGCCCCGCTCGATCACGGTGGATCATGGGACGGAGTTCCAATCGCGAGCCTTGGAGGATTGGGCCTATCGGCGAGGCGTCCAATTGGACTTCATTCGACCGGGGAAACCTGTGGAAAACGCCTTCATTGAATCGTTTAACGGACGGTTGCGCGACGAGTGTCTGAACGTGCATCAGTTCGCCTCGCTCGCAGAGGCACAGGTGATCATTGAGGCGTGGCGGACGGATTACAATCACCACCGCCCGCACAGCTCACTCGGGCACCTGACCCCGAATGAGTTTCTCGACCAACGTCAGGCCAAACAGAACGTCGAAGAAGTCGTCTGCTCTAGTTAATGACTGTCTCGTTACGGGACCAACGTCAGAAGCCCGAAGTTCTCCTTTGGCAGTGTCGCCTTGACGGGGGAGCTTACGGGTGGTCAGCGTGTTGGACAGCCGCCACGCCAACACCCGACGACTCGCCCAGTCCAGGACGGCGAACAAATACACAAAGCCGCGCTGCATCGGGATGTAGGTGATATCGGCCGCCCAGACATGGTTCGGACGGGTGATCTCCGCGTTGCGCAGAAGATAGGGGTACACCGTGTGGGCGGGATGCCGCTGGCTGGTGTGTGGCTTGCGATACACGGCCGTGATGTCCATGCGGCGCATCAGGGTGGCCACGTGCCGACGCCCAATCGCATGGCCTTCCCGCCGGAGCAGATCGCGCAGCATCCGGGCACCGGCAAACGGATGGGCCAGATGCAGCTCGTCGATCCGGCGCATCAGCCCCAGATCCGCTGCCGACACCGGCGTTGGCTGGTAGTAGGCCGTCGAGCGAGACACCCCGAGGATCTGACATTGCCGAACGACTGGCAGGGCATGGGATCGGTCGATCATCGTTTTGCGCTCAACAATCCCGCCTTGATGAGCGCCCCTTCTAAAAAATCATTCTCCAGCGCCAGTGGGCCGATCTTCGCGTGGAGGACCTTGAGATCCGGCGTGTCGGACGTCGGCTTGGTGCCACCAAACACGTCCGCGGCCCGCGCCAGCAATTGCTGCTTCCATTCGGTGATCTGGGTGGGATGGACGCAAAATTGCTCGGCCAACTCGGCCAGCGTCTTGTCGCCTTTGACCGCGGCCAAGGCCACCTGGGCCTTGAAGGTCGCTCCGTGATTGCGTCTCGTTCTCTTCATCGCCTCGCTCCTCGGGTTCGCCACCAGCTGGTGGCTTTAGTGAAGCAAGACTACCACTTATCACACTGTCTGAATTTCCGGAGCCCCTTCTCACGCTGAACAAAGCCAAATTTCCGTCTCACCTAAGAGAACAGAAGGTCGGTTCGGAAGTACATGAGACCAGGACGCTAGGACGAGTATTTTGTAGCGCCGTTAATGGGGGCGGAACGGTTGAGTACCACGTAACAGATGGCAAACCTCCTAGTTTCAGTTTATCCGTCAAGACCAACAAACGTAGCTTCGTATTGATCCTTCAAAACAAAAATCCAAGACGATCTCACTGAAGAATGGATTCCTGTCGAGGTTCAAACACCTTCGGACAGAAAATCTATATCTTCCTCTTCCAGCAATTCCTTCATGCATCGATTCCCTCAACTAGTTAGCCAATGAATAGTAGGCCTCTTAAGACAATCTCTTCACAAACTTTTGGTGCGCCATCGAGAACTTTGAATTACACGGGGAGCACGGACCGAGAGGCCTCCGCCTTATGCGCATCAATGCGACTCACTGAAAGTTGACGTTGCCACGACAAGGATTTGGAAAGGTAGGCGCCAGGATTATTCTGTTGTTGAAATGGCGATCACGATAGCCCCAACCGATCCGTCACCGAATCCACGAGATGGGACTCGACACCGAGATACTTCTCAGTGGTCATCACGGAACTGTGGCCATAGAGCTGCTGGATCTCCCGCATATCTTTGGTCAGTGCATAACACAACCGGCCGAAGGTACGGCGCAAGTCATGCGGCGCCACATGTTTTCCCAAGGCCAGCTGTGCGTACCGTCCCACAATGCGCCAAATCGTATCCTCCGTCACTCCCTTGCCCCACACGCGGCCGTGGCGATTGATGGCTCGAATGATACGGCCGGACTCAATTCCGGCTGCCTCGACCCACCGGTCCCAGGCATTCTTCACCACACCGGGGAGAGGTAGGGTGCGAAGCCGTTTCCCTTTGCCTCGCAGATTCGCCAGCACCCACCGGTCCTCGTGTTCGCGCACCACCGTCACCGCCAACTGCGCAATTTCCGCCCGCCGAAGCCCACACCGCAGTATCAGCATCAACACGAGATAATCCCGTTTGCCCACGATCGTGCGCACGTTCGGCCCACTCAAGATGCGCTGTGCCTGTTCACGTGGCAACCACACTCCAGCCCGAACCCCACGGTTAGGAACCCTCGGAATACGGAGAATTGCCAATGCCGTCGATGGCTCCAGTACTTGTTCGGCAATCCCCTCCTGCGCTAGACGGCGAAGGACAGTTAGGTGGAGATTGATCGATTTCGGAGCGAGCTTCTTGGTGAGCAGCAGATAGTCACGGTAGCGCAGAACAGTCGCCTTCGACAAAAAAATCAGCTTCGTCCGTGCCACCCACGCCCGATACATGGAGGATGACGCACGATAGGCGCGTTGTGAATGTTGAGAGGCACAGGCACGAACCACGTTGTCGCACAATTGGATCCACTGCGTGTGGGTCATCAGCTTTTCACTCATTGGTCGTTCCTATTGCGTGGCTCAAACTGTGGCCCCTACTTTCAGTTCGTGATAGTCTATCTTATCACGTCTTATGAGCCATAGACGGATG